>Ga0335075_10014024_pt1 | contig 12058 bp, 9 predicted proteins | sample Lox_Sample_24_FD_206723 | JGI IMG/M metagenome (GOLD analysis project Ga0335075, IMG submission 206723) | Soil microbial communities from Loxahatchee National Wildlife Refuge, Florida, United States - Lox_Sample_2.4 | ecosystem: Environmental > Terrestrial > Soil > Wetlands | place: USA: Florida... | reverse complement strand
GGAAGCTGCCTTCCTATGCCGGGCGGTTGATGCAGGCGGAACTTGACGCGCTCGCCTCCGTGCTGGATCGCCCGGAGCGTCCGCTTGCGGCGATCGTCGGCGGCGCCAAGGTCTCGACCAAGCTTGAGCTGTTCCACAACCTCGTCCGGCGCGTCGATGTGCTGGTGCTCGGCGGCGCGATGGCGAACACCTTCCTCGCAGCAGGGGGAATCGCGGTCGGCAGATCGCTGCAGGAAGCGGAGCTGCATGGGACGGCGCGGGAGATCCTGGCCGGTGCGCGGAAGGCGGGCTGCGAGGTCCTGCTGCCGGATGATGTCGTCGTCGGCGATCGCCTGGCCGCGGGCGCGGCTCAGCGGACGGTTTCGGTCCGCGCCGTGCCCGACGAGATGATGATCCTCGATCTGGGACCGGCGACGGTCGCTTCGTTGTCCGCGCGGGTGTCCGGCTGGCGGACGCTGGTTTGGAACGGGCCTCTCGGCGCCTTCGAGACGCCGCCTTTCGACCGGGCGACGACCGAAGTGGCCCGTGCGGTCGCTGCGGCGACAGGGACGGGGCATCTGACGAGCGTCGCCGGCGGCGGCGACACGCTCGCCGCGCTGAGGCACGCGGGCGTGAGCGAGAAGTTCACTTACGTATCGGCCGCCGGCGGCGCGTTCCTGGAATGGCTGGAGGGAAGAAAGCTGCCGGGAATTGCGGCGCTCGAACGGTGAGCGCAGAATTGCGGCAAAGCAAGGAGGAAGGGAGGTTTCCGTGTCCAGGTTTGGACTGAGCCGGTCGATGAGCGGGCTTGGGGCTGCGGCTTGCGCGGCGGCAGCGCTGGGGATCTTCGGAGGGCCTGCGTCCGCGCAGGGCCCTCTTTCCACGACTTCGTTCTCGAGCGACTTCGCGGTCATGGCGACGCTCAAGGGAGTGGTGGGCCAGGGGAAGGGTAAGATCGGGGTCTTGCTTCCGGAGACGACCACCTCCGCCCGCTATACCTCGTTCGACGCCCCGTATCTCGCCAAGGCGTTCACGGCGGCGGGGCTCGCGCCCGACCAGTTCATCATCACCAATGCCCAGGGGAGTGAATCGACCGAGCTGACCCAGGCGCAGGCGGACATCTCCCAGGGGGCGACCGTCCTCGTGATGGATCCGATCTCCTCGGGCGTCGGCGCCTCGATCGAGACCTACGCCAAATCGCGCGGCGTGCCGGTGGTCGATTACGATCGCCTCACGCTCGGCGGCAGCCGGGACTATTACGTGAGCTTCGACAATGTCGAGGTCGGCAGGCTGATCGGGCAGGGAATGGTCTCATGCCTGCAGGCCTGGAACGTGGCGAAGCCGCAGATTCTGATCATGCGCGGGGCGCCGACCGACAACAACGCGACCCTGTTTGCCGAGGGCTATGACAGCGTGCTTGCGCCCTATTTCGCGTCCGGCAAATACGTGAAGGTGGGTGAGCCCGCGGGGACCTGGGATCCGGAGACGGCGCGAACGACCTTCGAGGAGCAGTTCACGGCGCATTCCAACATGAATGCGGTGGTGACGCCGAACGACGACAACGCCAACGCGGTAATCTCCTACCTCGAGACATTGCGAGTTCCGCCGATGCGGTTCCCGACCACCGGGCAGGACGCGACGCTGACCGGGCTTCGCAACGTGCTCGCCGGCTACCAGTGCGGGACCGCTTACAAGCCGATCTATCTCGAGGCGCAGGCCGCGGCGGCGCTGGCGCTCTACCTGCGGGCGAAGGCTGAGCCGCCGAAGACACTGGTGAACGGGACGACGATGGACACCGTCCAGAACAAGCCGGTGCCGTCGGTTCTGCTGACGCCGATCTGGGTGACGCCGGCGAACATGGCGGCGACGGTGGTGAAGGACGGGTTCGTGCAAGCCGCGCAGCTTTGCGCGGGCGCGCTGGCGGACGCGTGCAAGAAGGCCGGCATTTCCTTCTGAGGCTTGTTCCTTTGGGACTCGGCGATGCTGACGGGGCCGGCGGAACCGGACCGGTTCCGCCGGACGGCTCGCCGGCCTAGGGTCATGGCATGGCGGTTGCGTTGAAGCTCGCTTTTCGGGGCGGGCGATGACGGATGCGGTGGAGGCCGGCGCATTGGCGGCGGAGGGCGGGAGCGGGGTTGCGGCCCCGATCCTGCAATTGCGCGGCATCGGGAAGAGTTTTGGCGCGGTGCAGGCGCTTGCCGGGGTCGATCTCGACGTGCCGGCGGGCCAGGTGACCGCGCTGCTTGGGGATAACGGCGCGGGCAAGTCCGTGCTGATCAAGTGCGTCGCGGGCACTTACCAGCCGGACGCCGGAGACATCTTCTGGGAGGGACGGCACGTCCATATCCACAACCCGCGCGAGGCGGCTGCGCTCGGGATCGAGGTCGTGTACCAGGACTTGGCGCTCTGCGACAATCTGGACGTGGTGCAGAACATGTTCCTCGGCCGCGAGCGGCTGAAGGAGGGGCTGCTCGACGAGGACACGATGGAGCGCCTGGCGGCGAGCACGCTCGAGGACCTTCGGGTGACCACCGTGCGCTCGATCCGCCAGGCCGTGGCGTCGCTTTCGGGTGGCCAGCGCCAGTCGGTCGCGGTCGCCAAGGCGGTGATGTGGAACTCGAAGCTCGTGATCCTCGACGAGCCGACGGCGGCATTGGGTGTGGCGCAGACGAGGCAGGTGCTGGCGCTGGTGCGGCGGCTCGCGGATCAGGGCCTCGCCGTGATCATGATCTCCCACAATCTGAACGATGTGTTCGCGGTCGCCGACCGCCTCGCCGTGCTGCGGCTGGGCCAGATGGTCGCGGCCGGCAAGGCATCGGAGTTCGACCCGCAGCTTGCCGTCGAGCTGATGACGACGGGGCGCTCGGCGCGGCGGGCGGCGCTGGCGGCGCGGCCTGCCGAGGAGGCGAGCCGGCCGCAAGTGGCGGCAGGGACGTCTCCGATCGCCGGGCCAGAGGTGCGGCGCGAGCAGGAGGGTCCGGACGAGGCGGCCGCCGAGGAGGCGAATGGCCTCGCCGTGGCCGGCAATCGCGGCGAGGCGGCCGGCCAGAGCCTCGGCGCCTATGGGCGGAGCCTGTGGTCGCGGATTCGCGCCGGGCAGAGCGGCGTTCTGCCGGTGGTGCTGGGCGTGGTCCTCATCGCCGCCATCTTCCAGACCGAGAACCGCGAGTTCCTCTCGGCCGGCAACATCGTCAACCTCCTCGTCCAGGGCTCGGTGTTCATGCTCATCGGGATGGGAGAGGTGTTCGTGCTTTTGCTCGGGGAGATCGACCTCTCGCTAGGGTTCGTGGCCGGGATCGGCGGGGTGGTCGTGACGGAGCTGGTGCAGCCGGCGGTGGCCTGGCCGTGGTGGGGGGCGATACTGGCCGCACTCGCCGCGACCTCGGTTCTCGGCGCGTTGCAGGGCACGCTAATCACGCGGCTCCGGCTGCCGGCGTTCGTCGTGACGCTGGCCGGGCTATTGGGCTTCGAAGGGCTGATGATCGAGCTGCTCGGGACGGGCGGCACCATTCCGATACCGAACGAGACCATCAACAATCTGGCCAACGGAACGCTGAGCCGTGCCGGCGGGTGGATTCTGACCGCTTCGGTGGTGATCATCTACGGGGTTGCGACCGTGTTCCGCGACCGGCAGCGGCGGTCGAGCGGGCTGACCGCGCCGCCGATGGGGCTGGTGGCGTTGAAGGTGCTGGCCGCCGCCGTTGCGGGTGTGGCGATTGTCGTGGTGTGCAACGTCAATCGCGGCGTGCCGGCGTTTCCCCTGAGCGGGATGCCGTGGGTGATTCCGATCGTGTTCGCGGTGCTGGTTGCCTGGACCTTCCTGCTCGGGCGGACCCGATTGGGGCGCTATGTATACGCGATCGGCGGAAGCGCGGAGGCCGCGCGGCGGGCGGGGATCAACCTCGTACGGATTCGCACGCTCGCGTTCACGCTGGCGGCGCTGACGGCGGGGATCGGGGGGATCATCTACGCTTCGCGGCTGCGCTCGATTTCGACGAGCTTCGACGGCGGCACGATCGTGCTTTACGTCGTCGCCACCGCCGTGATCGGTGGGACCAGCCTGTTCGGCGGCCGGGGGCATCCGCTGCACGCGGTGTTGGGCGGGATAGTGATCGCGGCGATCGTGAACGGGATGGCGCTTCTGGGATTGAGCGCGGCGGTGCAGCTGATGGCGACGGCCCTCGTGCTGCTCGCCTCGATCACGGTCGATGTCGTCGTGCGCCGGAGGGGAGAGACGGCGCACTGAAACCCACCACGATGTCCCGCGGAATGTCCGGCTGCGCTGCATTGGCCGTCAGGTTTCGCGCACGACGAGGCGAGGGGGCATGAGGATCTGCTCGGGAGATCCCCTGGGATCGGCGATCCGGCGCAGCAGGAGATCGGCCGCGACGGCGCCGATATCGGCGGGACCGGTGGCAATGCTGGTGAGCGCGGGAAAGGCGGTCGCGCATTCGCCGATATTGTCGAAACCGACGACCGCAACGTCCGTGCCGGCGCGAAGACCAAGGCGCTGCAGGCCGGAGAGGATGCCGAGCGCGATGACGTCGTTGTGGCAAATCAGCGCCGTTGCCGCGTTCGGACCGCGCACGAGCGAAGCCGCAAGAGCGGCGGCCTCGCCGCGCGAGGAAGCGCATGGGGCGACGCAGGCCGGAACCAGACTGTGACGCGCCAGGCTTTCCTCGAAACCGTCCAGACGTTCCCGGGTCGCCGATGACTGCCGGTCGCTGCGAATGAAGCCGATACGATGATGGCCGCGAGCGCGGAGATGCTCGACGGCGAGCACCATGCCGAGCCGGTAGTCCGGCCCGACATAGTCGATCGCGGGGTCGATCGCGGGCCGGCCGACGCGGCGGAGGATCTGGACGCAGGGCAGGCCGCTCGCGACCATCTCACGGAGCGGCCCGACGACGGTTCCGGCAGCCGGGCAGATCAGGACGCCGTCGGCCTTTTGCTCGCGCATGCGCTGGAGGAAGCGTTCCTGCCGGGCCGGGACGTCGCCGGTATTGGCGAGGAAGGCGACCCAGCCGGCGCGGTCGAGCACGGTGTCGATGCCGGCGGTGAGCTCGGCGTAGAAGGGGTTGGTGATCTCCGAGACGACCAGGCCGATGGTCTGGGAGACGCCGCTGCGAAGCCTGGCGGCGCCCCGATCATAGACATAGCCGATCGCCTCCATGGCCTCCCGCACGCGGGCACGCGTGGCGACGGCGACCAGCGAGCTGTTGCGCAAGACGAGGGAGACGGTGGAGCGCGAGACGCCCGCATGCTCGGCGAGATCGCGGAGCGTTGCGCGCGACGGGCCGGGGGGATTGGGCACCCGGCTTCCATGGGGCAGGCCATCAGGATGGTTCGTCAATTGGATCAGTCCAATTATTCGGCACCGACTCCGAGCGAAGATGACGAATAATGCGCCTATTGTTGCGGGCTACAAGCCCGAGTTTCTTTTGGATCGATCTTAGCTTTCACTTGACTCGCTGCCGCGCCGCGATCACCGTGGGACGAGAGGCGGAAGCACCGCACGGTCAGCCGAAGTCCGCCGGGCTGGAAATGGCCCGGTCGAGAAGCCGAGGTCGCAAAAAGGAGGGAACGATGATGACGCCATGGTCGCGTCGCGCCTTGCTCGTCGAGGGCGGGGCGGTTGTCGGATTCGCCGCCGCGGGGAGCTCGTTGTTCGCCCGCCCGGCCGCTGCCCTCGACCCGGTGGCCGCCGCTCGCGCAGCCGTCGCCCGCTACGCCGGGCCGCAGACGCATTGGGAGGGCCCGACATCCGGGCCGAAGCCGAAGCCCGGACAGTATGTCGTCTACCTCTCCGGCGACGAGCAGAACGACATCTCGCACGAGTACGGCGTCTATATGGGCGCTGCCGCGCGCGCGCTCGGCTGGAGGTTCACCGTGATCGACGGCAAGGGCAGCCCGACGGGCTGGCTCGCCGGCTTCAACCAGGCGATCGCGCTCAAGCCCGACGGCATCGCCATCTTCGCCGACGCCAAGAGCCTGCAAGGGCCGATCGGCACGGCCGTGGCCCGGCACATTCCCGTCGTCGGCCTGCACGCCGCCTCGCTGCCGGGGCCGCAGCCGGCGCTCAACCTTTTCGTCGACATCGAGGAGGACCCGCGCGACATCGGCCGGGCCCAGGCCGACTGGGTGATCGCGGACAGCAACGGCGCCGCCCGCGTCGTCATCGTCACCCACAACGAATACGCCATCGCCAAGACCAAGTCCGACGCGACGATGGCGGCGATCAAGGCCTGCCCGGGTTGCAAGGTCCTCGATTACGTGAACTTCCCGGCGTCCGAGGCGGCAAGCCGTATGCCCCAGCTCACCACGAGCTGGGTGCAGCGTTTCGGCCTGCCGCTCTACGTCACCTCGGTGGGCGACAACGATTTCGACTTCGCCGTCCCCGCTCTGCGCTCGGCGGGCATTCCGACCGCCAAGGCGAATCTGGTCGGCTCGGATGGAAACCGCTCCGCCTACGCGCGTATCCGGGCCGGGCTCTACCAGACGGCGACCGTCGCCGAGCCGATCGAGCTCGAGGCGTACCAGGCGATCGACGAGCTCAACCGCGCGCTCAACAACGCCCCGCCCAGCGGCTTTGTCCAACCGCCCTATCTGGTGATCCGGGCGAACGTCGATCGGGAAGGGGGCGAGAAGGACATCTTCGTCCCGACGAACCACTACAAGGAGCATTACCGGCGGATCTGGGGCGTGGCGGCCTGAAGCGCGGCCGCGACGCCGGCATGGCCGAACCTTCGCCACTCCTCGAACTCCCCCCGCTTCTCGAAATCGAGGACCTGAGCAAGCGTTTCACCGGCACGCTCGCGCTCGATCGGGTTTCCTTCGACCTGCACGGTGGAGAGATTCATGCCCTGCTCGGCCAGAACGGCGCGGGCAAGTCCACCCTGATCAAGATCCTCGCCGGCGTCTATCCGCCGAGCGCCGGAGCGATCAAGTGGCGCGGGCGGATCGTCGCGCCGACGGCGGGTCACCTGCCGATCGCCTTCATTCATCAGGATCTCGGCCTGGTCGAAAGCATGAGCGTTGCCGAGAACGTGGCGCTCAGCACCGGTTATCCCCGGCCCCGCGGGCTGATCAGCTGGCGCGCCGCTCGCGCGGGGGCGGCCGATGCGCTGGCGTTGATGGACAGCCGGATCGACCCGCGTCAGCTGGTCAAAGACCTCGCTGCATCCGATAAGGCGATCGTCGCGATCGCCAGGGCGCTCTCTGTCCGGGGTGACGCGCTGGTGCTCGATGAGCCGACGGCGGCCCTGCCTTCGGGTGACGTCGATCATCTGCTCGCCGTGCTCCATCGCCTGCGCGCGAACGGCCTCGCCGTCATTTATGTCACCCATCGGCTGGACGAGGTGTTCCGCATTGCCGACCGCGTGAGCGTTTTGCGCGACGGCCGGCTGGTGAGCACCAGCGCGGTGAACAAGACCAACGCATCCGCGTTGGTGCAGTGGATCGTCGGCCGCAAGGTTGCCGAGACGCCGGCTCCGCCGCGCCCCGCAGAAGGGAGCCCGCTCCTCAGCGTGCAGGGCCTGGTCGTCCCTGCGATCGCTCAGGCCGGGCGGGTGGGACCGGTTTCCTTCGCCCTCGCGCCCGGCGAGACGCTTGCCCTCGTCGGACTGCGCGGTGCGGGGCACCACACCACGGGGCGGGCCATCTTCGGCGCGGTGCGGCGGTACGCCGGCAGTGTATTGCTCGACGGGCAGGCGCTCGAGCAATCCCGTCCGGCCGAAGCGATGGCCCGTGGGATCGGCTTCGTTTCCAGCCTGCGCGGTACGGAGAGCCTCGCGCTTGACCTCTCGGTGCAGGAGAATTTGTTCCTCAACCCGACGATCCGCGGCTACGGGCCGTTCCAGCCGGTCGGACCGCAGGCCGAGCGTGCGGCGTGCGAGCGCGCCCTTGCCCGTTTTGCCGTGCGCCCGCCAGACTCCCGCGCCGTTGTTGCCCGCCTAAGCGGGGGAAACCAGCAGAAGCTCGTGCTCGCCCGCTGGCTCTCAGGGTCCATCCGCGTGCTCATTCTCGAGGAGCCGACGATTGGCGTTGACGTTGGGGCCAAGGCCGATATCTATCGCGACCTGCAGGCGGCGCTGGCCAGGGGCCTTGGAGTCCTGCTGATCTCGTCTGATTTCGATGAAATCGAGAAGCTTTGCCATCGAGCGATTGTCTTCAGTCGCGGGCGGGTGGTGGCAGAGGTCGGGCGTGACCGCGTGAGCCAGGAGCGCCTGACCGCGCTTGCCGCCGGCGCCACGGCTCAGGACGCCGCGTGATGCCGGATGGACCCGAGAAAGCCGCGATCGGGATCTCCCGGGGAGCGCGGACGGCAGGGAAGGCACGCGCACGCGAATGGCTTGTGCGGTTAGCCTCGGTCTGGGGCCTGCTCATTCTGTTGGTCGTGCTCATCATCGGCTTTTCCGTGCTCCGGCCGCGGACCTTTCCCACTTATTTCAACTTCCGATCGATCGCCAACAACAAATCGATCGACGCGATGCTGGCTCTCGCTGTCTTCGTGCCGATGACGGCGAACCAGTTCGACCTCTCGGTCGGATTTCTTCTCGGAATCTCGCAGGTCCTGGCCATCGGCCTGATCGGGCAGGGACTCGCATGGCCGGTTGCGGCGGCGCTGGTGCTGGGGCTCGGCGCTGTTGTCGGTCTCGCCAACGGTCTCCTGGTGACGGTCGTCGGCATCGACAGTTTCATCGCCACGCTTGGTACGGGAAGTGTGCTCTACGGCTTCAACGAATGGTACACGGGCGGCCAACAGGTCTTGGCAACCCTGCCGAAGAGTTTTACGGCCCTCTCCGGCGTCGTGCTCGGCATTCCGGCGCCGTCGCTCTATGTCCTGGCGATCGCCGTCGGTCTCTGGGTTCTCTTCGAGTACCTCCCGGCCGGGCGATTTCTCTACGTGCTGGGCGACAGCCCCCGCGCCGCCGAGCTCAACGGCATCTCGGCGAAACGCTATGTCACGATGGCGTTCTTGGCCAGTGGCCTACTATCGGCCTTCGCGGGCGTCGTGCTGCAGTCGCAGCTTCTGGTCGGCCAGAGCTCGGTTGGCCCCGAGTACCTTTTGCCCGCCTTCACGGCCGCGCTGCTCGGTGCGACATCGGTGCGTCCCGGACGCGTGAATGTCTGGGGGACGGTGCTTGCGGTCGCGGTTTTGGCGGTTGCGGTCGCGGGGCTCAACCAGCTCGGCGCCCCGTTTTTCGTGTCGCCTCTTTTCGACGGCACGATGCTGGTCCTCGCGGTCGGCCTGGCGGTCACGGCATCGCGGCGTCGCGTACGCATGAGCTCCGATCCGTCGGCATCACGGCCGGCGGGAGAGAGTCCCGCGGAAAAAGAGAAGGCCATCTTGTGACCGCGGGGCCGTGTCATCCGCGACGGCGCGCGCGATGCCGAGATTACGGCCGGCGACATTGTAAATGGCGATGGGCGCGCGGTGATCCGCGATGTATGCGTGGATGCTGTGATAGATGTACTCTGCATCGTCATCGGAATGAACCTGCTCTTCGAGCTGCAGCTGGGAGAATTTGCTGCGCAGGACGTGCCGGAATCCGGGCTCGCGCCCCTCGCGGCGATAGGGCGCGCTGCGGACGAGAAGGATCCTGCCCTTGCGGTGGCCGAGCATGCGGCCCATGCGATAGGCGGCGGTGTCGCGCCGACCGATCCGGCGATCGCCGGCGCGGGGCGTGTCCGGAGGACCTCGGAAAATCCAACCGGCGCTTGACGGCATAGTCTTTATGGTGTGTTTTTGCGAGCATCGCCAATAAGCAAACGAAGTCTGCCGCGATCCGCGCCTGACGCGGTGCACACAAAGGGGGGATAGAAAAATGATCCATATCGAAAGGAAAGCGGCATGGGGCGCGGTCGGCGCCGTTGCCCTTGCCTGTGCCGCCTCGCTCAGCCCGGTCGGCAGTTCGGCGGCGGAACTGCCGCATTACACGTTCGCGATGATCACCCACGCCCAGCCGGGCGATACGTTCTGGGACATCATCCGCAAGGGCGCCGAGGCGGCCGCGGCCAAGGACAATGTCAAGTTGATCTATCTCGCCAACCCGAATGCGGCGGGAGAGGCGCAGCTGGTGACCAACGTGATCGAGCAGCACGTCGACGGCATCGCGCTGACGCTGGCGTTTCCTGACGCCGAGGAAGGGGCCGTGAAGCAGGCGCAGAAGGCGGACATTCCGGTGCTTGGGTTCAACGCCGGCGCCGACAATTGGAAGCAGGCCGGATTGCTCATGTATGTCGGCCAGGACGAGACCATCGCCGGTGAGGCGGTGGGCGATCGGCTCAACGACGAGGGCGCCAAGAGCGTCGTCTGCGTCGATCAGCAGCAGGGTGCGGTCCAGCTCGAGGAACGGTGCGACGGCATCAAGAAAACCTTCCACGGCCAGTTTACCGTGCTCTACGTCAATGGCTACGACATGGCGAGCGCGCAGTCGCGAATCGTCGCCAAGCTCCAGCAGAACCGGGATATCGATTACGTCGTGACCTTAGGCGCGCCGTTCGCTCCCGTGGCCATCACCGCCGCGGGCATGGCGGGCAGCCATGCCAAGGTGGGGACGTTCGATATGAGCCCGACAGCGGTCAAGCTCATCCAGGAAGGAAAGCTGCAATGGGCGATCGACCAGCAGCCCTTCGTCGAGGGCTATGAGGCGATCGATCTCCTGTGGCTCTACAGATACAACGGCGATGTCGTGGGCGGCGGCGGGCCCGTGCTCACGGGACCGGCCTTCGTGACCAAGGACAACGTCGACGACGTGGCGAAGTTCGCCGAGCGGGGCACGAGATAGGGATTGCACGAGCCGTAGGAGGACGTGCCGGCCGGCGGAGCGCGGCGCTGCCGGCCGGCACCGGCGTCGCAGAGGAGGAGCCATGAGCGCGGTCCTGAAGGGGATCGAGCCGCGTCGCGCCGAACGCCGGGTGGTCCACCAGGCGGCGTGGAAGAAGGTGCTCAAGCGGCCCGAGGCGGGGGCGCTCGGCGGGGCGATCCTGGTCTTTCTCCTCTTCGTCGTCGTTGCCCCGCCCTTCCGCCAGTTCTCGTCCTTCGCAACCGTCCTCTATCAATCCGCGATCATCGGCATCCCGGCGGTCGGCGTCTCGATCCTGATGATCGGCGGCGAGTTCGACCTGAGCGCCGGCGTCGCGGTCACCACCTCCTCGCTCGCCGCCTCGATGTTCGCGACCGAGATCGCCGGCAATCTCTGGGTCGGCATTCTGTTCGCGCTCGTCCTCTCGCTCGGCATCGGGATGCTCAACGGCTATCTGCTCGTCAAGACCGGGCTGCACAGCTTCCTCGTCACTTTGTCGACCTTCCTGATGCTCCAGGGATTGAACATCGCCATCACCAAGCTCATCACCGGCAACGTCGCCACCGGCGATATCAGCACCATGCCCGGATACGCCTCGGCGCACGCGGTCTTCGCCTCGAGCGCCCATATCGGCGGCGTCACCGTGAGCATCGCCATTCTCTACTGGTTCGTCTTCACGCTGGTGGCGACCTGGGTGCTGCTGCGCACCAATGTGGGCAACTGGATTTTTGCCATCGGTGGCCAGGGAGACAGCGCCCGGGCGGTCGGCGTTCCGGTCAAGCGGATGAAGATCGCGCTCTTCATGCTGGTCGGATTTTCGGTGTGGTTCCTCGGCATGCACATGCTGTTCGCCTACGATACGGTGCAGTCCGGCGCCGGCGTCGGCAACGAGCTGCTCTACATCGCGGCCTCCGTGGTGGGCGGATGCCTGCTGACCGGCGGCTACGGCTCGGCGGTCGGCGCCGCGCTCGGTGCATTCATCTTCGGCATGACCACGGAGGGTGTCATCTACGCCGACTGGGACCCCGACTGGTTCATGTATTTCGTCGGCGCAACCCTGCTGCTGGCGACGATCGTCAATACCTGGATCCGCGCCCGCGCGAGCATGGGTAAATGAGATGACGGATCAATCCGCGCCGGTCATAGAGCTCAAGCATATCGGCAAGAGCTACGGAATCATCAGCGCCCTCAGGGGCGTGAGCCTGGCCGTGCGCAAGGGGGAAGTAACCTGCGTTCTCGGCGACAACGGCGCGGGCAAGTCAACCCTTATC
>Ga0335075_10014022_pt1 | contig 12060 bp, 22 predicted proteins | sample Lox_Sample_24_FD_206723 | JGI IMG/M metagenome (GOLD analysis project Ga0335075, IMG submission 206723) | Soil microbial communities from Loxahatchee National Wildlife Refuge, Florida, United States - Lox_Sample_2.4 | ecosystem: Environmental > Terrestrial > Soil > Wetlands | place: USA... | reverse complement strand
CTTCCATGGCCAGGACCAGGCCGAGGCCGATGCCGTCTGCCGCGCGGGCGCCGAGCTCGCCGAGCATTACTTCTTCGCCTTCGTCTTGGTCGCGGTTTTCTTAGCGGTGGTCTTCTTGGCTGCGGGCTTAGCCGCCGGCGCCTTCTTGGCGGCCGAGCTGCTGCTGGTGCTGGTGGTGGTCGTTCCTTTGCGGGCGGCGATCCGGGTGTTCTTCCGCGCGGTCGCCCGGGCTTTCGACGCCTTGGTGTTGTACTGGTTGCCGATGCCGGTCGCGGCGAGGTTGACCGCGCCGGCGGCCTGGGTACCGGGCAGCGCCTTGGCGACCTGGGCGCCTTCCGCCGCGGTGATGTGGTTCGGGTTCCCGGGGCTCGAGCTCGCCGGCTGCACTGTGGTCGGCGGCGTGCTGGTCGGGGGTTCCTGGGTGTAGTTCTGGAACACGTAGTCGGGCACGTTGCTGGCGCTGGTCGACCCGTTGCTGGCCGAGTTCGAGCTGCTGCTGTTCTTGTGCTGCTCGTACAGGTAGAACCCGAGACCGCCGGCGGTGGCGATCGCGAGATACGCCCAGGTGGGCAGCGGGCCGAGCTTTCTGGTGAGCAGGTTGGGCACGTCAGATCACCTCGGCGGCCGGCGGCTCGGAGAACCAGGCCCAGCCGCCGGGCTGGACGAGCGCCTGCCGGGCGGCGTGCCCGTCGAACCTGCGGTACAGGCCGTGCCGCGGGCAGCCGGGGTTACCGGCGTCGAGCTCGATCGCGGTTTGCAGCCGGGCGGGGCCGCCGGAGTGCAGCGACCAGGCCGCGACGGCGGCCAGCGCGGTGACCGTGACCACGGCGGCGGTGGTTTCCCCGCGGGTCATGACGATTCACCGGTGAGATCAAATCGAACGCGCTTTCTTACACCACGGCGCGCGATCGCCGCGGTGTAAGAAAGACTGTTCGACGCCATCAGGTCCTCCGGCCTGAGGCGGCGCCGCCGGGGACGCTGCTCGCGGCGGTCCGCGGGATCCGGACTGCCTGGCTGCCGGCCAGGTTCGCGGCGGCCTGCGACCAGGACTGGCCGGCGTCGTTGCTGTTCTGCGGCCGGCCCTGCTTGGGCTTGGCGATCTGGGTGGTGAACCGGAACCGCTGGCTGCCCTGCACGAGCGCGGCCGGGGTGACCGTGGCGGTGTGCAGGCCCCATGCCGGGCCGGAGAAGAACTTCTGCGGGCCGTCTTTGGGGCTGCCTTGCTGCAGCAGCGTTCCGGGCCGGTACGGGCCGCCGGGCAGCGCTTTGACGCGCGGCTCGGGCGCGCCCGGGCCGGGGCCGCCGCGGGTGCCGTAGGGCCGGTAGGCGGCCAGGCCGGGGGTGCCGCCCCAGACTGTGGTCCAGGGGTCGCCGCGGGTGCCGAGGGAGAACGGCCGGCTGCCGTCGGTGGTCATCGGCTTGGGCGCGGTGTTGTCGAGGCTGGCGGTGGAGTCGGTGCCGATCTGCCAGGACAGGGTCCGGTTGATCTGCTTGTAAGCGACCCTGGCCGGGCCGTCGCTGTCGGGGTCGGCGAACCCGGGCTTGGTGTCCTTGTGCCCGGACAGCATGACCATGCCCCGGTTGCCGAGGACGCGCCGGTCGGCGACGATCGCCTTGCCGTGCTGGAACGCCGCGGTGCGGGCGCGGCGGAGCAGCTGCGACGGTGAGGTGAGGATCAGCCGCTGCGGATAGGGGGACAGGTCAGCGATGCCGGTGCCGGCGCCCTTGCCGGGCTGGGCGGCGGGTTCGCCGCGCGGGTCGGAGGTGACCGCGCTGTTGCCCTGCCCGCTGGTCCCGTACAGCGGCGCCGGGGCCGGTGCGCTCCTGGCGAGCCGGCCGAGCGGCGCCGGGGTGGCCTGCCGGGCGGCGGCGAGCAGCAGCTTCTGGCTGGCGGTGACGACGGGTGCCTGCGTGGCCTGGGCGGCGCTGCTGGCGGCCCGCGTGCTGGTGCTGGCCATCAGTGCGGGCCTCCTTCCCCTGCTACCAGGTGCCGCCGCCGGTGCTGGCCTTGACGATGTTGCTGATCCCGCTGGACACGTTGGACACGAACGTGGGTCCCTGGCTGCCGGGGCGCACGAGCACGAACAGCACGATCACGTAGGCGCAGATGACGATCGCCGAGCCGATGCTGCCTTTCACGCCTTGCCCCTGACCTTGGTGAGCAGGTTCGCTGCGCTGAGCTGCGGGACGAAGCTGACGAGCAGCCAAGTACCCGCGACCAGGATGATCGCGTGGTGCTTCTTCACTGGCTGTCCTCCCCTCTAGTCCCTCATCAGGTGCCGGGTCAGCCACCCGACCGCGACGATCTCGGCGATGACCAGGCCGAGCATGCAGAGGCTGTCGGGGTGCCAGCCGCCCGGCCCCGCGCCGGGACCGGCCGGCGACGGAGCCGTCTGGGCTCCGCTCGCGCCGAGCCCGGCGGCGGCGCTGGTGTAGGCCTTGAACACCGCTGCCCCCTTACAGGTCGATCAGCGTCGGGTCGACAGCCCCGGTGGCGTAGACCTCTTCCTGCAGCAGCGTCACCGTGGGCGTGCCGCTGATGCCGCTGGCCGTCGAGGAGCTCCAGGACTCCGCGGTGCTGTTGGCCGTGTAGAGCCAGCCCTGGCCGTAGAGGTCGCCCGGGTTGTAGAACCGGGGGAACGGGTACACGCCGGTCGGCCGGACGTAGCTGGCGGCGTAGTACTGGCTGTAGAAGTCCTCGGCCCACCGGAAGTACTGGTCCGGGGCGACGGAGCTCAGGTTCCGCTGGTCGAGCTGCCACTGGATCGGGTTGGACAGGCCGTCCTGGCGGACGTTGCTGCCGTCGCGGAAGATCAGCGCCTGGCCGCGGACCGCGTTGCCGGTCAGGGTCGACAGGAACGTGTTGGAGCCGCCGGCGGCCGCGCCGTTGAACGTCTGGTGCCGCAGCTTGGTCTGCAGGTTCGCGCCGGGCGGGATCTGCTGGTTGGGGGTTTGCTCGAGGTCCTCGGCGTCAGGCTGGGCCCAGGTGTCGATGAACGACAGGATCGACAGGGTCGGGCTGGTGCCCGCCGAGCCGACGACCGCCGATTCGGTGTTGATGGTCTGCGACCACTGGTACTGGGACCGGGAGTCGGTGTTCTCGAGGACGCCGAGCTGCTGGCGGACCTCGGGCTGCAGGAACATGTCGAACGCCACGGTGGTGGTGTTGTAGGCGTAGGAGGCGCGCAGCGACGGGAGCATCAGCCAGGGCCGGAACAGGAACTGGGCGATGTAGTACTCGTAGCCCGACAGGACGTTGTAGAGGATCTCCGACCCGTCGACGTTCTGCAGGCCCGCGTACAGGAACAGGATGTAAGGGCCGTCGGCCTGAGTGGTCTGGGTGGCGCCGGCGGTGATCGTGCGGACCTGCAGCCGCAGGCCGCGCATGAAGTTGCCGGGGTTGATCTGGCCGCCGCCGGGCAGCGTCGAGGCGCCGAGCTGGTAGCTGGTGATCTGCCCCTGGTAGTTCTGCTGCGCGAAAAGGTTGGTGACCTGGTAGAACGGGTTCATCCCGCCTCCCGCCGCCGCGGGGGCTCCGCCGCTGGCCGCTGCCGCTCCTGGCACCCCGGCTCCCCTGCTAGTACTGGATGGCCATGGCGTTGCCCAGGTGCTGCAGCACGGGGTTCCGCGAGGCCATCAGGTGGTAGGTGCCCAGGCGCCAGCCGGTGCCGAAGACGACGACGATCAGGAAGACATGCAGTCCGACCTTGATCTCGTCCATTCCGGGCAGCCTCCGCCTGGTAGTTCCTGGAGGGGGCCCGGCCCGGAGCGGTCCCAGGCCCTACCCGTGGTGACCGTCCGGGTAGGGCCCGCTACCAGACACGGTAAACGGGGCAGGGGAATGGTTAGCGGTGTGCTAGCGGGCTGATTGCCGGGCGCATTCTGCGCAGCCGGTGCGCCCGTAGTCGTCGTGCGAGGTGTCCTGGCACACGGCGGCCAGCACAGCGACGCCCCCGGTTACGCGCGCGCCCCGCTCGCGCGCCCACGCCAGGAGCGCCCCGGTCACCTTGGCCACGGGCACGCCAGTGCTGCCGGACTGCTCGCGGACCCACTCGAGCAGGTCCTCGTCGATCCGCACGTACAGCACGCCCGTCGCCATTTTCAGGCCAGGCCCTTGTTCCCGGTCTGCAGCCGGCCGTGCGTGCCGGGGTGCAGGTAGGAGTCGACCCAGTACTGCTTATGCCGCTCAGTGCAGAACAGGTACCAGGTGAATACCGCGGGCTCGATGCCGGGCATCGTGTCCCGGACCCGCGCCTTGTACAGGTCGCAGCCGTTATTGTCGCAGCCGTCCCAGCAGCACAGCGCGTTCTGCCCGATCCGCTCGCCCTCCCGGATGATGACTCTCCGCATGATGCGGGCGTGCGTGGTCCCGCGCACGCTCACCGGGGTTCCGGGTGCACCGGGTGCTCGGGGGTCGTCAGGTCTTCGCCGGCCAGCGCTCGTTCCGCAGCGCGGCCAGGCGGTCCAGGAGCAGCGCTACTGCTGCTGCTGCGCTGAGCTCGACTACGCCCGGCAGGATGCCGCGCTTTCGCGGCCTTGCGTCCCTGGTCATCGATCGCCTGCCGGAACGCCGCCGCGTCCGCCGCGAGCTGCTGCTGAATCATCGAGCTCGCCAGTCCCGCCAGCGCCGCTACGAATATCGCCGCGGTAGCGATGACGGCCAGGTTCCCGACCCTCTTCCGCTCGGCGATCACCTCCGCCAGGATCTGCTGCGCTTCCTCGATGACGTAGTCCATTTCCATCTGCCGGCCTCCCTGGCCTGTTCTTCCGGTTGAGGATCATGTCGTGCGCGCAGACGCCGTGCCGCAGCACCGCGCCGACGAACGCGTCGGTGGTGATCGTGAACGGCGCTGACGCGGCGCCGAGGATAAGGATCGCCTGGCCGCATTTCCCGCAGTCCAGGTAGGCGATGCCGGAGCGGATCCCGGCCCGCCACGGCCAGCCGCCGGCCAGCTGGTAGGCCTCGGCCTGGCCGATCAGCCGCTCGTCCCACACCAGGGCGCCCATCAGAACGGCACCGGTTCCTGGTTGACCAGGGCATGAGTGTTGCTGCCGTCGTCATAGGTGGCCGCGTGCACGCCCCCGAGCGATGAGGCGGTGAAACACATGCCGTAGCTCGAGGACTCTTCCGCCGCTCCGTAGTACGGGCCGGTCGCGTCCGCGACGACCAGCGCGCCCGTCGCCATGATCCGTGAGATGTTCCCCGACGACCGGAACCCCGCGTAGGTGGTGCCTCCGGCCTGCCCGTCTTCCATGGACCGGCAGCCGGTCAGCAGATAGGTCGCGAACACCCCGGACAGGCTGTTGTCGAACAGCCAGCCGTCCTCCTGGTTCAGCTGGCTGGTGCAGCTGGTGAACTCGCATGGCCAGTCCGTGACCGACAGGCCGCCAAGGTGGAATCCGGCGTTACCGTTGTTCTCGCCCTTGCAGCCGATCATCCGGCTGTTGTCGAATCCGCCGATGTGCCACCCGTCCATGGCGTTGTTGTGGCTCAGGCAGTTCACGAAAGACGAGTCGGGCATGATGTCCGCTTGCACGCCGTGGGAACTGCGCGACGCGGCGAAGGTGCAGTTCTCGACAGTCCACTGGTCGGGCACGTACCCGGTGCCCGTGTCGGTCTGGACGCGCAGGCAGGCGCCGTCCGGCCGGTGCACGGTCACGCCGCTGATGTAGCCGGCGGCGACCGCGCCGTGCAGCAGGATGCCGAACACCCCGGACCCGGACGGCGTGGTGTTGGCTTCAATGCTGAAATTGGCGAGGACCTGCCCGCCTTCCTGGGTGTCCGTCGAGTTGTAGCACTCGATGACCGCTGGGGGGGGATCGTCTCCGGTGAACGCTCCGGCGGCGTGGATTACCGGGCCTTGCAAGGCCAGGTCTCCGGCACCGTAACCGCTGTTGGTGTCCGCTTGCACGGGGAAGGGGCCGACGAGCGCGCCTCCGGTCGGCACGGTGATCGTGTCGTCCACGTAATACTGGCCCGGCAGCAGGTGCACTGTGTAGCCGGCGGCCAGGTAGTCGTTGATGTGCACGGTGTCTGTCGCGCCGCTGGTGTCGCCGGTGGGCTTGATCCATACTTCCGCGCCGGCGATCTCGAAGCTGCCGGTGGTGGAGACCGCGCCCATGATGGGCTCGAGCGCCAGGGCGTTGATGGCGATCCAGGGCCCGGTTTCAGAAGACGCGCCGTACCAGGTGAGCGACTGCTTGTACAGCTGCATGGCGACCAGGCCGGAATAGGCGCCCGTGCCGTAGGTCGCCAGGCCGGGCAGGTACTCGTTGTCATCCGGATCGGTGCCCTGCCGGGCGGCGGCCGATAGCAGGAGGTTACCGGGTCCGGCGTACGGGGAGTAGCCGAAGAGGCCGGAGAAGCCGACGGCTTCTTCCTCGAGGACGACCAGGACGACGGCCTGGTTACTCCAGCCCACGGCGCACGTTCCTGCCGCCGGCCAGCAGCCGGACCGCGGCCTGGGGCCCGATCCTCTGCCCGGCCATCACGGCCTTGAGCAGTTTCCAGACTTCGGCCGGGATCTGCTGTTCCCCGTCGGCATCAGCGTCCGCTGCCGCGCCTGCCCGGTGCTGTCCCGCGAGCTCGTCGTGCCATTGCAGCAGCGCTGACCCGCCGGGCTGCTCGTAGAGCGAGAACTGCCCGGTGGCGATCAGCTTCTGCCCGGTCATATCAGCAGCCCGTTCCTGGCGGCGGTGATGACGTCCAGGTCGTAGCGCAGCCACACCGTGACCACGGGCGGGGTGCCGGTGGCGGGTGCGCTCCACAGGAAGTACAGGTCCTGGCCGGGCAGCAGGAGAGGCGGCTGGGACGGGTCGTATTCCGATCCGGCGCCCAGGCCGGGCGCGGTGAATGAGACGAGCCGGGTGCCGATCATGACGCTGGCCGAGGCGCCGGCCGGGGCGCTGGTGACGACGGCCTTGTACAGCTCGGCCTGCGGGACGTTGATGCCGAGGATGTCGGAGGTGAGGGCGTTGGTCCAGTTGCCGGTGTTCAGCCCGGTCGTATCCTCCGCGGCAGTGTTCGGGGGCCGGCTGCCAAGGTTGACGTAGGTGCTCACCGCAGCAGGCCGAGCCGTTCGGCGGGGATCTGCCACGCGGCGATGAGCAGGCTGACGATGGCGCCGGTGCTCGCGGTCGCGTACAGCGACCGGCCCGGCTTGAGGACCACCTGGTCGCTACCCCAGGTGACCACGCCGGAGGTCCCGGCCACAGTCGGGTTGCTGGCCGGGAGCGTGGTCTGGGCATCCCAGAAGACCTGCAGCTGCGCCGATGCTGACAGCGCGGCGGCGACCATCTTGACCGACCATGCGTAGCCCTGGCCGGGCCCCTGGATCTGGTAGGTGGCCAGCCCGGCGCCGTCGTTGATGCCGTTCGCGATCCGGGTCACGTAGTCGGCGCCGGCTGCCTTGGCGTACCAGGTTTCCTGCGCCTGGTCGAGGGACTTGTCGAGCTCTTCCTGGGTGAGCATGTCGACTTCCATGCCGAAGTCGAGGACGAACTTAGCCATCGTTTATCCGCCTAGTGGTTTGCGTTCGGTCCAGACCCTGTGCCAGATGCCGTCGAAGAAGTCCTCAACCCAGTGCCCGGCCTTGCTGAGATCCGATTCGCTGCTGCTGCTGCTCTTGCTGCTGCCCGAGCCCGGGCCCGAGCTGCCCGAGGTGGTGCCCTGCACCGGCGTGCCGGACTGGCTGCCGGAGGTCTGCCAGTCCCCGGCCGGGACCTTGCCCTTGCCGAACGAGCCGAACGTCTGGCTGACCTTGGTCATCTCGTCCACGGACTTCATGCCGAGCACCAGCACGATCAGGCCGCCGCCGATCACGGCGACTTTCGCCCGGGTGCCGCCGCGGGCAGCCAGGAACGACAGCAGGAAAAACGTGCCGATCAGCCCGGCCAGGATCGGCAGCGGCCCGTACTGCCCGGACGGGTGCCCGATCTTGCCTTTGAGGGTGCCGTCGGCCTGCGGCTCGTAGTCAGCGACCGCGCGGATGGCCACGATCCCGGCCCCGGCCAGCAGCTCGGCGGTCAGCATCCCGCGGGCGCTGTAGCGGCCGGCCGCCGTCCCGGCGCCGGTTACGTTCTGAGCACCGGTCAGCGGCGCGCGGGCCAGGCCCCCGGCCGGCAGCTGGCGGCGGCCGCCGGTGCTGTGCGTGTCCTGGAAGGCTTTCTGCCGGATCGCTGCCCCGCGCTGCATCTGGTCACGCTGACGGGCCATCAGGCGGCCTCCCCGGCGTCGCTGGCGCCTTCCTCGAGGTCGCCGGCGCCCTTGGAGATCCAGCCCCACAGCTTCGACAGGATCCCGCCGGCGCCGGAGGCGGCCTGGGCCAGGTTCGCGCCGGCGGAGGCGGCCTTGGACGCGGCCCACAAGCCGACCAGGGTCGCCAGGCCGGCCTCGGTCAGCTGCACCTCGCCGGTGCTGAACGACGGCGGCCCGGCCGGCGGCGGCTGGCCGCTGAGCACATCGACGGCGTAGGCGCCGGGCAGGATCGGCCCGCTGCTGGTCTGCGGCCACGGCCGGAACGCCATGAAGCCCGAGGTGAGCGCGACCCCGGTCAGGCCGATCGCCAGCGGCAGTTTCCCGCTGTCCTCATCACTGCCGGCGGTGTAGGCCTTCCACGCGCCCAGCCCGGCCAGCCCGGTCACGCCGGTGAACACGATCCGCCATCCGTTGCCCGGCGCGAACATGCCGAAGATCCGGTCCAGGACCACGGCGGTGCCGTGCAGCAGCGCCCCGGCGTCCGACAGCACCCCGCCCGACCCTGAGCCCAGGAACGAGTCGAGCTCGGCATCGCCCGTGCTGCCGCTGCTGCCGGAGCCCTGCCCCGCGGACGAGGCGAGCTGGTCGACCTGCTGCGGGCTCATCCGGTACACCTTGGCGACGGCTTTCTCCGCGGCGGCCAGGAACGGCAGGTACTTCCCTGAGGTGACAGTCGTCCAGGCGTCCAGGCCCTGGGAGCGGAGCTTGGCGGCCGCGGCGTAGGCGTTGTTCTGCGGGTTGAGCAGCGCCTGGTTCGTGCCGTACTGCGGCTCGGAGTTGCCGGGCGTGATCTGCCAGACGCCCCAGCCGGTCGTGGCATAGGGCTGGCCCTGCTGAGTGACATCCGATGCCCCGGATTCGGGATGCGCGGTCGCGACGAGCACGGCTGCGGGCCCGGCCGCGACCTTGGCCTTGCGCAGGAACGCGGCCAGCTGCTCATCGGTGTACGCCACGGGAAGCGTTCCCCTAGCGGGTCTTGCCGCCGAAATACGAGCCGCGGCCGCCGCCCTGCCTGCTGCCCTGCCCCTGGCCCTGGCCCTTGCCGGCGGCCGGTTTCACCAGCGGCTTGCGGCCGCCGCCGCCGCTGTCCGGCTCGGGCGGCGCCCAGGTTGTTACGGTGTTCCGCTGGTAGCCCTTGCGCTCGAGCAGCTGGTCGACGAAGTCGTCCCACTCGTCCTCGTCCAGGTGCCGGGCCGCGAACTCAGCGATGTCCTGGTGGACCTCGTCGATGTAGGCCGGCCCGTCGTCATCCTGCCTAGGCACCGGGCGTCTCCGGCTGCGAGATAACCGGCGCCTCAGCGGGAGCACTCGCGGAAACATCCGCCGCCGGCGCAGAGGCCTCGCCAGACGCACCGGCCGGAGCTGAAGCAGGCGACGTAGGGTCCGGGGCCGGTGCTTCAGGGGCGCGAGCAGTCACAGAGGTCTCGCCAGACGCAGCGGCCGGTGCCGAAACAGGCGAACCGGCACCGGATGGAGAGGAGGTAACCGCCGGGGTAGGGTCCGGCGCGGGCGCGGCCGCGGCGGTCTTGTGCTCGAGCGCGTCGACCAGCCGGGTCCGGATCCCGGTGAGCAGCTCGGCGACGCGCTTCTGGCTGTTCTCGGACCGGAACGAATGACTGTAGGCGATGTGCTCGACGACCTCGATCAGGTCCGGCAGCAGATCTTCCACCATGCAGGGGCATCCCTTCGTCGCTCGGGAATGCCTCCCCGGCGCCCTGCACGACATAGCCCCCCCGGGCCGCAAAGCGCCGGGGGGGCATCAATGGTCACATCGTATGCGAGCAGGTCACCGTGGCCTAGCGGGTCGCTTCTGCCCGTACAGGCCGCCCGGTCCGGGTTTCCGCTCGGCGTCCTGGGCTTCCTTGGACTGGGCGGCGATCGGCTCGATCGGGTAATCGATCCACGAGATGTAGGCCTCGTTCTTCTCGTTGCTGCGGACCACGAACTCGTGGTTCTCCTGATCGAGGGACTGCAGCACCGGCTCCCATTCGCGCGGCGGTCCGAGCAGCTCGGCGAACCTGCGCATGTCGGCGTGGTCGGCCGGCGGGAACACGAACTTCCACCGGGTCTCCGAATGCTGGTCCCGGACCACGCCCACCGGACGCTGCTTCATCGCGATCACGGTGATGCCCTGGCTGCGGCCTTCCCGCCAGTACATCCGCACGGTCTCGCGGATCTCCTTGCTGAGCGACTCGACGTAGCCGACCTCATCGAAGGCAAGGACTATGTTCGCGTCTTCCTGCCAGAGCTCGTCGAGGAGCTCCTGGATCTTCTTGCGGTGGTATTCCTTGCGTGCCGTGCCCTTGGCGGCGGTCCGGGGCCAGAACGTCGCCCACCGGTACCGCTGCAGTTCCTGCCAGGTGTCGACGACCGGCCAGCCGAGCAGCTCGAGCGTGGCGTCCTGTTTCTTGGTCGCGAGCAGGATCTCGCTCGAGCCGCGCAGCAGCGCGCGTTCCTGCAGCAGCGCGGTCAGAAGATACGTCTTCCCGGATCCGGTCTGCCCGGTGATCTCGACATGCTCCGGCTGGGCTTTCCCGCCCGGCCGGCCCCACATGGCGATCATGTCGCCGCCGAGCTCCGACCACGGCACCCGCTCCGGCGCCTGCACCGCGGGCGTGCTCACGGCTGGACTTCACCGCGGAAGCTGGTGCGCCGGTCCAGGTCGGTGCCCACCTCGCGGATCAGATAGGGATCGTTGCCCGGGCCATGGCTGGGCGCGTAGGGACGGTCCCCGGCGAGCGTGAAGAATTCGCATGCCTCGTGCCGCTCAACCAGCAGGATCTGATCGAACAGCCACCGCCGCCACGATCGCAGGTCGAACGCGGCCGGGGGGACCGGCATGTAGTGGTGGACTCGGTACGTCTCGCCCACGTCGGGGTGGTAGTTGTTATAGCCGAGGGTCGTGATTATCAGCGTCAGGCCTTCGCTGCCCTGCCCGCGGTCGATGTGGTCGAGGAGGAACGTCCAGCCCGGCCGGTATGCCAGCTGCTCCACCAGTGCGGCGAGGTCTTCCGGGTAAGGCGCCACCTGGCCCATCAACCTCATGCCGCGGCCGGTTCCTGCGCCTGGTCCTCGTCGACGATCTCGACGACCTTCAGGATGTGATGCTCGGCAACCGCGCGGCCGACCGGTGCCAGCGCCATGGCGAGGCCGACCCAGTCCATCAGGCCGCCGGTCTTGGCGTTCATCCAGCGCAGCACGGTCTCCGACCGGCAGACGATCGGCGCCGCCGCGTCGACGATCGCCGGGAGCTGCTGCGCGAACACGCCGCCGCAGTACGGGTCGCGGCGCTCGGCGACCGCGCCGATCGGCAGCGCCAGCAGGGCCAGGAGCCCGGCGACGTCGTCGAGGGTTTCCTGCGGCACCTCGCCGGAGCCCTCATAGTCGTCGTCACGGCCGCGCTCGTCGCGCTGCTCGCCGGACAGGTGCGCGGGATCCGGGTCACGGTCAGCCTGCCAGCCGTCATCGCTACCAGATTGCGAGCCCGCATCGTCGGACTTCGGGCCAGGCTTGCGGGGCATCCGCCACTCGCGGGTCTGCCGGTCGTACACGTACCCGTCGGGCACGCCGTCCGGCCGCCTCCGCCGCCGGCCGGACGGTGACGATTCATGCCCCGAGTCGACGACTCGGTCGCCGTCGACAACACCTTCCGGCACGCGAACCTCCCGGCGAGTTCACGCCCGGGGGTTCGTGCGCAGTCTATGCGCTAGATCATGGCGCGTACCGGGCCGCTGATTCCGAGCCCTCGCGGACCCACAGGCCCCAGACCTCCGACTCGCTATCCCAGATCAGCCGGAAGTCGT
>Ga0335075_10014021_pt1 | contig 12061 bp, 9 predicted proteins | sample Lox_Sample_24_FD_206723 | JGI IMG/M metagenome (GOLD analysis project Ga0335075, IMG submission 206723) | Soil microbial communities from Loxahatchee National Wildlife Refuge, Florida, United States - Lox_Sample_2.4 | ecosystem: Environmental > Terrestrial > Soil > Wetlands | place: USA: Florida... | reverse complement strand
AAGCAGAGTATGTCCATGCCGCCGAGCTTGCCTGCGGCCTCCGCTTGCGCGCCCGTCTTGCCCTTCGGATAGCGCAGCACGGTCGGCCCGTCGGAGACGTTCACGGCCTCGTTGAGCAGCTCGGCGATCCTGGCGGCATCCCGCGGGGCGGCGATTCGCAGGCCAGGGACGAGTTGCAGGAGTGAGCCGTCCCACATCCCGTGGTGGCTCGGACCGTCCGGACCGGTTACCCCGGCCCGGTCCAGCGCGATCGTGACCGGCAGCCGGTGCAAGGCCACATCAAGCAGCAGCTGGTCGAAGGCCCGGTTCAGGAATGTGGAGTACAGCGCGACGACCGGGTGCAGCCCGCCCATGGCCAGGCCGGCGGCGCTGGTCATCGCGTGCTGCTCGGCGATCCCGACGTCGTAGATCCGGTCCGGGTAGGCCTCGGCGAACGGCGCCAGGCCGGTCGGGTGAAGCATCGCGGCAGTAACGGCCACCACGTCGGGGCGGTCGGCCGCGATGGCGACCAGCTCGTCTCCGAACACCCGGCTCCAGCTGCCGGGCGCCGCGCCGGCCGCGGGGAACTGGTGCAGGCGGTCCACCCCGTTCTGCTCGGCCGGCGGGTAGCCACGTCCCTTCTGGGTGATCACGTGCACGAGCACCGGGCCGCCGAAGGCGCGGGCGCGCCGCAGCGCATGCTCCATGACCTGCTCGTCGTGGCCATCGAGCGGGCCCAGGTACTTCAGCCCCAGGTCCTCGAACAGCACCTGGGGCTGCAGGACGTCCTTGAGACCCTTCTTGATCCCGTGCAACGTCCCGTACAGCGGCGGCCCCACCACCGGGGTGCGGCTGAGCGTGGTCTTGATGTACTCCAGCACGTCCTCGTACCGCCGGGACACCCGGACCGCCGCCAGATGCTCGGCCAGCCCGCCGATGGTCGGCTGATAGGACCAGCCATTGTCGTTGACCACGATGACCAGCCGGGAGTCCTTGGCCGCCGCGATGTTGTTCAGCGCCTCCCAGGCCATGCCGCCGGTCAGCGCCCCGTCGCCGATCACCGCGACCACGGCGCGGCCGGTCTCACCGCGCAGCCGGTAGGCCTTGGCCAGCCCGTCGGCATAAGACAGGCCGGTGGAGGCGTGTGAGTTCTCGACCAGGTCATGCTCGGACTCGGCCCGGGCCGGATACCCGGACAGGCCGCCGCGCTGACGCAGCGTGCCGAACGCGCCTTGCCGCCCGGTAAGCAGCTTGTGCACATAGGCCTGGTGGCCTATGTCGAAGACAATCTTGTCACGGGGTGAGTCGAACACGCGGTGCAGCGCGATCGTCAGCTCGACCACTCCCAGGTTCGGTCCCAGGTGCCCGCTGGTCCTGGCGACCGCCGGGCGGCCGGCCCAGTCAATGAGCAGGCCGCGGATCTCCCTGGCCAGTGCTGGCAGCTGATCGGGAGCGAGCCTCCTCAGATCCGTTGGGGTGTAGATCGTTTCCAGCAGGCTCACTGTCTGCACTCCCTAGCTGCTCGCATTTCCTGCCTGGTGGCTATGGTCCCGGCTCAAGGGCGGCGCCGGGCTTCCGGCGGAGTAGCCGACCAGTCGGTGGTGATGTGGGCGAGGTGGGCTCGCATCAGCGCCTCGGCGCGGGCACGGTCACCGCCGGCAACGGCTTCAAGAATGGGCCTGTGCTCTGCAGCGGATGCGATGAGCGCGCCGCTCGCGATCATGGAAGGCAAGCCGTACAGCCGGGTCTGGTCGCGCAGCCGGGCCACCATCTCGGTCAGCCGCCTGTTCCCGCACGCCCCGACCAAGAGCAGGTGGAACCGGCGGTCGGCGTCAAGGTCGGCAGACAAGTCGCCCGCCGCGACGGACTGCTCGATCACCCGGACCAGCTCGTACAGCTCCTCCAGTCGGTCGCCGAGCCCGGTTTCTGCCGCCAGCCCCGCGGCCGGGACCTCGAGGAGCACCCGCAGCTCGGCGATCTCGGCCAGGTCGCCCTCGGTCAAGGTGACGGCACGGTAGCCCCGGTTGGGCACGGCCTCCATGAGCCCGTCATCGACAAGGGCGAGCATGGCCTCGCGCACCGGACTGTTCGACACTCCCAGTTCGGCGGCCAGCGAGGCGGCCGAGTACACGACGCCCGGCACGATCTGGCCCGTGATCAGCGCCTGCCGGATGGCGGCCAGGGCCTGATCACGCAGGCTGGTCCGCTCCAGCGACGTTGCGGCAAGGACCGGCACGTCAATAGAATATTACATATTACCGGTGACCAGCAACCATGCCGGGGGACGTGCTACCGCTGCTGCGGACCCCGTTGATGGCCGCCCGCCGTGAGCGGGACGGCCCGCTGACCCAGCGGGCCCGCGCCCGGCGCGGGGAGACGCGATAACTGAGCATCATCGCGGGAATGGCTGAATCGGAAATCGGATCTGGCAGGCTCGGAGCAGAAAAGCAAGAAGCCACAAGGAGGCGATGGTGACCGACACTCTGGCGCGCCCGGACGACCTGTGCGCAGTGCTCGACGACGCTTGCGCCGAAGAGATCCTCGCCCTGCTCAGCCACCCATGGGTGGTCGCCGCCGCCGAGGACAGGCTCACGGACCAGCAGATCGGCACCTGGGCCCACCAAGACCTCCAGTGGGGCGACTGGTACGGCCCCGCCATGCAGATCGCGTTCGTGAACGCGCCCCGGCCGGCCCGCGAGGCCAGGGACTGGCTGGAGGCCAACATGGACCGGGAGATCGGCTGGTTCCGCGATACCGCCGCGCGGTTCGGCCAGGCGGCCGGCTCTGACCGGATCTGGATCGAGTTCCTCGGCTACGGCGCGTGGGCTCAGCTGATCGCCCGGCGCGACCTCGAATCCACCCCGCCAGGGGAACCCCGCCTCCGCGCCCTGACCATCGCCCGGGCCTGCGAATACGCCTACTACCGCGTGTTCAGCCTGATCCGGGACGCCAACCCGGCCGCGGAATGGGCCCGGTGGGCCGGCGCGGAAAACTGGGGCAGCCCCGGCTTTACCGAGATGATCGGCAACCTGTCCCGCGGGCTGAACCTGGCCGCCGTCGGCGCCAACGTTCCGGTCGACGAGCTGGTCGAGATCGCCCGGCAGACCCTGCTGTGCGAGCGGCAATGCTGGACGGCCGTGTGGGAACTGCGGGGATACCTGCTGTGACTGGCGTCGGTGATCAGGCCGGGACCGCTGACCCGCTGGCCGTCTACGGGGGCGCCGCGCCGACCTCGGTCCGCGATCTCCGCCCCGAGGTGGCCGGCATCCACCCGGTCTCGGCCGGCGCCCGGTTCGGCTCGGCGTGGTCACAGCTCACCCTGTGGTTCACGCCTAATGTCGAAGTGTCGGGGCTTTTTATCGCCAGCATCGCCGCCGGGCTCGGCCTGGGTTTCGGCTGGGGCCTGGCCGTCCTGCTGGCGGGCGAGATCGCCGGGACGCTGGTGTTCTCATGGATGGTCACCATGGGTCCCCGTGCCGGGGTCAGCCAGCTGGCCCTGGCCCGGATGCCGTTCGGCCGGTCCGTGGTCTTGCCCGCGCTGGTCCAGGCGCTGACCGCGGGCGGCTGGATCGCGCTGGTGTCTCTGTTCGGCGCCCAGGCCTCCTCGCTGCTGTTCGGCATCCCGTTCGCGGCCGGGGCGGCCATCGTGCTGGCCGCGATCGCGCTGGTCGCCGCGTTCGGCTATCAGTGGATCCACCAGGTCGAAGGCTGGTTCGCGCCGGTGATGATCGTGCTGTTCGGGTACCTGACCTTCCGGATCCTGCGGCACCACATCACCTTGCCGGTGCAGACTGTGCACGGTGCGGCGCTGGCCGGGGCGGTCCTGCTGATGCTGGCGATCGTCCTGTCCGGGTCGCTGAGCTGGTGCCCCTACGCCGCTGATTTCGCCCGGCGGCTGCCCGAGGGGACCTCGTCGCGGCGGGTGTTCGGATTCGCCGCCGCCGGTACGCTCGCCGCGGGGATCTGGTCGGCACTGCTTGGCCTGGCCGCCGCGAATGTGATCGGCGGTAACCAGACGGCCGCCGGGATCGCCGCGGAGGTCGGCGGCGGCGCGGCGGGGGACGCCGCGCTGGTCACGATCATGCTCGCTGCCGTCCTGTCGTGCTGCATGAACGCCTACTCAAGTTCGCTGGCGTTCCAGGCTGCCGGGTTGCCGGTCAAGCGGCCCTGGCTGACTATCGGCATCTCGGGTGCCGCGCTCGGCCTCGTCGTCTGGATGCAGACCGGATCGGTGTCCGGCCACTTCGAGGACGTGCTGCTCCTGGCCGACTACTGGGTCGCGCCGTTCGTCGCCGTCGTCATGATCGACTGGCTGCGACGGCACCGGGAGTACACCGCAGCCGAACTGGTCCAGACGCTGCCGCTGAAAAGGCTGCCGGCCGGCTGGCCGGCATTGGCCGCGTTCGTGCTCGGGTTCGGCGCGATGATCCCCTTCATGAACACCAGCCTGTACCAGGGCCCGGTGTCGGCTGCGTTGCACAACGGCGACATCGCCTACCCGGTCGGATTCGCCGCCACCGCGCTGATCTACGCGGTGCTGCTGCGACTGTCCCGTACACCGCGTCCCGCGATTGCCGCCAGTTAGCCTGCTCTCACGTGGGTGGCAAGCACTCGCCCGGGGCGAAAGGTGAGAGGCTGACGTGCCTGATGTGACGGAAGCGACTTTACTGAACGGGCCGTGGTTCACCGGCCGGGTGAGCCAGCCCGCGTGCCGTCCGGTTGCCGCTCCGTCGGCGCCCGCTAGGCGTCCCGGACGATCTCGTAGGTAAGGAAGACCAGGCCATCACCGACTGTCCGGCTGCCGGTGAGGCGGAGCGGCTTCGTGCCGCTGGTCTCGCCGAACAGGCGCTCGCCGGACCCGGCCACGACAGGGAAAACGAACAGCCGCAGCTCATCCACGAGGTCGTGCTCGATCAGCGCGCGCCCGAGCTGATAGCTGGCGTAGACGACGATGTCTCCGTCGACCTGCTGCTTCAGCCTCCTCACCGGTCGGGTCTTGGACCACTCCGTCGAGCGTGACGTTCGTGGTGATGACGATCTTTCCCATCTTCGGCTCGCCTTCTATCGGTGTTGTCGGCCGTCGACGATAGATACACCACCGCGCTAGGAAACTGGACGGGCACCCAGGCATCCGCTGTTGGTGAATCACACGCTGAAGGACGCCGATGACTTTAACGATTCACGCTCGCCTGCGCTTGTCCATCAGCCGCAGGATCATCGGCGTGAAGATCAGCTGCATGGCCAGTTCCATCTTGCCGCCCGGCACCACGATGCTGTTGGGCCGGGACATGAACGAGTCGTGCAGCATCGACAGCAGGTAGGGGAAGTCGATGCCGCGCGGATCGGCGAAGCGGATGATGACGAAGCTTTCGTCCGCGGTAGGGATGAACCGGGCGATGAACGGGTTAGAGGTGTCGACGGTGGGCACCCGCTGGAAGTTGACGTGGGTGTGGGAGAACTGCGGGCAGATGTAGTTCACGTAGTCGGGCATCCGCCGGAGGATCGTATCGGTGATCTCTTCGGTGGTGTATCCGCGCTGGCTCTTGTCGCGGTGGATCTTCTGGATCCACTCCAGGTTGATGATCGGCACCACCCCGATCAGCAGGTCGGCGTGCTGGGCCACGTTGACCTTGTCCGTGACCACGGCGCCGTGCAGGCCCTCGTAGTAGAGCAGGTCGGTGCCCGCGGCAATGTGCTCCCAGCCGGTGAACGTGCCCGGCGGCTGCCCGTAACGTTCTGCCTCCTCCTCGTCGTGCAGGTATCGGCGGAACCGGCCGGTTCCGGTCTCGCCGTAGTCGCGGAACAGGTCTTCCAGGTCGTCCAGCAAGTTGGCCTCGGGGGTGAAGTGGCAGAAGTGCTGGTTGCCTTCGGCCGCGGCGTCGGCGATCGCCGCCTTCATCCCGTCCCGGTCGTAGCGGTGGAATGAGTCGCCCTCGACCAGGGCGGGGGTGATCTGCTCCCGGCGGAAGATCTCCTGCACCGACCTGGTCACCGAGGTGGTGCCGGCGCCGGAGGATCCGGTGACGACCATCACCGGATGTTTGGTGGACATGACGGCTCCTCGAGTCAGGCGCGGAACAGAGACCTGGTGTTGAACAGGGAGAAGTCATCGGTGCTCGGTTCGACCTGATCGCGGTGATACCGCTCGATCAGCTCGACCTCGGCGCGGGAGCCGAAGATCACCGGCACCCGCTGGTGCAGGTCCGCAGGCTGCGACTCCATCAGCCGCTCCCGGCCCGTGCTAGCCAGGCCGCCGGCCTGCTCGACGATGAACGCGATCGGGTTGGCCTGGTGCATCAGGCGCAGCCGACCCGGCTGGTCTGGATCCTTGCTGTCGGCGGGATACAAGAACACGCCGCCCCGGCTGAGGATGCGGAACGCCTCGGCGACCAGCGAGGCGATCCACCGCATGGAGAAGTCCTTGCCGCGCGGACCGGTCCGCCCGGCCAGGCACTCGGCCACGTAGCGCTGCACTGGCGGCTCCCAGAACCTTTCGTTCGAGGAGTTGATCGCGAATTCACTGGTCTCGCCGGGGATGCGCAGCTGCGGGTGGGTCAGCACGAAGGCGCCGATGTCGCGGTCGAGGGTGAAGCCGTCGACCCCGTCGCCGGTAGTGAGCACGAACAAGGTGGACGGCCCGTACAGTGCGAACCCGGCGCAGACCTGCTCGGTGCCGGGCTGGAGGAAGTCCGCGGCCTGCGGCTGCGCGCCCGAGTGGGGGCAGCGCAGGACGGAGAAGATGGTCCCCGCGGGGATGTTGACGTCGATGTCGCCGGAGCCGTCCAGCGGATCGAACACGAGCAGATACTTGCCACGCCGGTACCGGGCCGGGACCGGGTAGAAGCCGGCCATCTCGGCCGAGGCCGCCGCGGCCAGGTGGCCGGCCCATTCGGTCTCGCCGATAAGGATCTTGTGGCTCAGCACGTCAAGGCGCTTCTGGACGTCGCCGGGCCCGTTCCCTTCGCCGGGCTCGTTCCCGGCTCCGGGCGCGCCGACCAGGGCGCCCTTGTTCACCTGGTTGGCGATCATCTTCACGGCGGTCGAGACGGCGTTCAGCAGGCCGGAGAAGTCCCCGGTCGAGTCGGGATGGCGGTGCTCGGCCTCGATCGTGTGACGTGTGAGCGTCTTGTGGGCGTCAGGCATGGTGGACCACGTCCTCGAGGGGCTCGGAGAAGACCCGGCTGGCCAGGAAGTCCTCGGGTTCGAGGCGGATGAGATCGTCCCTGGACACCCGCGAGGCGTGGCTGTCGAACAGTCGGCTGGCGTGGCGCAGCCGCGCCCGTTCGATGGCGTTGCGGACGCTGCGAGCGTTGGCGAACCTCGGTTGCTGCCGACGCCGGGCGAGGTATTCGCGGAAGGTGGCGCCGGCGGTCGGGGACAGCTCGTAGCCGGCCCGCGTGATCATGAGCATCCCGATCTGCTCGAGTTCAGGGAGAGTGTAGCCGGGAAAGTCGATATGGTGCGCGATGCGTGAGCTCATGCCGGGGTTGGCCTGGAAGAACGTGTCCATCCGGTCCTTGTAGCCGGCCAGGATGACCACGAGGTCCTGGCGCTGGTTCTCCATGACCTGCAGGAGGATCTCGATGCTTTCCTGGCCGTAGTCCCGCTCGTTTTCTGCGCGGTAGAGGTAGTACGCCTCGTCGATGAACAGCACCCCGCCCATGGCCCTTTTCAGGACCTCCTTGGTCTTGGGCGCGGTATGCCCGACGTACTGGCCGACGAGATCCTCCCGGCCGACCGCCACCAGGTGCCCGCGTTCCAGGTAGCCGAGGCGCTTGAGCAGGTCGGCCATGCGCAGCGCCACCGTGGTCTTCCCCGTGCCCGGATCTCCGGTGAAGCACATGTGCAGGTTGGGCCGGTTCGTGTTCAGGCCAAACCGGGCGCGGGCCGAGTCCACCAGCAGCAGCGCCGCGATCTGCCGGATCCTGGCCTTGACCGGCGCCAGGCCGACCAGTTCCTCGTCGAGCGCGCGGAGCACCTCGTCGACGCCGGAGCGTCGGCGTTCGGCCGCCAGGTCGACGACCTCGCCGTTTTGGAGCCGGCTCTCCGGTGGTGGCGCAGTGTCCTCGGCCGGGATGACCGGGGCAGCGGGGCGCACGCCGAACGCCATCCGCGCTCCCGGCCCGGAATCGTTCACGGCCCTGGGTCCGCGTAGCGCCGGCCGGCGGGCCGGCCGGTTGCGTACGAGTGGGTGGTGTACCGGATCTGCCGGTCGCTGGCCTCCTGGCGGTCGAGCCGGAAACCCGGCTCGGCAGCGGGCCGGTTGACCAGGAACGACAACGCGATCGTCTGCCTGCCCTTGGCCGCGTCGTAGGCGTTGACCCGGATGTAGTGCTCGGGGTAGGCCTGGCGGCATTCACTCACCTCGAATAGGACGCCGGCGGCGTCGTGCAGGTCGAACATGGGCAGGCCCCACATCTCCCAGTAAGTGTTGCGGGGATGGGGATCGTCGGTGAACTCAACCGACAGTGGCCAGCCTCGGTCGAGGGCGTACTGGATCTGAGCCTTGATCTCGTCGTCGGTCAGGTCGGGCAGGTGGGAGAAGGTTCCCTGGGTGAGGTGCATGATGCCTCCTGGCCCTATCTCTGTTGGCGCGGTCACAGGGCGACCGGAGTCGCGACGGCGTCGGGAACGTCGGTGGGTTCGTAGTTGAACGTGATATCCCCCCAGGTGGCCAGCGCGACGTCCAGTTCGCGGCTGTGCCGGGCGGCGCTGCGCAGGATGTCCTCGCCCTCGGCCAGCAGGTCGCGGCCCTCGTTCCTGGCCTTGATCATGGCCTCCACGGCCACCCGGTTGGCGGCGGCCCCGGCGGCGATGCCCATCGGGTGGCCGATCGTACCGCCGCCGAACTGGAGCACCACGTCCTCGCCCAGATAGTGCAGGAGCTGGTGCATCTGCCCGGCGTGGATGCCGCCGGAGGCCACCGGCATGGTGCCCGGCATCGAACCCCAGTCCTGCCCGAAGTACAGACCCTTCACCGGGTCGGGCGCCACGCGCGCCAGGCGGAGGGTGTCGTAGTAGCCGGCGATCGCGTTCGGGTCGCCCTCCAGCTTGCCCACCACCGTGCCGGCGTGCAGGTGGTCGACCCCGGCCAGCCGCATCCACTTGGCCAGCACCCGGAAGCTGACCCCGTGGAACTTCTGCCGGGTGAAGGTGGCGTGGCCGGCCCGGTGCAGGTGCAGGATGAGGCCGTTGCGCCTGGCCCATCGAGCCATCGACTGGATCGCGGTGTAGCCGGCGGTCAGGTCTACCATGACGATCACGCTGCCGAGCTCGCGGGCGAAGTCGGCGCGCTCGTACATGTCCTCCATCGTCGCCGCGGTCACGTTGAGGTAGTGACCCTTGATCTCGCCGGTGGCGGCCTGCGCCCGGTTGACCGCCTCCATCGTGAACAGGAACCGATCCCGCCAGCGCATGAACGGCTGGGAGTTGATGTTCTCGTCATCCTTGGTGAAGTCAAGCCCGCCACGCAGCGCCTCGTAGACCACCCGGCCGTAGTTGCGGGCCGACAGGCCAAGCTTCGGCTTGGTGGTCGCGCCCAGCAGGGGGCGTCCGTACTTGTTCAGGTACTCCCGCTCCATCACGATCCCGTGCGCCGGGCCCTGGAACGTCTTGACGTAGTGCAGCGGGATCCGCATGTCTTCCAGGCGCAGCGCCTTCAGCGCCTTGAAGCCGAACACGTTACCGATGATCGAGGAGGTAAGGTTCGCGACCGAGCCTTCCTCGAACAGGTCGATGTCGTAGGCGATCCGGGCGATGTACTGGCCCTCGGCGCCGGGCACCGGTTCCACCGAGTAGCACTTGCCCTGGTAGTTGTCGTAGGCGGTCAGCCGGTCGGTCCACACCACCGTCCAGGTCGCGGTGGACGACTCCCCGGCCACTGCCGCCCCCGCCTCCTCCGGCGGCACCCCGGGCTGCGGGGTTACCCGGAAGGCGGCGAGCACATCGGTGTCCTTCGGCTCGTAGTCCGGTCTCCAGTAGCCCATCTCCGCATAGGGGATCACGCCGGCGTGCCAGCGCCTACTCGCGATTGCGTCATCGGTCACGATGCGTCCTCCTGGCTGTGGTCGTACACACCAGGGTGCCTGTCGAAGCATGCAATGTCCATCAAGTAATATGCGTAACAATCAAGTATTCCTTCAACTATCTGGCGGTAGACGTGACGACTATCTGGCGGTAGACGTGACGACTATCTGGCGGCAGACGTGACGACCACGGGGCGGCTGCGGGCGTATACGGCGGTGGCCGACACAGGATCGGTGCGGGCGGCCGCCGCTCGGCTCATGGTCACCGAGTCGGCGGTCTCGGCCGCGCTGGCCGCGCTCACCCGCGAGGTCGGCGTGCCGCTACTCGAGCGGCACGGGCGGGGGCTGCGGCTGACCGAGCCCGGGCGCATCTTCGCCGGGTACGCGCGCGAGATCCTCGGCCTGCAGGAAGAGGGGCTGGCCGCCGCGCGAGGCGACGCCGACCCCGAGCGCGCCCGGGTGCGGGTCGCGGCGGTGACGACGGCCGGCGAGCACATCCTGCCGGTGGTGATCGCGTCACTGCGCGAGCGTCATCCCGGCGTCGAACTCCGGCTGGAGGTGGGCAACCGCGAGCGCGTGTGGGGACTGCTCGCGGCCCACGAGACCGACCTGGTCATCGCCGGGCGCCCCCCGCGGTCGCTGGACGTGGCCGTGCGGGCGGTCCGCCGCAACGAGCTGGTCGTCGTGGGCCCGCCCGGCGTATCGGACCCGATGGGCGCGACCTGGCTGTTGCGCGAGGCCGGCTCGGGAACCCGGGCAGCATGCCAGGCGCTGCTGGCCGAGCTCGATGCCGACCCGGCCACGCTGACGCTGGGCTCGAATGGGGCAGTGGTGGCGGGCGCGCTGGCCGGCCTGGGCGTGACCCTCGTGTCCAGGGACGCGGTCGCCGAGGCGCTGGCGGCCGGGCGGCTGGCCGAGCTGGCAGTGCCGCATACGCCGCTGCGCCGGCCCTGGCACGCGGTCAGCCACCGGCATGCCTCCCCGGCGGTGGAATTGCTCGTGGGGCACCTGTGCGCCCAGCCGGGACCGCCCGCCACCAGGTGGCGGCGGGCGCGGTTACCCGGCGGGCTGTGCCACCAGGTCGAATTCGTTGCCCTGCCCATGGCCCAACCTTCGAGCCTCCCGTTACAGGAGAGTCAAGCAACACGGTGCCGGACCTTGTCCGGTGACGGTCATGACGCGCGGCGGACACCGGCTCAGCCGGGCCGGCCGGGCGGTGCGGCGGGGCCGCCGGGCGGTGCGGCGGGGCCGCCGATCTCGACTCCGGGGCCCGGGTTGAGCTCCACCGCGCCGCCCGGCCCGTGCACGACCACGAGCTGCCGTCCCATGGGGGACTGGTACATGTCATGGAAGGCCCAGCCACCCAGCCCGAACAGTGCCGCAGTCACAGCGAACGTCGTGATCGCGGCGAGCGGCTGCCCGCGCGGCACGCGGACCAGCGGCGCGCGGACCAGCGGCGCGCGGGCCAGCGGCAGGCGGACCAGCAGCCACGCGCCGAGCAGCGAGATCGCGCCCAGGGCCGGCACGTAGAACCGGACCGCCTGTAGCGTGCTCAGGCCCGGGGCCGCGGTCCACGTATAGGTGGCGTACAAGGCCCAGATCGCGGCCCAGCAGGCGGCCAGCGCGACCCCGACCGCCAGGTCACGCCTGGCCGTCGCGGCAAGCTCGCCACCGGCCCGGCGGCCGCGCAGCCAGACGACGGCAATACCCGCCGCCGCGGCCAGGCCGAGCACCAGCATGGGCATGGCCTGGATCAGGTGGGCAGGCATATAGCGGAGGTTGGGGCCGATCGCGCCGAGGCTGAAGGTGATCTCCCCCGGCCGGTAGCCCGACCGCAGCGGGCCGCCGTAGATGAGCGTGTTGAATACCGCGACACCGGCGCCGAACACGCAGACTGACCCAAGCCACCAGGCGACCGCGCGGCCCGGCAGCCGCGCGGCCCCCAGCCGCCACACGACGAGCACCGCGAGGGCCGCGCAGCCCAGCACCAGGATGTTGGTGTACCTGCTGAACGTGGCTGCCTCGAGCGCCACGAAGCCGGCCAGCCCCACCCAGGT
>Ga0335075_10014020_pt1 | contig 12061 bp, 8 predicted proteins | sample Lox_Sample_24_FD_206723 | JGI IMG/M metagenome (GOLD analysis project Ga0335075, IMG submission 206723) | Soil microbial communities from Loxahatchee National Wildlife Refuge, Florida, United States - Lox_Sample_2.4 | ecosystem: Environmental > Terrestrial > Soil > Wetlands | place: USA: Florida... | reverse complement strand
CGACGTGCTCGTTCAGCGCGCCGCTGCCGTACATCTTCGGGTACGAGTGGGAGCTGGGCGGCGTCTGGCAGTGGAGCGAGACGCCGTCGGTCACGATCGACCCCGGGCCGGGGGAGTACGACCTGAAAGTGTTCGCGGTGTCCGACGCGTACCTGCAGGGCCCGCAGTCGGACACCGACTTCGCGGTCGGCGCGGGCGGGGCGATGCTGTCCCCCGCGACGGGGGCGCAGACCTCCACCACGGTGACGCTGCAGGCCGGGGCCCCGGCCGGGTACACCAGCGCGACGTTCTACTACCGGGAGGGGACGACCGGGTCGTTCCGGCAGGTCGCCGCCGGGCAGCTCACCGACCAGACGTGCGGCTGCTCGGTGACCTGGCCGGCGACCACGACGGCGGACCCCGACGGGGTGGAGACCGACCCGCTGAGCTGGCCGGTGACCCAGACCATCATCGACGACGGCCCGGTCCAGGTCGAGGCCGTGTTCACCAACGCCTCCGGCGGCACCGACACCGTCGGCCCGACCACCGTCACCCTCGACCGGGTCGGGACCGGCGCCGACTACGGCACCACCACCGCCGGGCCGGTCACGGTCGGCCTGCAGTCCGGCAACGCCGCCCTGTCCGCCACCGACGTGAGCATCGCCAGCTACGGCGCCGACCTGACGGTCGGCCGCACGTTCAACTCGGTCGAGCCCGCCGCCCCGTCGATCTTCGGCCCCGGCTGGACGACCAGCCTGACCGGCGGCGTCACCACCGGCTGGACCCAGCTGTCGGTCACCGGCAGCTACGCGGCGCTCCAGTCGTCCGACGGCACCAGCGACACCTTCACCCAGGGCAGCGCCGATGGCTCGACCGTGACCTGGACCCCGCAGGGCGACGCGGTCACCGCCGGCCTGACCCTGACCCAGAACACCTCCGACAGCACGTTCACGCTGACCGACTCCTCCGGAACCGTCACCGCCTTCGGCCAGGACAACTCCGCCCTCGTCCAGGGCGACACGGCGACGGTGTACCTGCCGCAGACCGTCACCCCGGCCGGCACCGGCACGACCGGCTCCACCGGCATCGACTACGACGGCAACAGCGCCGACGCCAGCTACGGCGACCCGATCCTGATGGTCGCCCCCGACGCCGCCTCCTCGGAGGCGCCCACCACCGCCTGCCCGTACCCCGCGTCCGGGTCCACGTGGACTGCGGGGTGCCGGGGGCTGCAGTTCGCCTACAACGGCTCCGGCGACGTGACCCAGATCGACTTCGTGTACTCCGACAACTCCGGGAACTTCCACTCGGTGGCGGTCGCGGACTACGGGTACGACGCATCGGGCCGGCTCACCTCCGAATGGGACCCGCGGCTGTCGACCCCGCTGGTCACCGGCTACACCTACGACGAGACCGCCGCCGACGCCGACTACGGCCGGATCACCCAGGTCACCCCGGCCCAGGCCGCCGGCAGCGGGGCGCTGGCCCCGTGGACGCTGACCTACGACACCACCGCCGGCACCGCCGGGTACGGGAACCTGACCGCGGTCTCCCGGACCCACTCCGCCGCCTACGGCGGCGCCACGGCGACCACCACCATCGACTACTCGGTCCCGCTGACCACCGCCGCCGGCGGCCCGGTCAACATGGACCCGACGACGGTCGGGACCTGGGCGCAGACCGACCCGCCGACCTCGGCCGTCGCGATCTTCCCGCCCTCCCACGTGCCGTCCTCCCCGCCGACCGCGTCCGACTGGCAGTACGCGCAGATCGACTACTACGACGCCAACGGCAAGGAAGTCAACACCGCCAGCTACACCGGCGGCGCCTGGGCGGTCGCCACCACCCAGTACGACGCCTACGGCAACACCACCTGGACGCTGTCCGCCGCCGACCGGGCCGCCGCCCTCGCCACCGGCTTCCCGGCCGGCACCGCGACCACCCTGGCCAGCGTCAACGTGTACGGGTGCGACGACTTCGGCACCATCGACCCGTCCTGCGACGACAACGACCAGCAGTACGAGGTCCTCACCGACACCTACGGCCCCGCCCACACCGCCGACGTCGACGGCACCGACGAGACCATCCGCACCCACACCGCCTACACCTACGACCAGGGCGCCCCCAACGGCGACGTCAACGCGGCCGGGGACCCGTACATGCTGCAAACGTCGCAGACGGTCAGCGCCAGCGTCGGGGACGGCATCCCGGGCTCGGCCACCGCCGACGCCCGCACGACCGACTATACCTACGGCACCACCGCCGCCAGCTGGGCGCTCGGCGAGCCGCTGACCACCGTCACCGACCCGTCCGGCCTGGACATCGTCGACACCAGCGTCTACAACATGTCCCCTAGCCTGTACGGCGGCGCGAACCTGCAGACCGACTCCGACATGCCGTCCGATACCAGCGGCGGCGGCGCCGGCGACACCCAGACCGTGTACTACACCGCCGGAACCAACCCCATCGTCGCCGCCTGCGGCAACGAGCCGGAATGGGCCAACCTGACCTGCCAGACCGGACCTGCCGCCCAGCCCGGCACCACCGGCCTCCCTGACCTGCCCGTCACCACCTACACCTACGACGACTACCTCAACGTCCTCACCAAGACCGAGACGTTCGGCACCACCGGCACCCGCACCACCACCACCGGCTACGACGCCGACGAACGCCCCGTCACCCAGACCATCACCGTCACCGGCACCGGCATGGGCACCGCCGTCCCCGAAACCCAGACCGTCTACTCAGCCACCACCGGCCTGCAAACCGACACCCAGACCTTGAGCTCGTCGGACACGGTCACCGCCGACATCAACACCACCTACGACGACTTCGGTCAGATGCTCACCTACAGCGACGCGTCGGGCAACACCACGAGCTACACCTACGACATCGCTGGCCGGGTCACTGGCCGCGCCGACGGCGAGGGCACCGAGACCATGAGCTACAGCGGCTCTTACGTGTCTCCCAGCCAGATCACGGACTCCCAAGCCGGGACCTTCGCCGCAACTTGGAACCCCGACGGCAACCTCGCCACCGAGACCTACCCTGGCGGCATCACCGCCACCTACGCCTATGACCCCACCGGAACCGCCACCTCCGTCTCCTACGACGGCACCTCGTGGACTGCCGCCCTCACCGACACCATCGTCCCGAATGCAGCCGGAGACTGGGCCACCGAAGCCGTAACCGACACCGCGACCCCCCTGACCAGCACCAAAACCTACACCTACGACAACGACGACCGGCTCACCAACATCCAGGACGCCCTCGACGGCCAGTGCACCACCCGCACCTACGCCTACGACGCCGACTCCAACCGCACCAGCCTGGCCAGCTACGCCCCCGACTCCGCCGGCGCCTGCCAAGACGGCACCGGAACCACCACCACCGAGACCTACGACAGCGCCGACAGCGCCACCAACACCGGCTACGCCTATGACACCCAAGGCGACATCACCACCACCCCCTCGGCCGACGCCGGAGGCACCGGCGACCTCACCGCCACGTACTATGCCAACGACATGCTCGCCAGCCAAACCCAAAACGGCGCCACCATGACCTGGGCCCTCGACCCCACCCTCGGCCGATTCGCCACGTACACACAGAACGGCGTCACCTACACCGACCACTACAGCGACACCGGCAATAACCCGACCTGGACCTCCGGCAGCGACGGCTCCTGGACGAGCGACGTCACCGACTTCAACGGCAACCTCGCCGCCGAGGTCACCGCATCCGGCGTCACTCTCGAGCTTCCCGACCTGCACGGCGACATCATGGCAACCGCCACTGCCAGCCCCGCCGCCACCGGCCCAGTCGGCACCTACGTCTACACCGAATTCGGCATCCCCGAGGACGGCGGTCCCGGCGCCTATGGCTGGCTCGGCGGCGACCAGATATCAAGCGATGCCCTCGGCGGCCAGCTCTTGATGGGCGCTCGCGCTTACAACACCAACCTCGGCAGGTTCTCTCAAGTAGACCCAGTTGCCGGAGGGTCAGCCAACGCATACGCCTACGTCTACCAAAATCCACTTACCGAATATGACCTCGCCGGAACTTTCTCGGGATACAACGGCACGTACTGCGAACCGGGACACGGGATACGCGAGTGTTGGGACAATCTAAACGAGTACAGGACTCAAGAGCTATTCTGGGACTACGCTCAAGTGATCTTCGGCATGGTCGGCCTGACAGCTATCGGTGCCTTCCTCGGGTTCGTGCCCGGTCTTATCGTCGGCCTCTTGGGCGCAGGGGTCGGACTGATGCTGGCGTACCTCGAAAAGGTCGACAATCAAGGTGGAAATGTTGGTATCGTTTTCGATGAGGTCCAAGTTCAGGCGGTCTGGTGGTGGTTTGGCAAGCACTACGGGTCATGGCATACCATATATGAATACGTCTATTCGCAGAAGCGTTATGAATAGCCGCTGCCAAGCAATGTCAAAGAAGTTGTGAATGGAGGGGAAGTGACGCACCATTCGATCCTGCTTTGCATCTTTTCCGTGCTCGTTGGAATTCTCGTCATCGTCGCACTTCGCGCTGGCAAAATCCTCTATGCGGCTCGGGGCGGGTCAAGAATAATATCGTCAGAGCACACATGGCGTCTACGCGGTCAGGTAATTACTACTTTCGTCGCCTTGGCCATTCTTGGGCCCGAGGCCTTGAGTAATAATTGGCGATTGGAGGCATCCGGCGCGTTGGTTGCACTGGTAATAATTATTGGCGCCGGGGCATGGTATTTTTTGCACCCGTCAGTCAGGCGGAAGTAGTCGGCGGAGTCGTCAGACGCCTGCCTGCGCTCTCTGTCGAACTTGGCCTGGCAAACCCAGCAGGCTGTCAGCGCCAGCAGGGGTATCGCTGGTTCGTCCATCGCCGTCATTCAGAAGCAGGCCCTACCGTTTTTCCCGAGGCGACAATGGGCGCGTTTCTGGAACTCCTGGAAAGCGCAGTAACATTGCTCAATGGTGACGATGCCTATCGACGTTTAATTAAGCCTCTCGGCGCGAGTGCCCTCCGCCCAGGCGGCAGGAACAAGCTGGCGGTGCCCTCGAACCCGTCCCTGCGCTCGATCATCGCCCAGTGACTGCACCCGTATAACGTATGCAGCTCGAACCGGCGGATCAGCAAGATCGCAACTAGCGCGAAATCGAGCGGCGTCCCAAGATAATGAAGGTTTCGCAATGGCGGCCGACGGCTGCTGGGCTGGGGTGTCAGGGGACCTGGCCATTTTCTGCGGCATGCTAGCCATTGGATTCGGTGGTGCTTACCGATGGTTCTGGATAAATGACAATGGTCGCGGGGAATATCTTACCGTACCCAAGTTTAGGAGCGTAGTTACTTGGTGGTGGTTGGGCGAGCGGCAGTGAGATTCCCCATGGATTCCCACTGGGCAGGGCTTTCTTCGGCGGGTGGATGAGGCAAGAGGATGGCGACTTGAACCCTCTAAGACTGCTCGGTATAACAGTGCTTGAAATTTGCTTGTTCGTGGTGATTAGGCATGCGTGGAGATTGAAGTCGGGCATTTCCGCACGCTCGGCGGGCTCAATTCATGGGCCAAGATTGCATCATGCGCCGGAGCGATGGCGATAGTAATCGGCGTCACAGGCGAGTTTCGCGGGTGGGCTCTCAAGATGTTCATTGTCGCTGGACTGGTTGCCTTGCTCGTCGATGGGATCCTGATTCGCGCCGCGCGAACATCGGCTCTCAGGGAAAGCCCTAAAGGTCAGCTATAGGGCACTAGGCCCGGCAGTCTTTGGAATAACCGGTTCCAACAGTTAGGCTGCACGTTCCCCTGCTAAGCGGGGCATGTGCGTGTACCTTAGAGCTGACGCCAGATGGCACAGCGAATGGTGGGGCCAGGTATTCGTGGCCACATGGTCGAGGCCAAGGCCTCAACCGGTTGTTCCTAGCGTCGATCGTCAAGAAAGGCAGATGGAGGATCGTCCATTTGAACGAATATCATAACCTGCCGAGAGCTCTTCGTCATGAAGCAAGGGGCGTAGCCCTCTCGGGAGTCTCATCCGGAAATTCAACAAATTGACCAGGCTGCATATGTATGGTATATAGGGCAGATAGTGGCTGTCCTCGCAGTATCGATCATCTTCATAATATTCTCAGTGGTGAATGTAATACTGGGCCGCATGAGTAGGTCTGCCGATGCTCTTGCGTGCTCCGTGGTTCCTTTCGCCGTTGGAGTTTATCAATGGAGGCACATCCGGAAGGTCGCGACTGTGGTTCGAAAGGGGCGGTAGCTGGCCGTAGGTAGCCTTGCGGATGGTGAGATGGTTCCACAATCTTGATGAACCAGCGACTAGGGACACTAGGTCGGGGAGACATCCGAGTCGGTCGCTGCCTACTACCGCTGCCGCACAAACTCGTCGGCGCTCAAGCCTGCCCGCTTTAGGAAATTACGTGGACGCGAGATTGACAGAGAGCTCACGACCTCGCCTGAAAGTAGCGCGGTCTCCGCGTTCCGGCGGTCATGCCTGATCGGATGGTGCGAATGGCCTCTCCGTCGGGAAGCCCGCAGCGCTCTGCGGCGCTCATCAGCGCAGTGATGACAGCGGGTGGCGACAGCATTCCGGCGCCTACAAGTTGGCCGAGGCTGAACGCGGCTCGGTTGAGGGTGTCGTTGCGCGTGCCCAGTCTGGCGGCGGCGACTATGCGGGTTTCCTCGTGCAGGGCAGCCGCGGCGTAGGCCGTTGATCGCTCACCGGGGAGGTCCGGAGCCGCGCCCGTAGGCACTGCTGGGACTGGTTGGTTGACTAGTAGGGCGGCGATCCACTCCGGCAGCGGGACGGGCCGGCGATGGTCGCAGGCGGTGTAGAAGCAGCTGCCGATTCGGCTGCCGTCGCCGATGACGTAGCCGCTATCGGCACGCACGTCGATATGCGGGCCGAGCCGCCCGACAGAGTTCCTCACAAGCCCAGCGGGGGCGGCGTAGTACAGGTGGCAGCCGCCGGACGGGGTCCCCACAGCATAGGTGGGCAACGGATAGGGCTGGCCGTGCTGATCGCACAGGGTAGCAAGTGCGTCGGAACCAGACACGGCGCTCCTGTCCTCAGCCGAGGGGAGTTTCCTAATGTCGTGCGGGACGTCGAGGTCGATAACAACCAGCATCGAGGGCCCGCAGGCGATCCCGATGTTGTACACCGCCCGTCTCCACCAGGCGCGGACGCGAGCCGGTTCGGTGGTGGCGTGATCCTGCCAGCTGCCGCGCAGCGCGGGCCGCTTCCCGCCGGGAACGCAGGGGAACACATGCCAGCCACGTTCGGCCAGGGACAGCGCGGACCGCAGCAGCGGAAGGTCCGGTACGACCGGAACCAGGGCGTTGGTCATGGAGTACTTCCTTCTCGAAGACAGCAGGAAACGGCGAAGCAGTCCCGGCCCGCCGGGGGAGGCGGGCCGGGACCGCGGTCAGGGACGGATCAGAGAGCCGCGGCGAGGCGGAGCGCGTCCAGCGCGCTGGTCTCCAGGTCCCAGGCGGCGTCGCCGTCGTCCTGGACCTGGGCGGCGGAGGTGACGGCGTGCATGATCCCGCCCGCCGTCAGCGACCCGCCGGCGATGAAGTGGTCGAGGATCTCCTTCTGCTGCGCCTCGGTGTACCGCAGCCGGGCCCCGATCACCTCGATCGCCTTGGGCGCGTCGGTGACCCGGTGCCCGGCGTGCTGTTCCATCTCCCGCACCAGCCGGGCGACGTAGCCGGGGTCGAGGAAGGCGGTCACCGCGTCGCGGGCCTTGGCGGTCACCAGCTCGAGCTGCCGGTCGAGGGTGTCGGATGACCACTGGATGCCCTCGTCCATCCGCTCGCCCAGGTGGACCGCGCGCATCGCGTCCCGGGTGATCGTCATCCCGTTCGAGCAGACCTGGGCGATGATCCGCGGGGTGACGGTGGCCGCGCCGCAGCCGGTCTCGGAGTTGGTGACGACGAACCCGGCGAACACCACCGGGTTGTCCGCCCCGGCCGCCCCGGTGAACGGCGACCGGTACCCGGCCAGCAGCCCGGGCGCGAACACCTGGACGGCCTCGCAGCGGGCCCGGACGTACATCCGCCGGTCAGTTAGGTCGCAAGTTTCGATCTGGACCGGCTGCCCAGCCCTGCGGATCCCGTCGAAGACCGCCATCAGCGTGTCGAGATGGTCGATCTTCTTATACCCGTCCGACAGCCAGGCCCGGGCGACCCCGGTCTCCGCGTCGGCGCCGCGCAGGGCGCGGATGAAGAACCTCCGGTCGTCCCGCTCCAGCCACCCGTTCACGTTCGCGTCGAACAGCGCTGGGTGGGAGTCGCGCGTCCTCCGCAGGTAGGCGGCCGGGATGCCGAGCTTGTCGGCGATCCCCGCATCGCACACGTCGGTCGGCCGATACCGGCCCTCGGTCATCGTCACCCCGTCCGCCTCGAGCACCGGCATGGTCCCGTCGAGCACCAGGCACCCGCCCTCGGCCCGCACCGACGAAGCGGACGCGACGACATCGACCTTGCGCGCCTGCTGATTGCGCAGCAGCACCACGAGGTCGTCGATGGTGGCGTTCCGCGCTGTTAGCAGGTCACCTGAGACAGCAGTCATGAGCACGTTCCCTTCCAATGAGCACAGGCGATACGCCTGCGGCCGGGCGGCGGGGCGCCTCCGGGCGGTCAGGGAAAGGGCGCCGCCAAGGAGGGCGGGCGCGCCACACCGGCGCTCCCCAGCCGGTTGCGCGCACGCCCGGGCGGCGCATGCTGACCGCCACCGGGAGGCTCCGCAGCGACACGGAGACTGCCTGAGGGGCGTGACCGTGATCGCGGACACGAACGCGTGGGAAGGTCGGGAAATCCCAGAACACCTAATTCGTGTCGGACACTTTGACCTTGCACTGGAACGGCAAGATCTGTTACTTCACCGGGGCCGCCGCACGGGCGTAAAAGAGGTATCGCTTCGTGGCGCGGGCAGCCACGAAGCTCCCGGCTGGTCAGTGGCCGGGCTTGTCATGCCATCCCGAACGGTCCCGGCTTGCTCTCTCGGCTCTTGTGTCTGCGGCCAGAGCGGTCCTGCTCCGCAAGGCCGCCGAACAGGCCGGACTGACCGCGCAGCTCAGCACGGCGCTGCGGAAGAAGGGCAGCTCGCCGGTCTTCGACCGGGGCACGGTGCTCGTCTCGCTGGCGGCCGCGATCGCGCTCGGCGCCACCAGCATGAGCGACATCGCGCTGCTCGCGCACCTGACCCCGGTACTCGGCGACGCGCCGAGCGGCCCGACGGTGCGCCGCGCCCTGGACCTGGCCGGGACGCCTGCCGCGCTGGACAAGATCGCCCGCGCCAGGGCGAAGGCCCGCGCCCGCGTGTGGGACCTGATCGAGAAGACCCCCGCGGGTTTCCCGTGGCTGGAGATCGCGGGCAAGACGCTGGCCGGGTGGCTGGTCATCGACATGGACGCCACCCTCGTCACCGCCAGCTCTGACAAGGAAGGTGCCGCTCCCACCTGGAAGAAGGCTACGGCTTCCACCCATTGGGCGCCTGACTCGCCAACACCCGCGAGTGCCTGGCCATGCAGCTCCGCCCCGGCAACGCCGGATCGAACACCTTTACCGACTACCGGGGAGTCCTGGCCGCGGCCCTGCGGCAGGTCCCCGCCCGGTTCCGGGGCAAGGTCCTCGCCCGCGTCGACGGCGCCGGCGCCAGCGCCAGCGACGACCTCGTGAACCACCTGCTGTCCCTGACACGCCGTCGTGGAGACCGCCGACGTCCGCACCGGCAAGGCCATGGGCCTGCGCAACCTCCCGTCGAAGACCTGGCAGGTCAACGCCGGCTGGGTCATCGCCGCGAACATCGCCGCCGACCTGGCCGCCTGGAGCCGCCTCCTCGGCTGCCACGACGACCCGGACCTGAAGGACGCCAACCCGGACACGCTCCGCTACCGGATCTGGCACATCCCCGCGCGCCTCGCCCGCCACGCTCGCCTGAGAACCCTGGGCATCAGCCCCGACTGGCCCTGGAAGGAGGCATTCCTGACCTGCTGGTAGCGGCTCTGTGCCCTGCCCGCACCCGCCTGACCAGCACGAAACATCCCCCAACGCGAGAGGAGGCACAGCCCGGCGCGGTCGGAGCCGGTGCGCACCCGGGCGCCGACACGCGCCCGCCTCCCGCCAGCCAAACAGACACCACAACCGAAACCTGGCAGCGGCACAATCGGTAAGCGAACCTCAAGCCCCTTGAACGATTGAGGCTAGTGCCTTGGCGCGCTTCGGCAACTGCTCCGCACCGTGTGGGCGATCAAGTTATTACGTGATCGCCGAAAGGCCGCCGCCCAGACTACTCGCGCTCCGGTGGGACAACACCGACCAGCACGGATACCTTATCGACTAGACCATGTACACAGGTTCCGCGAATCCCCGGAAAACGCTTCTGTCAGCGCATGCAAACCAGCAGGTCACAGACTTGCCCCTCGGTTTGCGTCCGGTTTGGGCGGGTTTCCGGGTAGGGTGACAGCACGGCCCGCGCAAAGGCCCGCGAACCCGCAGGTCACAGGTACCGGAAACCGGCGTCTGTCGCAAAGCCCAGCCCGACATCAAGGGCATAGAAACCACGGAGTGCAATTCCAAACAGAGCGATCATCAGGCCGGTCGCAAAGCCCAGCCCGACATCAAGGGCATAGAAACCGCAGGTTGACACCGATCTCGATCGTGCCGGCCACGTCGCAAAGCCCAGCCCGACATCAAGGGCATAGAAACTTCGGCGTATCCGGTCATGCACAGTCCTTCGCCGTGGGTCGCAAAGCCCAGCCCGACATCAAGGGCATAGAAACGGGCCGATAGCGCGAGGTAGTGCGTCTTCCACGGGATGGTGTCGCAAAGCCCAGCCCGACATCAAGGGCATAGAAACGTTAGTTCAAGTTGATGAACCAGAAGCCCGCGAAGAATGTGTTGGAGGTCGCAAAGCCCAGCCCGACATCAAGGGCATAGAAACCACCCAGCGCGTGTGGTTGAGGAAGATCACGGCGGTCGCAAAGCCCAGCCCGACATCAAGGGCATAGAAACGGGAATCCTTACCGTGGCGCCGGGCTCCAGAGTTGCCTCGAAGGTCGCAAAGCCCAGCCCGACATCAAGGGCATAGAAATAAGCTGGGCAGGACGGCGATGTCGCTGCCAGCCCGACCGCCGCAAACGCTCAGCCCGAATCAAAGGGCATGGTTAATTGGATCATTCGGCGGACTCAATGTTATTTGAGTTAGTGATGCCTTTCTGGGGACTGTGGTGTTCTTATGGGCGAGCTTTTCGATCGGGCCTTTACCGAGCAGCGCTTGCTTGATGCGTGGCATGCGGTCCGGGAGGCGGCGCTGGCTGACGGGGATGCGGGGGCGGAGGTCGACCGATTCGAGGCCGCTGCCGCGCGTAAGGTCAGCGAGTTGGCGGCGGCGCTCGCGGGCGGGTCGTTCGAGCCGTCGCCGGTGGTGCGGGTTGAGATCGCCAAGCACGGGGGCGGGACGCGGCGGCTCGCGGTGCCGGGTCTCGTCGACAGGATCGTTGAGCGGGCGCTGCTGGCCGAGCTTGACCCGGTGATCGATCCGCTGCTGCTGCCGTGGAGTTTCGCCTACCGGCATGGCCTCGGGGTCCGTGATGCGGTGGCCTGCCTGGCGGAGGCCCGTGATGAGGGGGCGGCGTGGGTGGCGCGGTGTGACATTGACGACTGCTTTGACCATATTCCGCGGTGGGAGGTCGTGCGCAGGCTCCGCGAGGTCGTGCGCGATGTGGCGGTGGTTGACCTGGTGCGCCGGTTCATGGACCGGCCCGTCATCGGGGAGCGTGTCCCGCATGCTGACCGGGGGCTGGGACTGCATCAGGGCAGCCCGCTGTCGCCGTTGCTGAGCAACCTGTACCTTGATTCTTTCGATCGGGCCATGCTCGCCCTGGGTTACCGGCCGGTGCGCTACGCCGATGACGGTGCGCCACGAGCGCTGATGGAGGTTGCGATGTAGAGGATCGTGGTCTTTGGATGCGGTGCTGTGCTGGTGATGGAGGTTTGGCCCTCCGGGACCGCCCTGCAGGGGGTGGTCTCAAACCACCGCAAGCTGCTGCGGTTAAGAGCCGTGGTGGTGAGCGTTGCGGAAAAGGC
>Ga0335075_10014019_pt1 | contig 12062 bp, 11 predicted proteins | sample Lox_Sample_24_FD_206723 | JGI IMG/M metagenome (GOLD analysis project Ga0335075, IMG submission 206723) | Soil microbial communities from Loxahatchee National Wildlife Refuge, Florida, United States - Lox_Sample_2.4 | ecosystem: Environmental > Terrestrial > Soil > Wetlands | place: USA... | reverse complement strand
GTGACCGAGAATCTCCTCCGCGAGCTTGGCCGCTTCGACGAGGAGCTTGAGGTCGATGCCTGTGCTGATCCCTTCCGCCTCGAGCATCTGGACGACATCCTCCGTACACAGCAGTCCAGCTGCCCGGCCGTTTCCACAATACGGGCAGCCGCCGATACCGCCGATGCACGAGTCCAAGACCAGCCGGTGGCGCCCGTCGAGCTCGGTCAGGGCGACATACGCCGAGGCGAGCGCCATCCCTCGCGTGTCGTGCAGGTGCAGGTGGAACGTGGTGATCTCGGGCCAGCGCGCAATGATCGCGCGCAACTGCCTGGCCACAGCGCCTGGGCTGTTCCAGCCCATGGGATCGCCGATGAAGACCTGGCGCACTGTGAACCCGTTGTCCGTCCAGAGTGCGTGCTGGCGTTCGAGGTAGTCCATGCGCTGGTCGAGGGTGAACCGGCCCGCCCAGTTCGACCCCCACGCCGCGTTGATCCCTATGCCAGCGTCACGGCCGGGACTGCCCAACGCTCTCGCGACGACAGTGGGCCAATCGTCCATCTCCTGTGCTGTCGAGCGATTAGTGTTGCGCCTGACGAAGACGTCGCATAGGTGTACGAGCGTCGCGGGCGGGCCCGGCCGCGGTGACAGCGGCGGGACGAATGCGCGGTACCGCTCTCGGCCCCTCTCATTTAGCGCCAGCGCCGTGTACTCCACGCCGTCGACGGGCGTGAACGCCGCAACGAGTTCGTCGACCTCTGCCATCTGCGGCACCCATTTCGCGCTTACAAACGAACCGACTGCGATACGACGGATCCCCGTTCTGGACAACGCATCGAGCAATTCCACCTTTTGCGACACCGAGATCCCGAGCCGTTCGATCTGCAGGCCTTCTCGCATACCTTCCTCGACGATTGCCACAGTTGGGAAGTTCGCTTTGCTCGACACCTTGTGACCCCTAGTATCCTGGCGATTTCTTGCTAGTAAGACTTCGGCATGCCGAGCGTGCCATGAGCGACCTGGGCCAGCACGAGGTTGTTGCTTACCGGGGCTACCAAGGATAGCCGCGACTCGCGGAACCGGCGCTCGATGCCGTATTCCACCGTGACGCCGTAGCCGCCGTAGGTGTCCATCGCTGCGTTGGCCGCGGCCCACGCCGCGTTCGAGGCGCAGAATTTGGCCAGATTGGCCTCGAGCTGTGGTTCACCCCCAGCCTCATAGGCCTCTACGGCCGCCCACCTGAGATAACTGGCGGCCAGAAGATCGGCGTAGGCCCGTGCCAGCGGGAACTGCACCCCTTGGTTAATGCCGATAGGTCGGCCGAATACAGTGCGCCGCCGTGCGTAGTCGGAGGCCTGCGCGACGAGGCAGAATCCGGTACCAAGAGATTCTGACGCGACCAGCAGTCGCTCGGCGTTCAACCCGCTGACAATATATCGGAAACCTCGGCCCTCCTCGCCAATAAGGTTGACCACAGGGACCCTGAGGTCGTCGAAGAAGAGCTCCGCGGTCTCGTGATTGAGCATGGTCTCGATCCGTCGGGCCTTTATGCTGACCCGGGACTCTCTGAGATCGACCAGCAGCGCGCTCAGGCCGTCCGTCTTGCGGTCGACCTGGGAGTACGGGGTCGTTCGTACCAGGAGAAGCATGAGATCGGAGTGGAAGTACCGGCTGGTGAAGATCTTCGAGCCGTTGACCACGTAGTCGTCGCCGTCTCTAATCGCCTGGGTGCGGATGCGGGTGGTGTCGGAGCCGGCATCAGGCTCGGTGACTCCGAACGCCTGAAGCCGAAGCTTTCCGCTTGCGATCTCCGGAAGATATCGGCGCTTCTGTTCGTCCGTACCGTGCCGGAGCACGGTGCCCATGGTGTACATTTGCGCATGCGCCGAGGCGGCATGCCCGCCGAAGCGGTTGATTGCCTCGAGCACCACGCAGCCGGCCCCGATAGGCTGCCCGCCGCCGCCGTATTCCTCGGGGATCAGGATACTGAGCCACCCCGAAGCCGTCAGCGCGTCGACGAACTCCGAAGGATAGTCGCGATTCGCGTCGCACGCCCGCCAATATTCCTCTGGAAACGTCAGGCAGAGCTCTCGGACCGCCTCGCGGATCTCGCGATATCTCTTTGGGATCCCCGCGATCTCTGGGTCTGCTTTCATAAGACGTGAGACAATCTCATCCGAGCTGATATATCGTTAGAGGTCATGCTTAATCCCACTTCCTTTCAGCCTGGAGCGCTGTCGGCACCGGTAATGCCTGCCACGTCATGTACCTTCTCCGATTAATTGAGGCCTAATCCTCGACGAGGTGCGCGGAGCCTGCCTTCTGGCTCGCTTCGACGATCCGCTGGGCTGTGTGATCTAGGTGAGCTTGATTCGGGTGCCGGGATGACGGTTTGTCCTTCGCCCAGCGCCGAGCAAGGCTGTGGTGATGATCGTCGGCCAGCGCGATTGACGCGTCGAGGTGGCTTCCCCCGGGTGGGACACGTGGCTGGCTGTCCCGACGATTGGTTGGCCCGTTCCGCACGGCGACTCCTCCGCAGGTAAGGCACGGTCCGCACCTCCAAGCGCCGAGCAGTATCGCGACGTGGACCAGGAAGCTGCGATCCGCCGCGCCACGCCAGTCCTCCTCGCCGAGGGGTCTCCACGGTAGTTCATCCGGGCTCGAGGCGTTCGGGACAAGCCAAATTAGTATACTCTTACCATGCAGTATGTGTACAATCGATCTACGTCTGCAGACTCGGTGCCGCTAGGAAGGTTGTACCCGCGGCACGAAGTAGGTCGATCACATTGCGAGGGATCATGCGGCTCGAGGTACGGGTAGCGGACTATCGGTGGATCGCCGAGACGGCAGCATCGGCGGCGTCATGGCGACAGACGCTGCCGCTGACTCTGCAGGCTGTGCAGAGCGAGTGGAGCGGTGACGTCATGGAACTGTTCGGCTGGTCGCCGCTGAGCCTCAGCTTTGAAGCAGAACCGGTTCCCTTTCAGTACCCAGGCCTGCTGGTCTACGACCGCAGCATGGGGCGTATGGCGTTGTGCTTCGGTGAAGGCCGCTGGCAGGACGGCTTCTCGCCCATACGCGCGGTGCCAGTAGCCCGCATAGAAGCCGGCCTGGACCAGCTAGAGGAGTTCGGTCGAAGCTTGCAGTTTGTCGGGGCGCAGGAACTCACCATCTCGGTTGCTGACCCCGCCCCTTCTGACCGTACGTCCGTGGCCGACAACCCAGCCCATGAGGGACGGGCAATCGAGATCGGGCTCGGCGACACCGTGGCATGCGGCGTGCTGCTCCAGCGCACCAGCCCCGGCTTGTCCGCAGCCCTTGGCGCACTGCTTCCGCTGCAAGGCAAGGCTACCAACACCTATGCGAGCGGTCCCCTCACCCGATTCTGGAACGAAGCCGGTGGGAACGAGGGCGTAACAACCCTGGAGGACGTGCCGACACCTGGGTCACGCAGTGACGAGCGCCGACTAACTGTGGATCGCCGCCGTTCGATCGCAGCACCCGGCTATGTCTACTACATGCCGTCCCCGCCGTGGAACGGCCTGCGAATCGCGGCTCAGGATGCGACGGTCATGAGAAGCGCGCTACCGGGTGGTGGGCGATCGCAGCTTGTTCCGGTGGCGAGGTTTGTCGGCGAATGGCATGCGTTTAGCGACGTAGCGGCAAACCTCCGATTTACCGGTGCGTTGCCGATGTTCATACGATTCAGCGAACAGCCCGCAGCAACCATCATTTAAGTTGCGTGCTCGGCAAGTTCCAATAGCCAAGACTCTGGTCACACTCTCCGAGAACAACACCATCACCGGCCTTGACGACCGCAACATCCAGATCCTGGTCAAGGCCTTCCGCTACGTCTCCGGTGAGGTAGCCTCTAGAGTCGGCGACCTAGTACACTTTTTGCGTGGTCACAGTATACCGTTTCGGTCGACCCTGCCTAGGAAGTCATTCGGCCGTTGCGACATGCTGATCAACTGCGCAGAACTCGGCCTCACCGAAGTGCTTGCCGGCCTCGCAACCTTGACCACCGCCTCGGCTTTTGGCGCGACGGGCATCTACGTGACACTCACTTCCAGGGTCGGTGCCGAGATCGGTCGCGGTGAGGCGACGGTCCTACGATTGGACATAGCTCGTCGGCAAGTGTCGGCCAAGCTCCGCGACTGCGTTGCATACTCCGATCACGCGCGGGATGGTGACGCCCTGGAGCGGCGGCTTTGGAGTATGGTGGACGCCGCTGCGATCCGGTTCGACACGGCGCTGGCCTCGCTCCTCGGCGGCTGACCAGAAAGGGCCGAATCTCGATGACTCCCACACCTGCCGAACCGGCCCGGCAGCGCTCTCGTGCCTCCAGAGCGCAGGCGTCACCGGCCGCTGGCTCGTCGCGGCGGGCGACGCGCAAGACAGCTGACCTGGGACTGCGCCGCTATATCGCGTCTGACCTCGGCTACGGATCGGCGGCTGGCGCGGTGACTGATGCCCTGCGCGAGGCGATCCTGGACGGTGTCTTGACCCCTGGCACCTGGTTGCGCGAAGCCGACCTCGCCGCCGAACTGGGAGTGAGTCGCACTCCGGTTCGCGAGGCGATCACGCGGCTGCACAACGAAGGCCTGGTCTCCCGGACCGCCAGCTCCGGCGCGGTTGTCGCATCCCTCAGCCTCGAGGACATCATCGCGGTCTACGCGGTTCGCGAGTCACTGGAAGCGACCGCCGCGCGCCTGGTCGCCTCGGCCGGCAACGCGAGCCTCGTCGACGGGCTGAACGACATCCACGAGCGCATGGTACGTGCGGCCGACAAACCGAACGCCGGGCAGAAACTAGCCGAGCTCAACCTGCTCTTCCACGCCGAGATCAGAGAAGCGACCGGCAACGCCTATCTGCGTAGATTCCTGATCGAAGTGGAGCACGCGGTCCGGCGCTTCCAGCGATCGGGGTACGACGATCCCGAGCACATACGACGCACGATTGATGAGCACCGGCGCATCATCGATGCTATTGCCGCCCGCGACCCCGATCTGGCCGGTACCGCCGCCGCGGAGCACATGAGGTCGGCACGTCAGATGCGGATCCGGGATCTGCTGCCCGAGCTGTCCGGCTCAGCGCAGGGCGCGCGCGGCTAGCGATCCCAGCGCGCTCGGGCACCAGCCCGTATCGCCTCCACGCCGGACCGCCAGGGGCCGCCTCGGCACCGTCATCCGCGAATGTGCGCGCTGTTCGTTTTGGCATACATGTTGTATACTATCCGCATGCCACTCTGTTCCGCTGCCGCCTTCGCGCGCGCCTCCTGTCGATGAGCGGGCCAGTTGTGCCTTTGGGTGCGCAGGAACGGCAGGACATCCGCGAAGCCATCCAGCGAATCTGCCGCGACTTCGGCGACGAGTACTGGCGTGGTCTGGACTCGGCGCAGAGCTATCCAGGCGAATTCGTCGCCGCGCTTACCGGCAGCGGCTGGCTCTCGATTCTCATCCCCGAGGAGTATGGCGGCGGTGGTATGGGAATCGCCGAGGCTTCGGTCGTGCTGGAGGAGATCAACCGGTGCGGCGGGAACGCCGCCGCATGTCACGCGCAGATGTACATCATGGGTACGCTGCTGCGGCACGGATCGGCCGAGCAGCGGGTGCGGTACCTGCCCGGCATCGCCGCCGGCCGAGCCCGGCTGCAGGCGTTCGCGATCACCGAATCGGAAGCCGGTTCCGACACCACGCAGATCCGCACGGCCGCGCGCCGAGACGGCACCGACTGGGTCCTGAACGGACAGAAGACCTTTATCTCCCGCGTCGAACAGTCCGACCTAATGCTTGTGTTGGCCCGGACCGGCCGCGATCAGGAACACCGCACGCGTGGCTTGTCGGTGTTCCTGATCGAGTTGGCCGCCGCGCGCGAGCGAATGCACTGGGACCGCATCCCGGTGATGTTCAACCACCATACGTACACGGTGTTCTTCGACGAGGTGAGGCTCCCCGCGGACGCTCTGGTCGGCCAGGAAGGTGACGGCTTCCGCTACATCCTGGACGGGATGAACGCCGAGCGGATCCTCGTCGCGTCGGAAGCTATCGGTGACGGTCGTTTCTTCGTCGATCGGGCCGTCGAGTACGCCAGCCGCCGGATAACCTTCGGCCGTCCGCTGGCCAGCAACCAGGGCGTGGCGTTCCCGCTGGCCCAGGCGTACGCCGGGATCGAAGCTGCCGACTTGGCCCGGTGGGCCGCGGCCGAAGCGTTCGACGCCGGCGTGCCGTGCGGTACCCAGGCTGGCATCGCGAAGTTGCTCGCGTCCCAGGCATCTAACCAGGCGGGCAGGGCGGCAGTGACCGCGATCGGCGGCATGGCGTTCACTGTCGAAATGGGCGTCGAGCGCAAGCTGCGCGAGGCGCAGCTGCTCGAAGTGGCGCCGGTCAGCAACAACCTTGTCCTCGCCTACCTGGCTCACAACGTGCTTAAGCTGCCCCGATCGTTCTGAAGAGGAGCCCGCGCAATGCAGATCTCACCGACGGCGATCCGATCTCCTGGCCGTAGCTGGCTGTTCGTCCCAGGCAATAACGAGCGCTACCTGGCCAAAGCCGAGCAGTGCGAGGCCGACGTATTGCTGCTCGACCTGGAAGACGGCGTTCCTCCCGATGACAAGCAACGTGGCCGCGAAATGGTCGCCGCTTACTTGGCTGTGCCAAGTGACAAGGTTAGGTTCGTACGCGTCAACGCGTTGCCAACCGGTTTGCTGCCTGACGACCTCGAGGCGGTCGTCCATCCCGGACTGGACGGCGTCTGCCTGCCCAAGGCCGAGTCGGCCTCGGATATTCTCACACTCGCCGATAGCCTCGACAGGCTGGAGACCGGGCGCGGCCTCCTGCCTGGGTCGACCCGCATCCTCGCTGCGATCGAGAGCGCACGCGGCCTGCTCGCCGCCTACGACATCGGCGCGGCCCACCCGCGAGTTGTGGGCTTGATGTTCGGCGCGGAGGATTTCGCGCTGGACCTCGGCCTCGTCACCAACCGTCGGCACGAGGCGGCCGACCTCACCTACGCGCGGTCGGCCCTGGTGGTCGCCGCGACGGCTGCCGGAGTGATGTCGGTCGACGGCGTATACCCCCACCTCGCCGACGAGGACGGGCTGGCGGCCGATACGCGGAGGTGCCTAAACCACGGCTTTTCCGGCAAGTCGACGTTCAGCCCTCGGCAGCTGCGGACGATCCACGCCGTCTTCGAACCAGAGCCCGACGAACTCGACTTCAGCCGACGGGTGATCGCTGCGTTCGACGCCGCCGTGGCCAAGTCGACTGGTTCTGCCGTCGTGGACGGACAGCTAGTCGACCGGCCGATCGTGCTGCGCACGCGCCGGGTGCTAGAGCGGGGCGAACTGGCATGACGAACATACGACCTGAAGGCGGACGGTTCTTCGAAGATTTTGCCGTTGGCGACGTGTACCGCTGCCGCTACGGCCGGACCGTAACAGAGGCCGACAACACGTGGTTCACCCTGCTGACCAACAACACGAACCAGATCCACTTCAACGCCGATTACGCGGCCCGTACGCCGTGGGGACGCTGCTTGGTGAACAGCGCGCTCACCCTTGCCATCGTCGCCGGGATGGGCGTGGCAGACCTGAGCGAGAACGGCTTCGCGCTCGGCTGGGAGGAGGTCCGGCTTCCGAACCCGCTTTTCGCAGGCGACACCCTCTACTCAATGACCGAGGTGCTCGACGTTCGTCCGTCACGGTCCCGCCCGCAGCAGGGCATCGTCAAGGTCCGCACCATCGGCTTCAACCAAGAAGGGACTCCGGTGATCGAGTTCGTCCGTTCGGTCATGGTCTGGAGGCGAGATCACGCGCCGAGCATCGGCCTGTTCCCGGACGTCCGTGAGTCAAGGTCCGACGATGCTCGGTGAGCCGCTGGCCGGCGTGCGAGTACTCGCGTGCGAGCAGGCAGTGGCCGCACCTTTCTGCTCTTTCTTGATGGCCGAACTCGGCGCCGAGGTGATCAAGGTGGAGCGCCCGGATACCGGGGACGTGATCCGCAGCTGGGATGATGTCGTCTTGGGGCTGTCGTCCGGTTACGTCTGGCTCAGCGGAGGCAAGCGAGACATAGCGGTCGATATCCGGACTCCGGTCGGCCGCGACATTGTCCGTTCCCTGGCCGCGACCGCCGACGTATTCCTGGAAAACTTTGCACCCGGTGTGATGTCGCGGGCCGGTCTCGGCTACGAGGACCTGTCCGTTGACAACCCCCGTCTGGTCTACTGCAGCCTGAGCGGCTACGGCGCTGACGGCCCATATCGGGACGTCAAGGCCTTCGATCTACTCATCCAGGGCGAGAGCGGCGTTCTGCTCATGAACGGCAGCCCCGCCGAGCCCGCCAAGGTCGCGTTGCCGATGGTTGATCTCGTTGCCGGATCAACCGCGCTGACCGGGATTCTGAGCGCGCTGCGCTCTCGGGACGCGACCGGGCGTGGCATGTTCCTTGACGTTTCGATGCTTGACTCGATCGCTCTTTGGCTTGGCTACTTCCCGCACTACTCATGGAACGGCCGGGAACAACCAGAGCGTTCGGGCATGCGGCACCACCGCATCGTCCCGTACGGGCCTTATCGTGCGGGCGATGGCCGGTATGTCACCCTCGTCGCCGGGAACGACGAGCACTGGCGGATCCTATGCCGCGAGGTGCTGGATCGGCCCGAATGGGTTGACGATGCCGCATATGCCACGGTCGCGTCTCGGGCCGCTAACAGCGTGGCGCTAAACCGCGCACTCGACGCGCTGTTCGGTGACCACGACGCGGACTATTGGCTCGCCCGGCTGGGGCGCACTGAGCTACCTTATGGCGAGGTGCGGACCGTGGAGTCCGCGGCGCGGCATCCGCAACTGCTTGCGCGCAACATGATCGTCACCGCCGAAACGCCGGTCGGGAAGGTACCGACGTTCCGCTTCGCGCTCGCCGAGCCGGATCGCGTACGACACGTCCCCGACCTCGGCGAGGACACCGATGCCGTACTAGCCGAGGCGGGTTACGACACTGAGTACATCTCGGAAATGCGGGCCACAGGCATCATCCGATGAGGCCGGAGGTGACCGAGCACCGGCAAGTCACGCTCGGAGACGCCCGCTTGCCCATGGACCCTTAATTACTTCGATCTTGAAAAGGGGGCCCCGTGTGGCGGTTCGTGACCATTAGGGCTGCGGACGGGAAGACGGCCTGGACCCCTTTGGGCTAGAGAAATCAAGGCCACGGCCCGACTACTCCGTGTGCTGATACCGAGGCCGAGGTCGGATGCTCATAGGGCCGCGAACACTGACTTTGTCTCCAGGAAGTTCTCCAGGCCTTCCGGGCCGAGTTCGCGGCCCCAGCCGGACTCCTTGTATCCGCCGGTTGGCATCGCGACGTCGGCTAGGCCGTGCACATTGATTCCGACCCGGCCAGCCTTGATGGCGCGTGCAATCCGATGCGCCTTACGGATGTCCCTGGTCCACACGCTTGCCGCCAAGCCGTAGCTCGTATCGTTGGCACGATCGGCGATTTCGTCAATGTCGTCGTAGGACATGGCGGCGACAACCGGGCCGAAAATCTCCTCCTGCACCGCCCGCATCGACGGCCTAGCCTTGACGAGGACGGTCGGCTCGACATAATAGCCGCGGTCGCGGGCGCGACCGCCGACTTGAATCTCGGCGCCCTCGGATACGCCGGATTGGATGTAACCGAGCACTCGCTCACGCTGCTTGGCCGAAATCAAAGGGCCCATCTGCACATTCGGGTCAGTTGCATAACCGATCCGCAGGTTGCTCGCGATCTTACTGACACCCTCGACCACCGCGTCATAGTGCCGCTGGTGGACGAACAACCGCGAGCCAGCGGTACATACCTGGCCGGAGTTGGAGAAGATTGCTCCAGCCGCGCCCGGGATCGCGGCGTCGAGGTCGGCGTCATCGAGGATCACGACCGGTGACTTACCGCCGAGTTCGAGCGTAACCTTTTTCAGATTTCCGGCCGCCGCATGGACGATCTCCCGGCCGACTTCGGTGGAACCTGTGAATGCTACCTTGTCCACGCCAGAATGAGCGGTCAGCCCCGCCCCGACCTCCTCACCATACCCGGTCACCACGTTCATGACTCCGGCAGGTACGCCAGCTTCGAGGCATATCTGGCCGAGCCAGAGCGCAGTGAATGGCGTTTCCTCGGCGGGCTTCAGAATGCTGACGCACCCGGCCGCTAGCGCCGGCGCAACCTTCCACGAGGCCATCAGTAGCGGGAAGTTCCACGGCACGATGAGGGCGGCGACTCCAATTGGCTCGCGCAGCGTGTATGCGTGAAAACGGCGCTCGACCGATGCTAGCTCCATGCTGCGTCCGCCGATCTTGTCGGCCCAGCCGGCGTAGTAGCGGAACACCCGAGATGCGACCGCCATGCCTCCGCGCGCTGACGCTAGCGGCATGCCCTGGTTCAGGCTCTCCAGACGGGCCAGACCTTCGGTATGTTCGTCGATCAGGTCGGCGATTTTCCATATGATGCGCGCCCGTTCGGGGCTCGGGAGTGAGATCCACTTCTCGGTGTCGAACGCAGCACGGGCGGCGCGCACGGCACAGTCCACGTCTTCGGCTGAACCACGTGGCACGCGTCCGATTACCTTCTCTGTGCCTGGATCGATGACGTCAATTACCTGGCCAGACTGAGCATGAACCCATTCACCGTCGATCAGCATGGGCCATGCGACAGGCTCGTCGGAGCCGTCGAGCGTCAGGAACTGGGGGGTGAGCGTCACTGGGCCTCCATCGATGGGTCGGCGACACCGGATCCGGATGCTATTCTGTATACATCTGGATGCAATCACAACTCTATGCGGGAACTGCCGGATCCTCACTCGTCGCGCCGACTGGCGCATCCCGTGAGTATGCCAGTAGTATACAAGACTGTTGCCCTGGCGCGATGCAAGAGAGGTGGCTGTTGCCCGGCGAACCCGGCAGTCTCGCGTGCCTACTGTGCCGTCGAAGCGCCGTATCTCGCTTCTCGGCCCGCGACGGAAGCCTCCACGGGCCCGAAGGCTCCATGAGCGGACACCCCGATGAGGCGGAGCCCTTCTCGTGAATTCGGTGCTCTCTTTTCGACTGCCCGGCGCAGGCTCAACCGGGCCTCGGCATGTTGTAGAGAACCGCGGGTTCGATGATCGCTGCAAAGCGGGCGGGAGTAGTCATGACACGACTAATGATTAAAGTAGGCAACTCGGTCAGCACCGCCGAGTTGTTCCGCGATCGGGCGCCACTGACCACTCAGGCGTTGCTTGATGCGTTGCCGATAGTCGATCGCACCATCCAGGTTCGCTGGTCGGGTAACGCCTGGCGCACCGAGGGTAACTACGAGCTGCGGCCGGAAGGCTCTCCCGTGGAAAACGTCGCCGGCCAGCTCAGCGCCGGTGACATCATCTATTTCCCAGGCTGGCGTGCGCACAACATTAAGGTCGGCATCGCTTACGGATCCGCCCAATGGCTAAACCCGTTCATGGTACCCGTCGAGGTCTGTCATCTCGGACGGATCGTCGAGGGTCTGGACGATTTCGTTAAGGTGTGCCAGCGAATAATTTTCGATGGGCCTGTGCCGGTAGTGATAGCGAGAGCCGAGTTACTTACCGCGACCATAAGGTGCACAAACTCAGCGAAGCGCCGCGCGGGAACCGCGATCTTTCGCGCTTCTGGCTTGGCTGCCCGAGCTGTTCGGCTGGAGGGTGGTTCACGTGTCGGCCGTGCCGGTCGGCAGCGTTGGGTGCACGAGGCTCCACCGACCCTGGTGGGTTTTCTCCTTCCCGGGTCGGCGGGACGGTCGGTCTGGTCAACCGGATGGGATGGCCTGCAGCCGAGTCACCGTGACCTAATCTGGCCAGCCCATGGGCCATCGTTCGGGCAGGCGCAGCTCGGTGTCCTCGGCGCACCCAACGCTTCTCCATGGGTCGTATGCCCGTTGCGGGGCGTGGCGCTCAAGCACCCTAAATGGGTAACTCCGCAAGTTCGTCGGCGGTCCGTGCGGGTCCATAAACCGTCCATAACTGCCCAAACCGGACAAGCATGGCAGGCGGCTGGCCGGCTCGTTGTGACAGCGTGCCGGTTATGACCGGCT
>Ga0335075_10014018_pt1 | contig 12062 bp, 17 predicted proteins | sample Lox_Sample_24_FD_206723 | JGI IMG/M metagenome (GOLD analysis project Ga0335075, IMG submission 206723) | Soil microbial communities from Loxahatchee National Wildlife Refuge, Florida, United States - Lox_Sample_2.4 | ecosystem: Environmental > Terrestrial > Soil > Wetlands | place: USA... | reverse complement strand
GTCGAGCGCCTGCGGCTCGTGTGTGCCGGCGTCCCGCCGCCACGAGAGGTACCGGACATGGTCCATGCCGATCTCAACCCGGGCAATGTCCTGGTCCGTGACGGAGCGGTGGTGGCGGTCGTGGATATCGGGAACGCAGGCAGCGGCACGCGGGCGACTGATCTCACCACCCTCCAGTGGCACACCTTCCAGGATCCGCTGGACGGTGTCCGAAGGCGGCTGTGGACGAGAATCCTCGTCGTGGTCGGCTGGGAGGGGGCGGCGGTGCTCGCAGCGGCACAGATCCTCATGCAGCTTGAGTAGCCCATCCGTCTCGGGCGCCACGATGTCGTTGCAGGGGTGGTCAAGCGCGGCCATCACGTCCTCGACGAGCTGAACGAGCTTCGCTAACTGCCGCAGGTCCGCTGCGGCTGCGAGGGCGTCGCACGCGACACCGTGATCCGGCGGCTGGCTCGGACGGACCCTGGCCAAGCGTGCAGTCGACGTGCTGGCCTACTTCGACCGGCTCGGCACCAGCAACGGACCCACCGAAGCGATCAACGGCCGCCTCGAACACCTCCGCGGATTCGCCCTCGGCTTCCGCAACCTCACCAACGGTAACGAGGAAGGGGCAGGTCCGGGCGGACGGCAGCCCGGTTCATCACGCGACGCTGGGCCCGGCGGAGGGCTGGCTGGACGCGCACGCCGGGCCGGGGGTGATCGACGGCATCGCGGAGCGCGCGGTCCTGGACAGGCGATACGTCAAGGGGGCATACGGCCGGCTGCTGACGGCGGCGTTCATGATCCGGGTGATCGTGCTGTGGACCCTGATGCCGGAGGCGCAGCTCAGCGACGTGATTCTCGCGCTGGCCGGGGACCTGGCCCTGGTGCCGTGGCCGAGGCAGCGGCAGCCGGCGCCGGAGCGGGCCTGCCTGGACTGGCGCAAGGCGCTGGGCCCGGCCCCGCTGAAGGAACTGCAGGACACGGTGCTGGCCGCCGCGCAGGACGAGCACGCCGAACGGGACGCCCAGGCCCTCACGATCGGGAAGGAGCATCCGCTGACGGCCTGCTCGGGGGACGGATCGGTGCTGCGGGTCCCCGGCACGCCGGCCAACCGGGCCGTGTTCGGGTCCGCCGGCACCGCGGACGACTCGGCGGCATGGCCGTCCGTGCGGCTGTACCCGATGAACAACTGCCTCACCAGGTCGCTGCTCGCGATGCCGTGGGTCCGGCCGGGTCGGACAAGACCGCCTCTGAGCAGCGGCTTCTCGACGCGGCGATGCGGGACTTCCCGCACGTGCTCGCGAAAGACCAGGTCTGGCTGCTGGACCGGCTCTGGCACGGCGTCCGCCGCCTGCGGGAGCTGGCCGGGCTCACGCACGTCCTGGTCCGGCTGAAGAGCGACATCGCGCTGGACATGATCTCGGGGATCTATCCCGGTCACTCGTACCTGGCGGAGACCTCCGGCGACGGCGTCACGATGACCGTCCGGGTCATCGAGTACTTCGCCGATGTCGAGGGGCAGAAGGTGCCGGAGATGTCCTCACTGGTGGCCGACCTCCTGGACTGGGAGGAATACCCAGGCCCCGGGCTCGCCGCGCTCTACCGGTGGCGGTGGGACGGGTCCGAGACCGGGCTCGGGAGGCCAAGGCGGTCCTGCACGGCACCGGGCCGGGCACCGGGGCGATGCTCCGCTCCGGCAGCCCCTCCCTGATCGCGCAGGAGATCGCGGCCTGGGCGACCTCGACCGAGATGACCCGCGGCGTCACCCGCGACGCCGCCCCCGCGAGGAAGGGACGCCGCGCCGGGCTCCCCGGTCGCTCCCGCGACCTGTCCCTCACCGCCTCCCGCCGCCTCATCCTCGCCGCGATCCGCGCCGAGAAGACCAGCTACCAGGCCCTGACCAGGCAGATCGCGAAACACCGGGTCATCGCCGGCCGGAACCGGCACCGCGACCTCAAGTCCAAATCCCCCAGCACCTTCCCCCACGCCGGGCCCGGGGACAGGATCACCCGCATCGCCGCAGCCGTCATCACCATCGCCAACACCCCAGCCTGACCGGCGGAAACCCCCGGAAGCCAGCCAGAACACCGCAAAACGCCCAGCCGGCCCGTGGAACCGGCCCGCCACCGGCGCGGCACGCCGGCCACCGCCGTGCCCCGAAACCAGGAACTACGCAACGTCACCGAAAACAGAATCACCCATCAAGGCCTAAACCACTAAAGCCCGTGGCATCGGGGCCCCCGGCCCGAGGACTTCTACCAAGTACTGGCCTACTGTACAGCTCTCGGCATCCACTGCGGTCATCTCGTCTACCCGGCAGGAAGATCGCCCCGCACCACCGTAGTCCGTAACGTCGGCATATGCGTATATTCCCACGTTCGCCCCCTCGTCACCGCACGGCAACATCCTGGCCGCCGTCGACAAGCTTGCAGCCGCGATTTCTGCGCACTCAACCGGACCTGACGACTAATGCCCAGCTCGTTTGACGCCAGAGTCGGCCAGATACAGGCCCCCGGGCAAATCGCGCCTGGCGCCTTGGCCGTCCCTGCCTCCGATGCGCTCTAAACGCGGCATGAGTGGACGTTAGGACGGCTGTTGGCCAACTAACGGCACCGAGCGTCGGAGTTGGGCAACAGCTTGAATGAGATCTGGCCGTAGCTCTGCAGCCGCTTCGCATAGCGGCTCCATCGTCGAGAGTGTGCTTTCGTACACGAAATAGGGAGGGCGCAGTCGATCAAGCTCTCGGAGGATGGAGAATGCATCAGGCTCCCCACGGAGAAGCTGTATAGTCGCTAGATCGCAGTACGCCCACGGATCTTTCTGGCGCGAAGATCTTATTTCTTCAGCGAGAATCTCGGCGGCCTCGCGGAGCTCTTTAGAGAATTCCGTCTGTACGCTTCCGCCGTCTTGCAGTACATGCGAGTTTAGTAGTACGCGCCCTACTAGGCGATTAACCCGATTATACGTGTTTGCTTCCTGAGGGGGAAGGCCCTGCTCATACTTGAAGCCTTCTTCATAGGCAGTCAGCGATGCTTCCAAGTGCTGCCTGCGCTGCTCCCCCTCTAGCTTAAGGCCCCAGCGTTTCTCCACGCCACCCATGATCCCGAGGACATCAGCAAGTTCGGAGGTAAACCTGTTCGTCAGGGAGGCTGGAACCTTCCCTATCCGGGTGCGGAGAAGATCGACTGCGTCCCTAAGGTCAATGACAGCCTCGCTCCAGTTCTCGTCATCTCTGGCGCTCTTGGCGCCGGCCTTGATAGCTAGCACCTCGTCAAGGACGTCATCCATTCTTACTGTCACCTTGTCTAGCGCGCTCTAGTGTTCTCTGTAGCGTTAGGAAGTTGCCAATTTCTTTCCGCAGCTGGACATGCCGCTGTTCGGTGGAAGAACCAAGCGCATAGTACGCTAGTCTAGCGATCTTGCGGAGTTCCGACGAGGTTTCCGAACTAGAGATGCCGCTTGCATTGCCTATGTGTTGCATATATAGCCACGCCGCGATCCATTTTTCTCTGACGGCAGACCGTAGTTCAGCGTCGAATTGCTCATTATCAGCAAATAGGACCAGTCGTTCCGGCCGCCTCTCCTGATCTTTGCCGAGAATTATCTCCGCAGCATAGCGCTGCTCTATGTGGGGCGGGGTGAGCAGTGCGTCGTGCTGCCACTGGAAGCTTCCTTGAGCCATCCGAAAGGTAGCCGCCGGCGGGAGGGCATGAGACGAAGGCGGCCTCCCGTTGTCGGCGGATGGGGGATCGGGCCAGGCCTGAAGGGCGTCGCTAAGAGCGTCACGAGGGCTTGCGGAGTCATAGATTACTGGATTGAAAAGCCGGAGTAGCATGTCTTGTTGGCGAAGATCGTCGAGTTTCCGGTCAATCTGGTCTCCCTGCTTTATATCGGTGTCACGTGAGAAGATGCAGAGAGGGTCCCGCTCTGAACATGCCAGCCGCACCCCCAATTCGAAGAACACATTGGCCCGCCACATCGTCCAGTCTATAATGCACCATGACGCCCAGCGCATTTGCTCGTAGAGTGCCTGGCCTATCAGGCGGGGAGAGCGGAGATCGAGCATGCGAAGGGGTAGCTTATCTCCGGTATACCCGCGGATAACCGGTCGGAGCTTGAAATTATAGACGTCTGAATACCCTGGATCGAACGGACACAGTATCAGGATGCATTTCTCGTCATTCTCCGCCCAGCTTTCCGGCCGGGGGGCCCGGACTGCGTGGTACGCAGGTAGGTCGAGATAATTCCGGTCTGCATGAAGATTCGCGGCACCTTCAGCCATCGCGAGATGGAGCTGGTCGTAGAAATCGGCAGCCTCGGAGAAAAGAACCCTCGTCTCTTGAATATTGAAGGGCAAGCCTGACGGCAAGGCCGCAGGCTGTCCGCCGGTAACACTGATCGTGACACCACGTCGCAGAACGGAACGAATTCCCAACAGCAGCATTACTGCGGGCTCAGGCGTTGGGAACGATGTCACATCGGCAATCAGGTAGTCAGCACGTGCTAGGGCATCGATCGTGGTGGCCCAGTTCTCCACGGACCTTACTGCCTCAAGGACCGGGACCTCAATCGGCTTGTCATGGAGACCTGCGAATTGAGGCTCCCGCAGCCGGAACCCGGCAAGCACGTCTGCGACTTGTCCGGGTAGATCCGTCTGCGAAGTCTCCGATGTCAGCACGAGACAAAAAGGATTGGCTGGCAATGCCCCGAGAAACGATGGGGCAATAGAAGACCGAAAACCGATATCCTCGAGAAGACGTGCCGATGGGATACCTACGAGGTTATTTATCGAGACCCTGCTTGCATCAGTGATGATGCCTACAAACACTTCGCCGCCATCCATCTCCCGAGAGAAAATTGGCGCTCCGGAGACGCCTTTCCAGAACGCCTCTCTCTCCGCAGGGATAATCTGGTCGGTCCGCAGTGAGAGTTCTTGAGGCCCTTGCCCCAAGCTCATCTCGAAGGAGCCGCTGAGCGGCAGGGTCTTACGGTTGTCCTTATCCTCGTCCGCAGCGGCGCGGGCGTATCCGGCTGACTTCCAGACCCCGCCCGTCATGTCCACACTAAACGATGGAGGAGACCAGTCCCCGAACTTCCGGGAAGTCCGGAGCAGTATGGCGTCCACGTCACTGGATCCCGTCCATTTCAGCGATGCATCTGACCATAGGTCCGCTTCCTTCAGACCGCCGATATCGGCACGGACGCTGAAGGTGCAGTCGTGCCTGTGGGCTACGTGCCTGGCGGTGAGGATGAGCTCACCAGTGAGGAAATACCCGGTACTCAACTCTTCATGCGGTCCAGTACTCAAATTCGTGAAGTGAGCAACCACCAACGCAATCCGGCTACGGTCGAACTCGCTCATTTCAGTTGCGGCGAACCGGCTTAGGCAGCACGTCACTCACCCGGAATTTAGTTCCATCAGCTGTAACCGCGCCGAGGTTAAGGGTAACCCTATGAGCAGCCGCGTTGCTTTTGCTACCTTTCGCACCCAGAGTCAAGGCCCATACCTTCACTCCTCCCTCTGCCTCTCGTGTTCCGGTGGTCGTCACTTCAACCTCAAGGTGCACATCCTGAACCTCGAATTGGAGGTCCTGACCCCTTCCGTGTTCAGCGGCAACTTGAAGCTCAGCTCGTACCGCATCAATCAGGTCCGCCAGAGGTATACCGGGCTCACTCTCATCCATGCCGAACTCCCGCCTGATCGCCATCTCTGATGGACTAGTACAGTACAGCCAAAATGACGTCGCCTCGCACCCGGATCTCGCTGAGCATGTCCCGCAGATGTACTTCGAAGTCGGCATAGGACGACGCCTCCCTCGTCAGCATGCTCAAGTCAACGCCATATAGATGCTTGTCAGCCAGACTTCTGGGTACCTCGCCGGCCGCGATTCTTAGCGCCAAGCCGCAGGCGACTGCTGTCCTGCCGACGCCACGCTCGCCGACTATGTAGCACCGGGTTGTTCTGCGTCTGACGGCACAGTACCTGTATGACGCGCTCGATTTCCTTCTCCCGGCCGATGACCGCGGATGACCTGGCCGAGCTTGCCCAGGCGCGCATCCTGGGTGAGATCCCGGCCGAACAGGTCAAGGACGGGAGACATGGGCTGCGGCAGTTCCGGCGATTTCCCGGGCGACGCTGGTTCCTTGCCGTGGTAGCCGTATGTCAATTGGATGACCTGCTGGCGCGCCCCGGCGCGGTACTCCCGCACGGCGAGTTAGCAGACTTCCTCCGGTCTGGATGGCCGAGCACGGTCAGGTAGCGGTGGAACCCTGGCGGCTGATCATCCGGTACCGGGTCTGGCGCATGCTCCGCAGGCACCGCCAGCGCAGGGAGGCGGCCCGTGACGCGCTCTCCTGATCCGCCGCCCATCACGGAAATGCAAGCTTCCCGCCGATGAGACAGGCGGGGCGGCCGGCCGCGACACCGGGCATGGGTGTCGCGCCAGACATGCTCACGGCGGTGGGCATCCACCGAGACGCGGCCCCGATCGGCGTGCGATCAAACGATGTGTCTCGCAGCCGTGTGTGTCATCGCGTTACCGGATGCGTACCTGGCCGGACGTGCTGGGCTGTCTGGCGGATGGACACGGCCGGGTGCCGGGTCCTGACCTCCTTATTCACCTGGCGAGCGGGCTAGCTCGTCCGCGCACCCGCCTGAAGTGGCCAGAGCGTGCGTCTTCTGGACACGCGCGGAACGCGTGTGAAGGTACTGATGAATGAGTAGCTGTCGTCTGGAAGCGCCCGGCAGAGGTCAAGCTGACGGAGGCCGACTGCCTCGGCGTTTTCCGCTATGAGGCGCGGATCAACTGGCCGCATCCGCATAGCCACGATGCTTCCGTCACGGGCCGTCGCCTTGTAAAGCGGCCGTAGTTGCGTGTAGTCCGGGTTTATGTCGCTGATGACGAGGCGCCCGTTGGGTGCGAGCAGGCTGGCGATGTTACCGAAGTCCGGCAGCTCGGGCATGGACGTGAGCACGAGCGACATGAGGATTATGTCGTAGGACTCGGGCTGGAGGCGCAGGTGGGCGCGGTTGATGTCCTCGATCAGGATCTGCAGGTTCTGGGAGAGGATGCGCCGTCGCAGGTGCAGTTCAAGCTGCTCGACCATGGCCGGGCAGAAGTCGACGTATGTCCAGTGGATTCTGGCGTCGCGGTAGAAGGACGTTGCGATGTTCTGCCCGGTTCCCCCGCCCAGGTCGAGCACGCGGAGTCCGGGCTTGACATCCTTGGCTTCGTTGATCCTGTTGATCGTCTCCATGTGAGTCGCGATTAGGTTGTCCGAATTACGCTGGTCATAGTTCGGCGCGATAGCGTGATAGAACGATTTTGCCTCGCTAACGTCGAACACGCGGACCACCTCCCGTAGCCGTAGTTCTGGCGAGCCAGTTCCGTTGCTTGCCGCCGGGAGTTCCAGCGGTCCGGGCCGCTCACCCTTCGGCCGCTCGCCGATGCTCGCCGGGCCTATGCTGAACCCGCGGCCCTGGACGAAGGCAACCACGACGATAACGGCCAGCAGCAAGAACGCTGCCCCGACTAGATATTCGGCATTGTGCCCGAAAAGCGTGAGTGCCCACTTCATCTTGAGACCACTTTTCACTCGTGCAGTCAGCAGCGCGCTGGTGTGCCTTCGGCTACCGGCCGGGTGCCTGCGCGTGGCCGGTTCTAGCGGAAATGGAAACCATTATCATTTCCATCAGTATGTTCCCCCGCGCCGACTACCGTCAACACCACGCGGAAAACGCCAGGCCTGCCGGGCCGACCGTCTTCCGGTGCCTGTTAAACCTCGCCACCGCGAGCATCTCAGGACGCGTCGACGGCGGTGACGTCACTGGCGTGGCGGAGCAGCCGGCAGGTCCAGGTGTCGGGACCGCAGCCAAGCTCCACGAGCTACCCGCAAGCTGGAACGCGTCAAGCGCGTCAGTCAGCTCGGCGCCGCCGGAAAGATCGAGGCCGTAGTCAAGGTGGCCCGGGCCAGGGCGCTATAGCACGCATCGGCCGTCCAAGCAACGCCAGATCATTCCGATCCGCCCGTCCACCGGGCAAGCGTAGGAAGTCGCGTGACGATGCAGATCGATTCTTGGCGCTGCCCGTAGGCCGTTGCAGCGACGTTGTGTGATGGTCCGCATAGCCGGTGCGTTTCACGCGAGTGCCTGGGTCCGGCATTGTGGCCGAGGGCTATCTGAGACAGGTCCGGCAGTGCTTGAGGTCACCGCTGCCGGTGGCGGCCCATTCCTCCAGGCTCGCTCGATCTGGCGCGCAGAGCTTGATGTATTCCTTGGTCCAGTTGAGCGGGCTACCGGTGAAGTGACGGCAGTCGCTGCGGTGGAGCACGAGATAGGCGCCCCGGAGGCTGCGCTCGGTGTTGAGGAAATACCCGTGCGGATTGTCCCGGAGCCAGGCGAGGAATCCGACATCATCATCCTGGAAGCGGACGATAGGAGCTGCCGGTACCTGCGGTTCCCTGAGCGCCGTCAGCCGCGGCGTGGGACGCTCCGCCGTCCCGCCGCCGACTGCCACATCAACAACGTGGACCAGGCGCGCGATATCCGCGCTGAAGTGGGCATGGCTGAGTTCGACCGCCTGACGGCGGGTTAGCCCGGCCATGGCGGGCGGAAGCTGTTCCGGCCGCGGCATCGACGCCCCGTCCACCAGCACGGGAATCACCCGGATACCGCGTGCCAGCGCAGTCTCGATTTCCATCCGTACCCAGTCAGTCGGATCATCCAGGCGCCGCCGCCCGTCCGCATCAGCGACCGTGAGCCAGCTGCGGCCGATCACCGCCAGGAGCACCGTACAGGACCCGACTGCATCAGCTATCGATGCGGTGAAGTCATCTCCCGGCTCGACCGAGTCCACGTCCTTGAACACCCGGCCACCGCCGAACCGGGCCGCCAGCCGGTCGAACAGCCATCCCGCCGGATACCCGCCATCCTCACGGCGGTAACTGATGAACACACCACCATCGCGCCCGCCCGCTGCCACCGGTACCACCTCTCCTATCCAGCCATTAACCCTGCACGCCGACCGGCCAACCCAGTCAGGGGACTCAAGGGGCGAGCACGGTTGACGAGCGAGAAGGCCAATTATCGACAGCCGCTCGTCCCGCCGCGCTGATTGGTCTCTGTGCCCAGGTCACGTCGGCCTCTTGACTCTAGTATCACTATTGATACTATCAAGGAGTGAGCAGAGCGGAGCAGATCCTCGAGCTGATGCGACGCTCACCGCAGAACGTCCGCTTCGATGATCTAGCCAAGGTCTGCGCCGACCACTTCGGCGAACCCCGACAGGACGGCACCTCGCACAAGGTCTACAAGACGCCGTGGCAGGGCGATCCCCGCGTGAACATCCAGCGCGGCAAGGACGACGACGCCAAAGCGTACCAGGTGCGGCAGGTACTCGACGCAATCGCCAAGCTGGAAACCGAGGAGAAGGAGGAGAGTGACGACGATGCCTGACGCAACCCACTACACCTACCGAGTCGCATGGTCCGTTGAGGACGGCGAGCACGTCGCCACTGTCGCGGAGTTCCCCTCACTGTCCTGGCTCGCGCCCACCCAGGTTGAAGCACTCCGAGGTCTCGCCGAGGTCGTGCGTGACGTGCTCGCCGATCTGGCTGCATCCGGCGAACCGATCCCCGAACCGTTGTCGGAACGCACCTACTCAGGAAAGTTCATGGTGCGTGTCCCGGCAGAGGTTCACCGCCGCCTTGCCCGTGAAGCTGCCGAACAGCATGTGAGTCTCAACCGGCTTGTGTCCGATCGGCTTGCTCGCGCCTAACTGCGGTACCGGCAAGAGCGCCGACAAGCCGTTGGACCGTGCGATCTGGCTCTCGGGTCTGGTGCGGTTCGTGCAGGCGGACCGGGCCACGCTGGTAACGGCCATTCAGCCGTCGACCCGAGTACGCGAGACGGTTCGGTCGCTCGGCGTGCGGGCGATCGGTATGGACGAGAGATTGCACGCTGGGAAGTTGCCTGGCTCCCGCCCGTCCTGGCGGACTGCGGCGGCCAGGGTCCAACGGCGTTCCAGGACGCCGAAGCAACCCGCATCCGATGCGAGGCCGAACCAAAGCTCGAACGCGTGTACTGGTTCCTGCGGTCGGAAGTCTGGTTCTTGGACGAGCGGCAAGCGACCAAACGGCTCATCGGTGCGCTGGACCGGCTGCATCAGTGGTGGACGCCGAACCTCGACGACGGTGACGCCGCTGCGCTGCGGTGGCTGTACGCCGAGGCTGTCTTCGTGCTGGTGCTCAACGTCGTCGCGCTGACGGGACGGTCGTCCACACGGAGGCTTACCCCGATGCCGCCGCCAGCTGCCAGCGGGCACTGGAACTCAGCCGCGCCAGCGGCAACCGGGTCAACGAAGCCCGTGCCATGCAGATCCTCGCCGCCATCGCCACCCGCCGGGGCCGCTACCAGCAAGCCGTCGACGGGCTGCTTGAGGTGATCGAAGCGAGCCGCCAAACCGGCGACCGGGTCTTCCGAGCCTCCTCACTTATAATCCTCAGCGAAATCGAGGTACGGCAGGGCCGCTACCAACAGGCCAGGCTGCACCTAGAACAAGCCAGAGTAACTGCGCGCCAGATCGGCCACACTGTATTCGAGGCCGAGATAACACGCGTCCTCGGGCTCGCCGACCTGTATGAAGGACGTTACGAGCAAGCAGCTCAGCTGCTACAGCAGGTACTCATGGTACTCCACGACGTTGGTTTGGCAAGTGGTGAAGCTCATGTTCTGTGCGCCTTGGGCAACCTCGACCTGCGGCGAGTCCGCCCTGCACAGGCCGCCGACCGCTACCGGCAGGCGCTGGCCATCTTCCGGCAGATCACCGCCGAACCCTCAAAGGTGGCCGAAGCACGCAACGGCCTCGGCGAGGCGGCCCTCGCCCAGGGAGCGCTCGAAGTGGCCCGCGCACACCACCAGGCAGCACTCGCCATCGCCAAGAGTTCGGAGCCGCAGGCCTGCGCACACGTAGGGCTCGGCGACGTCGCCGCGGCCGAAGGTGATACCGCAGGAGCACGGCCCCACTGGCAGCAAGCGCTCGCCCTTTACGTCCAGATGGAGATGCCCGAGGCCGACAGCGTCCGCGCCAGGCTCACCGACGCAGCGACCACTCGGAGCCAGCAGTGGCCAGAGTCGTGAGTTCCTGTCAGGTCCAGTTCCAGGCCGCGACGATCTTCGCCCAGCGGCTGGCCGGGCACTCGGTCGCGCGGATCGCGCGTGCCCTAAATGAGGCGGGGGTGCCGTGCCCGTCCGCGGCCGATCCCGGCCGGAACAGGCACCGGAGCGTGGCGGGGGTGGACGTTGGGCGCGGTGACCTCGATCCTGGAGAATCCCCGGTATACGGGCCGTCAGGTGTGGACCCGGCAGCGGACCGACAGCGACCTGGCCGACCCCGCCAACGTGGTTCTGGCTCGCATTTCGTGATGGTGTCACTCTCGCCGCAGGACGATCACGTGGGCGCTGCGAGGCAGCTGCCGCATACATGGTCAAAAACGACCGCCCGGCGGCTGATCCCGATTATCGCGTGTACTTACACCCCTGGAGGGGGTAAGAGTACACGCAATAATTCGACTGCTGCCTTCTGGCAGCAGGAGGTGCCCAGATCCGCCGACGGCGGCCTATTATCCCCGGGCAACGCGCGCGGATCCGCCGCGACCGTCATGAAATACGGCCAGATCCGCCAACGTGACCCTCGGGCACAAGTCCGTGCAGCGGTGGAACCGTCCCGGACGGGTGGGGCATCTCCGCCAGGCCCGCGCACCCGGCTCTGGTCAGCGAAGCCGACTTCATCGCCGCGCAGGCTGTTAACGCGGCTCGCGGCCCGGTCACGCGCGACAAGCCTGTGCTGCGCCGGTCCCTGCTGGCCGGGCTGCTGGCGTGCGGGGTGTGCGGGCGGCGGATGGAATCAGCCTGGTCCAACGGCACGCCGGCCTACCGGTGAGGCCACGGCCATAGCAGCGCGATGGCACCGGACCCGGACCAGCCAGCGGCCCGGACGCGCCGGAACGGGATCCACCCTCCAGTGCACGAGCCTGACTGGCCCCTCGGCCTTGCCTGAGCCGCGCCCTCCCCGGAAGGCATA
>Ga0335075_10014017_pt1 | contig 12062 bp, 18 predicted proteins | sample Lox_Sample_24_FD_206723 | JGI IMG/M metagenome (GOLD analysis project Ga0335075, IMG submission 206723) | Soil microbial communities from Loxahatchee National Wildlife Refuge, Florida, United States - Lox_Sample_2.4 | ecosystem: Environmental > Terrestrial > Soil > Wetlands | place: USA... | reverse complement strand
ATTCACCGCACCATACTCCAAACATGGAGAGGACAGAAACGGCGTGTGCTCACAGGGTATGTTGGTTGGTTGTAGTTCATTACAATGCTTACCCGCTCCACACAGAAAACCCCATCGTGCGATCATCAGGCCACAGGGTAGAGGTGGTAGAGATGTAATGAGATTGGCCGCAAGATGGATGTGTGGCTGCCATAGGGCTGTCTAAAAGGATGCCTAGTGTCAGCGGACGGAACATGCCGCCGGCCCGGCCTCCAGTTTTTACAACATGAGACATTCTTCTTCTCGACGTTAGCATCAGTAACACCCACCACCGTCCACATCGGAGGAATCTGGAGATTCACATGCAGCCAATGTTCGCAATAATCCCATCGAATCGCCGATTCAATCGCGATTGCCAAGCTGACGGGGATTCGTGGAGCACTGTTGCCGCTAATACCATCATATTTGAGCCTGCTATTACCGTAGCTATTAGCGAGGATAACTAGTGATTATCGACGCCGTTAGCTCGCTGTTGCTGCTAAGTCCACTGTCGCCCTTGGGTCCTCTGTCGACTGCTGGGTTCGCTGCTGCTGGGTCCACTGCTGCTGACTCCGCTGTTAAGCCCGCTGTCGGGACTTAATTGCGTGGCATTACAGCTGGAGAATGGCGTCTAACTGGTAGATTAGGTGGCATTATGGCTGGTGGGGTATTCCGGGGCCACAAGGAGGAAAACGCCGTAACCACAGCTTATCTTCAACTCATGGACTCAGGGTGGACTGCGTGCGCGTGGAGTTGAGTATAGTCACCATCAACGTGAGCACATACTATATGGGCGCCCTGATGGAATGTTAACCACGGAGGTACCTCGCTAAAGGATGACCCGATATCGGCGCTTTCAACACCATGAACGGCCTTCTCTTGTTTGTTTCTTAGCCTGCCTATTTAGTTGTTAGCTTAGTATTCAGGGGCTCTTCCTAATTCTAGGATAAGAAGCAGGAATCATCCCTAGAATAATGATCAGTTTCGACAAAATGCTGCTTTCTCCGCTATTCAACCAGAACAAGTGCCAACCCGCTGAGCTCACGTAACACACCTGGTTGAAAACTTCGAAGAGCAGGAGGATTTGAAGACTGAACCATCACGAAAAAGGAGTTTGCCCGAGACAGAGGAAGACGGCTTTCCACTCAAGAGGTTCTGCAGGTCAGGATTCAACGTAGAATGAAAAACCTGAGCAGGAATAATTGATGGCACAATGCAAGGCACAAGACCAAGAGTAAACGCATTTGTAGACCGGCCGGCTGAGATAGCAGAGCTTGAACGAGCCCTCCTGCTACAGAGGCAAAACCAACGACAGAAGATCTTTGTACAGCCTTAAACAGAGCATTACGGCTTGCGCGAGCAGAATTCCCGAAGGCCAGGTCTCAGACACAAGCAGAGCATATCCCACAGGCGAGGATGGCAACATCAATGCAGTTGTCGCAGAGGTGATGGGCTGGCTTGCACGATCGGATAATAATATTGACTGGCTGGTTGTGTTTGACAACGTCGCAAAAATCGTTTCTGCCCTAGGCCGTTAGGCTCCATTCTTGCTTCTCGAGCCGTTACATTCGTGATTCAAAGGTTCGTCCTCTTACGATCGCTCTTCCGGAACTCTTCAAGGTACTGTACTTTGCATCTCAACCTGACACTGCCAAGGCTGCTGGTCGTGGGAGCGCTAGGTTTTACCAACCGATAGCATGGCTGAACGAGTCACAACTCCATGGTGACGCGGCCTAGCAAAGAGCGAATAGACCCAGATTTAGACGCCAAAGACATTATGAAGGCACAGGGACCGGCAAGAGGAACCATAATTAACTTCCGGCGTTTGCCAGCGTCTCTCGCGTTTATCCATGTTTACCTTCTGTCTTCCCGCCTTACTTCCCGTATTCACTTCATGAAGTATGCTGTCTGTTAGTCCGTGACAGTTTCAGCTCAATTTATGCGTGAATTTAAAGCCTGTTTCTCTTGCTCCTTCGCTGCCGTGACAGTGAGGGGTAATATTTGGTTGCTTATTACTAAGAAAAGTCATCAATTTCTAGAACGGAGTCACCGAGACACGATCAAATTGTCTTCATCGACACAGGCACGGTTCTTACATTCACAGCCTTCCACGGGAAGCTCTTGGCATTGGACGCTTCCTCGTGGATCTAGCCCTTTACTCTTCACCCTTCTGCTGCTTCGTCATGGAGCATAATACAGCCTGCACCGTGAGAATAGCCTATGCAGCCACTGTCAGTTTCAGAGAACAGATATCTGCAGACGTGGAGGCCGTGTACGGAATTTCCTATCCGTTCGGGACCAGGCCTTTAATGTCCGACACTGCAGGGAGCTGTAGCAATGAATTCAGTCAATGTCGGCCAGGTTATTCTTCTGGCCGGAGTTGCGATTGCCACTTATCTGTGGCTCCTAAACAAACTCGCGCCCTCTCAATCAGCGTCGCGACTCCGGGCTGAATACGGCTTACGCCAAGAATATCCTGCTCCAGAAAAACCAACACGATCCAGGCACTCAATTGATAAAGGAGTGACAACGGAGTAAGTCTGAAATATCATATGGCCTCCATTGGATAACTAACCTGGGCGTTGTCTAGCATTGTGGTCGTTCACGGTCTTGGAGCGGATCCCACCAGGACATGGCATCATGGAGATATATGCTGGATCACCGACCTTTTCCCGGAAGACCTGAAAGAGAATGCACTTCAATCCCATGTGCGACTGTTCACATTCAACTATGACTCCTTTTGGGTCCGCCACTCCAATTCAACTAGGCTGACGGTAGCGGCGGAGTCTCTTGGTCAACAACTAACCGGTGACAAAGCATGATACTCCGTTGGACTCTGGACGAGAAATAACACATGTGCAGTTGCGTGAACACGGTCATCTTAGTCGGTCATAGCTAGGCGGGCTTGTCATCAAACAGGTATGTTGAAACCACGGCAAATGAAGGCATGTGACTTAACTGACTTAGGCCCTCGTTGATCTACCCTAGCTAAAGAGTCGGGTGAAGGGAGTACTTTTCCTCGGAACTACTCATAGAGGAACACCATTTACTCGATTCGGAATGTTGGCCGTCAGGTTCCTTACTCCATTAGATGCCGATATCCATATCATGCGCCCCTTGGTCTCAGATAGCGTCGACCTGGACGATCTCGAAAAGAAGTTCAGCAATCATTTTAACAGCACACGACGGATATATTACTTCGAAACCCACAAGATGCGTCAGTACCTCCTAGGTTTCATTCCTTGGATTCAGGAGTTCGTGCGTGATTCCAACTTCACGTAGCTGCTATCCTACTGACGCCGACGCAGGTCGTTCCTGAGCAATCTGCGACCTTTGGTGCGAATGCCTCCCAGAGAATAGCTCTTCACACAGATCATCGCGGCTTAAACAAATTTGGAGATCGAAACGGCAACTACTTGCTCGTGGCTGGGAAATTGCTCAATATCTTCCAGGAGAGCACACGTACTCTGCCTGAGGGTAAGTCAAGAAGCCGTGCAGAGGTTGACTGGTAATGTGTTAACAATCGTCATCCCAGACCGCAGCGGCCAGAAGCGTCACTGGGTGGTCCCGTTTGAGCAGAACAAAAGCTTTGTCGGCCGTGAATCGGTTCTACAGCAGCTTCTCGAGAAAATCCCCCCTGGTGCGAGCCGGGGCCATTGCCAAAGGACGGCCATCGTCGGGCTGGGAGGGGTTGGCAAGACACAGATCGCCCTCGAAGTCGTCTACCGCATCCATAAAGAGGATCCGGAGTGCTCTATATTTTGGGTCCCGGCCGTGGATTCCACAGGCTTTGAACGGGCCTACCGCGAGATCGGTCGGGAACTCCAGATCGACGGGATTGACGAGGACAATTCGAACGTCAAATCACTCATCAAAGCAGCGCTGAGCCAGGCCCGTGTTGGCAGATGGCTCTTGGTCGTCGACAATGCCGATGATCTAGAGTTGATATTCGGCAATAAGCAAACTGATGACTCCGTCACTAGTCCATCCTTGGTCCGGTGTCTCTCTTTCGGTGGGCACGGTTCCATCCTATTTACAACTCGATAGCTGGAAAGGATCTTATCACTGTCGAGACAATGGAAACAGGCGAAGCGCACCAGCTTTTGGTGACAAATTTGTACTCGCCATTGATGGGCGACACTGAAAGCACGACACGATTGCTTGATCTGTTGGCTAACTTGCCCCTCGCTATCAAACAAGCATCGGCGTATATGAATGAAAATCAGGTGCCGACCGCTGAATACCTCAAGAGTTACGAGTCAAATGACTATGAGATGATCTATCTGCTGAGTCGAGAATTCGAGGACCTTGGTCGATACAACGAAGTCAAAAATCCCATCGCTACAACCTGGCTGATCTCATTCCACCAAATCCAACACTCCAATCCGTTAGCGGCCGATTACCTACGGTTCATGTCCTTTCTGGCGGAGCAAGACATTCCCCAGTCGTTGCTACCTCCAGATGGGAGAGCAAAAACAGCAGAAGCAATTGGCACACTGAGGGCATACAGGTTCATTATTGAACGGGAGGAATTGGGTTCATACGACATTCACCGACTCGTCCAAGTATCGGCGCGCAAGTGGTTGAGAGCAAAGAATGGAATGTATGGGCTACGAAGGTTCTGCAACATCTAGTGAAGGTGTTTCCTTTCCCAAAACATGAGAACAGAGGCGTGTGGATGAGGTATCTTCCACACACACAATATATTCTCAACCATCGGAAGGATACAGATGATGGGGAGGCCGAGCGAGTCCTTCTATTCAACGTAGGGGAGAGCTTTCATATTCTTGGAAAATATGAAGAGGCCGAGAACATGCATCGGCAAGCACTTGAGCTGAGGGAGACTGTGCTTGGGAAAGAGCATCCTGACACTCTTACTAGCATGAACAATCTCGCAACTGTACTACGACGAGAGGGCAAGTACAAAAAATCGGAGCAGATGCATCGGCAGGCACTCGAGCTGAGGGAGAAAGTGCTTGGTAAAGAGCATCCCGACACTTGCCAGCATGAACAACCTTGCCATTGTGCTCCACAAGCAGGAGAAGTACGAGGAGGCAGAGCAGATGCATCGGCAGGCCCTCGAGCTGAGGGAGAAGGTACTAGGTAAAATGCATCCCGAGACGCTCACCAGCATAGACGACCTTGCGCTTGTTCTTGATAACCGCGGGAAGTACGAGGAGGCGGAGCAGATGCATCCGCAGGCGCTCGAGCTGAGGGAGACAGTGCTGGGCAAAGAACATCCCAAGCATGGATGACTTTGCACTTGTTCTTAAGGACAAAGGGACGTACGAGGAGGCGGAGTAGATGCATCTGGAGACACTGAAACTGAGACAGAAGGTGCTGGGCAAAGAGCATCCCGACACACTTATTAGCATGCATAATGTTGCGCTTGTGTTGAAGGACAAAGGGAAGTACGAGGAAGCGGAGCGGATGCATCGGCAGACGCTCAAGCTGAGGGAGAAGGTGCTAGGTAAAGAGCATCCCGACACACTTAGCAGCATGAATATCCTTGTGCTTGGTCTCTTTGACTGCGGGAAGTATGAGGCGGGGGATCAGATGCATCGGCAGGTGCTCGAGCTGAGGGAAAAGGTGCTAGGGAAAGAGCATTCCGACACACCTAGCACATGCACAAACCTGGACTTGTGTTGAAGGTGCAGGATAGAGACAGTGATGCTGTAGCGTTAATAGAGAAATGTGATACCAATATTCGGGTCCGTTTTCCCTATCAGACATGCTGAGCGAACCCCTATACTTAGGGCAAAACGAAGATTGCATGGTTGAAACGAATCAAAAATACTTTCGGCGTACCGCAGGAGTAAGAGGGCTCACGGCTACGAAGAAACGAGAGGCACAAGTTGCAAGTTCATCCATAGATTGATCTAAGGCTATGGGAAGCTTGGTGTGATGGTGTCACATGGTGTTACGGTATTGCTTCGGGTTGTGCGGATTGCGTGCACTATTTCAGAGTATTTGGCTCTAAACTCTTTCTTCTTCACCTTGATGTAGTTACAATATCAACCTCATTTAATCACCATCTCAACCGTGATCCTGCGTGAGCGTCTGACCCGTCACACCATCGTTTTCTCAAACGTTAACCCCACGATGCCTCATGTATCCATTCATCCTTGCGTCAATGCCACTAAGAATAATACCTAAGAGCTGATCCGGATTCATACTCGACTGTCTATTTATCGGCGACACACCGACGACATCCCGCTGAAAGGAATGATGATGTCGACTAACCTCCTCCTCTAATTTTTCCAAATGCCGAGTTGCCTCTTCATCGTCGCCAACTTGTAAAAACTCCACGCCGAACTGGTGGGCTTGGAAGCCCCGATGGACGACTTTGGTGACGTGCTCTTCGATGGCCCAGTGCAGCAATGACTCGTCCTGGGCTTCACCGTCGGTGATGACGACTAGGCTGAGTGGCATGATGGATCGGTTGTACCTCAACGCGCACATGTATCCGTCAAGGATCTCATTCATCCGACGGCCTGTTGGTGTGCCGCCGCCTGGGTGGACAACTTGAAAAGCTTGAAGGACGTCACGCTTGGTGTGTAGACCAAGGAATGGACTCGCTCGATTCAGAAAGTGGATATCGATGCCATGTCGGTTATATTTACTAACCAGCGGCGCGATGCCAGCGAGTAGGTCACGAGCCTGGTCCCATCTGGTCTTGGTAAGTCCGTTATTGTAATCGTCATAGCCCCAGGCCGTGTGACCCGGTCCAGCCATGGAACCGCTGTCATCGAGAAGAATCACGGTACGGACCTGAGAAAGAAGCTCACGGGCAACGTTCCAATTAGGACTTCGTCGTCCCGCACGCTGGAAGGAGAGGTTGTGGCGTCTTTTACCGAGCGCCCAGTCATCAAGTATGGGAAACGCCGTTGGCCCGCCATCCATTCCGCTGCAGAAGCCACGGACATTCGGGTTGCCGTTGTAGAGTTCGGCGAAGACGGCACGCCGGTGCGGGTTCAGAGCTTCCATCCACAGCTGCTCATTCAAAGAGTGTCGATGCTTGGTTAAGACGGCGCCGGAAAGGCTTTCCAGCTTGTCCATTAGATTGTTGTATTGCACGACGTCCTGAGTGCTGCTTTTGGAGGAAAGATATTGCATGCTGTTATTTTGCAGCCGATTTCGCTCATGGATGCGTTTCTTTCCAAGATATGTCCCCACGATAGCGCTGATTACGGCCGGGTCTCGTTCGCCGGCTTTAAATATCGCCTTGACAGCATGGTCTTGATCATCTCCATGAAGTGGAACAGGAGTGAATCGCACGTTGATGATCTCTGAGCTCAAATAGTCTGGAGGAGGTTGGTAATGAAAATTCTGTCCACTTGGCTCTTCTTGAGTCGGTACGATTTGTTTCTCGTCAGAACCTCTGAAAACTGGTTGATAACCGGGTTGGGTCATTGCTGGTTGCTGTTGCTGAGGAGCTCCGGGCATTGGATAATTCATTTGACCATATTGAAAAGGCTGCTGCAAATACTGAGGTTGCTGAATGTTGCCGTAGGGAGGTTGGTACTGGACCTGGGGGTTCGGGTACGCTTGCGGATAGCCAGCATTCTGTCCAAATGATGCCGGCTCCAGTGGAGACACTACATAGGGCGAAGAGACGAGCGGTGAGGGTGGATACATGGGATAGCCTCTCTGTGGATCTGGTGGGCCAAAAGTAGCTTGGTTGTACGTTGGCAGAGGTGTGTATGGGCTGGTGATACTGCTGCCGGAGGCCAGCTGATTGTTGGAAGCATTATTTTTCTCATCATCAGCAATCATACCGTCAGACATTGTTGCAGATGATTTATTGGCCAGTTGAAAAGGTCTGGCTTGGACAAAGGAGAGATAAAACTTGAAGTCGAAAGGTTTGTGGAGCGACGGCAAATTTCTTTGTTTTTGTATCGGGAACGGATTGCGCGGCAGTCAAACAACGATGCCAAGGAAACTTTGATTCGGTCAAATAGGGCTATGTTTGATCTCGTGATAGCCCTCAACTTCCTTTTATTGGAAGACGGGAAATACGGACACGAGGCGCCAATCAGGGTGGCTTGTATTAATAGCTCCATACCTGAATTAGCAGGCAGCAAGGTTGATTAGAGGTAAGCTGGGGGCACCGCCATCATTCTTCACTTTTCGCAGGGTGCTTATAAGCCTTAATACCATGCTTCGCCCCGTAACTCAACAACATTTTTGGTTGGATCTGCGCGATATTCGCTTCGTCGGGAATATCCGTAACTGCAAGCGAGAATACATGCGAATTCGCTTCGATCTTGGATGGCGCACGTTATGGCGGCTAACCTACCTCTATGTAGTTCCCCCTCAGCTCTGATGCGGAAAGCCCCGCAGGTCAAAGTCAACTTCTTCAGCTTGCTTCTTTGCCATTTTTTGTCCGGCTTGTCTGCGAGAATATGCCATCCAAAGCAGGTGAATCAATTGCCGGGCGTATTGCTGCGGCGATTGCCTTGCTTTATCTAGTCCAGTTGGTTTTGAAGGCTCTCTATCGCATCACGTTGCACCCGCTTGCCAAGTTCCCTGGACCTATACTCGCTGCATTGACCTACAAGTACGAATTCTACTTTGATGGTATCAAAGGCGGACAGTACACCAAAGAGATTGCGCGACTACATCAAATTTATGGTACTAGGTGGTTGTTCTCTTTCCGTAGTTGTACTAACCCTGAGCAGGGCCGATTGTCCGCATTAATCCTGATGAGCTGCACTGCAATGACCCAAATTTTGTCGATCAGATCTACGCTGGTGCTGGCAAAAAGCGACACAAGTGGAGTTACTGGGTGAACGCCTTTGGCCCAAGGTAACAGATGCTCAAAAATCCTCTTCCACGCCTTACTTACTAAACAGCAGCTTGGTACGTGCCAATTACTGGCTTAGACTTCAAGGTTTACGAAAGCTTTTCTAACTTAGCACTCTGAACAGTCGGCCTTTGGAACCATACATCATGAGACTCATCGAATTCGACGTGCCGCCCTTAACAAATATTTCTCAAAGGCTTCCATAGTGAAATTAGAGCCGCTGATTCACAACCTAGCAGATCGACTGTGCAACAAGTTGCTCGCTAGGAGAGGAAACGGAAACCCCTTTGAAATAACCATGGCATACAGTTGCTTTACAACAGACGTCATCTCTTACTATGCCTTTGGGAAGAGCGAGGGATTCTTGGAGCAAGCGGACTTTGAACCGAATCTGCGTTCTACGATATTCGCTACCATCAGACCGTTTCCATATGTGAGGCAATGGCCGTTTCTTTACTACTTAATTGCCAGTGTTCCAGAGTGTGTAATCTCAACCTTAAATCAGACTGACGTGTATCCTAACTGCGTCTAGGGCTCTCGCACGACGATTGTCGCAAGACATGAAGACGTTCGTGGACTTTTTGAATGTGAGTGTCTGTACAACATGAGTTTGTGGTTGCTCAAGGTAATATAGGATATTAAGAGACGTATTAAAGAGCTCAAGAAAGCTTATGATGAAGGCCTCGTGAAAGGCGTTGAGGAGCATCCGAATATATTTGTCGAACTACTGAATAGCAGCCTTCCGGAAAAAGAGAAAAGCGAAGAACGACTTGCCAATGAGGCACTCGTTATGTTAGCCGCTGGAACTGAAACCACGGCTTGGAGTAAGTAGTACTTATTATCTCAGGTGATAAAAAAAATGCTGATGGAACTTTAGCTCTTTCTGTCTTAACTTTCTACTTGCTAACCACGCCCGAGATCAGGACAAAGGTCGAAGCAGAGTTAATGACCGTGATTGACGCTTCAAAGAACCTCCCGAAGTGGTCGACGCTCGAGCAGCTTCCCTATTTAAGCGCAGTTCTTCTCGAAGCAATCCGCCTTTCATATGGTGTTGCCACCCGACTTCCACGAATTGCACCGGACGAAACACTCATTTATGAAGGCAGGTTTGGAGACAAGCCGGTTCAGCACGTTATTCCGCCAGGAACGGCAATTGGCATGAGCAGTGTAATCATGCACGCGAATCAAGACATTTTTCCTGATCCGGATGAGTTCCGACCCGAGCGCTGGCTCATAGACAATAAGACAAGGTGCAAAGAACTTGAAGGGTATCTATTCAGCTTTGGCAAAGGGACTCGGCAGTGTTTAGGCATGAAGTAAGTACCATCCTCTGCATCTGCATGACTGAAAGTTATTTAACAAGGTGAGCTAGCCTCGCGTATTGTGAACTATACATTGTCGTGGCCGCGCTAGTTGTGCGCATTTTCCCGCACATGGCGCTGTTTGAAACCACCGTAGAAGATGTGAAGTACGATCGTGACCTGTTTGTGCCGGGAACGAGGCCTGACAGTCATGGTGTAAGAGTTCTTATGAAATCGACCTAGTGGATTAGATTGAGTTTTACGAGCATGTTGGCGCAAGTTCTCATTAAGAAGCAGATAAGCACCCTCTCTAGTAGCAGTCAGCTTTCTAGTCTTGGTTTTAAATGTTGTCAAGTTCGGAACTACAATTCAAACTGTCCCGATTTGTAGTAATTGCAATCAAATGTCGTTTGTATTCTACTAATTCTCTCGTCTAAGACTGTTATCAGCCAGTCAGCCACGCCGCGGTGCGAGACGACGTTCTGTACCTGATTTGCTTACTTTGTTTGGACCTCTAGTAATATATTATAACGTTGTATGTCCATTGTGTGCATTGTGGTGGAAGGTGATTGTTATGCTTTCAACCGTCCGCCAAACTTCGGAGGCCCCAACCTTCTTCTTCCAGCTCACTGCGATCATCACGTTTCCACTGCGCGCTGCTTGAACCTGGCTGTTTGGACCGACGTCTTGGCGTCCGCCACGTTCAAAATAATCGTGCAGTATGTTTCACAACTGGGACAACAAATATTCGACTGCTTTCATCTGCAGCATCGAGAGTGGCGATGCCGACTTGTCTCTTCTCCACCCCCGTTTGGCCTCTCTGAGGAGCTCCCGAAAGAGGTACGTTCAAAGGCCACTTCGTGGACCATAGTTACAGTTCAATAATGAAGGTTCCAGCTCATGGAACATCTGGAAGATTATATCCACGGACTTTCTCAGATCGAATTCCATCTCGGGTTGAGCAGAGATTTACCAGCCTGGTCACACGCAACTCAGGAAGACCGAGACCACGTAACTGTTCTCGAAGGCCTAGCGCTCCTGCTCGTTTTTGCTCCGAAAGGAGATGTGGCGGCCACATCATATTGGCGAACAGCGGACGAATTAAAACTCCTATGGGCGAAAAACCAGCCTGTTGACGACAGTGACAAACTCCGGTACATTAGGGATTTGCTTGAAAACGTAAAGAATGGTACTAATCCCGAAAATTTGTTGAATATGGTTGTTGCTATGTGCAAAGAAAAGATTTTTCATCGGGTCGACAAGTTGGCAAATTCGTTCGGTGTGAGCCAGAGACAAGAGGAATCAAACCTGTGGCAATTTAATGAGACTAAGGAACCGCATCAAAAGTTGGAGGCTGCGCTGAAGGAGGCTGGCTGGCTTGGTTATGGCTCGACCGCCGATACACTCGATAATTTCACACGTTTTGTGGGAAGAGTCACGAGAACCTCTGACGCCGTGGATTTTTGAATGTCCTTTATTTCTCATGGACTGTCACATCATTCGCCGATCTCGACAAGGTGTTGGAAAGACAACAAGACGTCTTCGCAAACTTGGTGATTATGTGCAGATAATTCAGCAAATGCCCTCGCTGGTTGAGAAGGCTGGTAATGCGGAAATTACTGTTGAACAGGTATTAACTTAATGTATACTCCTCAACTATCCCTTTTAGCTAATCACTAATAGGTGCGACCTCCAGCAGCGATACCTGTTGAGGTCGTCTCAAATTCTCTTGAGATCCTTAACCTCCGATGCAATCAAATCGTCAGCACGGAAATCACATCAATCAAGAATTGGGATCAGGTCACGAACGTATTTCAGAGGGCACAGCGAGGACAGCCAACTGTCGGGAAGAAGACAGTAAATTTCACTCAGCACTGCGAACTCACTCTCGCACTGGAGATGGTCGCGCGTCATGCCCAGCGAAAAACTACATCACG
>Ga0335075_10014016_pt1 | contig 12063 bp, 9 predicted proteins | sample Lox_Sample_24_FD_206723 | JGI IMG/M metagenome (GOLD analysis project Ga0335075, IMG submission 206723) | Soil microbial communities from Loxahatchee National Wildlife Refuge, Florida, United States - Lox_Sample_2.4 | ecosystem: Environmental > Terrestrial > Soil > Wetlands | place: USA: Florida... | reverse complement strand
CGGGTGCGAGCTTTGCGTAGATCTCCTCCGCCATGCGGTCGCACGCCGCGTCGCCCGGCTTCAGGTTCAGGATCGCGGCGCGAAACGGCGCCACCGCATCCGGCCAGATGATCCCGGCCTCGTCATGAAACGCCTCGATCAGCGCGCCGACGAGGCGGCTCACGCCGATGCCGTAGCTGCCCATTTCCGGGTTGACCGGCTTGCCGTCGGCCGCGGCCACCGTGAAGCCCATCGAGGCGCTGTACTTGGTGCCGAAATAAAACACGTGCCCGACCTCGATGCCGCGCCCTTCGCGCCTCCGTTCGCGGGCCAGCGCGTCCCACTTGAGCGGGTCGTGCTTGTCGTCGGTGGCGGCGTAGTGGGTCGTCATCAGGCCGAAGAAGCGGTCGAGATCGGCGGCGGAGAAGATGTCGAACCCGCTCGCCGAATAATCGATCTCGTCGAACGCCGCGTCGTAATAGACCGCACTTTCCCCGGTCGGTGCGAGGATGATGAACTCGTGGCTCATATCGCCGCCGATCGGCCCGGATTCGGCCTGCATCGGGATCGCCTTCAGGCCCATGCGCCGGAAGGTGCGCATATAGGCCAGCATCATCCGCCGGTAGCTTGCCACGGCGCCGGCATAGTCGATGTCGAAGCTGTAGGCATCCTTCATCAGGAACTCGCGACCGCGCATCACCCCGAACCGCGGTCTGACCTCGTCGCGGAACTTCCACTGGATGTGGTAGAGGATCTGCGGCAGGGCGCGATAGGAGCGCACCGACTGGCGAAACAGATCCGTGATCATCTCCTCGTTGGTCGGGCCATAGACGAGATCGCGCTCGTGCCGGTCTTTCAGGCGCAGCATCTCCTTGCCGTAATCCTCATAGCGCCCGCTTTCCCGCCAGAGCTCGGCCGGCTGGATCGTCGGCATCAGCAGCTCCTGCGCCCCGGCCGCGTCCTGCTCGGCGCGCACGATCCCCGCCACGTTCTGCAGCACGCGCAGGCCCGCCGGCAGCCAGGCATAGATGCCGGCGGCGGTCTGCCGGACCAGGCCGGCGCGCAGCATCAGCCGGTGCGAGACGATCTGGGCCTCGGCAGGCGTTTCCTTCAAGGTCGGCACCAGGCTGCGGGACAGGCGCATCGTGCGGTCTCGTCTCCACTTCACTGCTCGTAGAAGGCAGGCTACAGGCGCCAGAAGCCGGCGGCCAGATGGCCCGCCCGGGCCCTGGATCCCCGCGGTTTCCTTGTCGAAGCGGTGCTGAAGGCCGCATGATGATGGCGAATAGGCCACTGGAGCAAGCGAAACCGCAGTGCACGGCAGGGGTGCGCTCGGAACAGCGGCGAAAGAGCGGGTGCGGGCACGCCGGAAGAGCGAATTTCCGCGAATTTCGGGGCGGATTGCAGCGGCCGGAACAGCGGGATAACAGCGGCGCTTCAGGACCGCGGCGGAAGCGGATGAAGCCCAGCGTGCGCGGTCCGTGACAGCTCCCGATAGATCGGAATCCACGCCGGCCGCGGATCGACGACGAATTCCTGGCGCTCGACCTCCCGAAGTGCCTGCCCGAGATCCGGCCAGAGTCCCGCCGCGATACCGCCCATGAGCGCCGCACCGAGCGCCGTTGCCTCAGGCTCGGCATTGATCGTCATCGGCCGCCCGTAGGCGCTCGCCTTGATCTCGAGCAGGAGCCGGTTGCGCGTATTGCCGCCGATGACGATGATTTCGCGCGGCTTCCCGACCTCTGCGAAGGCGGGCATCCCCTCGACGATGCCGGCTGCGGCGATGGCCAGGCCTTCCAGCACGGCGCGGAACATTTCGCCCGCCCCCTTGGCCGGTGTCAGACCGAGAAAAGCGGCGCCCGGGGCGGGAGAAGCAGGGGACGAAGCGGCCGCGGCAAGCTCCGGCAGATAAGAGACGCCGTTGCTGCCCGGAGGAACCCGACCGGCCTCATCGATCAGCGCCTGGCGCGAAAGAGATCCGCCGAAGAGCGCGCGCGCCCACTCGACCGCGCCGCCCGAACTGGTAATCGTGGCGCCAAGATAGAAGAGCGGCTGGTCTCTTTCGACCGCGCCCTGGAAGCAGCCGCGCTCGACGAGCGCGGGCGTCATCGCCGGTTGGCGCACGGAAGTGAGCAGCGCTTCGGCGGTACCCATGCTGTCGAGCAGGATGCCGTCCGCCAGCCCGCCGACCGCGAAGGCGCCGCAAACGTGGTCGTGCGCGCCGACCCCGACGGACGGACGGCCCGAGAGGCCGGTCGCGGCCAGCACGCCGGGGCGAACCGTGCCGAGCCGCGTGCCGCTGGCGCGGATCGGCGGAAGCAAAGTCCGGTCGAGGCCGACCGCGTCGAGCAGCTCGGACGACCAGCGGCGATCGGCAAGGTCGAGGCATGAAGTACGGGAGGCCAGGCTGAAATCGGTTGCGGCCTCTCCGCACAGCCGGAAGGCGATATAGTCCGCGATGTTGAGCATGCTCCGTGCCGGGGCGAAACGGTCCGGCATCGTTCGCCGGGACCAGAGGAGCTTGCAAAGCGTGTAAGTGGGGTCGGGTGCGAGGCCCGTGACCGCAAACAGGCGCTCGGGGGAAAGCCGCGCAGCAAGCCAGGCGGCATCTTCTTCCGTCCGCCGGTCGAACCAGGCGACGGCATTGGCGAGCGGCTGTCCGCGATCGTCGAGCAGGACGCAGGATTCGCCGACGCTCGCCACCGCCATGCCGGCAACCGCGCGGCCGGGCGGAACCTGCGCCCCGACCTCGCGCAGCACTTCGAGCACCGCCTGCCAGAGCGCCTCGGGATCATGCTCCGCACGGTCGGGGGCGGGCCGGAGCGTTGGCGTCGGACGGAAGGCGAGGATGCGGAGATGCGAGCGCCGGTCGATCAGCAGCGCCCGCACGCTCTGGGTTCCGATATCGATGCCGATCAGGCAATCGGCAGGCACCGCCGCTCGCCTCGCCTCTTTGCCGGCAGCCCGTCTTTCGTCAGCCTTTGACGGCGCCGAACGACAATCCGCGGGCGAGGAATCGCTGCACGAAAAACGACAGAATGACCGGCGGCGCGATGGCGAGCAGCGTATTGACCCCGGCCGTGTTGAAATCGACGCCTCTTGTCGAGCGTGAGGCCAGGATGAAGGCGGGCATGGTCATCGCGTGCTGGGAGGTGAGGGCGGAGGCGAACAGGGCCTCGTTCCAGGTAAAGGCGAACACGATCACGGCGGAGACGATCAGCCCGTCAACGGCGAGCGGAAGCGTGATCAGCCAAAAGATCTGCCATGGGCTCGCCCCCTCCACCTTGGCCGCCTCCTCTATCTCGATGCTGACGTCGCGGAACACATCGCGCATGATGACAACGCCGAAGGCGAGGTTGAACGTGGAATAGCAGAAGATGAGGCCGGTCCAGGTATCGATCAGGTGCAGCGCGACCATCATCACGTAGAACGGGATCAGCACGACCGCCGGCGGCATCACGCGTTGCGAGAGGAACCAGAGCGTAAAGTCGCGCGAGTGCCGGGGGAAGAACCGCGCCAGCGAGTAGGCCGCCGGCGTGCCGAGCACGAGCACGAAGGCGGTCGTCCCGAGGCTCACGATGGTGCTGCTGAGGAGCGCCTGACGTGCTTCCGGGTCGCCGAGCACGCTGCGCCATGAGGCAAGTGTCGGCTTGAAATCGAGGAATGGAATCAGCGCTCCGGCGCGGAAGGTGTCGGCGTTGGTCTTCACCGAGTTCACGATCGCCCAGAACGCGGGGAAGATCACCCAGAGCGCTGCCAGCAGCAGCATCGCGTAGGCGAGCAGGCGTGCCGGCCGCGAAATCCCGCTCCAGAGAATGTTGTTCATGAGCGCATGTCCTCGACGCCCCTCCCCCGCTTCACTCGATGTTGCGGCGCATCTGGCGGAAGAAGAACGTGATGATGACGGAGACCAGGATCAAAAAGATGATCCCCATCGCCGAGCCTTTGCCGAAATCGAAGAACTGGATTGTCGTCAGATAGTCGGCGATGCTGAAGACCTGCGTGCTGGTGCCGGGCCCACCGCTCGTCAGCGCGAACGGCAGTCCAAAGACTTTAAGCCCCTCGATCACCCTGAGCAGAATTGCAACCGTCAACACCGGCCAGGAGAGCGGCAGGGCAAGCCGCCACATGATCTGCCAGTGGCTGCGCGTATCGAGCAGCGCCGCTTCGTAGATCGTGGCCGGGATCGCGCCGATCGCGGCCAGCGCAATCAGGAAAACGAACGGAGTCCAGCGCCAGACGTCCAGGATGATTGCCGCGAGGATGCCACCCCAACCGGTCGAAAACCAGGGAATGTGGATGCCGAGCAGGCCGAGCGCGAGGGTGATCGGACCGCCCTGGTCGGTATAGAGGGTGACGCCGAGATAGCCGATGGCGACGCCCATCGTGAAGAGCGGTGCGGCGAGGATGCCGCGGAAGACGCGACTGCCCCCCGCCCCCAGGCTCACCAGCCAGGCGAGCAGGAAGCCGAGCGCGACCTCGGTCGGCACAGCCACCGCGACGTAGGCTGCGGTGATCGCGATCGCATGCCAGAACTCTGCCGAGTTCAGGACGCTGGCATAGTTCTGCAGCCCGACATAGCCGGTAATCCCCTGCCCCAGCACATAATTGGCGAAGCTGAAATGCAGCACCGAGAGCAGGGGGAAGAAGGTGAACGCGACCACCCACACGACTGCGGGCAGCAGCATGGCGTATTTGAACCACCCGCTTTCGTCGGTGCGGCTTCGCCGGTTCGCGCGCGCGGTTCCGCTGCCCGCGCCCCTTGGGATGCGCCACCGGGCGGGTGCTTCGCCCGCCCGGCTCCCTCCCCTGCTCAGGTGAACGAGGCCTGATAGAGCACTTTCTGCCGGGCGCGGCCGTAGCGCTCGGTCACGCCCTCCCACGAAGACGCCGTGCGGTCGAGAGCATCCTTCGGCTTCACCTGACCGGCCAGCACCGCCGAGACGTTAACATCGAGCTCGTGCCAATATTCGGCGGCGCCCGGAATGCGCAGATAGTTCTCCTGCTGCGGCAGAGTGAGGTTTGCGTAGTAGGCGTGGAGGTACTGAGCGGTGTCCGATGCATCCCACCCCTCCGCCTCCCATTCCGCGATCGTGCTGGTACCCGCCGGCGGCAGGTACTCCCACTTCATACCCGGCTGCACGCCGGTCCAGCCGTGCGTGCAGTTGAAAAAGGCGTTCTTCCGGTTGGCCATGAAGGCCATGAAGTCGTAGGTCGCCTCCTTGTGCTTGGAGAGGCGCGACAGCACCGGATGCCAAGTGCCGCCGTTGGTATTGCCGACCTGGTTGAGGTCGTACTTCTTCCAGCTTCCGGCGATCGGATTGAACGCCTCCGTGGTGCCGGGAATCGGCCCGCCGCCCATCTTGCCCCTGACCTTCGACGTTTTCGGATCCTGGGCAAGCGTCGGCAGGTCGCCCCACGTCGGCTCCATCGCACAGTGCCCGGCGAGGAAGAGGTCCCAGCCCTGGCCGAGCGTCCAGGCAATCTCCTCGCGCGGACCGTTGGCGAGGAATTTGACATACTCCTCGAGCGCCCGGAGATGTCCCTCCGAGTTGATGAGCGGCTTCATCGTTTCCGGATTGAAATAAAAATATTTGTTGTCCGGGGAGACCACGTAGGGTGCGGCCAGAGTCAGGAAGTGGAAGAAGCCCTGCTCGTTGACCTTGGCGTGCAGCGCCATCCCCCAGTCCTTGCCGCCATCGCCGTTCCAGTCCCAGCCGGTGAAGAAGTCGGCAAGGTCGTGCATCTGCTTGGCCGTGGTCGGCGGTGCCGGCAAATCGTAGCCGTATTTCTGCTTGAACTTCTGCTGGTTCCGGGCATCGGTAAAGGCGTCGCGCCGGTAATAGAGGCACTGGGCGTCGCCGTCGAACAGCGACCCGTAGACGTTGCCCTCCCAGCTATAGAGCCTGCGCATCGGGGCAAGCCAGTCGTCCGGGTTCCAGTACGCATAGCGCGGATCGGCAAGGTACGATGCCAGCGGAACGATATAGGGGTCCTTCGGCACGAAATAGTCGCCATAGAACCAGCAGGCCGTCTGGTAGGCATCGTAGCGGCCGAGGCCGCTCGCGAGGTCGGCGAAGATCTGGGTGTGCAGCGTCTCGATCGGCACCTCGGCGACATTGACGTGGGCACCGGTGATCGCTTCCCAGTGCGGGGCATGATACTTGACGCAGTCGCCGACCGTCGCCTTCACCGCCATGAAGTTGATAGTGACGCCCTTGTACGGCTTGGTCTTGAGGTAGGCGACGCGCTGTTTGGTGATCGGCGCCTCATAGGGCGAGATGGGGTCGGAAGGCAGGAGGTCCGGGTTTGCCGCGTAGGCCGGCCGCAGCAGCTTGCCGAGGATCGCGGTCGAGAATCCGAGCCCTCCCGCGAGGGTCAGGAAGCGGCGGCGATCGAGGCGGCCGCGAAAATAGGATTCGGCGAGATCCTTGAATTGCTCCGCTTGGCTGATGTCGGACATTGCGGGTCGTTCCTCCTTCTCCTCGACGCGTCCGCCTGCTCGCGCGCGTTCGATCCTTGGTCTCTGCCGGCCCGAAGGGAAAAGATGATGAGATCGGCCCCCCGACCGCGCAGATGTCTTTGCGTTCGGGGCGAAGTATCCCTTCGCCGTCCGAGGCCGTCAACAAGCGGCCGGGGCGGCAGAGACATCGTTGCCTTGCCGATCGAGCGCCTGGCGCATCCGACAGATTCCGGCGCAGGATGACGGCGTGAGCGCGATCGGGATCGATCTCGGAACTTCCGCCGTGAAGGCGGTGCTGCTCGGCGAGGACGGCACATTGCGGGCGGAAGCCGCAGCGCCGCTTGCCGTCTCCCACCCGCATCCGCTCTGGAGCGAGCAGGCGCCGGAGGAATGGTGGGCGGCGACGGTGACGGCGATGGCGGGCCTGCGCGCGCGGGCGGACCTTTCCGGTGTGCGCGGTATCGGGCTCGCGGGGCAGATGCACGGGGCGGTGCTGCTCGACGCGGGCGAGCGCGTGCTGCGGCCGGCGATTCTCTGGAACGACGGCCGTTCCGGCGCCGAATGCGCGGCACTCGATCCGCTGGCTCGGCGCATCGCCGGCAACCTCGCGATGCCCGGCTTTACCGCGCCGAAGCTGCTCTGGGTGCGCCGGCACGAGCCGGAACTGTTCGCCGCGACCCGGCGCGTGCTGCTGCCGAAGGACTGGCTCCGGCTGAAGATGACGGGCGAGGCCGTCTCCGACATGTCGGACGCTGCGGGCACACTCTGGCTCGATGTCGCGGCGCGGCGCTGGTCGGCGGAGCTTTTGGCGGCGAGCGGACTTTCGGAGAGAGAGATGCCGCGGCTCGTGGAAGGGACAGAGCCGACCGGAACCCTGCGGCCCGAGCTCGCCCGGGAGTGGGGCGTTGCCGAGCGCGCGGTGGTGGCGGGCGGCGGCGGGGACAATGCAGCGGCCGCGGTCGGGCTCGGCTGCACCGCACCCGGCCAGGCATTCCTCTCGCTTGGAACCTCCGGGGTCATTTTCGTCTGCGACGACCGGTTTCGTCCGGCGCCGGAGCGGGCGGTGCATGCCTTCTGCCACTGCCTGCCGGACACCTGGCACCGCATGGCGGTGATCCTCGCGGCGGCGGCGAGCCTCACCTGGCTCGCCGGCGTCACCGGGGCGGCGAGCGAGGCGGCGCTGCTCGAGGAGCTGGGAAGTGCTGGTGTTGCGGCGGAACGCGGCCCGGTGTTCCTGCCCTACCTCGCCGGGGAGCGGACGCCGCACAACGATCCCGCCGCGGCGGGCGTGCTGTTCGGGCTGGAGAGCGGCACGACGCGTGCCGACCTCACTCGGGCAGTGCTGGAGGGCGTGGCGTTCGCGCTTGCCGACGGGCTCGAGGCGCTGGAGGAGAAGGGCGGGAAAATCGCCGCGCTCTCGGTAACCGGCGGCGGTGCGCGAAGCGCGCTCTGGGGCGAGATTCTCGCCGCGGCGCTGGGTCGCCGGCTGGTTTACCACGCCGGCGGCGAGAGCGGGCCGGCGCTGGGTGCGGCGCGCCTTGGCCGGATCGCGGCCGGGGACGGCGGCGTTGCGGAGATTGCCAGGCCGCCCAGCGTTGCCCGGGTCCAGGAGCCCAAGGCCGGTCTCAGCGCGAGCCTGGGCCAGCGGCGCGCCCTCTTCCGCCGGCTCTATCCCGACCTCGCCGCTTCCTTCAAGGCGCGACTGTAGCCGGACGGGGTCAGGGCGCCGGCCGGGTGCCCCAGGCTTCGGCGAGTGCCAAGCATTCCCGCCAGGTGCCCACCGTGCCGGTGGTCGACAGGCCGCGGAGCGACGATGCCGCGGCGGCGTGGCCGAGCGCTACCGCCGCGCTCGCGCTCCAGCCCTGTTGCACGGCGTAGAGCGTGCCGGCGGCGAAGGCATCGCCAGCGCCGTTCGCGGCGACGATCTCCGCGGCGGGCACCGCGAGCGACGGCACACGCATGAGCGCCCCCTCGATCGTGGCCGCGATCGCGCCGGCGGGAAAATGCGCGACCACCAGCTCCAAGCTACCGAGCCCGGCGACCTTGCGCACCGCCCGCTCGACCAGGTCGCAATCCGTGCGGTCCCCGGCGACGGTGGCCTCGCCGGCGAGGCCGCCGATCTCGCTATCGTTGACGATGAGATAGTCGAGATAGGGCAGGCAGGGCCGGCCGAGCATGGCAACACGCGCGGCCTCCGTGCTGACGAGTTCGAGGCTGGTTTTCAGCCCGGCGGCACGCGCCATCCGCAGCACGGCCACCCAGCCGTTGGCGGCATCACCCCAGGGCGCGTCCATCACCGGATGAACGCCGGGCAGCCCCAAATGGAAGATCCGTCCCGCAAACCGTTCCAGCCCCGCGAAATGCTCCGGCGTGAGCAGCGCAGCCGTGCCCTCGAAATAAAGGTGCGTCCGCCGGCCGCTGCGGCGCGAACCATAGGCTTCGGTATACTGCGTCGGGGCCTCTCCGGTGAGCCCGAGCAAGCTGCGCTCGATCCCGTTCGCATCGGCCTCGGCGAGCAGGAACCGGCCATCCTCGTCGTCGCCGACGAGCCCGATCGTGGCCACCTTCACGGTCGGGTCGAGCTTGCGAACATCCACGGCGAAGTTGCAGGCGGAGCCGCCGCCGCGCCGCTCCTCGCCGAGGATCCGCGCGATCCCCTCCTCCGCGGGCCAGAACTCCACAAGCTTGTTGCGATCGACGCACCAGGTACCGCCGGTCAGGAAGCCGCAAGCTGGTCGCGACATGGCGGGATCGCGGCACCGCTCAGCCCGACGCTCCGGCCTCCAGCACCGGCTCGGTGACCCGCAGATCCTCCTCGAGCGGACGGAGCGGCTTCGCGCCCTTCTCAGCGAGCTTGGCGTGGTACGCCCGCACCGCCTCGGCCGGGGCGAGATGGCCGCGCGCCACCTCGCGCATCATGGCGATGATGTCGAGCGGCGATTCCGCGAGGTTGATCTTGCGCCCGAACAGCGCCACGCGTGCGCCATACCGCTCGGCCTGGGCGAGCAGCTCGAACGTATCCCGCGTGGTGCCGGCGCTGCCGCCCAATATGCCGACCACAAGCGAGGAATCCCAACCCGCCAATTCCTCCAGCGCCTTCGGGCCGTTGTAGACCATCTTGAGGAACAACGGCCGGTCCGAAGCTGCCACCCCGGCGAGGGTGCGGACGATGCAATCGTTGATGAAGTGCGGCAGCACGTCCGGGGCGATTCCGGTATCGACGTTGGGATTGAAGACCTCCAGGAAGTGGCGCAAGCCATGCCGCGCCGCATCCTCGCGGAAGCTTGCGTAGGCTTCGAGGGAGGCGACATCGGCGTCGAGATTATGGGTGAAGGTGACGGAATAAAGCCCGAGATCGAGGCCGATCGCCCGCGCCCGCGCCAGGCTCACGGTGCGAAACGGACGGGACGGGTGCCGGTTGTAGCCGGCACCGCGGCCGACCCAGATGTCGGTCGCGTCGTTGGCGCGGATCGCCGGCTTCACCGCATGTTCGGCGAACAGGCCCTCGCCCAGCAGGATTTCCAGATTGCTCAGCGAGGCAAGCATCACGTCCACGATATCCTGACGGACGATGGCTCGGATCTGATCGAGAAACTCGGCCCGGGTGCGATAGCGCGACCAGGTGCCGTCCGGGCCGCGATGCGGCCCGGACGCCCAGAGACCGGGGCCCATGTCCGGATCCTTGGCGTCGGCGATGATAAAATCACCGCGCCGATACTGTCCTTTCCTGATTCGGGCGAGCTTCGCCTCGAGACGCGTCATGGCAGCGAAGATCCTTCCTCTGTGCGCAGGCGCGGCGAAGCAACCAAGTTGCTCAGTTTGCGTCAACCGGCGGGGGGACGGCGCGGGCGATGGCCCCGTTCATGCTGCCGGCTTGGCCGCCCACAATCGGCTCCGACGCAATTTTTGTGCGCCGCACAATGACCCAACGCAACAGGATCGAGAAATTTTTGCTGTCACCGGCATCAATGTGCGTGACACGCCACGGCCATCGGGCTAACAAGAGGCCGGCCGGGGCCAGGCCGACGACTCAATAGTGGCCAAGTTTAGGGAGAGAACGGGACCTTCGCCTGGCGGGATGGGGAAGGCTCTTCATCCCGCCAGGTTTGGTATGCGGAAAAGGTAAAAAAGCAAAAAGAAGAACGTGCATCCCGTCGTTGTCATCCCAACACGTCTTGGTTCGAGCCGGCTGCCCGGCAAGGCACTCATCGCGATCGGCGGCGAGCCGATGATCGTGCATGTCTGGCGCCGCGGAATCGAGGCCGATATCGGGCCGGTGGTGGTCGCCTGCGGCGAACCGGCGATCGCGGAGGCAGTGCGTGCGGCGGGCGGCAAGGCGGTGCTCACCGACCCCGCCCTTCCTACCGGCTCGGACCGGGTTCAGTCGGCCCTGGCCGGTCTCGATCCCGACCGGCGGCACGATGTCGTCGTCGTGCTGCAGGGCGACCTGCCGGCGATCGACCCCGCAGTGCTCCGCGCGACCCTTCCCGCGCTCGCCGAGCCTGAGGTTGCGATCTCGACTCTGGCCACGGTCATTGCCGATCCGCGCGAATTGCAGGCTCCGCAGGTGGTGAAGATCGCGCTCTCGATTGCGCCCGATGCGGCCACCGGCCGCGCCGTTTATTTCAGCCGCGCAGTGATCCCGGCCGGCGCCGGCCCGCACTATCATCATGTCGGCCTCTACACGTACCGCCGCCCGGCACTCGAGCGCTACGTGGCGCTTCCCCGTGGCATCCTGGAGCAGCGCGAGAACCTGGAGCAGCTTCGCGCCCTGGAGCACGGCATGCGGATCGAGGCCACGCTGATCGCGGCCGAGCCGCTCGGCGTCGATACGCCGGCCGACCTGGAGCGCGCCCGCGCGCTGCTGGCCCGGCCTGCCGCACCGGCCGCGGCCGAAGGTACCGCCGCAGAAATCTAATGTTTACAGACTTGACAGGGACAACTTGCCCGACGCAAGACTATTTGGCCGGCGCAAGGAACGGCCAAAGCCGGGGAGGCGTCTGCGCCAGAGGGAAAGACAAAAACCCGCGTCGCAGAGTACGCACGCCAGTCGGTGTAGGCGTGGTCTGATGCCGCAAATTCCGAGGAGAAGACAATGAAAACCAAGACTACTGTCGGGTTGCTTGCCGCCGGGCTCGTCGGGCTCAGCACGGTGGCGGCGTTGCCGGCGCAGGCTGCCGCGCCGTCAGGCTTTGTCGGCGACACGGCCTCGTCCGTGCCGGGTTGCCCCTACATCAGTTGGCGCCTGGTCAACTCCGCCAACGGCCAGATCCACGGCATCGCGATGTACTCCGACCTAAGCGGCCTCAGCAACGTGACCGGCACGATGCAGCCCGACGGGACGTTCACGCTGACGCTGACGAAGACCACCATCGGCGACGGCCCGGTCGGCACCGTGACCGGCAAGCGCTATCCCGACGGCGACATCGTGGCGACGCTCAAGGGCGAGGGGTGCGCCAACAACATGGTAGATATCAAGTCGGTCAGCAACATGATGTATCCGCCCGGGGTGAACACGGGCGGCGGCGGACGCTGAACAGAGACGCAGCGTTCCGAAAGCCGGGACAGGCGCAAATCGCGGCGTGTAATACCGGCCGACGGTAAGGGCGGGCCATGCCCGC
>Ga0335075_10014015_pt1 | contig 12064 bp, 10 predicted proteins | sample Lox_Sample_24_FD_206723 | JGI IMG/M metagenome (GOLD analysis project Ga0335075, IMG submission 206723) | Soil microbial communities from Loxahatchee National Wildlife Refuge, Florida, United States - Lox_Sample_2.4 | ecosystem: Environmental > Terrestrial > Soil > Wetlands | place: USA... | reverse complement strand
GACCGCCCCGCGCGGCCCGGCCAGCGGCACCACCAGGGGCTCGCGGCCGGCCAGCCCGCGAAGGGTGTCGCGCAGGGCGATGAGCGGGAAGCGGGCGAGGACCCCGGGGTCTCATGGCGCAGCGCGTTCGGCATGATCACCGCTCCGTCAGCCTGGGGCGCCTGCGCGATCACCGCGGCCAGTCGGTGCTGGGCGGCGAGGCGGAGCACTCCAGCACCGCCGCCCAGTCGGCCAACTGCTCCCGGATCCGCACCACCTGCCTGGGCGTTCCGCCGGACTCGCCCAGGTGGCGGTAGTCGAAGGCGAGCACGCTGTACCCGGCGGCGTGGAAGCGGGCGGCGAACCGGTCGGTGCCCGGCTCCTTGGTCACCCCTCCCCCGCCTGCCATCACGACGCACGCGCCGTTGCTGCCCCGGTAGTGCCAGGCAGCGCAGTCATCGGTGCCGCTGCGAGCGGCGCAAGCGCGAGGTCGCCACGCTCGTCGTGGCCACCCTGCGCGGCTGCATCGCCGAATGGCGCATCACCAGGGACATGACGCACATCACGCCCGCACTGGACGCGCTCGCGCGCGCGCTCGAACGCGAGGAACGCGAGGAAGAGGAAGCCTGACCCCTAGTCCAGGATCTCCACCGGGTCGCCGGGGCGGATGACCGCCTCGGGGCCCGGATGGTCGGGGATGAGGTTGACGCCGAACCAGATCTTGTTGTCCCAGCGGCGGTGGCGGGCCAGGGCGAAGAGCGGCTCGTGGCCCTTCGCGGCCGTGTCCGGGTCGACCGTGGTCATGACGCAGCGGTCGCAGCCCTTCACCGCCCTGAAGGTCACCGGGCCGATGCGCAGCCGCCGCCAGCCGTCCTCCGCCCAGGCCGGGGCGCCCGCGACGACGACGCTCGGGCGGAACCGGCCCATGGGGATCGGGCCCTCGGCCGCCCGCTTGCCTTCCGCGATCCAGCCGTTGACCGCGTCGAGCGACTCCTCGCTGGTCAGCAGCAGCGGGTAACCGTCGGCGAACGACACCCGGTCGGCGGTGTCGCTGTAGTCGGGGTTGGTGGGCCGCCGCGTCGGATCGTCCAGGTACACCAGCCCCACCGGCTCGCCGATGACCTTGGTCAGCCACGTCGCCGCCTCGTCGCCCGCCGGCGCGGCGATCAGGTCGCTCTCCCACACGCTCACCGGCACCAGGTCGCGGCCCGATGGCACCGGGACGGCCAGGTCGGGCAGCCCGGGGCTGGACAGCGTGATCAGCCCGCGGGCGAGTCGCGGCGTGATGAGCACCATCTGCGGGTACTCACGGGCCGTGACGGGAGCGCCGTCGGCGTCGACCACCATCCACCGGCGGTCGCCCGCCAGCCCCCAGGGCTCGACGACCGCGGCGGAGAGCCGTTCGCCCCGGCACGACTTGACCGGGTACCGCCATACGTCGGTGAGCTGAAGTGACATGTACCAATAATCGCATTCCACGGGCCGTCGCCGCAGCCGTCAACCGCCCCGCAAGTTCGCCATGCCCCAGGCCGGCCCCGCCCGTTTGCGTAAGGTGACGGACGGGAGCCGGCCGAACCCGTTCTGAATAATCGGTTTCTGGTTTTTGACTTTCAGCTTTGCAGCAGGGCTTCCCGCTGCTCGCGGTGCCTGGTGTGGCGGTTTTCCGGCACGGGGAGGCCGAGGTTGCCGCGCAGGGTGGCCGACTCGTACTCGGTGCGGACGATGCCGCGCTCTTGGAGGATCGGTACGACCTCCTCGCGGAAGCGGCGCCACTGGCCCGGGTGGCCGACACCGACGTTGAGGCCGTCGAGGGCCCCGGCATCGAACCATTCCTCGATCTGGTCCGCGACGGTGGACGGCGACCCGGCGAACGGGGTCGGCTTCGGTGTCGAGATGAACTCCACAAGCTGGCGGAGCGTGAAGTCGTTGTCCTTCGCCAACTTCGCGATCTTCTCCGCGTTGGTGCGGAAGCCTCGCTCCGCGTGCACGAGCGCCTCCTGCGGGAACGGCGCGTCCAGGTCGTACTGGCGGAAGTCATGCCAGGCGAACGGGCGGCCGAGCTCCGCCAGGGCGCGGTCGAAGTCCCTGTCCCTGGTCTGCAGGTCGAGCTCGATCTCCCTGGCCTCCTTGTCCGTGTCGCCGATGTAAACGGAGACGCCGGGCATGATGACGATCTCCTCCGGGTCGCGGCCCTTCGCCGCGGCGCGGCCCTTGAGGTCGTTGTAGAACGCCTGGCCGTGGGCGACGGAGGCCGCGTGGGTGAAGATGCCCTCGCCGATCGTCGCGCCCAGGTCGCGGCCCTGGTCGGAGTCGCCGGCCTGGAAGATGACCGGCTGACCCTGCGGTGACCTGGACACGTTCAGCGGGCCCGCGACCTGGAAGTGCTCGCCCTTGTGGTTGAGCGCGTGCTGCCTGGCCGGGTCAAGGAACGTCCTGCTGGCGCGGTCGCGCGGGAACGCGTCCGCCTCGTAGGAGTCCCACAGGCCCTGGGCGACCCGGACGAACTCAAGGCCGCGGGCGTAGCGGGTGTCGTAATCGAAGTGCTCGGCGCGGGAGAAGTTGGCCGCGGCGCCCGCGTCGCCGCTGGTGACGACGTTCCAGCCGGACCGGCCGCCGGAGATCAGCTCCAGGGAGGCGAGGCGGCGGGCCAGGTTGAACGGGTCGTTGTACGACGTGGTCATGGTGGCCACGAGCCCGAGGTGCGTCGTGCTGACCGCGAGGGCCGACAGCAGCGTCAGCGGTTCGAGGCGGTTGAGGTAGTGGGGCGGCGAGTCGGCGGTGATGAACTGGCTGTCCACGATGAAGATCAGGTCGAACTTGGCCTCCTCGGCCAGTCGGGCCTGCTCGATGTACCAGTTGATGTTCACGCTGGCGTCGACGGGGATGTCCTGGTCGAGCCACAGGTAGGGCGAGCCGGGCCCGCCGACCCCGTAGGTGACGGCGCCGAGCTTCAGCTGCCGCCTGCGGGCGGACGTCATGCCGGCACCTCCGTCGCTCCGGCGGCGACCTTGTCCGCCGCGGCCCGCTCGGCGTCGCGCTTGGCGACCTCGTCGCGGACCAGCGGGAGCACGTAACGGCCGTAGTCGATGGCGTCGTCGTAGGGGTCGTAGCCCCGGATGAGCAGCGTGGTCACGCCGAGGTCCACGTAGTCGAGCAGTGCCTGGGCGACGGTCTCCGGCGTGCCGACCAGGGCGGTGGAGTTACCGCCCGCGCCGGTCGCGGCGGCCGGCGCGGTCCACAGGGCCCGGTCGTGCAGTTCGCCCCTGGCCGCGGCCGCCAGGAGGCGCTGCGAGCCGACGTTCTCGGGCTTGTCGCCGCCGGGCGGCCGGCTACGCAGCCCCCACTGGCCGCGGAACGCCTCGATGTTCTCCTTGGTGGCCTCCAGGATGCGGTGCGCGCGGTCCCAGGCCAGGTCCTCGGTCGGGCCGAGGATGGGGCGGAAGGAGACGGAGATGCCCGGGAGGTCTTCGCGGCCGGCGTTCCTCGCGGCCTCGTTCACCGAGTCGACCTGCTGCTTGGTCTCCGCCAGCGGCTCGCCCCACAGGGCGTAGGTGTCGGCGTGCTTGCCCCCGACCCGGTATGCCGCTTGTGACGAGCCGCCGAAGTACAGCTTGATCCTCGGCTGTTGTGGCGACTTCACCTGGGACAAGAAGTCCTCGACCCGGTAGTACGCGCCCTCGTAACTGAACCGCTCGCCGGTGGTCCACGCCAGCTTGACGATGTCCAGGTACTCGTCGGTGCGCGCGTACCGCTCGTCTTTGGACAGGTAATCGCCGTCGTGGCGCTGCTCGGCGTCGCTGCCGCCGGTGATGACGTGCACCGCGATCCGGCCCTGGGTGAACTGGTCCAGCGTCGCGAACGTGCGGGCGGCAAGGGTCGGGGCGACGAAGCCGGGCCGGTGGGCGATCAGGAAGCCGAGGCGCTCGGTGTGCGCGGCGGCATACGCCGCGACGTGGGTGCCGTCGGGCTGCGAGGACGCGTAGCCGATCAGGACGCGGTCGAACCCGGCGTCCTCGTGGGCGCGGGAGAACCGCCTGACGTAATCGCGGTCGATGACCGGCCCGGCCGTGTTCCTGATCTCCGACCGTTCGTTGGTGCCGATCATGCCGATGAACTCGACGGGCATGGAGCTGGTTCCTTCCTGTAGTCGGTTACTGTCACCGGGGCGCGGCCGCGGGTCGCGCGCTCGCGAGGTCCGGCCACTCCTGGTGGCGATGGCACGCCGCGCTCCAGCGCTCGCCCGCCTGGCCAGCCACGGGCTCAAGCGCCGGCTGGACCGCGCACGCGTCCGCGGCGAACGGGCAGCGCGCGGCGAAGACGCACGCGCCCGCGGCCGACGGCGACTCGGGGTCGGCCGTGGTCCGGCGAAGCTGGTGGACCGAGAGCGCGGCGCCCTCGCCAGTGCCAATGCGCCGCTCCACCCGGGGCGCCGACGCCATCAGCAGCGCGGTGTAGGGGTGGCGCGGCCGGGTGAAGACCTGCGCCACCGGCCCGTCCTCGACGATCCTGCCCCGGTACAGCACCACGACGCGGTCGGCGATGCCCGCCAGTGAGGACAGGTCGTGCGAGATGATCACGATGGGCAGCCCGAGGCTGTCGCGCAGGCCCGCGAGCAGCCGCAGGATGTAGTTCCTGTTGCTCGCGTCGAGCGCGCTGACCGGCTCGTCGCACAGCAGCAGCTTCGGGTCGGCCGCCAGGGCCCGGGCGATCGAGACCCGCTGCCGCTGGCCGCCGGAGATCTGGCCGGGCTGCCGGTGACTCAGGGTCCCGCTCAGCCCGACCTTGGCGAGGGCGTCGTCAACGCGGGCCCTGATCTCGGCGGCGGGCAGGCCGCCGCGGATCTTCAGGCCCTCGCCGACGATGTCCCCGACGGTCAGGTCGGGGTCGAGCGAGCGCAGCGGGTCCTGGAAGACCAGCTGGATGTGGCCGCTGCGGCGTTCCCGGCGCCTGGCGGCACCGCGCAGGCGGGAGATCTCCGTGCCGTCGAACAGGACCCGGCCGCCGCGCGGCCTGGCAAGGCCGACGACGGCCCTGGCCAGGGTGGTCTTGCCCGAGCCGGTCTCGCCGACCAGGCCGACGATCTCACCGGGCCACACTTTCATGTTCACGCCGGACAGCACATGGTTGCCGCGCCAGCCGTGGCCGAGGACCACGTCGATGTCCGCGACCTCAAGCAGCGGCGCGGCCGAGACCGTCGTCGCCGCTGTCACCTCCGCGGTCACCGGTTCGCCAGTTCCTGGTCGGCGCGAGTTCCGTTCGCCGCGACCGGGGCCACCGCGGCGACCGCCGCGGACGCCTCGGCGATGGCCGGGTCGTCGACGCGGGCGCAGCGCGCCTCGTGCGCGGGACCGAGCCGGGTCAGTCCGATGTCGCCGGCCCGGCAGGCCTCGATGACTGACGGGCAGCGCGCGGCGAACCGGCAGCCGGTGGTCCGGTCGCCCACGTGCGGCGGCTGACCGGGGATGACCTCAAGCTCGCGCCGCCGGAAGTCGCCGACCGAGGCGACCCGCAGCAGTGCCTGGGTGTACGGGTGCCTGGGGCGCTCGATGATCTCCGCGGCCGGCCCGGCCTCGACAACCTGGCCGGCGTAGAAGACGACGACGCGGTCACACAGCTCCCTGATCACCGCGAGGTCGTGGGAGACGAACAAGACCGCGAGGCCCCGCTGGTCGCACAGGTCCTTGACCAGCTCGATGATCTCCGCCTGGATGGTCACGTCCAGGGCCGTGGTGGCCTCGTCGGCGATGAGCAGCTCCGGGTCGCAGGAGATCGCGATGGCGATCATGACCCGCTGCAGCATGCCGCCGGACAGCTCGGCCGGGATCTGGTGGAAGACGCGCCCGGCCTGGCGCAGGCCCACGGTGGTGAGCAGCTCGACCGCCTTCTCGTGCGCCCGCGCGCGGGAAAGGCCGCGCTTCACCCGCAGCACCTCGGCCACCTGGCCGCCCACGGTCAGGTTCGGGTTCAGGTACGACGCGGGATCCTGGAACACCGCGCCGATGTGCGAGCCGTGCAGCCGCTCCCAGCCCCTGGCGGACAGGCTCGTCACGTCCTCGCCGGCGAAGGTGATCTTCCCCTGGGCGGCGACGCCGCGCGGCAGCACGCCGAGTGCCGCCCGGCAGGTCAGCGTCTTGCCACTGCCCGACTCCCCGACCAGGCCGACGATCTCGCCGGACCTGACCGTGAGGGAGACGTCGCGCACCGCGGTCGCTCCCCCGTCGTGCACGGTTACGCGCAGGTCTTCGATGGCGAGCACGGTCTCGGGGCGCACGGCCCCTGTCTCAGGCGGCGGTTGGCCGGCCATCGGCTGCCTCCAGGGGCTGCGGGGTCAACTGGGTGGTGACGTTCTGGCCGGGCTCAGCCAGCCGGCCGCGGGGCGCCCGGTCGCGGAACGCGTCGGCGAGCGCGTTGAGCGCGCCCACCGTGATGGCGATCAGCGCGCCGGGGATGAGCGGCGCCCACGGCGCGTTGGACAGGTAGTCCAGGTCCGAGGACAGGACGCCGCCCCAGGTCGGGGTCGGCGGCGTGACGCCGATGCCGAGGAAGGTGAGGAACGAGACCGCGAGCAGCGCCCCGGCCGCGCCCTGGGCCGTCGTCACCGCGATCGTCGGCAGCACCTTGCGGGCCACGTGGACGCGGATGACGTGGAGCTTCGACGCGCCGAGCAGCTCGGCGGCCTCGACGTACTGCGCGCGGGCGAACTCAAGCGCCGCCGCCCTGGTGACGCGGAAGAAAAGCGGCGCCATCAGGATGCCGACCGGGAACATGGCCTGCACGAGCCCGTTGCCGAGCGCCGCGGTGACCGCCACCGCGAAGAAGATCGACGGCAGCGTCATGAGGGCGTCCGCGACCCGGTTAGCTGCGAAGTCGAACGCCCGGCCGAGGAACACCGTGGCGACGCCGAGCGGCGCGCCGAGCACGAGCGCGATCCCCACCGCCTCGGCTGCGGTCAGCACCGACAGCCTGGTGCCGGCCATGAGCCGGCTCAGCACGTCCCGGCCCAGGTAGTCGGTGCCGAGCAGGTGCGCCCTGCTCGGCCCCTGGAACAGCGCGTTGGCGTTGATCGTCAGCGGGTTCTGCGGCGCGAGCGCCGACCCGAAGATCATCAGGAACACGACGGCGGCCAGGATGACGATGGCGATCCGCGCCGACGGCAGGCTGAGCACCGAGCCGCCGTGGACCCGGCTTGCCCGCCTCACGCGCTCACCCCGTCGCTCGACCGGTAGAGCCAGGCGAGCAGCGTGTTCACCAGGAGGTTGACCACGATCACGAACGTGCTGACCACCAGGAGGACCCCCTGCACGACCGGGATGTCCCTGGTCTGCGCCGCCTCGAGAAGGAGCTGGCCGAGCCCGGGGAGCGAGAAGACCGCCTCGGCGGCGACCGCGCCGGCGAGCATCATCGGGAAGTCGTAGCCGATGACGGTCAGCGCGGGCCCGGCCGCGTTCCGCAGGGCGTGCCGCACCAGGACGCGCCGGTAGGGCAGGCCGCGGACCTTCGCCCCGACGATGTAGTTCTGCTCGAGCACGGCGACGAGCGAGGTGCGAAGCTGGCGGGCGATGTCCGCCGCGACCTGGAGGGCGAGGGCGAGGCTCGGCAGGATGATGTGCTCCAGCCAGGGGCCGATCCCCTGGGTCGGCCCGTTGTAGCCGTTGGCGGGCAGCCAGTGGACCGCCACCGCGAAGACCACCACCAGGATGATTCCCACGACGAACGCGGGCAGCGTCGAGATCACGGAGCAGACGACGGTGACCGACCGGTCGATGATGCCCCCCCGGCGGATCGCCGCGACCGTGCCCGCGGTGCCGCCGATGACGACCGCCAGGATGACCGCGGCGGTCGCGATCGACAGGTCGACGGGCAGCCGCTGCGCGATCGACTGCGACACCGGGATCTGGGTGAAGTACGAGGTGCCCAGGTGGCCCTGGACCGCCTGGGTCAGCCAGTCCCAGTACTGGACGACGAGCGGCTTGTCCAGGCCGAGCACCTTGTCCAGTTTCGCGACCGCGGCCGGCGTGGCCGCGTCCTGCCCGAGGATGGTGGCCGCCGGGTTGCTGTTGGAGAGCGCGCCCAGGCTGTAGGTGGCGAACGAGCTGAGTACGAGGATCGGGATCAGGACCGCGAGGCCGCCGCCGAGGCGCGACACCGCCGCTCGCGCCCGGCGCCGCCGGGGCCTTTCGGCCGCGGCAGCGCCTGCCGGTTCATGGCCGGCCAGTTCGATGACTGCCATCGGTCAGCTGCCCACCGTGACGCCTTCCCAGCGCTGCTGCACCAGGTCGGACGGGATGCCGCTGACGGTCGGGCTGTAGGCGAAGATGCGCGGGTTGGTGTAGAGCCAGATGTGGATCGGGTCGTTCTCCACCGAGGTGACCACCGCGTTCTGCAGGGCCGCGGGGTAGTCCGGGGAGTCGAGCGGGACGGTCAGCGCCTTGTTGAGGGCCGCGGTGACGCCGGCGGGGGTGGTGTTCGCCTTGCCGTCGACGTTCATCAGGCCCTGCTGGCTGTAGAGCACGTCGAGCATCTCCACCGGGGACATGCGGCCCGCCGTGCCGTCGATCGCGAAGGGGATGGTCTTGTCGAGGTAGAGGTACTGGGTCGACGTGTCCGCGCTGATGTCGGTGATGTTCACCTTGATGCCGACCGCCTCGAGCTGGCCCTGGATCTGCTCGGCGAGTGAGTCGTCCGCGCTCGTGGAGTCGCTGGTGAGCGTGATGCTCAGCCCGTTGGGGTACCCGGCCTGGGCGAGCAGCTGCCTGGCCTTCGCCGGGTTGTACGGGTACTCGTTGGCGAGCGCCGGGCTGTAACCGACGAACCCCGCGGGGAACGGCTGGTAGGCGACCGATCCGTACCCGGAGGCCTGGACCTGGAGTATCGCCTGCCGGTCGATGGCGTAGTTGATCGCCTCCACCACGAGCGGGTTGCTGAACGGCTTGCTCGTGGTCTGGATGTCGAGCTCGTTGACGACCTCGGACGGGATCACGTCGATCTTGAACCCGGCGGCCTTGGCGGCCGCCACCTGGTTGCCCGCGATGTAGGCCACGTTTACCTGGCCGGACTCAAGGGCCGACAGGATCTGCTCGGGCTGCGTGATGTCCAGCACGTTGAAGTTCTGGATGTGGATCTGGCTGGCCTCCCAGTAGCTGGGGTCGCGCACCAGGCTCGCGTGCGAGTCGGGAACGTAGTCGGTCAGCGTGAACGGACCCGCGCCCTCCGGCTGGGTGGCGAGGGAAGCGACCTTGCCCGCGGCGAAGTAGGCCGGGTTGACGATCATCCCGTCCTTGCCCGCGAGCAGGTCGGGCACCTGGTAGTCGACCTGGCTCAGGTCGAGCGTGAAGCTGACCGGGCTGTTCACGACGACCTTGGAGATGACGGAAAGCTCCGAGGCGACGGTCGAGTTCGACTGGGTCAGGCCGCGCTCGATGTTCTCCTTGACGGACGTCGCGGTGAGCGGGTCGCCGTCGGAGAACTTCAGGCCGGGCCGGAGCGTGAAGGTCACGCTCTTGCCGTCCGCCGCGTACTTCCACGAACTCGCGAGGCCGGGAATGGCGTCACCGGCGGGATTCAGCGTGGTGACCGACGCGTAGACGAGGCCGAGGACGTGCATGTCCCAGCCCGCGCTCGAGGTGACCGGGTCCCAGGAGGTGGGCAGCTCCCACTCCCAGTTGAGTGTCCCGCTCGCGCCGCTCGCCGCGGCCGCCGAACCGGACCCGGCCGCGGCCGACCCGCTCGGCGAGCTGCTGCCGCAGGCGGCGAGGGCCGCGATGGCGACGACGGACGCGGCCGCCGCCGCGCCCCGGTAGGTAAGGCGCGATCTCAGCAGGCCGCGCGGGCGAGGACGAATGACAGTCATCAACAGCTCCGTAACAAGACCGGCCGGGCGCGCGGCAGCCGCGCGCCGACCTTGTCTTCGGCGGGGATCGAGGGGACGTTGCGGCTGAATGACGACAACAGGCGCCTGGCGGCGATGGCCGTCGATGCTTCTCGGGCAGACTCGGCCGCGTTGCCGGTCGCTTCAGCTTAAAACTATAAAGTCGATCGGTCAACTAGGAAATACGTTAAGCTGCGGCTCATGCCGCCTTATCCCGTCACGGCGCCGGCCGGAGTCCGGCGCGCGCTGCTGGCAAGGAGCGAGATCGCCCTGCTCGACGTGCGCCGCGAAAGCGAGTTCGCGCGGGGCCATCCGCTCTTCGCCGCCTCGTTCCCGCGTGGACAGCTTGAGGCACTCGCCACCGAGCGGCTGCCCCGGCTCGCCGTCCCCGTCGTCTTGTACGGCGACGGGGCGTACGACGCCACGGACGCCAGCGACCCCGACGCGGAGGCGGCCGCGGGGCGGCTGCGCCAGCTCGGCTACCCGGCGGTCTCGCTGCTCGGCGGCGGCCTTGACGGCTGGACGGCCTCCGGCGGCGAGCTGTTCGGCGACGTCAACGCGCCAAGCAAGGCGTTCGGCGAGCTGGTGGCGGAGCTGGCGGGCACGCCACTGCTGCCGGCCGAGGAGGTTGCCGCGCTGCTGGGCCTTGGCCCCGGTCACCACGGTCAACGTGACGCCGCTCCGGCCGCGATCGTGGTCGACGCCCGGCGGTTCGACGAGTACGCCGTCATGAGCATCCCGACCGCCATCAGCGTGCCCGGTGCCGAGCTCGGGCTGCGCGCCGGCATGCTCGCCCCCGATCCGGCCACGACGGTGATCGTGAACTGCGCCGGCCGGACCAGGTCCATCATCGGCGCGCAGTCGCTGATCAACGCCGGCCTGCCGAACCGGGTCGGCGCCCTGCGCAACGGGACCATCGGCTGGACCCTGGCCGGCCTCGAGCTCGATCACGGCCGGGAACGGCGAGCGCCGGACGGGCCGGCCGCGGCGGCCGGCCGCGCGGCGGCGGACGCGTGGCGCGTCGCCGACCGCGCGGGCGTGCGGCGGGCCGACCTCGCCGAGCTCGCCGAGCTCCTCGGGAAGCCCGCCGGCGGCACGGCGCGCACCGTCTACTGGTTCGATGTCCGGACGCCCGAGGAGTACGCGGCGGGGCACCTGCCCGGCTTCAGGTCCGCGCCAGGCGGTCAGCTCGTCCAGGAGACCGACGGCTACGCGCCGGTCCGGGGAGCGCTGCTCGTGCTGGCCGACGACGGCGGCGGCCGGGCGGCCATGACCGGGTCATGGCTCGCGCAGATGGGCTGGGACGTGGTCGTCGTGACGCGGGCTCCCGGCGAGGCAGCCGGGCTGCCCGGCGGGATGACGCGCGGGTCGTGGCGGTCCGCCAGGCCGCCCGCGCCGGCCGTTCCCGTCGCCGTGCCCGCAGTGCTCGCCGGGTGGCTGCGGGCAGGCGAGGCCGCCGTCGTCGACCTGGAGACCAGCAAGCGGTTCCTCGCCGGCCACATTCATGGGGCGGCGTGGGCGCCGCGCGGTGACCTGGCGGACCCGGAGCTGGCGGACCGTCTCGGCCGGCCGGAACGAATCGTGCTGACCAGCTCGGACGGGTACCTGGCGGCCTGGGCCACGGCCGACCTCATCGCCCGGCGGCCAGCCGCCCGGTTCTTTGCCCTCGCGGGCGGAACCGACGGCTGGGCCGCGTCCGGAGGGCCGCTTGAATCCGGTGGGGAGCTGCTCGCGCCCGCGACCGACGTCTACCGCCGCCCGTATGAGGGCACGGACGCCGACCCTGGGGTCATGCAGGCCTACCTGGAGTGGGAGTACGGCCTGGTGGCACAGCTTCACCGAGACGGTACGCACGGCTTCCGCGTGCTGACGCCGTAGCCGCGGGTGCTAGGGCCGTGCGGGAAAGCGCGTGCCAGTCAGGCGGCGGCGCTGGCCCGGAAGCCGAGGATGTCGTCGCCCACCTTGTCGTGGACGAGCCGGACCAGGTTGGCGTAGGCGGCGGCGTCAGCGAGCGGGTCATAGCCGCGGATGAGCAGCGTGGTCGCGCCGATGGCCACGTAGTCGAGCAGCGACTCGGCGACCTGCTCGTAGCTGCCGACCAGGGCGGTCGAGTTCCCCGCCGCGCCGGTCGCCTTGGACAGCGCGGTCCACAGCCGCTTGTCGTGCAGGTCCTTCTCCGCAGCGTAGCCCAGGAGCCGGCGGGAGCCCTCGGCCTGG
>Ga0335075_10014014_pt1 | contig 12064 bp, 19 predicted proteins | sample Lox_Sample_24_FD_206723 | JGI IMG/M metagenome (GOLD analysis project Ga0335075, IMG submission 206723) | Soil microbial communities from Loxahatchee National Wildlife Refuge, Florida, United States - Lox_Sample_2.4 | ecosystem: Environmental > Terrestrial > Soil > Wetlands | place: USA... | reverse complement strand
GGCGCTGTACGCGCGCTTGCGAGGGATTCTCAGCTGCAGGCATCCCTACCTTGAAATCGACATCCTCCGAGACGCGCTTGATGAGGCCCCAGCCGATGGACAGAGACGTTCCCCCGGAGAAGGCGGACCGCGCTTCGCCGTGGTCGAGACTTGCGAGGACGCCAATCGCTCGAACGACATGCCAATCCTTCTCGATCAGACCTTCGCCACCGGGCCTTATCCGGTTCGCAATGTCTTCAACGAGCTGACGGTCGACCACGCTCGAAACTCAGGAGCACGCCGCTATAGCCGATCTTGCGGCGTACTCTCTTGTTAACGGCGATGCGCCGCCCGGACGGTACCTGCGTCGTCTTCCCCGCGCCGTAAGCCTGCTCCAGGCGCGTCGGCCCCGTCCGGATGCCGAGGCGGCGGAGCGCCTCATCGGCTAGGCTGCGAAGGCCTTTGACTGGAGTGGGGCTGCCGTCGAGCGTCGAGGGACGTGCGCGCACGTACAAGCCCGAGCCGATCTTCAGGAGCTTGCCCCCGGCGATCAGATTCCGGAGTGCGCGTCCGACCTGGTCATACCCGCCGAGAGACGCAAAATCCGCGCGCAGGAACACCTCGCGCCGCATGCGCGCCACGCGTTCCGTAATCCGGCTCTCGAGCGTTTCCCGCATACTGTCAAAGTACGACATCTATACAAACTTTTCAGCGTTAAATCAATAGACTACAAGCCGGAAGCCATTTCAGACCCTGCTTGCCGGCGTTTCGAGCCGTGGCAGCGTCGGGATCAGTACCTTGGCCGATCCTATCCGGACGCGCGGCCGGAATATGTCAAGCTGAAGCATCGTGGCGCCCAGGCCATTCGGCGAGGACAGACCACTTGCGTCGGCTCTGGTCGACGTCGATTGCAACCAGGTGTCCGGGCATTCCCACCTTGTTGAGGCCGATGCATCGAACAGCCGCTACCTCGCCGTCCACGCGCGTATGGTGATGGCCGAATAAGCAGACGAGCGGTCGAACGCGAAAGATCAATCGGTCAAGGCCGGCGGCCTCACTTACCCAATCACTGCCGCGCCGGTGCTTCTCGAACCGGATGCCTGCAGGCGCGTCGTGTACAAGAAGGATGTCTACAGGGGCGCCCTCGCAGAGGGCATCGATCTCATCGCGCGTGTAATGGCGCTTCGCATAGCCTTGAAGGTGTTTCGACTGCCTCTCGAAGTCGGAAGGTCCGTAACAACCTCCAATTCCGCCTACGCGCACCGCATCCCCGGATTCGCCAAGGCTTAGTGTTTGGCCGTTCCGGAGATAGAAGAGCCTGGGCAGCACCTCGGGCGTGTGCTGCGTGTCGAGCCAGAGGAAGTCCTCGTGGTTGCCCTTGATGAAAACCGTCCGCCGCGGCGCGGCGCGTCGGTTGGCGAGCCACGCAGAGAAGTCGCCGGCGCCGTCGTGTGTTCTTGTCGCCCTGTCGATGCAACTCGGATCCGGCCAAATACCGAAATCACCCACGTGAAGCACCCACCCAAAGCGTTTCCCAAGCACCTTCTCGAACGCGAGGACGTCGTCATACATTCTGTCAATGGCCCCGTGGATGTCACCGGCGGCGCAAAGCAGCATATTCGTAGTTCTCCACTTTTCCTGTCCTCAATCCGCCGCGAAAAAAGCGCCGACTGCTTGCTTCAATCATGCCGTCTTCGACAACTTTGGTCGCGAAGACTCCAGGCGCTTTCGGGTCCTGAGATAGCAAGTCAGGAGGTATTTTGAGCCGCGCGTCAGGCTAAGTAAATGCGTTAATCAAACGCACCGTTGTTCCGACGACGCTTGTCGATGCGTCCGCGATTGCGTCTGTGCACCGGTTGGAAGCACGTCGTGTTGAGGCGAAATGTCGGCTACAATTAAGCGACTCAGCCTGTGGCCGCTCCGGTTCAGATGGGGCGTCGAATGTATGGCACTATCAGAAATTGAGGTCGCACGCGTGAAGAGAGCGCTGGAAGCCTTCATGCAGATACGGAGGCCGCCGCTACATATCCGCGCGAAACTCGACCTGGGCTGTCGCATCTCAGGGCAGAGTTTGGAGATCTTCGAAATCCGGCCGGCCTGGCGCGGCCTGGCACTCGAGCGCCATGAGGCGGCCGTCGCAAAGGCTACTTTCGTGCGAAGCCGAAACGTGTGGCGGGTTTTCTGGCAACGTCGGGACTTGAAGTGGCACGGCTACGAGCCCGCCAGTGAGGTAAAGTCGATTGAAGACTTCTTATCTATCGTCGCCGAAGACCGGCACGCGTGCTTCTTCGGGTAACCGGCTCGAACTGCCGATGGTCGCCTCCCATGTCCACTGAAGCCACGTTGATTGCCTACGAGTTGCTCAAGACGGGCGCACTCGTGGCATTCCGCATTCTCGAAGAGGAGGTGCTGCCCTCAACCGATGAAGCCGAGTTCGGACTCAGATTGCAGCTGAAGTTTGTGGCGGACGAAGAGGAAGACGAAGGCGATGAGGACGAGGTGGCCGAGGACACCGCAGAGTGGGGCTCGTTCGGGTTCCTGTTCGTGCTTGGAGCGCTGTCGTTCGAGGAGGCGAAGCCTCGCGAGGCTTCGACCCTCGAGTACCAGGAACGAGACGAATTCAAGCTGGCAGACTTCATCGAAGGATTGCGTTTCGTACGGGGCGAGCTGCATTTCGACGCCGACTACATTCGCGGGCGACGGGTTAAGACCCGCATCGTCGTACGCTCTAACGGCACCTGCACCATCGAGACCGTAGGACGCGGCAAGGCGCCCCTTCGCTGGCTCGAGCGCCTCACCGGAAAGAAGCGGCTGCAGGTGGTCGGTGGCCACAATGCATGATTCAGGGTGGCACTGTCCTGCGGCCCCGGGGATTCTCGGGCGGCGAAGCCGCGGGGTGCCTCGCCTTGGATAGATGCGGGGCGTCCAGGTCGTGAATCTCGTCAGCCCGGCCAAATGAACAGACAAAACAGCCGCTTCCATCGTCGGCGGCCGCGGTGCATCGTCATCGCGGGACCGAATGGCGCCGGGAAGACAACTTTCGCGCGAGAATACTTGCCGAAAATCGCCGGGGTGATGCAGTTCGTGAACGCCGATTTGATCGCGCAAGGCTTGGCGCCCCTGAACCCTGGCGGCGCAGCGATAATGGCTGGTCGCCTCCTCGTAAAGGAAGTGACCCGGTTGGCGGCGGCGCGGATGGACTTTGCGTTTGAGTCTACGTTGAGCGGCTTGAGCTATGCCGGCCATCTCGCGCAATGGAAGCAGGAGGGGTATCGCATCGAGATTGCGTACCTTCGGCTGAGGTCGCCCCAGCTAGCCTTGCGTAGGGTTGCCGCGCGCGTTCGTCAGGGTGGGCACGCTGTGCCTCGAGCCGACGTACTGAGGCGATTCGCTCGGGGATGGGATCACTTCGTGCGTATCTATCGCCCGCTGGCGGATGAGTGGGCGGTATACGACAATTCGGGCGAGGCACCCAAGCTGCTGGATCGTTGGCCATGAGCAAAGCAGATCGACGAAAGAAAGCCGAGAGTTTCGCGGCCGGGGTGGGGCGCGGCTTACGTCTTGCCGCTCGGACGGCTCGGAAGGTCGCGCGTACGCACGGCACGCCGATATACATCTGGGAAAACGGGAAGATCGTCGCCAAGAGGCCCTAATCGTATGGAGTTATGTGCCCGAGACCAGGGTGCCAGGAACGTGCCGAGCTCAGATTGGGTGTGCCGCAATTGTGCCTGGGTGAGCCTGGGGACGGGGCTGGCAAGCGCCGCAAGTGGTTGACCCTCGGTTCCAGCGCTTTCAACGTGCTGGCTGCGAGTTGGTACCCGTGAGTTCCGACTCCGACGGTTGCCACCATTTGCCACAATTGGATCATGCCTCGGGCTCGATTGCTGTCGAAACTCGCGCCACGATCACGGTGAAAGGGTCGCTACCCGGGCGCCCGTTGCTCGTGATTTCCCCACTGATACCAACCGTAGGCGCGCTTTGATTCACCTGAAAAATGGTCGCACGTCTTCGCTGGACATACAGCAGCGAGGCTCCATGAAGGCAACCGTATCTGTTTTGTGCCTCCTGGCTGCATGCGGGTGTATGCAGGTCCACGCCGGAGTTTGGCAACCCCCGGCCGGCCGCACGCAAGTCCCCATCTGGCCCGGAACGCCGCCCGATGCCGTGGCCACCCCCGGATCCGAATACGCCCTGACGGGCCATAAACTGATCGACGGCAGACCGGTCACGGCCGTATTCAACGTGTCGCGGCCGACGATGACGATCTACGCGCCGCCGGGAAGGAACACGGGCGCCGCGGTAGTGGTGTTCCCGGGCGGCGGGTTCGTGGGACTGGCTATCAACCTCGAAGGCACGGATGCCTGTGGTTGGCTGACGTCCATCGGGATCACATGCGTGCTGTTGAAGTATCGCGTCCCGAGCGCGCCCTATGACTGGCATTGCAAATGCCGTCCGAACAACCTCGCGCTATCACTTCCTTCGTTGCAGGATGCCCAGCGCACGATCCGACTGGTGCGCATGCACGCCGCAGAGTGGCACATCGACCCAAACAAAATCGGCGTACTTGGATTCTCTGCAGGCGGCTATCTCGTGGCCGAGATCAGCACGGACTTCAAGCGCCGCCTGTACGCGCCTATGGACGCGGCCGACAAAGAGAGTGCTCGCCCCGATTTCGCGATGGCTATTTATCCGGGACATCTCGCGACCGATAGAGATCTTGCGAGTGACAACGACACGCTGAATCGCAGCGTTCCAGTCTCGCGTGCGACGCCACCGACGTTCTTGGTACAGGCGGAGGACGACTACGTAGACGGCGTGAAACAGTCACTGGTTTACTACAGTGCGCTTGCGAGAGCTCAGGTTCCATCGGAATTGCACGTCTACGCGAGCGGCGGACATGCGTTTGGGCTGAGGCCGACGAATTTACCGATCACGCATTGGCCGAGGCTGGCCCGGGCGTGGTTACGTAGGCTCGGCATCATCGGGCGGTGAAGAGGACAACACTGAGTCGGAGGTGACGAGGTGAGAGGCTGGAGCCACTTCGCAAAGATCGCTCTCGCCTGGGCTTTAGTGGGCGCCCTATGCGGAATTGGAGCCATGTACTTCTTGGCTCAGTATCGATGGTACGCGGACCGCCCGATGCACGGAGGCGGAGCGCCCTCGGTGCCTGCACTCCCTTTGGCTCTCGATTATCTCTTCGGCGCCTGGCTCATTCTTCCGATATTGCTACTCATTGCATTCGTGCTGGCCGCCATTGCTGGGTGGTCCGCGTTTCTCGAGTCTGGCAATAAGTCAGTGGGTCGCGCCCGCCGCGTGGTGTACGCCTTTAGCGGAATCGCCGCATCCGTGTGCGCACTCGCTATCGTCGTGAGGGCCGCTCCAACGGTGTTGGTGGCCGGAGCCCGCTCGGTGTTGTGCGAAACGACGACGTTTGTGCGCTCCCAGTCGCCGAATGGCCGCTATCAGGCAAGCGTTATCCAAATCGATTGCGGGGCGATGTCGGACTTCAACCGGCAAGTGATTTTCACCCGCATTCCCCTCTTTTGGGCCTCTCAATCGATTTTGTTTTTCAACGGGGAGCCGAAGCTGTATCTGTCATGGCAGGGAAGAATGTTGACGATTCGAGGCTCGCGATCGGCCGAGAGCCTTCCCCATCCGCCGCCTGACCCCATCGTATGGGGTGGCATCATGGCCCGCTATGTGGGTCCCGTAGCCGCGGCGCCGAGATGAGGCGCCACGCATGAGCGATGCATGAAAGCAGTCCCTCGCTCCGCGACGGCGGTGTTCGCGTTCCTCTGCATCTTTTGGGCGGCGGGGTCGGTGTTCCTCGCGATGATCTACGATTACGGCGACCTCGCTCTCTACTTGGTCTTCGGCTTCCTCCAGCCGGTTCTGGGAGTGTTCGGAGCTCTGCTCTGGCTGAGCACACCCTGTGGAGCTCTCTTTTTGGCATACAAGAGATTCCGTGTCAGGCGCATACGTGCAGCAGCCGCCTGGGTGCTCGTTCCCGTGTCCGCCGTGGTGCTCATGCCCGTGGGCCACCGATTGGGCGATGCTCTCATTTTCACGCTGCATGAGTCCCAGTATCAGTTCGTCGTGCGTCAGGTCGCGGCAGGCCATTGCTCACCGCCAGAGGGAGGACGTTGGCCGGTAGCCGTGGACTTTCTTCAGTGCAAGCCGCCGGTAATCGTGATCTTTCCGTGGGGTGGATTTCTATCGAGCTGGGAAGGCGTCGTCTATGACGCCGCGGATCAAATCACCAAGCCGCCCGCTCTCCGTCAGAAGGCTTGGCGCGCATCCAATGTTGGATCTGCATTGGACTATTCCGGCGCGACGCAATCGTTGGGCGGACATTTCTTTTTCGGCAGCGGCACTTGCCCTTGAATACAGGCTCGACCTTTTGGGTCGCTCAGATCACAGCACGACCTCGAGGGCGTGGTGAACCGCGCTCTCGGCCCCGTGGAACGATCGAGCCATCTCGAGCAGTGCCGCCGGCTTTGCTCCCTTTCGTCGAAGCCAGCGGCACAGCGCCTCCCACGCGATCTCTGCCCCTTCGCGGTGGCGGAGCCGGACCATATCGATCAGCGAGCGTTCGGCCGAGTAGAGGCCGAGGGTCAGGTCGTCCCCGACTCGGATGACTTCCCGGCCGAGGTAGAAGGTGTCTTTGGCAAAGACATGGATGTTTGCGGGTGACTGCAGCGCCGGGATACGTCTGCCGCGTGGGATCGCGATGTCAATGCGATCCGGGATGACGTCCGTTAGTCCGTGGCGGGCGAGGGCGGTAATGAGGCACAGGGTACCCTCCGGGACCCGATGGGAGATTTCGAGGAGGCTGTGGTCGGCAGGCGAGGCATTGGCGCGTCGATATAGGCCGCGGCCGAGCTGTTCCAGAAGCCCCTCATCGCGGTATCGGTAGAGGCGCTCTGCGGAGAGCCCGACGGCTATCGCGTCCGAGTACGTGAAGACCGCGGGCAGGCTTGCCGGAATCTGAGCTGAGGACTCGGTAGACACCGATGAAAACGTATACAGATATGGCCTACCTGTCTACACTCTCATCGTCGCAGGGGGATCCCTTGACCAAATCCCAGAAGTTCCGTATCTTACTGGTGTTCCGTGAACTTCGGGTAACGCTATGAGTGCGGTCACAGCCACTGAATTTGCCAAAGCCTTTGGCCGGTACAAGGAAGAGGCGCAGCGCGAGCCGGTCGCGATCACCAGCTATGGCCGGGTGAGCGGGTATTTCGTGTCCGCGCGCGAGTACGAGGAGCTACAGCGGCTTCGAGCCTTCGAGCGCCGGGTGCACCGGATCAAGGACCTCCCGCCGGAAATTGCCGAGGCCATTCAGGGGGCGAAAATGAATCCGGCCCACGACCATCTGAATGCTCTTCTGGACGAAAGCCAGAAATAGCAGAGGCTGAGGGCGGTCAACACATGACGGGGTTCCCCGAACTGGAGGTCGGCCTCGTCATTTCGTACTCCTACCTCTGGAAGGAGGAAGAGGAGCAAGGCCTGGTTGAGGGGCGAAAGGACAGGCCGTGCGCCATTGTGCTCACTGTCGAAGTGCCCGCTGCCGAATCTAACCGCCGCAAGCAGGTCGCCGTTGCGCCGATCACGCATTCACCACCCCACGACCCGACAGTCGCGGTCGAAATTCCGCCTCGCGTCAAAGAGCACCTGAGGCTCGACGGCGAACGATCCTGGGTAGTCCTGGAAGAGGTAAATATCTTCACGTGGCCGGGCTTCGACCTCCGCCCCATCAGGAGGGGCGAAACGCGTATCGATTACGGCCTGCTGCCGCCAAAGTTTTTCGACAGGCTCATCGAAAAGTTCAAGGAACTGCGATCTCAAGGAAAAGTTGCAGGCGCCTCTCGTGACGAACCGGCATCGGCCGCGAAGGGGTAACATGCGCTCGTGGCGACCAGGCATTGCGGCCGGAACTGCTGATCGAGATCAGTGCGGGGACACCAATTCTCAAGCCCGTGGTCTGCGGCTACGATACCCTGATCAACGAAGCGCTCGGTCGTGCCAACAGGATAAACACAATCGCTTGCCTACACATTCGTGAGACCATCGCAGGGAAGAACGCAGCCTTGCTGCGTCGGTGGTCCCACTTGGAGCTTGCTTGCGGCCGACACGGGGTCGATCGTACTCGCTCTGCTGCAGGCTCACCTGCTCCAGGCCGAGCGCAGCCTTCCAGCCTCGATATTGCACGACCGAATCGGCAGGGACCTGGAGGAGCTGCGAGCGCAGGGTATCGAGCTTCCCCAGACCGCCCAGGCCTATGTCGCGCAATGGCTCGCCTGCGGCTGCATCGAACGGCGATTTCCGGCCGGCGCAGTCGAGGAGCAGTACGAGCTCTCCTCGGCGGCGACAACCGCGATCCGGTTCGCCGCGAGTCTGCTATGTGCATTGGCTCCTGGACCGCAATGTTCACGCGTTCAGCGCTGCGTGTTCTGTCAATCGCGCAACTGACGGATGGGCCAATGCTTGCGTGCGGCCGAAGACGGCCATTATGCACAGGGCGCGATTATGCGCAGGCTCGGTTCTACGGGGGTGCGGCAGATCGGTATATGAAGGTGTTTCCGGATTCGAGGTGCGCGGGGGGCTGCACATAATTTCGATGGTCTACTGGAGTGGCATCGCCACTTCGGGAGACCGTCATGTACTCGATCTCATCGCTTCGATCCGCACCCAAAGCCTGGCTCGGCGGTAGCATCCTGGCGCCGTATATCGGCGCGTTCACGGCCCGCCTGAGACAGGGTCGGTACGCCGCGGGCACCGCGCGCAGTTATCTCGGAAGCATCGCCCATCTGGCTCGATGGCTGAGTCAGTGCTGTCTGCCGCTGCGGCAGCTCGATGAGAGTACCGTCGAGCGGTTCCTGAGCTGTCATCTTGCGCGCTGTGACTGCCCCAAGCCCGTGGTCTGCGATCGCCATGCCCTGCGTGCGGCATGCGGCCAGCTACTTGCGGTCTTACGAGACCAACGAGCGATCCCAGAGCCGGCGAGGCCGACCGGTCCCATCGAGGATGAGCTGTGCCGCTACGATGAGTACATGCGCGATGTTCAGGGAGTGGCGGAAGGCACACGGCGCGGGCGCCTGCATATCGCGCGGCGACTGCTGCTGTACAAGTTTGCCGACGGGCCGATCGTGCTCGCGCAGCTGCAGCCGGAGGAGCTGCGGCAGTTCATCGCTCGGCAGCTTGATCTTCGAGGCACTACCTCGAACGCCATCACGTTCACCTCGGGGCTGCGCGCGTATCTTCGGTACCGGGTGACCTGCGGAGATCGAGTGCATGCACTCACCGGGGTAATCGCCGCACCCGCCCACTGGAGCCTCGGCTCCTTGCCGCGCGCGCTCAAGCCCGCTGAAGTCAACCGTCTGCTCAGATCGTTTACGGCTGCGCTGCCCGCACCGCGGCGCGGCTACGCCATCGTGCGCTGCGCATTGGACTTGGGACTGCGCAGCCGCGAGGTGGCTCAGCTGCAACTGGCCGACATCGACTGGCGTGCCGGCACCATCACGCTCAGGCGCACGAAGTCGCATCGCCAGGACATCCTGCCGCTGCCGGCGAGCACCGGTCGAGCGCTGGCGGGCTATCTGCGGCACGAGCGGCCGAAGACCACCAACTCGGCCGTGTTCGTTCGTCGCTTGGCGCCTCGCGATGAACCGATCGGCGTCGATGCTATCCGACGCGTGATCCGCGATGCCTACCACCGTGTCGGCCTGACACACGGCCGCACCCATGCGCTGCGCCACACGCTGGCATGTCGCCTGCTCGACCAGGGCAGCTCGCTCAAGGAGGTCGCCGATGTCCTGCGGCATCGCTCGCTCAACACCTCACTCATCTACGCCAAGCTCGATCATCGCAGGCTCTCGGCCGTCGCGCTGCCCTGGCCAGGGAGTGCATCATGAGCGCGCCCACCATATTGCAGAGGGTGCAGGAGTTCCTGGCCGAGCGCCGGCGGCTGGGATTCCAGGCTCGCAAGAGCGCCTCGGTCCTGATCGGCTTCGCCCGATACATGGACCGCCAGGGACATCGTGGCGCACTGACCGTCGAACGCATGGCCGAGTGGGCGCGCCGCGACAAGTGGCAGCGGGGCAGGTCTGCGACCTGGGCGCGGCGACTGAAGCTGCTGCGGCCGTTCGCGCGCTGGATGCAGCAGTTCGCCCCCGGTACGGAGGTGCCCGATGAGTCGATCTTCGGCCCAGTACCCGGGCGTGTGGCCCCGCATATCTACCGCGAGGAGGAGATCGTGGAGTTGCTGGGCGCTGCGCGGGCACTCACCCCGCGCGGGGGCCTGCGTCCGGCGACCTTCGAGGCCCTCTTCGGACTGATCGCCTCGAGCGGACTGCGAGTCTCCGAGGCGCTCGCTCTGAGGGAGGCTGATGTCGATCTCGCCGCCGGCATGCTGACGGTGCGGCGGACGAAGTTCGCCAAGTCGCGCCAGTTGCCGCTGCACGCGAGCACCATCGCGGCGTTATCGAGGTATCGGCGGCTGCGGGCTCGGTTCGCCCGCACCAGCCCCCAGCTGTCGTTCTTCGTCGGCAGCCGCGGCCGGCGACTCGGACAGCCCTTGGGGGAGCGTCAGGTTCATCGGGTCTTCATCGAGCTGCGCGATCAGCTAGGTTGGATCAACCGCGGCGCGCACGATGCACCGCGCATCCACGATCTGCGGCACAGCTTTGCCGTGCGCCGTGTGATGCTCTGGTATGCACAGGGAGTGGACATCGATCAAGCGATGCTGTCGCTGTCGACCTATCTGGGCCACGCGAAGATCTCCAACACCTACTGGTACCTCACGGGTGTGCCCGAGCTGATGGCGCTCGCGGCAAAGAAGTTCGAGCGCTTTGCCCGCGCTCCGGGAGCGGCCGGTGCGTAGCGAGACGGCGGCGCCGGCGCCGTCCTTTCCGGCACTGGTGCAGGCGTTCTTTGCCGAGCACCTGACCCAGCAACGAGCTCTGAGCCCACGCACAGTGGCGAGCTACCGCGATGCGTTCATGCTGTTCCTCGGCTTCGTCCAGAGGCGCTGCACGAAGGCGCCGGCAGACTTGAAGCTCACGGATATCACCCCGGAGCTGATCCTGGCTTTTCTCGACCATCTGGAGAACGTACGGCACAACTCGGTCCGCAGCCGCAACGCGCGGCTGGCGGCGCTGCGTGCGTTCCTGAAGTTCGCGGCTCACCGGGACGTGGCATCGCTCCACGTCATCGAGCGGGCGCTCGTCGTGCCGATGAAGCGCTTCGAGCGGCCCATGCTCGAGTTCCTATCCCGCGAGCAGATGCTGGAGGTGATCGGCTCGCCAGAGGACAGCTGGGTCAGCCGCCGCCATCACCTGCTGCTCGGCCTCCTCTACAACACCGGAGCGCGGGTCTCGGAAATCATCGGTGTGCGCGTCGCCGACGTCGTTCTCGAGGGCGCCGCCTGCGTGCATCTGCACGGCAAGGGCCGCAAGCAGTGCTCGGTGCCGCTGTGGCGATCGACGGTCAAGGAGCTTCGGGCGTGGCTGAAGGAAAACCCACGGCTCGGGGCCACCTGCGCGCTGCTGCCCAACCGAGATCGTCAGCCGATGACGCGCTCGAACGTGACCCAGCGGCTGGCTCTGGCCGTACGCGCAGCCGCCCAGCGCAATCCCGCTCTGACCAATCGGCACATCTCCCCGCACACGATCCGCCACTCGACCGCGATGCACCTGCTGCAGTCCGGCGTGGATATCAGCGTGATCGCGCTGTGGCTCGGCCACGAGAGTCCCACGACCACACACCACTACGTTGAAGCCGATCTGGCGATGAAAGAGCGCGCACTCTCTCGGCTAAAGGAGCCCAAAGCTCGCGCGCGGCGCTACCGCGCGCCGGACTCGTTGCTTCAGTTCCTGGGAACGCTGTAATTATGCGCAGCGAGCAATCGCTCGGCGGCCTGTTCGCAGTACCCCCGACGCGCCACTGCGCATAATCGCGCCCTGTGCATAATGCAGAGCGTTTTTAGCGTAGCGTTGCCGCAGAGAGTCTGTGAAGTGACGAGGGGATGACCGGCGACGCTGCGCTAAAAATGTGTTGGACTAAACCGCTGACGGCGCTGAACGCT
>Ga0335075_10014013_pt1 | contig 12064 bp, 17 predicted proteins | sample Lox_Sample_24_FD_206723 | JGI IMG/M metagenome (GOLD analysis project Ga0335075, IMG submission 206723) | Soil microbial communities from Loxahatchee National Wildlife Refuge, Florida, United States - Lox_Sample_2.4 | ecosystem: Environmental > Terrestrial > Soil > Wetlands | place: USA... | reverse complement strand
CCTTCATCTCACGGGCGCTGACCTGGGAGCCCGGTGAACGGCCTGAGTGGCGCCAGTACTCACGCTGGCACGTGGACGCCAGCGCCAGTTCCGGCTTCGAGCGGCACGAGCACGTGTACCAGGCCACTGTCGAGAACTCCCCCGACCTGGCTCGGATCGCCGCCCACCACCGGCCGTTCTACGAGCGGCTTTACGCCCAGCGGCTGGACGTTACGCCGTGGGAGCAAGCGGAGCGTTCCTAGACTCCTCAGCGCTAGCGCAGCCGCGAACTAGGTCGCCCCACATCACGCCGCGGACCGTGCCGCCCGGAAGGCGCGCCCGCACCAGATGGATCCCACTACCGATAGGCGATCAGGCACACTGGACTCATGGAGAGCACGGGCACGCCGTTCAGTTACTCCCAAGTCCGGCCGTACGCCGTCGCGGAGTCGCTAGAGGAGCTTCGCGGTCCTATCCATGGCGAGCTCGAACTCCCGCATGAGCTCGCGTGGAGCGGTCGGCGACAGTTCAACCTCGACGATGCGTACGACCGAGCCGCCGCCTACAAGATCATCCTTGAGGAAGGCCGCGAAAAGCACTTTCGCCGCTATCTGAACGCCGGCCTGCTGCGGAGCAATTGGCAGGAAATCCGCCCAGCGCGACGTGTACGGCAACTGTGGGAGGAGGGCTTCCCCGATCTGCGCCGCGCCGCCTGATGGACCCGCTGCAGGAGCGGGCAGCACGGATCGGCCTGGATGTCGCCGCCAGCGGAGGATTCGTCCTTGGCGGCGGCCACGCGATAGAGGTCCACGGCATGGGCACTAGGCCGTCCGAGGACATCGATCTGTTCACTGTCGAGCGCGGCAGCCCCGCAGCGGCTGCAGAGGAACTGATCGCAGCCTACGAGCGCGCAGGCTTGCGGGTAGCCGTCACGTTGCGGGCCGAGGACCTAGTTCAGATGGACCTCATGGACGACTCCGGCCGAAGCTGCAAGGTCGACCTCGGGGTCTTCTGGCGGTCCCGGCCGCCCGTCGTGCTGGACATCGGGCCGGTACTGCATCCCGATGACGCCGTCGCGGGGAAAATGGACGCGCTGTTCAACCGCTGGGCGCCGCGTGACGACGAGCACTCCCAGACCCGAGCAAGCGGCGCGTAGGTGAGCTACGCCGGCCGGGCGAGGTCGGGCTGGCCGTCTGCCGAACTCACGGATCTGCTGCAATGAGATCCGCCGCTGGAACGCGGTGACCCCGGCCACGCTGATGGGCACTGGCGCTGGCGGTAGCGCTGGTGCCGTTCGGGGGGTCGCTGCACCTCGCCAAGTCCTTGCGCGTGCTGGATCACAGCTTGGGCGAGGTCACCGAGTTAGTTCCCGGTTCCGCTGGGGCTGTAGCGTTGCGCGCCTGAGCAATCCGGCAGCATGGCCAGGTGGCCGACTAGGCCCTCCTTCGCCAGGTTCTACGACGACAAGCGCCATGGGCTCACTCACCATGTCCTCCGATTCAGCCGTCAGGGAGTGCCCCGAGGCTGTGCCAGGATGAGAGGCAGACGGACTGCGGCTATGGATGCTTCTAGACCTGTGCGCCCGCCGGAACGACGTCCGGGAAGCCCGCTGTCGGCGTAGGCCACCGGCCCGGAAAATTATTTGTGCCGCCCTGGCCGCGCCTAGCAGTCACGCCCGAGTGCTGTGATCCGCGGGCGGGGGGATGGCGCGCCTCAGCCACTCAGCTTCCTCGGGAATCGGCTGCGTCATGCGAAATCTGGCCGGCCTGAGCATCTCGTCCCGCTTCCCGAGCGGTTGGAACTGCACCTTCATCCACCGCGCATCGAGGCGCTCGACGAGCAGACCTCGCGCGGTCCTGATCCACTCGACGGCCGATGCGTCAGTGAAATGCAACTCGCCGATCAGCGTCGAATCTCCGATGCTGGCGACCCGCCGCATGACCGACGGCGGAAGGCCTTCCAGGCTCCGGTCCAGAGTCAGCTTGTCCTCAGGGCCAACCGCCACTGCGTCCCACCGGTTAATAACTTCGGGATAATCGGCGCTGTCCTGCGCTGTTGCCTCCGCCCAAACGTCGCCCCGCACACCAGCCTGCATTTCGACATTTATGACGGGCTGGTTGCTCGTGTTCTGGACGTGAGCCCGCATGAAGACGGTGCCGTGCGTGTCGTCGACCTCTCCGAGCTCTATCCAGAACGCAATGCTGCTGGCATGGTTGCGACGCCTGTCGAGCCGTGCTTGGCGCAGCTCCCCCATCTGCTGCCGCAGTAGTCCGAGGGAGACGAACAGCGCGCCAGCCGTAGCGATCCCGCCGACGCCGGACGCAATCGCAGCCCAGTAAATCCAGTCCATGTCAGCGGTCACCATACGCCGCACAACCAGGTCCAGCTGGACAATCCGGCGGGAACGCCGCCTGGGCTCCCGTGTCTGGCATGGTCACTAGCTATGACGGCCGGGCCAGCCAGCGGAGACCTCTGCTCTGCGCCAACTTGGCGTTGCGATCCACTCACGTTCGACACTCTCTGCGTAACGCTACGCTCAAGTTCCGATGCCAGGCGCTCATGGATGTGCCCGCACTCGCCGCGATGCGGTTGCATGGATCCCATCGAAGTGACAGATAGAGATCTCCGGGCGCCGTTGCCGACCCGATGGGACGGATGTGGATCCTGCGTCGGCTGTGGCCGTGCATCAGGCTCGTTCTTCGCGGGCTCCTTCGCGCCCCGACCCGATAGCCAGGCAGAGGACACGCCGCGCCGCGCGGGAGCTGGTGATGCTGGGCAAGTGGCCCGAAAAGGCCGCCACTTGTGAGGAAGTCGCCCAGTTGGCCATGCTGCGCGCCCTGGACCTCCAGAACAACGTCCGCCGGGCTGCGGTGCTCCGGAAGGGCGAGGCCGCACCATGCTTGCCCGGTCCGCCGTCGAAGTCCTGTTTCTCGGTCTTTACCGCGTGCGCGAGCCGAAGACCGTAGCCATATTCGGCCAAGGTCTAGATGTTGGTGATCGCCAGGTGCCTGATGACGAGCCCCCGCTCCAGTCGAGGGCCAGCTTGCTTTGCCTTGCACTGGACGCGGGCGTGCCCGTGAAGCGGAGGTCGCTGCCGATCGCGTAGGCCTGGTACTAAAGCAAATGGTCGACGAAGCCATCGGGCGCGGTCTCTGCGTGGGTGAGCCGGGCTCCGCACCGGAATGCCTACTTGGTGACCTTATGGGAAGATGCGGGCATGCCCGGCATAAGAGGCCCGGAAGCCGACATAGACGAGCGGTTGATAGCTCGCCTTCTCGAAGAACAGGCACCTCATCTTGCAGGCCTGCGTGCGGTAAAGGTTAAGGACGGGTGGGACAACGCCGTATGGCGGCTCGGCGACGTGCTGGCGCTCCGGATCACCCGTCGGGCGGTCGCGGTGGATCTTCACCAGCACGAGCAGCGCTGGCTTCCGATCCTGGCGCCCGGACTTCCGCTGCCGGTTCCCGCGCCGGTGATAGCCGGCGTTCCCAGCGCCAGGTTTCCGTGGCCCTGGAGTGTCGTTCCCTAGTTCGAGGGCGACGTCGCCGCCGTGGCGCCCCCGCTCCCCCAAGAAACGCGAACCCTTGGCGCCTTTCTGGCGGCGCTGCACGTGCCCGCCCCTGAAGACGTTGCGCCCAACCCGGCCCGCGGTGGTCCCCTTGCCTCGCGTCAGGCGGCCATGACGATGTGGGCCGAGCAGCCACTGACCAGCGGCGACGAGCCCCTCATCGCCGAAGCCGTAGGCATCTTCAACGTCGGGCTCCTGGCCGCGACCGCCACCGAGCGCGTCTGGATCCATGGTGACCTCCATCCGCGTAACGTGCTGGTCAGCCAGGGACGCCTGTCCGCTGTGCTGGACTGGGGTGACCTGACCGCGGGCGACGCAGCCGCTGACCTTGCCGCCTTGTGGTGGCTGTTCGACGTCCATGATCATGCCGGCTTCTGGTCCGCCTACGGTCAGCCGTCTCCCGCCATGTGGCATCGAGCGCGCGCCTGGGCCGCCCTGTTCGGTCTTTCTTTCCTGACTTTCGGACTTCCTGGCGACCCGAAGATCCCTGATGTCCAGGCACATGAGCTTGGGCGACGCCAGCTCCGCCGCGTCGTGGCAGCGCAACGCCCACCGTGACGGCCTCGCTTACACCACGGATCGCACCGCCACCAGGCCAAGAGCGGTCTTGGCCTGCGATGCCGGGATCCACCGCGTGGACCTCACCGGGTCACGCGCCCGCGGCACGGCGACGGCGCTGTCGGACTGGGACTTCCTCGTTACCGCAGCGGATTTCGGGGCGGTCCGGGATGCGCTGCCGTCGCTGACTGCTCCACTGCGACCGGTGGTTGCGCAGTGGGACCGGCTCAGCCGGCACTGGTGCTACATGATGATTCTGGCTGGCCCGGCAAAGGTCGACCTCATCTTCGACCAGCCGCATCCAATCGAACCGCCGTGGCTAGTGACCGCCGCAACGCTCGCCGCGATCGATGATCACTTCTGGGACTGGGCGCTATGGCTGGCGTCCAAGCACCTCGCCGGACGCAACGATGTGGTGACCGCCGAACTCGGCAAGCTGCACGCCCATCTGCTCGCTCCGCTCGGCGTCGCCGCCATCCCCGACAGCCTCGACGAGGCGGTCGCCGGATACGAAGCTGCTCGCGACGGCTGGGAGAAACGACGGCGGCGGCGGGTATCGCGAACTGCGGAAACAGCCGTGCTACCGAGCCTCCGCCAGCTGTCCGCGAGACCTCAGTAACGTCCGCGCCGCGGCATGAGAGTGAGCCAGGTGCATACAAAGTTTAGTACAAGCATGCATGCCCTCAACTAGGTTATTGTGATCGGCAGAAATAGTCCGGCGGCGTGCTCCTGTACCCGGGAGCCCTATGACTTAGTTGGCCAAGGTCGCAAGGTCATGGCTGTTCTGTCGTCCGCGAGCGCTTGTCTGGCGATTTCACCCTGGCTTCATAGGTTTCCAGGACGACGCGGAGCGCAGCCATGCCGCGGGTGATGTGGCTCTTTACCGCGCCGCGGCTGATACCCATCACGACGGCTGTCTCCGGTTCGGACAGGTCCACGTAGTACCGCAGCACGATCGCCTCGCGCTGCCGACCCGGCAGGTCGCGCAACGCGGCCACGACTGCCTGCCGCTCCAGCACTCCCATTGCCTCTTCCTCGGCACTGGGCATGTCCAGCGCAGTCTCCTGCAGGTTCTTAGTGACCACCGTCCGGTGCCGCAGGACCGAACGTGATCGGTTCACCACCGCCTGCCGCAGGTAGCTCAGCGCCTTTTCGGAGTCCCTGAGCCTCCGCCAGCTTCCATGTAAGGCGACGAAGGAGTCTTGCACCACTTCCTCTGCGGTTGGCTTATCCGGAACCAGAAGCTCGGCGAACTGTACGAGTGCCTGGTAGTGCAACGAGTACAGCTCGGTGACCGCGTCGTCCGCGCCTGCCTCTGGGCGGACCCCGGACACCGCGACGGAAACGTCGGGCATGATGCCGCGGTCGGTCGCCAAAGCCTCGGTCTTGTTGCTGGGAGGTTTCCTGATCTCTTCGGGACAGGCTGGAGTCATAGCGCCCCGCGGGAGGGGAGGTATGCCCATCGGATCGAAGGCGGGCGAAGGAAGGCCCGACCGGCAGATATTACGGGGGATGCTGCAACGAGGGTGCACAGACCTGTCACGTTGTGCCACCGATCCCGTGAATGGCTATTTGCCGTTACGCTTGCCATTCTATGGTTCGGGTGGCTCCCATGGTTTTGCTGTCAAACCGCCGGGCGTGATTCCGAACTTGCGGATCTGTTCGGCCTCGGCCACGCGGCCGGTCCTGTCCAAGAAAGCCGCAAATTCTTCTATAGCGTTAGATCTCTCCTCGTAGCCAGGTCGCTTCGGGAAGCGCGCCCTAGAGGGGTGACCGAGTTCCGTCAGGAACCTATGAATACGTTCGGCTTGGTCGTTGCGGCCGAGCCGCTCGAAGAGCCTGGCAAGGTGATCCAATGCGGAAGTGTCGCCCTTGTCAGCCCTGGCCTGGAGAGGAGCTTCGGCCGCCTCGATGCAGCCTAGTTCTTCCAATCTGTCTACCAGAGCATTCATGCCGAACATGCTGTCCTGGTAGCTGCGTTGAAACCAGGTGATCGCTTCCGATAGCCGACCGGTCCCGGCAAGCAACTCGGCCAGGTACCACATGGCGGCAGGCTCTGCCTTTTCCTCCGCCCAGCGGCGGTAGAGCCTTTCCGCTTCCTCGTCGGCACCTTGCCGGAGCAGCCGACTGCCGAGTAGTACCAGAGCTACAGGATTACCTAGTTCGGCATGGCGGCGGACCCAGGTGAGGGCTTCTTCTACATGCCCTTGTCGCTCGAGCAGCTCATGAAGTCGCCATATCGCCTCCGTGTTCCCGGCGTCCGCATAAGTCCGCAGCAAAGCCGCTGCCTGCTCGTCCTTTCCTTGCCGTTCCAGCAGATCAGCAAGCTTCCACGCGCCTTCCTGCTCTCCTGACCGGGCCGCCTTCTCATACCAAAGTGCCGCTTCATCATTGCCATCGGCGTGCAGGAGATCACCGAGGCCGAGCATCGAAGCGGCGTCACCGGCTTCAGCTCTACGCCTGCTAGCGTCCTCGCCGGCTTCCTCTCCTGTACGGCGGAGGATGGCGGTTAAGGTCCGCGCTAGCGCATCTGGCGGGTTGGCCACGGCCCGCAGCTCGTCCGCTTCTTCCTCGTCACCGAGTTGTTCCATTAGGTCGGCAAGCCGTAGGGCCGCATTCCTGTCCTCGGGATCCGCGGCGATGCTTTTGCGGTACCACTCGATCGCCTTGGCTGCCGAACCCATCCGCATCCACTGGCGCGCAATCAGCTGCATTGCCTGCGCTTCACCGACTGCCGCTGCGTCGGCCGCCAGCTGCGTGGCGAGCCTGTTGAGTCCGCGCAGCTCTGCCTCCTGGGCGAGACGCTGGCGTTCCTCTGCGCTGCTGACTTCGGTGGCCAGGGCATCCCAGAGCTGCGGCGGGACCAGCAGATTTCCGCGCTGGTGCCTTCCGTACTGGTCAAGATAGTCAGCCAGCCGATAGCCGCCAACGCCGAAGCCACGCTCCCGCGGTACAGGTTCCAGTGCGTGGAGTGCACCCCTGAGCGGGCGGCTTGCGTACTCAATCGCCGCATACTGCCAGTCGTCGGGTGCGGTCGCTCGTTGCCGATCGGCTAGGTAGCCTTCGGCGGCAGCGGTCAGCAGCTGGAGCGGGAAAGGAACGGAGAGCCCGAGGCGGCTCGCATCCATCGCCGCCGTGATCAGCGCCCGGCCATACGGGTCAGCGCCTGGTCCGTCGTAGTGGTTCACCAAGTCCGCGGCACCGGCCGAATATTGCGCGATCTCCCCGGCCGCCCCGGCACGGGCCGCGACCTCAATGACCTCTTTTAGCGCGGAGTCCTGTGTCTGGCACACGAGATCTTGCGCGCGCCCGAGATCAGTTCCCGTGAACCTGTCGGGTACGTCTAGGACGCACCCCGCGGACGGATCGACATTCTCCGCCTTGCTGGCACATGAAAGCCTCGGCAGAGCTTGTAGCAGGTCCCGGAGCCCGGTGTTGGGCTCGACTGCTTCGGGATCTGGATCTCTCGTATACCGGTCCCAGAACTCGGGCCACACAGTTGTGATCACAATGATCTCTCCCATGTGGCCAAACAAGTCGCCGAGCAGGACGAGCACATTCAGGCCGGCGCTCGATTGCGCGTAGTCTCGTAGTTCCCCAAGCCAGAGCACTGTCCGCGGCCGCACCCCGGCCTCCAGCCGTTGGGCCAGCACGCCGACGCTCCGCGGGTAATCAACTCGCCAAGTCGGCAACTGCGCGCGAACAGCTTCGAAGGCGCTTCGCGACTTGCCGGTAGAGGATCGGCCGCGCAACACGATCAGCCGGTTCATGGCAGAGCCCGGATGCACTGCTGCGCGCAGCACAATGTCATGATCACGCGTTACATAAGCCGGGAGCGAGCCTCCAATGGACGGATGCACGCCCAGGGCGACCGGCGCCCAGTCGTTGATTAGCCTTCCCGGCAGATGGGAGTCTGAATACTTCTGGACCGGGCGTCCTTCGCGGATGCTCTTCGCCCGCTCCAGAGCAGCCAGCCAGTCCGCATCAGTTCGCGGGATCGACTTCAAGGCAACCTTGCGTGCGGCAACTGCGTCGGCGCACAGGTGCACCACAGCTAGGAACCGCTCAGCATCATCAGGGAGATGGTCACCCTTGACCCAGTCGTAGATGGCACTGCGCCCGATAGACACTCCGCGCCTGCGCAGCGTGCTTACGATCGTGTCCGGCCTTAGCTGACTGGCTTCCACCAGAGCCCGGAAGCTGGCAAAGAAGTCCCATGCGCGGACTGGTCCCGGCTCCGTAATGCCTCCTCCTGAGCCACAAAACGAGTTCAGCGTCCCATCCGACACTGTCCAAGGTTGTCCGAAGTACTGCCGGACGGACGTCATCGGCACTCACGCTACCGATGTGGCTCGAGAACGGCAGGAGGTCGCGATGCGGCAGATCGCAAGAAAGCTATGGATCGGGACGAGCGCGTTCGGTGCATGCACTGCCACGTCATTGTCCTGCCCCCACTTGGCGATGATCGTCGGGATCGCCTTGACAGCTTCGGCCGTTACGGTACTCGTTACGGCTCTCTACGCTTCGCAAGAACTCAGCGCACGCGCCTTTCGCTTGCTTCGCTGGATCTCAGCGGCGCCCAGCCCCACGGCGGCGACAACAAATACCAGTTGCCCTTGCGGCCGCTGCGTCCGTCGTGGCCGGAGCGGCTCGGCTCCCCAGAAGCTGCGATGCCGGTCATCTCGATGACGGTCCGCCCGCTCTCACCGACGGTTTCACTATGGACTTCAGCGGCCGACAGCAACGCCGGACGGGTCACGGTGGCACAGTACTTGTTAACACCGCTCCAAAATCGGCCCCTGGCGCCACGTCCCGCCGGATACTTACCATCTGTGGCGCTCACCTTAACGACGCGATCGTGATAGATCATCGGTCCGAGGGCTGGGTGGTCTTTTACTCGGAGCGTGGTGCTGAGTTCGACTTGCGCCTACACCATTCCGAAGAGTCAGCCTGCGTGACCTTCTCACCAGGCTGAGGGGGATGCTGAACGACCTGGGCATCATGGCCAGAATGGCTGGGCCTGCTCGGCTGCGGCTGCGATCGCTTTCCCGTCTAGCGGACAGGGGAGCTGCGGGCCAATGTCAGGCGCGAGGATCGACAGAACCCCTGCCTGGGGCGGCGGGAGAGGGTGCAGCCACAGCGAGCGAGTGCTCTCTGCGCTGGTACGCGTAGCGCCGGTCTCGCCACCGCGTTGGCTGAGCTGGAGCGGGCCGTTGTTACGGGCGATGTGGTGCCAGCCGTCCAGTACCGCGGTCATGCACTCCCCAAATCGCGCTGCGAACACCAGGTGGTCGAAGTCATCGGAAGAGTGCATCCGTGGGCCATCGCCGCCAGCCGTGCCACTGATCTGGACGGAAAGCATGCAGCCGCCCTGGTAGACCGCCACGTGGGACACGGCCACTACCAGGTGCTGCGTCTGTACTAGGAACCGGCCGACAGGCACGATCGCTGGCAACGTGTCGTACTGCGGCAGCATTTACTTGGGCCAAGTCTGTGCGGTGAGGCTGTTCACGCCGTCTAAGCGTAGGTGTCGCGCATTGAAGAGGCCAGGGACTCGGACAGGCTCCAGGGTCGAACCTGGCGTATCAGTGGCCGGTTTCGGCCCGGCAGCTGCCGCATCCATAGCCCAGTGCCTCCGCTCGCCGACGAGCCTTCACCCTGTAAAGCCTCCGACCGCAGCGGTCGTATGACACAAGGGAGGAGTAAGAGTCCGCCTCATCCCCGATAGCTGCCACCACCGGCGACTTTCGGCCGGGCTCTATCGGGAGTGGCCGCAGCCCATCGCCGTAGGCGACGCGGAGCGCTCTCGACGGGTTCCGGGCGACGCCGGATAATCGGGATGCAGCTTCGAGCTGGCGCGCCCGTGCGCGCGGGGCCTCAAGCCAGAGCGCGGCGCGGGCAGCGCCGTGCGGCGGAGCGCAGCGGAGCCGCCTTGATGATTGGTAAGGCTAACTTCGGCAGTGCAGCACGTAGACGGCCGTAGACAGCCGGTTGGCGACTAGCGGGTTGGCGGTCGTCGGCCGGCTGAGTCATAGGGCCTCGCAGCCTGGCCAGCAGCAGGCGGGCTAGGCCCTCACCCTGTGGCTACGTCAGTCCATGGGGGCCCACGATGCCGGGGTCAGCCTGAGGGCCGGCGCCGCGAGTTACGGTGCATCCACGAGGTGAGCTCAGAGGGAGAATGCGTGGCAGGTGCCGGGCAAGGTTTGCCAGATCGAGACGCTCGCATGGTACGGGCGGCTTGGCGGGCAGTCGCGGGCTGGGCGGACTTTCCGGCCAGCGCTGGCCCTCGGCCATTAGTGCTCCTGCACGGCCCCGTCCGGGTTGACAGAGGATTTGCCACCGGAGATGCCAAGCTTGCTTTCTTGCTGGGTGTAGTCGAGGCGGAGGCCGGAGTGGCTGAGGAGGCGGTGCAATCGCTTCGCCGACAGGCCTCTGGGACGGGTCCACGGCCGCGAGCTCCGCTACGGGTTAGCGCCGCGGAGCGGTCCGAGGCCGAGTTCGCCACCGACCGGGGTTACCGACGTCTGCCCGCCTGGAAACTGGATGCTGCGGACATGCTCGGCCCGATCTGGGTGCTCACTGGCGAGGCGCAATCCCGGTGCTGGTCGCCGTCAAAGGTAGCCAGTCAGGAGCGATTCGGACCGCATTTGCTGAGGTCGGGCAGCATCGGAGCGGACAGCCGCGAACTGGCTGTGGAGTTCACCGGCGGCAGTGAGCACCTGTTCCGCTATGACGCCGAAGTAATAGAGACTCCCACCGCCGTCTGCGTGGTGCCGCTGCCGCGCATGACTGTGCGGCTTGCGCCGGGCCGCGCGGCAACGACGGAGGGTCATCCGCGGAAGGTTCGCGTGACTTTGACCGAACGCCTGGGTGGTCGGGTGCTGGTCAACCTGGACGGAACCCCAGTCTCCGTTGCCCCCGGCGAACCGCCGTGAGGCGAGGGGCCGAAATAGCACAGGAGCCTGACGGCTACCGTCCGTCGGTACCGCCTGACGGTCCACTTCAGGTCAGGTAAGAACTGGGGCATGGAGGTGCACTGTTCCGACGGTGGTCCAGTGCCATTCGCGTTCGGGGTCCAGCGACCGCTGCGGGGCCGAGGCTGTCAGGTGGGCGCTGACCAGCAACCCGAACCGGTCATCCAACCGGTCCACTAGCGCCGCTAACCCGAGCGCCTCCACCCGTGCGGCGGCCAGCTCGATCGCCAGCGGCAACCCGTCCAGCCGCTGCGCCAGCCGGGCCAGCACTCGAGCCGAATCACTGTCCACTGCGAAGTCCGGGCGGACATGCGCGAGGCCGACTGACCGCTAGTGACGGGAGCGGTTGGACTCGAATCCGCCGCCGGAAACCGTCCGGACGCTGACGCCCTTGCTGTTACTTAGCCACTTGCGCTTCACGCTCTTCTTGGCTGGCTGCTTCCCAGTGCCGTCTCACACTCTTTTCCCCCGAGTGTGCTTGAAGGCCGTGCCATCTTTACGCAGCTTCACACGCTGCTGACATACGACGCAGATGCCAGTTAGCGGCGGTACGGGAGCGAACATCGCCCTCATGACCGCAGGCTAATGGCCCGAGGTGGGGCCGCGATAGGTATGCGCTTCAGCGAAGCACCCAGCGCGCGACCACACCGATGCAGAAAGCGCACACCAGCACCAAGTGGAGCTAGCTGACTAGCATCAGCTCGATCAGGCGGCGCATGCTGTCGTCACCCGCCTGGGCCGCCTTGATCATCGACTTCCACTTCTGCAGCGATGCGTGGACGTCTTCTGGGTGACCGGGGCCAGGATCGCCGCTTCGTCCGCTGTGCCGGGGCACGGTGGTGTCGATCTACTGAGCGGATAGAAACGTCGCACGGTAGTTCCTGGCGTGTGCGGCTTTTATCCGGCGCAGTCTCGCGTCGAGTAATACCGGAGTTTATCGGGCCGAGTATGGCGATCCATTCCTCCTACGAGACAGACATACAGC
>Ga0335075_10014012_pt1 | contig 12064 bp, 13 predicted proteins | sample Lox_Sample_24_FD_206723 | JGI IMG/M metagenome (GOLD analysis project Ga0335075, IMG submission 206723) | Soil microbial communities from Loxahatchee National Wildlife Refuge, Florida, United States - Lox_Sample_2.4 | ecosystem: Environmental > Terrestrial > Soil > Wetlands | place: USA... | reverse complement strand
TGTGATCAGAAATACCACTACTAGGTGTTCCACACGAAATAGAATTTTCGGAGAGATTCCCATTGTGTTCTTGAGTCGCATCATGGAAAAGCAAGGGAAAGGACAAGTTGACTGACGATTTGGAAGCCTTGACAGCGTTGACCTTGCGGTCGAACGCGTGCATTGGCGTGGAAGCTGCGGCGAGCGTGGAAGTGCTCTGCTCTTCATTGTTAGAGGAAACTCGACGGACGTGATTCCACATTCGCTCTACGGCGATATGTTCCGTGGGGCGGACCTGCCATATTTGAAGATTGAGACCTGTATAACGTACAAGTTGTGGGAGCGAAGGGGAGTGATGGAGAAGAAGGTGGAGGTGAAAAGAAGAGTTCGAAGAGGATTGAAGAGAGGAAGACTTGGAGACATCAAATGGCCGGCCTTGGCATCAACTTCACCGAAACCAAGTCGTCGCCGGTGAACAACAACAACAACAACAACAACAACAACAACAACAACAGCAACTATTGAAGTAATCATTTTGAACAAATAGATTAGAAATCTGCTTCTGCAATGGAATGGAATTCCTCAAATTTCCGGAGGAAAGTTCTGCCTCGCACCATGTGCGGAAGAACAGCTTCATGCAGCGAGCGCACTACACTCCACCATGGGCGGATACGAGCATTATCGGAATTGCTGGGAGCTCAGGCTCAGGCAAAACCTCGCTAGCTCTGGCAATTGTAGCGTCCCTCAATCTACCCTGGGTCGTCATCATGTCAATGGTGAGCAAGAGCTCGGACAAGCCTGCAGATAGAAATAGGTTAACGGACGGATACAGGATTCCTTTTACAAGCCGTTGACGCCGGAGCAGTCGGCCAAAGCATTTCGCAATGAATATGATTTCGACTCTCCAGATGCCATAGACTTTGATGCTCTCGTGCTGAGCTTGCAAGATTTGAAAGCCGGGTGTGTCGCGCGTGGCTTTCTCTCTTTCATTGAGGAAGCAAGGCTGACCATTAGCAGCAAGAAGGCTGATATACCGATCTACTCGTTCGAAAAGCACGCACGTTTGGAAAAAACCAACACGATCTACTCGCCGCATGTACTTATTTTGGAAGGAATCTTTGCTCTACATGATCAAAGGGTACTCGACATGTTGGATCTGAAGATTTTTGCCGAAGCCGAAGCAGACCTTTGCCTTTCAAGACGACGTAAGATATCCGATCAATTTGCTCTTTGTACTTCAACTCGCTGACCAAAGCTGATCTCAAGTCCTCAGAGATGTCACCCACCGCGGCCGAGACATCGAAGGCTGCATAAAACAATGGTTCTCCTTCGTCAAACCTAACTTCCACAAATTCGTAGAACCCCAACGAAATATCGCAGACATCATTGTGCCTCGAGGCATCGAGAACAAGGTCGCAATAGGTACGTCGCACTTAGGCCTCTCGCTTCCCGCTTTTGCCCGTTCATTAACATGTTCAGGTATGGTAAGCGACCGTATCCGCAAAGTCCTAGATTACAAATCCGCCCAGCATCAAGCGGACCTCCTCAGGCTAGGCAAGATCGCCGAAAACGCTCCTCTCTCATCCAATTGCATCGTTCTCCCTCCCACCCCGCAAATCAACGGCATTCAAACCCTCCTGTTCAATCCCTCAACGGACAGAGAAGACTTCATCTTCTACACCGACCGCCTGTCCACCCTTCTCATCGAGCACGCCGTCTCCCTGCAACCCTTCATCCCGCACCAAGTCGTGACCCCGGTCGGCGTAGAATACATGGGTCTCGCACCCACCAGCTCCGTCTCGGCAGTGGTCCTGCTACGGGGCGGCGCGATCCTGGAACCGGCGCTACACCGCATCATCCCGGATACACGGACGGGACGGATCCTGATCCAGAGCAGCTTCCGCACCGGCGAGCCGGAGCTGCATTATCTGAAGTTGCCCGAAGGCGTTGAGAAGGATGGGCTTGTGTTGCTGTTGGATGCCCAGATGAGTTCTGGGGGCTCGGCGCTGATGGCGGTAAGGGTTTTGGTGGATCATGGGTGGCGGGAGGATAGAATTGTGTTTGTGGCGATGCAAGCAGGACGGAGGGGAATGGCGAGACTGCTGAGTGTTTTTGCGGACGTGAGGGTTGTGATTGCTGGTTGGGGAGGGGATGGAGAGGAGAGGTGGATCGAGAAGAAGTATTTGGGCTGTTAGTCCTGGTCGATGCCAACGCTTCGACACCATTCAGCGAGCTGTGGAGAACCTGAAAAGGCTTGTGATCATACGTTCTCGCTTTACAGGGGGGATTGTTCTAACGCGATTGGTTGGATACCCATTCATAGACCTATCTTAGAATGTCTCATCTCCACAGGAGCTGCAATTCACTGCGAGTTTGCTGCAGGGGTTAACCTTTTGAAGCGATTTATAATTGAAAGCAAAGCAAAAAAGGAATGCTGAGACGCGACTTCAAGCGGGTGATGCGTTGAACTGTCTGAAGTTTCCGACTCGGAGAAACTAAGAATCGTCCAGTGGTACGTATAGGAGCAAGTGAGAGTGAATGAAAATAAAGGAGGAGAGCAAGGAAGTAACGGTGAGAAGATTTGTCGCAAGAGTCAGGTGCACTTATACGATCTTAAAAAGCTGCAACTTGCTCAACAATGCTACTGCAGGCCTGTAAAAAGGAATCAGCAAAACCAGAAGCGGATTTACATTCAACAATTTTACAAAGAATAGCGTCCTGTGCCTGCAATGTGGTCAAGCTAGCCATGGCTAGCTGACATACTAATCGGAGGCGTCCGCATGCTCAATCTCTTTCCCAAGCACCCATATGCAGGCTAACAACCCTTCTCTGGACAGGAATCGCAAAATCAAGGTGCCGCCAGGCGATTGTTAGACCATACGCCAAGCTTCGCCGTCAACCAGAGACAGAAAAACGCGGGTGGATATCTAGAGCAAAGCGGAGGCAAGGGAAACATCGTAGCAAGTTTGCTGTGCACAGGATCGGAGGTCTTGCGTGTCGGGGTGCTGAAAGCGGGCTGAATAGGGGATGTCTCTTAGATGAAATACGGAATGATGGCTCTGTGCGACTGTTAGGAATTCCGCGGCAAGCCATGCCAGCAACAGTACTAACCCAATCGCCAGTGTCGCTGTCAACCCGAGCAGTGCTCTTGTCTTGATGCGCTCCTTCTTGAGCGTCTCCACCATGCGCTGCCTTTTGGGGGGCTGTGAGTCGCTCGCGCCGGCCTCTACGGCGTCGTCCGCGAGTTCGGCCGCGTCGGCCTTGCGCTTGCTCGGCCGGCTGCGCTTCTTTTTCTCTTCCAGCTTATTCGCCTCTTCCACCATCTCTTTCGCCTTTGTGATCAGCTCTTCGGTGCTCTCGGGCAGTGGGAGGTCCGGGTGGTTTGCCGGCATCTCGACCTTGACCGTGGTGTGGGTGGTCTCGACGTCGTCCTCCTTTTCGACCGTCTCATCAACTTCGACGCGCACGACGTCCTCTGTTGCCGACGACGGCGTTACGGACGCGCCGTTTGTAAGAGTCTGCAGTGCCTTGGTGGCCTTTTTGGCCAGATCGCTCTCCGACACGTCGCTCTTTGCGACGCTGGCACCTCTTGCGGCGCGCTTGCGCGGGGAGGCCATCTTTCGCGGCGACTTCACGGGGCTTGCGGAGCGCAATTCGCGCTTGCGCGTGGACGATGCCATGGAGGAGGGCGGAGGGAACAGCTTGTCTTTGTCCTGGAGGATGAACTTTGGCGGGGTAGCGATGCTGCTCTTGTCTTTGTCCTTTGTGCCGATTTCGATGGGTTCGGGATCGAGGAGCGCGACGATCCAGGCGCGCATGCGATACTCGTCGGCGAGTTTGAGGGCTGCAGTGCGGAGGTTGTGCGTCAGTGGGTGCCCGAAATTTCAGGGTGGCTGGGGCCGCTCGCGGTTGCGCTCTGCTTCTGCGTACCTTCACTAGGCGAGATCCACACATTGCCGGCGACCTCTTCGGGACCGGCGGACGGTAGAGTCTTGTGGTATGCGCGCTCGGCTTGCTCTTCTTTGGCGGAGGCCCAAGGGAAGGCAGCCTTGAACATTCCCGTCGCGCTGATGTAGCCGTCCGTGCTGCGGCGCTGGGGAGGGTCAGCGAGGAGGGTGCAATGGATGCGCAGCCCGCCGTACCATCAAAAAGTAGGACTCTGGGTATGTCTGGTTCTTCTGCAGAGAGAAGATGCCGGAGCCCTTCAAGTCCTTAGGCAGGGGGACGCGCAGGTGGGCGTAGTCGAAGATGCCCAGATTCTCCACCTTACTCGCGTTGGCGATTCCGACCTGGCCGGGTTTCACGGTGAGGTCCGTCTGTCCCAGCCGGCGACGCTCGACGAGGACATCGACTGTGGAGGTTAGTCGCTGTGCGCTTTGCGCGGTTGGCTTGGAGCTTTCACGTACGCGACGGAGTGTGGTCGGGCTCCAGTAGAGGGTTGTGCGCATCCGGCAGAGAGCGCTTGGGAGCCATTCTGGCGCGCGTAGACGTGTCGGAAGGGGGAGAGATGGTTTGCGCGGAGAGGGATGGATGGAGATGAGGGCGACTCGCAGATGCTGCCAATAGGAGACGACCAGCGCACGGCTACAGGAGCGAGACGTCGCTACCGAGCCGGCAACACATATCAGATATCGTGCACCGTTGCGATGGCTGGTTCGCAACCGACGACAGTGGTCAGTATGTTGGTGAAAGGCTTACTACACAGCATATCATATGTCATCAAAGCTCCGGGATGACCCTTTCTGAGCAGAGACAGTGGTGGAGCAGCAAGGCTGGGCCAATCACCATGCCTGCTGTGAGAGAAAATCCTCATTGCTGCAAGATACTCCGTATAAGCGCGACGGCTCGGTGAGAAATCGGAATCCACGAAAATAATTACACATGTATGGAGATGATATGCACAGTTTCTTGAAATCATGGCCGGGCAAGGCTGGGCTGCCGCACAGCTCTCCAGCTCAGATCAGCCATGAAGCTTTCTTGTCACAACACACGAATTCCAGCTCAACGCCAGATAGGCCTTTCGCCAGTCAGCCTCGTACCAAAACACGAGCAATGGGTGGCTGTCAATGTCATCCTTGACACGTGATGGGGCCTGACACGTTCCTCCCTTTTGCCCCACCACGCAACTACTTCCACTTCCCCGTCAATTGTCCCTTCATGTCCTGCACGTCGGGCCGTCTCTAGAAGCTGAGAAGATGGCCTCCGCTGATCACGTTACCGAGGACGAGCTGAAGCCCGAAGAGACGGAGGGCTTCAAGGTCGGTGAAAAGAAAACCATTGAGGAATACCACAAGCTTGGTATGTACCATGCTACCTCCCTCATTTGACACTCAGCTCTGCCGTTCTTATGTCATTTAGCCTCCCTGCCCTGATCCTGCCCTTGGGTATGGTTGCCAATCGCAAAGAATTTTTTATAATTTTTTCCCAATGTTCGCATGTATATAGCAAGGCCTAGGCCGCTAACAGCCAACCACGTCCAGATGCGCACGACGAATCTCTGCGGAAATGGAAGGAGTCGCTAGGTTTGGGAGCCGGCAATGACCTCTCCGATTCCAATGATCCCCGAACCTGCATCATTCTCTCACTAGGTCTTGAGGTATGATTCAAACATATAAACCCCTCCGAACCCCGACCTGACTTTTTTCAGGTCGAGGGTCGTCCAGATATCATTATCGACCTGAGCCAGCCTGGCCAGCTGGAGACTCTCAAATCCAAGCCCTTCACGATTAAAGAGGGTGCCAAGTTCCGCATGAAGGTCAAGTTCAAGGTCCAACACCAGATTCTGTCTGGCATGAAGTATCTCCAAGTCGTGAAGAGAATGGGCATTAGTTCCAAAACGCAGGAGATGATTGGATCTTACGGTCCCAACACGACTGAAAGGCCATTCTATGAGAAGACTTGTAAGACATGCACGGGTTGCCTGATTCCACATGAAGTGCTGATAATCAAACCGATAGTTGAGCCAGAAGAAGCGCCAACCGGAATGATGGCGCGAGCCCACTACAACGCGGTCTCTAAATTCATTGATGACGACAACCACACCCACTTGAAATTCGAGTGGTCATTCAACATCAAAAAGGACTGGTAGTTGGCCCCCTTTTCCGAAGCTACAGGCTGCCAGATATGAGTGCTCCGACAAATATGGATCGGCATCCTTTTATTCTTGTTCTTGCATAGCTGTGGCGAAGGGATGAGTACGACTCTTCTTTCATCATTTACCGATGGCAATGGCGTGAATTTATGAGTAGACGAGAAAAAACTTTTGCCTTGTCGTTGGGCACGGCTCTACTCGGCGAAAATCCAAATCGAAACTTTTGACTTCCCTTACTAGCGTCTTTCCACTCTGTCACCTCAAGTGACCTTCCGCCACGCACAGTTTCATTGGTCGGCATGTGGACCGAATATTTCCTCTTCGGGTGACCCACAGCCTCTAGTTTTGTCCGTCTTTGGTCAGCTCAACTCTCAACCATCTCCAAAGACCGACTTCGCGCAATTATATTATCGAGGGATTTGTAATTTCGCCATAATCCCGCAAATCATACGCAAAATACCCATCTTACATCATCACTCACACCAACATGGCAGCTGAACATCTGTCTGTTAGTTTCGACCGCCCAACGATGCGTGCCAACAACCCCCGGCCCGGCGTTGACGTCGATGGGACTGGTAGAGGCCGTGGCACAGCAAGATACTCTGCAAGGCGCCATCACCGGTGTTTAGGCACTCTTTCATCATGTATATTCAACACCAGTACCATGTCGCTAACGGGTCTGTGGTAAAGTCCTTAAGGGTTAAACCAAATGTATCACTCGAGGTGATATTCGGTAAGTAACCACGTCCCCTTGGATTCTGGTATCCTACTAATACACAGCAATAGTCGTCTGGCCCGTCGCCGCGATATCAAGAGGATCAGCCGGTATATTTACGATGATGTACGTACTGTTCTCGAGGCTCGTCTCCGAGAGGTAATTATCACCAGCCTTGATACTGTACGGTCAAGTGTCTGACTGCGTTGTTAGGTTCTCAGGGCCATCGTGGCTATCATTGGCCACGACGTAGACCATGATGTAAGGGCTGCCAGACCCCAAAGCCCGCAAGACTGTCACGGCACTTAACGACATTATCTACGCAATCAAGCCTGTAATCCTAAATCGTGACTTGAGAACGCAGTTGCTAACTTTGTGGAATAGCTTGGCGCGCCGGTCTACAGCTTCGGCTCGGTTACTGTCAAACGAAGTCGCTTTTCATATGAGCACCCGGCCGATCACTGCATTCCTGTTTCTTCCAATATCAACGCTTTGTCTCCAGGCATTGTCGCAATAGGCGCTCTGAATGAAAGGCAGGCCGACGACTTGTTAGTGCGCATAACCGGTTTTGGCTGTCATTCATCACTTGATCTGGAAGTAGCGCTATTTAAGGCGTGAGGACTGGAATTTCCGCTGTGGCACCTCTTTTCATCCCCTTTTTAGATTTGCTGGATCTAGCTATCACTCCAGCTCGGAGCTACGACAATTGTTGTGACCGGCTACCAAATTATGAACCCCACGGATCTCTAGTTATGCTTTCATTTTTCACAAATACATTGCTCTCAAATGACTAGTTAAAGATTCGATTAATAAATTTTTACTAAACCCGCTAAACGGTTTTCGATGTTCGAGCTTTAACCCCTCCAAATCTAGTGATCTTTAAAAGAGGCCATGTGAAATGACGTCTACCCCTTCGCTCCCAAACCTCGGCTCAAGTTGAATGAATTCTCCCCAGCTTTGATCCCTCCGTCAAACATCTGCTCTCCAAAAGCACTAACAATGTTTCCTTCGCTACAGCCTCATAGACCACAAGTATGTAATGCACTCAAACAGTTCTCCCAGAACTACGGTTAACAGCTCTAAAGCTCCAACAACCAAGACAATCACCTTCTCTTCCGCATCAACAAGTCCGAGCACTACAACTCCAGCAACCACCCTCCGCAACCTCACAATCAACTCCACAGCCTCGTAGCTCCTTGAGTTCCTCTTCTTCTCATTCCTCACCGTCACTCGTCTCTCAATCCTGCCACCCTCCGCACTCTTCCCCCGCTCCACAGCGCAAACCGACGTCGCAAATCGACACCATGCCGCCCTCCTCTCCTCCTCTCCCATTCGCTCCAAGTCCACAACCAGCTCCTCCTTATCTGTCTTCGCCGAGATTGCCACCCTACGACCCTTCGACACTTCATCCCGTCTTCTTCACGCAGAGTTTAAGGAAACTACCGTTTCCGATGCAGGATGGTGGAGGAGGGGGAATGAGTCCCGTGGCTTTTGGGTATGTTGTTGACGGTGGAGGGGAGAGAACAGGGTTAGGAGTTAGAGGGAAGTTGTAGTTAAAAGAGGAGGGACATTGGGAGGGAGAAGTATTGAATGTGTGAATGCTCGGATAGTTGGCATGCCGGTTTATGAGTGTTGGATACGCAAGAAGAGTTCTGAAGAGCTTCTTGTCGGAGCCAGCAAGAGATGACCTGTTATATATATTACTATATCTCGTAGTGCAAGCACGGCTCTTTGTTTCAGTGAATGCTTGTCTTTGCATTACTCTTTTGTGATGATACTACTGCCCGAAAACCTTTACACACTTGCTGTGCTTCAATCCAACAGACCGGTTTCAAACAAAATATTTCCCACATGTCACTCCTCGCACGAGAATCTGTCAAATGATAAGATTCCAATCGAATGAAGGTCACATCCACTATCACGCCGTGTTCACAATTACCATCTCTATACAACAGACCATTTTGTCACTCACCCTTACCCGATGAAGGCAATATATCCAAAAATAATGCCGTTGGTAGCGATACACAGGGGAGAGTCTTAAAGAAATGGTGGTGCGATGAGGATAGCCAAAGGAGCATTAAGATAGGAAAAATCCAGTCCTACACGGACAGAGACAGGTGGTTTGAATTGGAGTAATCCAGTTACTACTTCTCCAGATAATGCAAGTTCAGCTTTATGGCAGTACCACCGAAGCGTTGTCAATGCATCATGAAAAGGATAGGAGGAAGCATTGTGGCGTGGAGATCTGCTCGGCGTTTAATCAGATCGTTTTGTTAATATTTTATTTAGTTGTCCGATTGAATATTTCACTATGTTGAAATGGAGCGATAATCTGCACAATGTACGTACATCCATCTGCCAGAGACATCCTGACCGTGAGAAGGCCGAGAAAGCCTCATCTAAATCTTCTTCATATGAATTGTACCTGCCGATAGGAAGAAACATTAGGTAGAAGTAAAGGAGGCGAAAGGGCAGGTGCGACTGATTATTAGACCTCTGTTAGGTATCTCCGGGTAGCGCCGCGGTCCAAGGTTCAAAATTTCTTGACCTTCAAGCGTCAACTCATGCACAGAGGATGCGAAGAACCGTCTGCCAGCAATTCAGGCAGAGAATCACCCAACGTGATGTTCCTCTCATCAGGATCAGCAATGCCACATTCTACCGTCAACACCCGAAATCATACTCTCCATCACCCAAAGAGGTAGCACACGACCTCGACTCCGACGCTCCAGACACCAACCCTCCACTCTTCCCAAACTGCAATTTTACCCTACCGTCCAAAAGCACTCCCCAACAGCATTGGAGCGTGATATCTCCATCATCCACAGCTCGCACCGCATTCCTCGACGTCCTCCGCGGCCAGCACCTCTGCTTCCCGCCGACTTCGCGCTCATTCCCTTACCTCGCCACGCTTCATGACCCGCGGCTGCGATATCCAGGCCATGCAATCCAATATGTTGGCTTTGACGCCGAACGCGGTGACAAGCTTAGCGGGAGCAACATACGTGGCGCATACCTCTCAGCACGGTATGAGTCGCGACGAGAAGAGACAGACTTTAATCTTGGGGACTTTCTGCTCGGCAACACGGAGCTGAACGCAGATGAGACGCTGGTTCAGCACCCCGATGAAAGTTTACTTGAGCGCGTTATGGACGACTTGAAGCTCGGGAGCCTGCGTGAGATGCCGGTGACCCATCTCTCCAACGGACAAATCAGACGGGCCCAGATTGCGAAAGCGTTGCTCGGAAGGCCGGAAGTGCTCTTGCTGGATGGTCCGTTTATGGGATTGGACCCTATGACCAGAGAACTTCTCTCAGACTTACTGTTCAGGCTTGCCGATGCGAGGTCACCCCGGGTTATTCTAAGCCTCAAGCCGGATGAGGACATACCAGAATGGATCACACACGTTGCGCTCATTGACCAAAACTACAAGCTGGACTCTCAAGGACCAAAAGAGACGGTTTTTGAAGATTTACAGCGGCGAAAGGCGGAAGTGAAAGCGCAAATCTCGAGTACAAATGCGTCCAAGGCCTCGAGGGACATGTTGGCGCTCCTGGACCTCACAAAGCACCTTTATCAACATACCGAGGAGGGAAAGAAAAAACGTCTAAACAGTCTTCATGGCATAGATTGGCGCTGGAGACATAAAGATAAGGCTATGGCGGAAACAGCAAAGAAAACCATGCCAGCGACTACGACATCACCTGAAGAAACCGAGGAACTGTATATTGCTGGCGAAGACAAGACCGAGTCTGAGACACATTCCAGCAAGGAAAACAGCGGCGACGTAGCACTATCTCGCGATGCCTTTCCCGCGTTTGACACCCACCTTCCCACCATCGGCTCACCTATCGTCGAATTAGCCGGTGTGCAAGTCCGCTACGGCAACAAGACGGTCCTCGGCGCCTGGGAAAACGACTCCTCTTCCGACAGCCCACAGCCCTCCGAAGGCCTCCACTGGACCGTCCGCCGCGGCGAGCGGTGGGGCGTCTTCGGTCCCAACGGCTCGGGCAAGACAACACTCCTCTCACTCCTCACATCCGATCATCCGCAAACTTACTCTCTTCCCATCAAGCTCTTCGGCCGCACCCGTCTCCCAAGCCCGAGCCAACCCGGCCTCTCCATCTTCGACCTGCAGGCGCGAATCGGCCACTCCAGCCCCGAAGTCCACACCTTCTTCCCCAAAACCGTCTCCGTCCGCCGCGCAATCGAGTCCGCGTGGGCCGACACTCCGCTCAGTAAACCGCGCCTCACGCACGACGTTGACGAGAAGGTGTCGGCGTGCCTGCGCTGGTTCCAGTCCGAGATCCATCCTAGTCTGGGCCCGCGCCCGTGGATGGCCCGTGAGATGATGCGCCCGCCCAACAGGGACCAGAAGTGGGTCGAGTTTGATGGCAAGGCGGCGCCTGTGCCTGGTCAGGGCCTCCGCTACAAGATTGAGCGAGATCAGGGCAAGACGGTGAACTACGGGCGGGATATTATCGAGAAAGCTCTCGAGGAGATGGAGACCGAGTGTCTCGATCCGTATGATCTTGCCTGGGCCGACGAGTTGAGGTTTGGTGAGGTGAGCTTCTCGGCGCAGCGCGTGTTGCTGTTTCTCCGGGCGATTATCAAAAACCCAGAGCTTGTGGTGCTGGATGAGGCATTTTCGGGCATGGATGATTGGGCCAGGGATAAGTGTTTGCTCTTTCTGTCTCACGGTGAGACGATGATGTTTAGGTATCTCGGTTGCGGACTGCGCTTTCCCCGGTTTAGGTCCACCGGCCCAAGGCCGATGAGGAGTGATATGGACCGTTTGGGCAGAGTGAAGGTGGGCGGTTTGACAGAGGATCAGGCACTGATTGTGGTTAGTCACAAGAAAGAGGAGGTACCGGGTTGTGTGAGGGAGTGGCTCGCATTGCCCGAAGCTGGCACGGGGATGCCGCCGCGGACGGGCAGGTTGCAGGGGCCATTGGAGTTGAGTTGGAGTGGTTGGAGGACGATTTGGGGATTGCCGACATGGCAGGGTGGACGGCAAACGAAATTGAAGAGAGTGGATGGGGAGTAAATAGTGGAGAAGCTCGGTCGCAAGATCGAATACGGAAGCAGTATCAAGCTAGACAAAACGAGCAATCAAACCATGGGAAAACCATCATTGAACCATGAGCGCTGACTTGACTAGTAATCTCCAATATACTAGCGAATGAAAGGAATGCCCGGGTGCAATGCCTTAACTTAAAAGGACAGTCACTTGCAGAATCGGTGTCCGGTTTTTCGTGCACACGCAATTTCAGCATGCG
>Ga0335075_10014011_pt1 | contig 12065 bp, 9 predicted proteins | sample Lox_Sample_24_FD_206723 | JGI IMG/M metagenome (GOLD analysis project Ga0335075, IMG submission 206723) | Soil microbial communities from Loxahatchee National Wildlife Refuge, Florida, United States - Lox_Sample_2.4 | ecosystem: Environmental > Terrestrial > Soil > Wetlands | place: USA: Florida... | reverse complement strand
CGGGGCGCATCGAGGTGACGCGATGATGCGGCTCACGCGCGCTCGCTGCTCGGCGCTCGGTCCGAGCGCCGAGCGCGCCTCGGGCGCTGCCAGGCTCGCCGTGTGCGTGTGCGCGAGCGCCCTCGCCTGCTCCGCCGCGCCCCTGCCGCTCCCGGCAGCACCCGCTCAAAAGACCTCGAGCGAGCTGGCGCACTGGCAGACGCCTCCCCCGCTCGCGCCGGAGCGGCGCCTCGATCTGGAATGGCACGTCGAGCGCGAGCGTCTCGGGAGCGGGCTCGGCATCAGCGCCGTCTCGCGTCCGGAGAGCGCCGTCACGTCGATCGCGCTCTGGGTGCCGACGGCGCGGGACACGGGCCACGGCGCCGTGGCGGCGATGGTCGAGGCGTTGCGCGCTGGAACACTGAGCAGCGACGGCGTCACTCGGATCGATCCGCGGCTCGCCCGGCAGCCGATCGCGGTCTCGACCGACGCGAACGGCAGCTTCTTCAGCTGGATCGTCTTGCCGCGCGCCACGGAGCGAGCGCTCGGCTGGCTCGGCGATTTCGTCACGCACCCGAGCTTCGAGCCCGAGGCGACCCGGATCGTGCTGCAGCAGGTGCTCGCCGTCGTTCAGCGCGACTCCGGCACGGCCCGACACATCGCCGACGTGGCTCGCGACGCGCTGCCCGGCATCCAGATCGCGAGCCCCGAACGCGACGCCCGTGGCCTGTTCCGGTTGACACCCGACGTGTTGCGCCAGGTGCACCGCTGCGCGCTCTCTGCGCGCGGCGCCGAGCTGGTGGTGGTGGGCCCCGAGAGCGCCGCCGAGATGTTGCGCTGGGCGCGCGCGGCGTTCACGGGCTTCGGCGGCTCCGGCGCGAGCTCGCGCAGCGCGCCAGCCGCGCAAGACGCTGCGGGCTGCGCCGAATGGGCGCTCGCGGCGGACGTCGACGCTGCTTCGTCGCGCGATCGGCTCGATGTGCAGATCATCTATGGCGGCGCGTTCGATCCCTGGGTCGTGCTGGTGGTGCCTGGGCCCGCGCTCGACTCCGACGACTACCTGCCGTTTGCCTTGCTCGCCCGCGTGCTCGACGGTCGCGATTCGGGGGCCGCTCGGCTACGACACATGGGCGCCACGTATGGCATCCACTCGCGCATCGAGGAGGGTTATCCCGGCGGGGTCCTGCTCGAGCTCGAAGGGCAAGTGGCACCGGATGGCGCGCAGGGCGCTCTGCGCCGCTTGATCGAGGACATTCGCGGCTTGTCCCGCAGCCTCCAGGCGCCCGAGCTCGAAGAAGTCAAGCGGCGCTGGCGCACGGCCTTCGTCAACTCCCTCGCGAACGACGCCACGCTGGCTCGTGCGGCGCTCTGGCAGCTGCGCCGTGGGCGCACCCCCGAGGCCGTGAAATCGCTGCCCGACGAGCTGAGCCAGATCACGCTGGAACGTTGCCGCGAGGTCGCGGCGAAATGGCTGAACGACGCCCAACCGTCGATCGCCATCGCCGGCCTGCCCGTCAAGCTGCTGCGCGGGCTCGGGTTCCGCACCAACGTGCGCCGCAATTACTGGACCGACGAGTTGCTCGAGCAGAAGAAGGCCCTATGAACATCGCCGACGATACGCCATATCTCTGAGCCGCAGGCCGCCCCGGCGGGGCGGTTCTCCACGGGCCCGGCCGTATGGCGCGGGTTTCACGCAGGAATCGGCACGCGCCGGGAAAGAGGCATATGCAGTTCGGGATGATCGGGCTGGGGCGGATGGGGGCCAACATGGTGCGGCGGCTGATGCGCGGTGGGCATGAGCTGGTCGTATACGATCGCTCGGCGGAGGCCGTCGGAACGCTCGTCAAGGAAGGCGCGAAGGGCTCGGGCGCGCTCGCCGAGCTGGTGCGGAAGCTCGCGCCGCCGCGCGCGATCTGCCTGATGGTGCCGGCGGCCTATGTCGACGCCTCGATCGCCGAGCTCGCCCCGCTGCTCGAACGCGGCGACACCATCATCGATGGCGGCAACTCCAACCACCAGGACGACATCGCCCGCGCCGAGCGGCTCTCGAAGCAAGGCTTGCATTACGTCGACATGGGCACCAGCGGAGGCGTGTGGGGGCTCGAGCGCGGCTACTGCTTGATGATCGGCGGCGAGCCCGCGGTGGTTTCCCGGCTCGACCCGATCTTCGCGACGCTCGCTCCCGGCTCTGGAGACATCGAACGCACGCCGGGGCGCAGCGGCCCCCCCTCGACGGCGGAGCGAGGGTATCTCCACTGCGGGCCTGCCGGCGCCGGCCACTTCGTGAAGATGGTCCACAACGGCATCGAGTACGGGCTGATGGCGGCCTTCGCGGAAGGGCTCAACGTGCTGAACAGCGCGGGGCTCGGCAAGGACGCGGCGCACTCGCACGACGCAGAGACGACGCCCCTGCGCCACCCCGAGCACTACCGCTACGACTTCGACCTCGCCGCCATCACCGAGCTCTGGCGCCGCGGCAGCGTGGTCGCGTCCTGGTTGCTCGATCTGACGGCGCAGGCGCTCGCGGGCGATCCGCACCTCGAGAAGTTCGGCGGCAAGGTGAGCGACTCGGGCGAGGGCCGTTGGACGCTGGCGGCCGCCAACGACCTGGGTGTGCCGGCGCACGTGCTCGCGGCCTCGCTGTTCGAGCGCTTCGCCTCGCGCGACCTCGACGTGTTTCAGAACAAGGTCCTGTCGGCCATGCGCTTCGGCTTCGGTGGCCACCTGGAGAAGAAATGACACAGCGCCCCCGTTCGGATGCCCTCGTCGTCTTCGGCGCAACGGGCGATCTCGCCCACAAGAAGATCTTTCCCGCGCTGCATGCGATGGCCAAGCGCAACAAGCTCGACTTTCCGGTGGTCGGCGTTGGCCGCTCGAGCTGGAGCCGCGAGCAGCTCGTCTCGCGCGCCGAGGAGAGCATCAACGAGTTCGGCGGCGGCGTCGATCGCGCCGCGTTCGACACGCTCGCGAAGAGGCTCGACTACATCGACGGCGACTACAACGACCCGGCGATGTTCGCGCGCCTGCATGCCCTGTTCGAACGCGACCACGCCCAGCGCCCTGCCTATTACCTGGCGATTCCGCCCAGCGTCTTCCCCGCGGTCGTCGGCAACCTGCACCACGCGAGCTGCACGGCAAACGCTCGCGTGATCGTCGAGAAGCCGTTCGGGCGCGACCTCGAGTCGGCGAAGGCGCTCAACCGGGCGTTGCACGATGCGTTCCCGGAAGAGAGCATTTTCCGTATCGACCACTACCTTGGCAAAGAGGCCGTGCAGAACATCCTGTACTTCCGCTTCGCCAACTCGTTCCTGGAACCGCTCTGGAACCGGCAGTACGTCGAGAGCGTGCAGATCACGATGGCCGAGAACTTCGGCGTCAAGGGTCGCGGCAAGTTCTACGAAGAAACGGGCGTCATCCGCGACGTGATCCAGAACCACCTGCTGCAGATCGTCAGCTACCTCGCGATGGAAGCCCCGAGCAGCACGTACGATGAAGCGATCCGCGACGAACAAGCCAAGGTGCTGCGCACCGTGCGCCAGCTGGACATGAGCGACCTCGTGCTCGGCCAGTTCAAGGGCTACAAGAGCGAGGCCGGCGTCGCGGCAGACTCGCGCGTGCCCACCTACGCGGCGCTGCGACTGCACGTCGACTCCTGGCGCTGGCACGGAGTGCCCTTCCTCGTGCGCGCGGGTAAAAACCTGTCACGGACGGTGACGGAGGTGCTCGTGCAGCTGCGCAGCGCCCCTCACGTCGTCTTTCCGGATCCGGCGCCGGCGGCGGCCAACTACGTGCGCTTCCGCCTCAGCCCCGACGTCTCGATCGCCATCGGTGCCTGCGCCAAGAAGCCCGGCGAAGGCATGCTCGGCTCCCCCGTCGAGCTGTCGGTCGTCGAGCAATCGATCCAGGGCAAGTCGGGTCGCATGCTGGACTACGAGCGCCTGCTCGGCGACGCCATGATGGGCGATGCGACGCTCTTCGCTCGCCAAGATCTGGTCGAGACGGCGTGGTCTCTGGTCGAGCCGACGCTGCACACCAGCATCCCCACGCACGAGTACGAGCCCGGCAGCTGGGGGCCCGCGGAAGCCGAACGCATCGTGGCAGGCACTCGTGGCTGGCAAACGCAGTGATCGGGCCACGCATGCGTCGCATCAGGGCAGATACCTCGCATGCGGCTGAAGTAGCGCAGCGCTGACACGACGTAGCACCGGCACGCCATGATCGCGCTGCGCGACATCGACGCGGCGGAGATGACGACGGCGCAGATTGCGTCGCGTGATGGCGCCGAACCGATGTCCGGGTGCGACAGATTTGACGCTGGAGTTCTCGCGAGCCGTCCGCTAGGGCGAAATGGATGAGCCAGCACCACGTCATCCTCGTCCCTGGATTTTTCGGGTTCGGAAGCCTCGGTGAGCTCACCTATTTCGTCGGCGTGCGCGAGGCGCTGGAGCGAGCGTTTCGGCGCTTTTCGCTGAACGTCAACGTCGTCGAGGTGCCGACGCTGCCCACCGCGTCAATCCGTCACCGAGCCGCACGCGTGCATGAGACGCTGGCGCAGGTGGCCGAGTCGTTCGACGGCCCGATCCACATCGTGGGACACTCGACGGGTGGGCTCGACGCGCGCCTCGCCATCACGCCCACGTCATCGCTGCCGACGACCCAGAAGTTTCGGCAGCACGAGCGGCTGCGCACGCTCGTCACGATCTCGACGCCGCACTTCGGCACCCCGCTGGCGTCATTCTTCGGCAGCGCCGCCGGCTACCCGCTGCTGCGCTTCTGCTCCGGGATGATCACGTCGGTGCTCAAGCACGGCTACCTGCCGCTCGGCTTCGGTCTGCGCGTGGGCGGATGGATCGTGCGGCAGGACGACATCATCGGCTTCAAGCGCACGCTCGCCGACGACTTCTTCGGGCGCGTCATCGCCGACTTTTCGCCGGAGCGCCGCGCGGAGCTGATCGCCTTCATCGAGGGGGTCTCGAGCGATCAGTCCCTCATCTTCCAGCTCACCCCCGCCGGGTGCGATCTGCTCAACGCCAGCACGGCCGATCCGAGCACGCTGCGCTACGGCTCGGTGGTGTGCAGCGCGCGCCCGCCCACGCCGCCTTGTATCGGATCGCAGGTTTCGCGCGCACCGAGCAGCTGCCCGATCCGGTGCTGGAGCAGCGGCTCGTGCTCGAACGGGCTTTCGGTTCGTTCCCCGACCGCTCCTGGTCAGACGGCATCGTCCCGACGCTGTCGCAGATTTGGGGCGAGGTGATCCACGCCACCCGCGCCGACCATCTCGACGTGGTGGGCCACTACGGCTCGGTGCGCCCCGACAGCCCCACCACCGACTGGATCCCGACGCGGTCGGGGTTTGATGATGCAGCGTTCGACGCGCTCTGGAGCGCCGTTGCGCGATTCATCACCGAGGAGGCACGCACGACCGATGCCCCGCGCCATCGTCACAACGTCGGTGTAGAACGAACCCAGAGGCCGCTCGCCGATGCACACCGCCGCAATGGCGCCGGCCGCGACGTCGTCACGGCAAACGAGCAGGCCCGCGGAGTGCTGAGGGATTTGCCCGAGCCGGAGCTGACGGAGCCGAGCGCCGACGAGCCGATCGTGCAACCCGCCTGAGCGGGTGTTTCACCGGGACGACGACGACCTCGGGCAAGGCCCTGCCCCCCCCCGAATGAGCCCGCCCCGATCGACGCGGCAAGTCAGACGGACGCTTCAGTTGCCTTCGGCACCTTGGTGCATCAGTTGCCTTCGGCACCTTGGAGCATGAGCTCGAGCGTGGCCGAACGGATCGCCTCGAGCGCGTCCGGTTGCACGGGCTTGTCGAGCACCAGGGGCGCGAAGATGCCGAGCGCTCGCAGCTGTTCTACCTTTTGGCCGAGAGCAAAACGCACACGGCGTGAGGCCAGCGCGCGAGCTCGCGAAAGATGGGGGCCTGCACCGACGGCGGCTGATCACAATCGACCAGCGCCACGTCGACCATGGCCTGCCGCCGCAGCAGCGCCACCGCCCCGCTGGGCTCGACGCAGAGCGTATCACAAGCCCCACCCAGTGCGCGGCGCAGCGCAGCGCACAAGCCGGTGTCAGCGTCGACCAGGACTACGAGAGGCACGCGCGGTTCCATGGCCTCGTCGCTCCGTTCTTCCCGCTCGTCGTTCATCGTCGCGTCCTCCGACTTCGCTCGCCCGCGTGCTGGAGCTCGCCCTCGCGGTCCTGCGTCGCGCACCGCCGGTTAGCCGCGGCGGTCAGCCCGTCACCGGAGAGCCCGCCCCCCGCGAACCCCGGCCTCATGTGCTCGACCGTAACGCGCCTCTTCCACTCTGGTCAATCGAGACCGAGGCATCAAAACTCACACGCCTCAAACACATCGACCGCGTATGGCGTGCCGCGCCTCGGGTTCGATGGTGTTGCTTCGGTGCGGCATTTCACACGCTATCAGCTGACGTCGAGACAGACCGGATCGATCGCTTTCTCGAGCGACGTTTCGCCGCTGGCCCGTCATATGGCAGTCGAGCGGCGCGACGACCGTCTCGCCGCGACTCTCGTCATGAGCTTGGAGGCGCCCGTCGCGAGGCTGCTGCTCGAAGGAGGTGGTTGTTCAAAGCAGGTAGCCGCTCAAAGGAAACCGACGATGCCCACCTTGAGAGACGGCAGCAGGGCCTCGACGCTGCCATCCGGGTCGACGAAGGCGGATAGATTGCGGATACGGCCGAGGTTGTCGGAGGGCACGTCCGTCCACAAGAACCCGACTCCGGCGCGGGCGAAGAACAGCAAGTCGCCGCGCTCGACCTCCCAACCCGCTTGCAGGTTGACGAAGTCGTAGTCGAAGTGCTCGAGCAGGTGGCTGTCGTCATAATCTGACCCGGCGAACGCCGCGAACACGCCGTTGACGTTGCCGGGAAAGAAATGGCCCCCTTCGAAGCTCAGCGACCAGCCCGAGTCTCGCAGCGGAGAGAGCGTCGCTCCCGCGCGCACGCCGGGCCCTGCTCCGTTGGTGCCGCCGCCGCCGTGGAAGCGCAGATAAGGCAGCGGTCGATATACGAGCGACAGCATCCCGCCATCCATGGTGCCGAGGTCAAACATCAGACCGAGCTTGCGTGGCCGAGGCGCGGGCTCGTCGAACAGCGAGCTCGTATAGAGCCCCGTGTCGACGCCTTCGTTCGTGCGAGCAGCGCCGAACGCCGAAGGGGCAGCGAGCGCCGGAGGCGCCACCAGGCACGCGGCGAACGCAACACCGAAGGGGCCGGCCCATCCGGCGCTTCGTGGTCGAAGCACGCCTGCGGTAACACCAGTCGTGACACACTTGCCGTGCGAGTGATTCGTCATCCAGGGTAGTGTCTTTCTGCGCGTCCTGGTCGGAAGCGCGATGTCGAGAGCGCGAGCGCAGCCCGATCACGTGACCCGACGCCGTGAAATGCCCTGCGGCATGCACACGATGAGGTGTACATGGCGTGTACAGTGACGTGCACGATGACGTGCCCATCGTCGCGACCGCGCCCGCGTCGTGAAGAATAGCGTGAGGACGCCGCACCGAGCGCGCAAGGCGCACACCTGCAAAAAGTCTCGCGACGGCTGCAGCTCGAACGGAAACTCAGTGCAATGCGTGCTGCGATCTCCGCGAGCGGACGGGCGCCTATTCGGCGATCGCCGACATTTCTGGCAAACGCGCGGCATTTTGCGCCTCGTCGCGCGCCCGGATCCGTCGCTGTAACCCCAACACGACGAGCGGCAGCGCGAGGCTCATCACGATGGCAAACGCCGCGAGGCCCGACATGCCCTCCAGGTGCTGGTCGGCGCGTTCGTGCAGCACCCACGACGAGAGCCCTGCGCCAGCGCTGGTCGCCAGGTGTTGCACCGCCGATTGCAGCGACATGAAGCGCGCGCGATCGGGGGCGGGTGGCACGCGCGTGGTGAGGGCATTGAGCGCCACGATGCGCGTCGAGTTGGCCAGCATGAAACCGACGAAGATGCCGATCACCGGCAGCAGCGAACGCTCGCCGAGGAAGCCGAGCCCGATCACGGTCACCACCAGCGCCGTGCCCGCGCTCACCACGCTCGCCGCGCCCCAGCGATCGACGGACCAGCCCGCCGCGCGCATCGAGAAGAACGAGACGCAGCCGCCCGCCATGTACAGCGCACCGAGCTGCTCGCGCGGATAACCGAGGTTGAATTGCACGTACGCCGACAGGTTACTGATGATCGAGAACGAACCCACCATCGCCACGGCCGTGCCGGCGAGTGAGAGCAACACGGTGCGGTCGCGCGCGAACTCACGCAGCGGGCGAACCGGGGTGAGCGCCTTCGCGGCAGCGTTCAGATGGCCACGCATCGGCGGCATGGCGGCGGCGGCGCCGAGCGCCACCACGAGCCCGAGCGACGCGATCACGAAGAACGGGACCTGCCAGCCGCCGAGCTGCGCGATCTCGAGCCCCGCTGGTACACCGACGACGGCCGCGACCGAGAACGCGCCCATCACCTTGCCCACGGCGCGCCCGCGCCGCTCGGGTGGCACCGCGTCGCTCAAGATCGACATGGCGAGGCTCGTCGCCGGGCCGCCAAAGGTGCCCGCCAGCACGCGCGCGAACAGCATGCTGCCGAGGCCCGTCGCGAAGCCTCCCGCCAACGTGCCCGTGACGAGCCCGAGCATCGCGACGAGCAACGCGCGGCGGCGGTCGAAGCGATCGAGGAACGTCGCTGCGAGCAACCCCACGATCGCGGCCGCAGCGGTGTAACTGCCCGCGACCAGCCCGAGCTGGTGGGCGGGGATGCCGAGCGCGCGGGCGAAGTCGGGGCCGAGCGGCAGCACCATCACGAAGTCGACGACGTTGACGAACTGCACCGCCCCCAGGATCAGCAAGAGGCGCGACTCCGACAGCGGGGCGGGCGTCGGGCTGAGGGTGGTAGCGGGCAGCGGCGGCTGGAGATCGGTCGTGGTCATGGTCGAGGCGCTCGTCGGGGCGGCATCGTACCCAAGACGGCGGAGCGGGAGCCCCGCCGCCGACAAATTGACCGTCGTCCAATGCTTTGTCAGCGGGTCGTCACGCGCGACGCGCCGGGACGCATCGTTTCGGACCGGGCCGCCGCATGCAGCCTCGGCCGCCTCAGGGGCTGCGGGGCTGCTTTTTGTCCAGCTTCTTCTCGAGCGCGTCGAGCAGCTTCCGGGCCTCTTCTTGCCGGTAGCCGCCGTAACGGCCGGCGGCGAACGACGCGAGGGCCTCGCGCGCGGCGGCATCGTTGCCTTGTTTGATGTGATCGAGGGCCATCGCGTAGCGCGCCTCGGGCACGAAGCGCCCGTCCGGGAACTCGCGCAGGTAGTCGGCGTAGGCGTCGATTGCCTCGCCCGCGCGGCCCTTGAAATGCAGATCGTGTGCGCGGCGGAAGCGCGAGAGCTCGCGGTCCGGCTGGGGCTCGGGCGCAGGCGGCGCTTCGCGCTCGGCCCGCTCGCGTTCGACCGACGTCGGCGTCTCGGTGCGGCGGTGGCGGCGCGGGCGCACGGGCTGGGGTGCGCGCGGCTCGGGCGCGACGCGCGGCGGTTCCGGGTCCGCCAGCTCGAGCACGGGCGGCGCCTCGTCGCTGTCGTCCCCGGCGTCGGCGAGCGCCGAGCTCGGCGGCGCCAGCTCGGCGCGGGGCGAGCCGTTTTCTCGCGGAGCCGAGCGCTGCGACGAGGGCGCGGCAGGCGGCTCGGGCGCCGCCACGAACACCGACGTCACCGCTTCCCAGATCACCGGCCACTTGCCGCTGCTCTGAGCCCAGGCGCTGCCGACGAGCAGCACCGATGCGATCGGAGAGAAGACCGCCCAGCGCAAGGTGCGCCGGCGGCGCTCGCGATGCACCGTGTTCATGATCCGGGCCCGAGTGAAACCCGAACCCTCGCGCTCGCCCGGGTGGGCCTCGCGCAGCGCTCGTGCCGCCCGCGCCAGCACGTCCGAGGAGTCCGTCATCGGATGCCCTCCTGCTCGAGCGCGGCGCGCAGCTTCTTGCGCGCGTGGAACAAGCGCGTCCGCATGGTGGCCTCCGGCGCGCCCGCGATCTCGGCCGCTTCGCCCGCCGTGCGCTCTTCGACGTCGCACAGCACGAACGCCACGCGCTGATCGAGCGGCAAGCTGTCGAGGGCACGGTTCAGCGCCGCGAGGAACGCCTGCCCGGAGGCGGACGACTCGGGCGACACGCTCTCGGGAGACGGCTCGCGCCCGACCTTCGTCAGCATCGCGCGGCGGCGGCTGGCGCTGCGCACGTGATGCCGGGCATGGTTGATGACGACCCCCGTCAGAAACGAACGCAACGTGCTTTCGCCTTGAAAGCGCTTGACTACGCGCGGCAGCGCCACGAACACCTCGTGCACCAGATCCTCGGCGATCGCGGGATCGCCCGTGAGCCGGCTCGCGAACGCGCGCACGGCCTCATGATGTTGATCATAGACTTCGCCGAGAGCATGCGTGTCGCCCGCCCGCAGGCGGGACAGCAGCGTCTCTTCCGGGGTAGACCCCGCCAAGCTCAAGGCGCGCATGGTGCTGTAGAGGGCGAATATCATGCGCCCTCGCCGCAGCCGTGCCAAATCATAAGAGCTGAATTCCTACGCTGAGTTCCGGCTTGACCGAGGGGTCGTAGGCCGTGTCGGTCCGGAACTGGTGTCGCACGCCGCCACCGGCGAATACGCCGAACGCGCGGGTCAGCTGGTAGCCCCCGAGCAGCCGGTAGCGCAGCTCGACGTCGTGCTCGTCGTAGTCGGCGCCGTTGGACCGGTTCGTGTAGTTGACGTCCAGATCCGCGAACAGGCGATCGATGCCCAGCCGATAGCCGAGGCTCAGGCCAGGAGCATAGTCGCCGTCGCCACCGCGCGGATCGTAGCCGAACGTCGGCATCACGTAGAGCGCACCGGTGTGAAAGCGGACGCCCAGGTTGAAGGGAGTGCCCGAGCCATACCAGGCGACGGCCTGCGTGCGCCCGCGCTGGCTGTAGGGCACGATGCCGAGCGACACACCGTCGACCTCGCGCGCCACGTTCACCACGCCGAGCTGCAATCCGTCCACGTCGCGCGCCACGTTCACGATGCCGATCTGCCCGCCGCTCACGTCGCCGCCGATGTTGACGACGCTGATCTGCATGCCCGCGAGGCGCTGGGCGAGGTTCAATGCGCCGCTCAGCTGCACGCCGTCGACGTCGCCCTGGGCTTGGTTGGCGACGCCCGCGATCTGGACGCCCTCGAGCGGGCCCTGCGCCAGGTTGAACGCGCCCGCGAGCTGCGCACCATCGGCGGCGTGCGCCACGTTGCCGATGCCCGCGACCTGCCACCCCCCGAGGTCGCCGCGCGCCAGATTGACGCCCGCGACGAGCTGCGTTCCGTCGACGGGGCCAGCCAGGTTGAAGACACCGCTGACCTGCGCGCCCTCGACCGGGCCAGCGATATTGACGCCGCCCGCGAGCTGGAAGCCATCCAGGCTGCCCGAGGCGAAGTTCGTCACGCCCGCGACCTGGCCCCCGATCACGTCGCCGCGCTCGACCGTCACTGCGCCCGCGAGGCTCACGCCATCGAGGCCGTTGCCGCCGACGCCGAGGACGCCGCCGATGCGCACGCCTTCGGCGGCACCGTCATGCCAGTAGCCGATGCCGCCGAGCATGAGGCCGTCGACGGGGCCGAGCACGTGAGCGACTCCGCCCAGCTCGAGCGCCACGCCCGAGAGCGCGCCGATGCGGCTGTAGAACAACCCGAGCTCGAGCGCGAAGCGGCGCTCGTCGCTGCGCTCGCGCAGCGTCATCGGGTAGACGAGCGAGAGGTTCACGCTGTCGAGTGGCAGCTGCTTCTCGGCCTCGGCGGGCGGGGCAGCAGGCTCCGGGGCGACGGCAGGCTCGGGCGTGCGCAGCCGCGCCAACAAGTCGCCCGCTTCGTCGCGAGCCAGGTTGCCGACGAGCAGCGCCGTCATCTCGGGCACCTCGTCGGCGCGCGCGGGCGCCGCCACGCTGCGCGAGAGGTCTTGTCCGGCGCCGGCGTGGATCGTCACCGTCAGCTCGCCGCCGGAGACGGCGTGCAGCGCGATCGCCATCGGGGCTTGCCCCGGCGGCGCGGCGGCGTCGAGCTCGAGCTCGCGCAG
>Ga0335075_10014010_pt1 | contig 12065 bp, 7 predicted proteins | sample Lox_Sample_24_FD_206723 | JGI IMG/M metagenome (GOLD analysis project Ga0335075, IMG submission 206723) | Soil microbial communities from Loxahatchee National Wildlife Refuge, Florida, United States - Lox_Sample_2.4 | ecosystem: Environmental > Terrestrial > Soil > Wetlands | place: USA: Florida... | reverse complement strand
TCCGGGCTCCGGCCCGCATCGATGGTCCTGGCCGATGAAGCTGCGCACGCGTCTGCATTTGGTGGTGACCGGCCTGACGATCGTTTGGGCGATCGTCCTGGTCGTGTCCGAGGTGCAGCTCACACGCTCGCGCGTACGGGAAGACATCCTGTCGGCCAACCAGGTGACGATTCAGCTCCTCGGACGCCTCGTCGGGATCTATTGGCGCGCCGGCGGCCCGCCGACGCTGGCCGGCTTCCTGACCCAACTTGGTCACGTGCGCTCCAGCGACATCGTGCTGACTTATCCCGGCGGCCCGGTGTTGTATCATTCGCCGCCTGCCACCTACAAGGCGGGCCACTACGCGCCGGCCTGGTTCGCGCATCTGGTCGCGCCGAAGATACCGCGCTACATCTTCCCTCTGCCCTCCAGCCTCGAGCTCATCGTGCGGGCCGCACCCTCGCGCGGCATCCTCGACGGCTGGGATGCCATCAGGCGGCTGCTCACGATAGCCGCAGTCATGCTCGTGATCGTCAACGGTCTGGCGTTCTGGATCGTCGAGCGGGCGGTGGCGCCCGTCGTGATCGAGCAGCGGCTCGAGGAGGAACGGCGCCTGATCGCTCACGAGCTGCACGACGAGTTCGGCCAGTCGGTGACGGCGATCCGCAGTCTCGCCCAGGCGATCGTCGGCCAGTCGAGCCAGCCGCCGATGCAGGAGGCGGCGCGCCTCATCTCCGCCGAGGCTGCCCGGCTCTATGACGCCATGCACGGCCTGATCCCGCGGCTGGCGCCGGCCGCCGCCGACAAGTTGCGCCTGTCGGAGGCGCTGGAGGGTCTGGTGCGTGACCTGCAGAGCCGGCATCCCGGCGTGACGCTCACGCTGCGGCACGAGTTGGTTCGCGCTCCGGGCCCGGGCGTCTCGCTGGCCGCCTACCGCGTCGTGCAGGAGGGACTCGTCAACGCCTTGCGACACGCGCACGCGTCACGTATCGATGTCGAGCTGCGCACCGCGGGCGGCAGCCTGACAGTGACGGTCACGGACGATGGTGTGGGATTGCCGCACGACTGGTCCCAGCCCGGCCATTACGGGCTGCGCGGCCTCGATGACCGTGTCGGCCAGCTGGGCGGCAGGCTGACGTTGCGCAGCCACGGGACCGGCGGCACGCTGCTCGCGGCGGAAGTCCCGCTCCCCGGTCTGCCGCAGGTGAGCGCATGATCCGAGTCCTGCTCGTCGACGATCACGCGGTGGTTCGTACCGGGTTTCGGCTGCTGCTGCAGGCGCGCCCGGACGTGACCGTGGTCGGAGAAGCCGAATCCGGCGAGGCTGCCTGCGAGCGCTACGTCGCGCTGTCGCCCGATGTGGTCGTCATGGACATCGCCATGCCCGGCATGGGCGGCATCGAAGCGCTGCGGCGCATCCGCGCCCATGACCCGCAGGCGCGGGTGCTGGCGCTGTCCGCGCATGATGACCCCATGCACGCCAGGCGGGCTTTGCGCGAGGGAGCGCTGGGATTCCTCTCGAAGCGCAGCGCCCCCGAGGCCTTGCTCGAGGCGGTTGCGGACGTAGGTGCCGGGCAGCGTTACATCGATCCGCGCGTCGCGCAGAGGCTGGCGCTCGAAGACATCGCGGGAGCGGAGTCATCGCCGATCAAACGGCTGTCGGAGCGGGAGTTCGACGTCTTCATCCGCCTGGCGCGCGGCGCCAGCGTGCAGCGCATCGCGGATGACCTGAGGCTTTCGGCCTCCACCGTCGGCACGCATCTTTACAACATCAAACAGAAGCTCGGCGTCTCCAACCAGTCCGAGCTGACACTGCTCGCCATTCGCCACGGCCTCATCGAGGCCTGACAAAATCGCCTGGAGCGACTTTGGACGGCGGCAGCCGGCCCGAAGGGGTTTCCCGGTGAATTTCACGTCCGAGAAAGCGGGTCTCAGAGGGCGCAGGGACGGAGCCTCGCACAGAGCTATCGGCGGCCAGTAGGCCGACTCGACGGGCAGTCAGACGCTCGAGCGAGCGTCGTGCGGCGGCCTTCGCGATGTGCTTGCACCAGAGGGGCGTCTCGCGTTCCCCCTGGAGGCGGAATTTCTCGCAATTGCAGGTCCACTCGATGTGCTCGTCACTGGTGCGCAGCACCTGCACCTGCACGGTGCGGCCGGCGAAGAAATACGTGCCGATGACCGTGGTGTCACCGCCGCGTGCCGGGCGCTTGGGGAGCCTGAAGGCCATGGGTCGGAGCATACCCCGGCCGGATTGTGGAGCGCTTGTGCATAACCTGTGCGCGGCCTGTGATTTCGCGCTTCCCGCCGCAAAACAGGGGACTCGAGCCGTGGCGCGCCCCCGGGCTGCGGAATGCCGGGCGCCGGGCGTCAGCCGATGTCGGCGAGGGCCGCGGGCACGTGCCGCCGCAGCAGCGCGTTCCGTGCTTGCCATTGCGCTGCGGCATCCAGGGTCTCCAGGAAGCGCACCTCGCCACCGGCCAGGGTGGCAAGCGGCAGGCCGTCGCGGTAGAGCACCCGGTTGCCCGCGAGGGCGGGCAGCCGGGGACCGGGCGTCAGGATCCCGAGCAGGTTGAGCGGATCGGCCGCGCAGAGCGACACCCACTCCTCTTCCTCGCGCGGCCGGCGGCGCACCTCCCGCAGCAGTCCGACCGCCTCGGGGGCGGCGAACTGCTCGCCGGAAAGGCCGGCGACGAAGCGCCCGCCGCGGATCTCGCCTCGAGCCTCGAGGCGCCGATAGCAGAAGAGGAGCTCCCGCCAGGGGGGCAGCCATTGCGCCTCGCGTGCGAGCAGCCGCCAGAAAACGACGCCCCAACGCCGCAACAGCCCGCGCGCAACGAGCTCGACGGTGTCGGCGTCTGTGCCGTTGGCCGTAGCGGCACCGTGCTCGCGGCGTACGAGCGCCCAGCGGCCTGCGGAGTCCATGCCGAAGAGCGCCCGCCGGCGGCGGCGCGGACCCGTGGAGGATCTGCGGCGCTCCGACGGCACCAACAGGGCGCGCAGTCCACCGAAGCTGTCGGAGTTGACGAGACCGAGTCCCACGAGCTCCGCCAAACCTTCTTCCGCCTGCGACGGCAGCAGCCCCGTGCCTTCCACGATCTCGTCGAAGAATGACGCGCCGTGAGCGCTGAGTTGCTGCAACACTCTGCGGCCGCTGGATGACGGCGCGCCGGCGTCGACCGGGCCTGCCAGCGCCGCCCAGGCCCGCAGATGACGCCTGCCCAGCAGCGCGATCGGCGTGCCGCGCACCGGCCCTGCGGCCGGGCCGGATTCGGCTCGGCGCCGCGCCAGCCGCGTCCAGACGAAGCGCCCGGCGAGACACTGCTCATCGAGCCATGCCGGGTCGTACTCGTTGATCCGCGCAGGCAGGATCTCCGTCTCCCAGGCGCCTGCCGGCGCCTCGAAGCCCTCGAGCTGCGCGAGGACCGCGGCGACAGCGTCGGGCCCCTCCATGCGCGCCCGCGGTGCGGCTCGCTGCCACTCCACGAGGAAGCGCTGCAGGTCGCGGGGTTCGACCGGCTCGATCTCCGCCCGCAGCCGTTTCACCGTGTAGCGATGGATGCGGGCGAGCAGTCCGCGCTCGCACCATTCCCCATCGTCGGGCGCTGCCGCGGTGAACCGGCCGTGCATGATCGATCCTTCCGCCTGCAGCGCAGCCAGGGCGGGTGCGATCCGCGCGGCGGGCACGCCGATCGGGGCCGCCAGGGCGGCGGCGGACACCGGGCCCAGCCCCTGGAGGCGCCCGCGGGCGATTTCGCGCAGCGCCTCCTCGGCGCTCCACGGCCGGTCGTATTCCGCGGGAGGGCTGATGGGCGGCTCGGGCCGGGGGTCGGCCAGGAGCGCCTGGAAAAGCGGCAGGCGCTCGGCGGCGACCCAGAGCGTCGCGCCACTCGATCTGAGGCGGGCCGCTCTACGGTCTGCGGCGAGACTGCCGGCCCATTCGCGCCAGTCCGCTCGCTTGTCTACCTCGGCCCCGGTCATGAAGGTGAGCCAGGAGAGCGCGTCGTGCAATTCGTCGGCATCGGCCGCATCCGGCCAGGCCTCATCGCGCACACGGGCGATGGCCGCCGGATCGAGGGCGCCGAGATCGCCTGCCGCCTCGGGATCGAGCCAACGGCGACTCAACACCGCCTGCGTGCGCCGCTCCTCCAGCGGAGCGTCGTCGAGGAACGCGTAGGGTCTCGCCGACAACACCTCCAGGGCGAGCGGCGAGGGCTCCGTGAGATCCCGCGCGGCCACGCGAACGGCGCCGCTCTCGAGATCGCGCAGCAGCGCCTCCAGTCCCCCGATGTCCATCGCCTCCTCGAGGCAGTCGCGAATCGCCTGCCGCACGAGCGGATGGTCGGGAATCTCGAGCTCGCCGGCGAGGTTCTCGGCGCAGGCTACCTGGTCGGGGAACACCGAGGCGAGCAAGTCCTCCGCCGCCATGCGCGCCAGCGGCGCCGGCACCTTGCGGCCGCCGCGAAACCGCGGCAGCGCGAGCGCGATCGCCGCGCTCCAGCGCCAGCGCGCCGGGAACATCGGCGCCGCGCAGAGCGCCTGCACCAGAAGCGGCCGCACGGTATTGGAATGCAGATAGCGCGCGACTTCCCCGAGCTCGAAGCTGTGCGCGGTGGTGAGCGACAGCACGATCGCATCCTCGGTGGCCGCCGCCTGCAGCTCGAAATTGAACGAGCGGCAGAAGCGCTTGCGCAGCGCGAGGCCCCAGGCACGGTTCACACGGCTGCCGAAGGGCGAGTGGATGACGAGTTGCATGCCGCCCGCCTCGTCGAAGAAACGCTCGAACACCACCGTCTCGCGGGTGGGCAGGGCGCCGAGCGCCGCGCGCGCGGCCGCGAGGTAGCCTGCGGCCTGCACCGCGGCAGGTGCAGCCACGCCTACTTCCTGCTCGAGCCAGCTCACCGCCGCCGCGACACCTCCGTCGAGCCGCCTCTCGATCTCGCCTCGCAGCCGCGAGACGCCCTGCGATAGCTCATCCGACCTGCCGGGCGCCTCGCCCAGCCAGAAGGGAATCGATGGCGGTTGGCCATGCGCGTCCGCCACCCGCACCGTGCCCTGCTCCACGCGCAGGATGCGGTAGGAGCTGTTGCCCAGTTGGAAGACATCGCCCTGCAGGCTCTCGATGGCGAAGTCCTCGTTGATCGTGCCGACGGGCTGCGATTGCGGCTCCAGCAGCACAGTGTAGTCGGCCGTGTCGGGTATCGTCCCGCCGGAGGTCAGCGCGGTGAGGCGCGCGCCGCGCCGGCCGCGCACCTTGCGGTTGACGGCATCGTAGTGGATCAGCGCGCCACGGCGGCCGCGCCGTGTGGCGAAGCCGTCAGCGAGCATGCGCACGACATCGTCGAGCTCGGCGCGCTGCAGGTCGCGATAGGGGTAGGCGCCTTGCAACAGGGCGAAGAGCTCGTCGACACCCCATTCGCGCGCCGCGGCTTCCGCGACGATCTGCTGCGCGAGCACATCGAGCGGCTTCGCGGGAATGTGCAGCCGGTCGAGCTCCCCGCGCCGCACGCAATCGAGCAGCGCCGCGCACTCGATGAGATCGTCGCGCGACAGCGGAAAGATCCTGCCTTTCGGCGTTCCGCCGAGACTGTGCCCGGAGCGTCCGACGCGCTGCAGCAGGGCGGCGATGGAGCGCGGTGAGCCGAGCTGACACACGAGGTCCACTTCCCCGATGTCGAGCCCCAACTCGAGCGATGCGGTCGCGACGAGCGCCTTGAGCTCGCCGCGCTTCAGGCGCGATTCCGCCGCGAGCCGCAGCTCCTTCGCCATGCTGCCGTGGTGGGCCGCGACCAGCGTCTCGCCCATGCGCTCCGACAGATGGCGCGCAACCCGCTCCGCGTGGCGGCGCGTGTTGACGAAAATGAGCGTCGTGCGGTGCTCGCCCGCAAGCTGGGCGAGACGGTCATACACCTGCGTCCAGACATCGCCGGACATGACGGCTTCGAGCGGCGCCGCCGGCACTTCGATCTGCAGGTCGCGCCGCCGGACGTGACCGGTGTCGATGATGGTGCAATCGGCTTCCCCGTCGGCGCGCAGTTGCCGGGTGCCGACGAGAAAGCGCGCTACCTCCTCGATCGGACGCTGGGTCGCCGACAATCCGATGCGCGTCAGCCGCCGCCCGGCGAGCGCCTCGAGCCGCTCGAGAGACAAGGCGAGGTGCAGCCCGCGTTTGCTGCCCACCATCGCGTGAATCTCATCGACGATGACGCTGCGCACGCTCGCGAGCATGGCGCGCCCGGACTCCGAGCCGAGGAGGATGTAAAGCGACTCCGGCGTCGTGACCACGATGTGCGGCGGCCGCCGGCGCATGCTCTGCCGCTCGTGCTGCGGGGTATCGCCGGTCCGCACGCAGGTGCGGATCTCGACGTCCGGCAGTCCCATCGCCCGCAGCTCGTCGCAGATGCCGGCGAGCGGCGCCTCGAGGTTGCGGCGGATGTCGTTGGAGAGCGCCTTGAGCGGCGAGACATAGAGGATGTAGGTCTCGTCCTGCAATCCTCCGCGCTCGAGGCCCTCGTGCACCAGCAGGTCGATGGCGGCGAGGAAGGCGGCCAGCGTCTTCCCCGAGCCCGTGGGCGCCGCGATGAGTGTATGGCGTCCCGCCTGGATCGCAGGCCACGCCTGCTCCTGTGCCGGCGTCGGCGCCTCGAAGGCGCGCTCGAGCCAGCGGTTGACGGCGGGATGAAAGGTTGCAGGCATGGGACGAGGCTTGGGTCAGGCTCAAGTGCGATCCGGGCGGGATCAGAGTAGAGTATCTCGATTCGTCAATGCGCGGAGAGCCGCTGGATGTGGAAACAGGCGACGGATCCGGAGGAGTCCTTCCGGGACAAGGCCATCTGGTGGTCGGCCGGGATAGTCATCGCCGCGGCGATCGCCATCGGGGTTTATTACCGGTACTACTCGCCGGCCCCGGCGACACCTGAGCAGCACCCGGCCGCAGCCCCGCAGCCGGCAGCGCCGCCCGCGCCAGCCATCCAGCACCCGATCCCGTCCGCTGCTGAGCAGCAACAGACGCCGCTCCCGCCGCTCGATCAGAGCGATTCGGTTGTCCGCGACTCGCTGGTCGGACTCCTCGGCAAGCCCGCGGTGGCGAAGTTCCTGGTGCCGCACGAGATCATCCGTGACGTCGTGGTCACGGTAGACAACCTGCCCCGCAAAAAGGTCGCGGCGGAGCTTCGGCCGCTGCAGCCGACACCGGGTGACACGGCGGTCGACAACCAGGGCGCCGCGACCATTCTCAGCGAGCAGAACTACGCCCGCTATGCGCCCATCATGCAGGTCGTGAGCGCGGTCGATCCGAAGGCGCTCGCCGCGGTCTACTTCCGCCTCTATCCGCTCTTCCAACAGGCCTATGAGAACCTCGGTTACCCCGGGAAGTACTTCAACGACCGCCTGGTGCAGGCGATCGACAGCCTGCTGGCGACTCCCGACCCGCAGGGCCCGATCTACCTCGTCCGGCCCAAGGTGTTCTATCAGTTCGCGGACCCGAAGCTCGAGGCGCTGCCCGCCGGGCAGAAGCTGCTGATCCGCATGGGTCCGCAGAACGCCGGCGTCATCAAGAAGAAGCTGCAGGAGTTCCGCGCGGTCATCACCGCCACACCGCCGCAGATGACCCCGCCGGAGCAGCCCGCTGCGTCGCCGCAGGGCAGCTCCGGCACGCAGGCGACTCCGCTACCTCAGGGCACTCAGGCGACGCCCGCCAATCCACCGCCACAGTGACGCTGGTGTGAGCGGTGCCGCCGCCCGCCTCATCCCCGCAACCATGTCTCTGACCTCGGCGCGACCCCGAGCGGCCGCGGCGGCGCTGCTTGCGGCGCTCGCGGCTCTGTCGGGTTGCGCCCGCGCACCGCATCACGCCGGCTGGGTGATTCACTCCGCCCTCCAGGTGGTCGGTCCGCCGCCCGCCGGCGGCTACCGGCTGGCCTTCCCCTACATCGTCGGCGATTTCTACGGCTCACCCAACACGGGCGATTTCGTCGTGCCCCTGAGCCGCACGCCCGGCGGCTTCACGCTCGATCTCAACCGCACGCAGCGGGCGCTCGAGAGCGAGCTCGGGCCCACCGACTTCAGTCTTCGATTCCTGAAGATCACGCCCGCCGAGGCCCGCATCGCCCGGCTGACGCCCATCGCCCTCCAGCGCACCGGCATCGACTCCGTGGGCGCGGTGGAGTGGTTGGACGCGCAGTCCCGCGCGCCGCTGATGCTGATCTACATCGACCGGCCAGCGCGCATCGCGGGCTCCCTCACCCGCGGCGGCGAGACGATCCGCTATGACATCCGCGCGGCCAAGCCCGGCTACGTATGGGTCGGCGGCATCCGCGCCGGCGAGCACGACACGCTCTATACCGTGGTGCCGCCGCCCCAACATCTGATCCTGACGATTACCACCACGTCTGCCTGACCCGCCGGCTAAGAGCTCTGCAGTCCTCAGCGACATCATGACGATCGGCAGTCGGATTGAGGGCATCGGTCGCAGACCGTGCGTCCGCCCAACGCGGGCGGCTGCGAGCCTTCATGGTGCGGCCGCGCTCATGTTGCCTGTGCGCTGGACCGCATGCATCGTCGCGGGCGCCAGGGTGAGTGGACTTTGCATCGAGTCCTCGAGTTGTCCGAGCGCCTGCTGCGCGCGCACCAGCGCGTCGAGCCGGCTCTGTGCGCCCACCTCGTCGGCCAGGCGGGCGTCCGCAAGGTCGAGCGGCTGCCGCTCGCCCACGGCGACCTGCGCCCTGACGGACGTGAGCTGGCGCCCGAGATTGCGCAGCAGGGAGTCAGCCGTCACGAGCTGCGCGCGGCCCGAGTCGTAGGCGGCCAGCGAACTGTCGATCTCGGCGATGGCGGCTGCCTGCACCGTCAGGAAGTGAGCCGCAGCCAGTGCGCGTCGCGCCTTGGCCTCGGCGATCGGGCCCTGGTTGTGGTTGAGCACGGGCAGGGGGAGCGAGAGCCCGAGCTCCCACTCCCTGTCGCCGGCGAGCTGCGCATTCCAGGTAAAGCCGGGTCCGAGACTGATATCCGGCCACTGGCGCGCGATTTGAAGCTGCAGCTCCGATTGGCTGGCCGCGTAACGCTCGAGGGCCGCCCGGACATCGGCACGGTCGAGCAGGGCGCGTTGCCGCACCTGCGGACGGGTGAGCTGCAGCGGCAAGGCCTGGAAATCGGCGAACGAGAGGCGCGCGCCATCGAGGGCACGGAGCGGCACTCCCAGTGCGCTGGCGAGGGCGATGCGCGCCTGCTGCAAGCGGGCCGCGGCGGCCTGCCGCGCGAGCGTCGCGCGATCCAACGCGATGCGAGCCTGCGCCACGTCGTAACTCGAGACGCTCCCCGCCCTGAGCTGGCCTGCGAGCAGGCGCAGGACGTTCTGCCGTGTCGACTCTTCCCGACCGAGAAGCGACTCGGAGCGGTGCGCCGCATAGAGCTCGAGGAGCGCGGCTCGCAGCCGGCTGCGCACCCGCCAGGCCGTGCCGACCAGATCCCAGCGTGCCGCCGCGGCGAGATGCTGCGCCTCGGCGAGACGGTAGCCGCGCTTGCCTGCGGTCTCGATGGGCCACTCGAGCGACAGCGGTACGATCCAAGGGTGGATCGCGCCGGGAACGCCGGCATCGTTGCCCGGCGTGATGGCGACCGATGGGTTGGGTCGCTCCCCCGCGCTGATCCGCGCGGCCTGCGCGGCGAGCAGCCTCCCGCGCGCTTCGGCCAGGGCCGGCTGGTAATAGAACGCCGTCAGCGTCAGCGCCTTCAGGCTCCACGTTGCGCCGCGCGAGGGTGGGGCGAGGTGATTGGCCGCCAGAAAGGCGCGTAGTCCGGGCGCCTCGAGCGAGCGCGATTCGAAGCTTGCGATGCCAGCCCCTGCAGACAGAGGCTGCCGCTGAAAGTGCGTGCAGGCGGCGAGCTGGCCGGCGCAAACCAAGAACACCCAGCCGCGGGCAACCTGCGCAGTGTGCCAGCTGCGTGACACAGCCAACTTCGACCGGACGGCTGCTGTCGCTCGGACGAGCATGCGGGAACTATACTGGAATAAGCTTGGGGGATGTCGTGCCGGGCCGTCGTTCGCGAATCTAGCACCGGAGTCCGCCGATGACGCCGCTGAAGCATCTGTTGTTGCCGGCCTGTGCCGTGCTGCTGCTGTCCGGCCCGCTGCACGCCAATGACGACGACGCATCGCCGGCCGCGGCCGGCCAGAGCAGCCCGCTGCCGGCGCTCAGCGCCGCCCAGGAGCGCGCGGTCGGGATCGTCATTGCCGCAGCGCCGGCTGCAAAGCTGCCGCAGCGCAGCGTTGCCTACGGTCGGGTGCTCGACCCGTCGCAGCTCGTCGCCGACGCCGGCCGGCTCGATTCCTCGCGCGCCGCCGCCAATGCGGCCGCGGCGGAGGCCGCGCGGCTGAGGGGACTGTATCGGGGCGCAGACGCGTCGCTGAAAGCGTTGCAGGTGGCCGAGGCGGCTCTGACCGAAGCGCAGGTCCGCGTGCGCGAGGCGCAGACCGATTTCCTGCTGCGCTGGGGACCGTTGGCACAGCTCGGCGGGGCGCAGCGCGCCAGACTGGTCGAACAGCTCGCCGCCGGCCGCCAACTGCTGCTGCGCGCCGACGTGCCGGGTCGCCACACCCTGGGCCCGATGCCACAACACGCGCTGGTCGACGTCGACGGTGTCCAGGTGCCCGCGCGCGTGCTTGGCCCACTGCCGCAGGCGGCGGCACGGATTCAGAGCGTCGGCCTGCTGCTGCAGATCGCGCATCCGCCAGCCGGGCTCGGACCGGGCGCGCAGCTTCCCGTGCTGCTCGAAGGCAGCCATCAGGACGGAAACGTGGTGCCGGCTGGAGCCTTGCTCTACGGAGAAAGCGGCGCCTACGTCTACCACGCGCTGCCCGACAAGACGAAGGACGGCGATACGCGGTTCGCGCCGCTGCCGGTGACGGTCCTGCAGCCGGTCGGCCAAGGTTGGCTGGTGACCGGGCTCAAGACCGATGACCGCATCGTCGTTCGCGGCGCCGGCGTGCTGTGGTCGCTGCAGGGACTGGGCAACGTCTCCGAGGCAGACGAGGACTGATGCTCAGCGCCATCGTCCGCGCTTCGCTGGCGCACCCGCGAATCGTCACTGCGCTGTCCATACTGATCGCCGTCGTGAGTTTTGGCGCGCTGCTCAACGCGCGCTTCGACGTATTCCCGGATTTCGCGCCGCCGCAGGTATTGGTGCAAACGGAGGCGCCGGGACTCGACGCGCAGCAGGTCGAGGCGCTGGTGACACGGCCGCTGGAAGAGCTGCTGGCGGGCACCCAGGACATCGAGGCGGTGCGCTCGACGTCGAGCCAGGGCCTGTCGGCGATTCAGGTGGTGTTCAATCGGCGCGGCGATCCTTACCGGCAGCGCCAGTTGGTCACCGAGCAGCTGGCGGATGCCGCCGGCCTCCTCCCGGTTGGCGTCGGTCCACCACTGCTGTCGCCGCTGTCATCGTCCATGCAGTATCTGATCCACATCGGCTTCACCAGCGATCGGCTGACGCCCGTGCAGCTGCGCGGACTGGTGCGCTGGGTGATCGAGCCGCAGATTCTCGCGGTCCCCGGCGTGGCGCAGGTGATGTTGTATGGTGGCGCCGAGCGCGAGCGCCAGGTGATGGTGGACCCACAGAAGCTCGCGGCCGAAGGATTGACCCTCGACGATGTGTTCCGCGCCACGCGGCGCGCGACGGAGCTGATCGGCGGCGGCTACATCGAGACCCCGGCGCAACGTATCGTCCTGCATGCCCAGGCGCCCGGCGCGACGCCGCAGGCGCTGTCGCAGGCGGTGCTGGCGACACGCGACGGGCTGCCGATCCGGCTCGGTGACGTCGCTACTGTGCGCGACGGCGCGGCGCCGCGCTTCGGTGACGCGATCATCGGCGATCAGCCCGGGATACTGGTCGAGACCTCGACGCAGTACGGTGCCAACACGCTGACAGTCACGCGCGCGCTCGAGCAGCGCCTGAACCAGCTCGCCCCGGCGCTGAAAAAGGAGGGGGTGATCTATCATCCGGCGCTGCTGCGTCCGGCGAGCTTCATCGAGACGGCGCTGGTCAGGCTGCGGGCGTCGCTCCTGATCGGCGCGGTGCTGGTGGTGATCCTG
>Ga0335075_10014009_pt1 | contig 12067 bp, 14 predicted proteins | sample Lox_Sample_24_FD_206723 | JGI IMG/M metagenome (GOLD analysis project Ga0335075, IMG submission 206723) | Soil microbial communities from Loxahatchee National Wildlife Refuge, Florida, United States - Lox_Sample_2.4 | ecosystem: Environmental > Terrestrial > Soil > Wetlands | place: USA... | reverse complement strand
GGCGATCGCCCACACCAGGAGCCCCACAATGACCGCCCAGAGGCCGGCGATCGTGAGGGCCGTGGTGAGCGCGAACTCCTTCTTCACGAACGCCACATCGTCGAAGACCGGGAACTCGAAAGCGGCTTCCTCCTCTTCCTCGAGCTTCCGCTTCGCCTTCTTCGCCATCGCCTAGGCCCCCCGGACCGCGAAGGCCCGCCGGTAGAGCTCCTCCGCGTGGTACGAGCTGCGGACGAGCGGGCCCGCCTCGACGCCGGCGAAGCCCGCCGCGAGCGCGGCCGACTTCCATCGACCGAACTCCTCCGGGGTCACGTACCGGTCGACGGGGAGGTGGTCCGGGCTCGGCCGGAGATACTGGCCGAGCGTGAGGAGATCGACCCCGGCAGAACGCAGGTCGCGGAACGCGCTCGCAAGGTCGTCGTCCCGCTCCCCCAGCCCGAGCATGATCGAGCTCTTCGTCACGAGCCGCCGCGGACCCCGGGCCCGGGCCTCGGCGAGCACGGCCAGCGACCGGTCGTAGCCCGCCCGCGGGTCGCGGACCCCGCGCGAGAGCGCGCGCGTCGTCTCGAGGTTGTGGGCGAGCACGTCCGGCGGGTCGGCGAGCACGGTGGCAAGGGCCTCCGGATCGCCCGCGAGGTCCCCGATGAGGAGCTCAACGAGCGTCGACGGGGTGCGGGCCCGGAGGTCGCGGACGGTCTCGGCGAGGATCGCCGCTCCGCCGTCGGAGAGGTCGTCGCGGCAGACCTGCGTCAGCACGACGTACCGGAGCCCCCAGCGCGCGACCGCCTCGGCGACCCGGGCCGGTTCGGTCGCGTCGACCACGCCGCGGGGCCAGTGGGTCGTCACCGCGCAGAATCCGCAGCGCCGCGTGCAGTCCGTGCCGAGCAGCATGAGCGTCGCAGCGCCCGCCGACCAGCACTCGGGCAGGTTCGGGCAGCGCGCCTCGCGGCAGACCGTGCCGAGGTGGAGCTCACGCAGGAGGTCCCGGACCTCGGGGTACTGGGCGCCGAGGGGCGGTCGGACGCGGATCCACTCCGGGAGGGGACCCGGCCGGATCCCCGTCGCCATCGACGCCGAAGAGGACGCCACGGCCGTTGGACGAATGCGGTCGTCTTAGGCTTTGCGAGCGCGCGAGCCCCCGAGCCGTTCCTCGAGCAGCGTGGCGAGGAAGCTCGCGGGGAGCTCGTCCATGCCGACCTGGCTCGACTCGCCGGTCGAGCCGGCGTCGAGCGTCACGAGGCCGTCTCGCTCGAGCTCCTTGAGCGTCCGCCAGAACGTCGTCCGGCTCATCGGGCTGCCGCCGAGCTCGTCGAGGAGCGCCGCGTGGGCGGCCCGGAGCTTCTGGCTGGGGACGCTCGTCCCGCGCCGCTTCAGCGAGCGGGTGAGTGCGAGCAGCACCCCGAGCTCGTTGGTCGAAAGCTCCTCGAGCTGGCTCTCGGCGACCGTCGGCAGCAGGGAGCCCTTCGCCCGGCGCACGTGTTCGGGGAGCACGGTGTCGGCGTCCGCGTCCTCCGCCGCGTGGGCCGCGCCGGCGAGCAGCTCGAGGGCGAACCGCGCGTCCCCGTTCGGGGCGGCGATCCGGGCGATCTGGTCGAGCACGTCCTTGTCGTAGCTGCCGGCGCGCAGCGCGAGCTGGGCGCGCGCGTCGAGGATGTCGACGAGCGCGGCGCGGTCGTAGGGCGGGAGCGCGAGCCGGTGCGTGACCCCGAAGCTCGAGCGGCTCGCCGCGTCAAGGTACGGGAAGAGGTCCTCGACGGCGATGAGGACGAGCGAGATCGAGCCGAGCTCGACCTCGTGGGAGCGGGTCAGCAGGTAGACGAGTTTCGTTTCCTGCTTCACGAGCGCGCTCGCCTCGTCGAGCAGGACGAGCAGGTGCTGGGGGTTCCGCCGGATCCCCTGCTCGAACACATCGAGCATCTCCGAGAGGCTGTAGCCGCGGTCGGGCAGCGAGACGTCGACGCTCCTCAGGAGGTCGAGCATGACCGTCCGGTCGCTCGCCCGACGCCAGCAGTTCACGTAGGCGACGCGGACCGGGAACTGGCCGAGCCGACCGGCGCGCATGAGGTCGCTGCCCAGGCGCCGGGCGAGGGCCGTCTTGCCGCTGCCGACGCCCCCGTGCAGCAGGAAGTGGTACGCCAGCCCCTTGGCGAGCGCCTCCTTGTAACGCTTCCCGAGGAGCGCGAGCTCCGGCTCGCGGTGGACGAGCCGGGGCGGCACGTATGACGGCTCAAGGGTCTCCTCGTGGACGAGGATGCGTCCCGCCGGGGCCATGACGGCCCGCGGGACAGGCGGGGCCCATATCAGGTTCGCTCTCGCCGCGCCGAGCGGCGGGGCCGCCGTCCGAGGCCCAGCCCCCGTCGGGTCGCCTCCGCGAGCGCCCGGGGCGGGAGGCGGCCGTCGACGACGATCCAACCGGGCCGTCGGGCCATCGCCCGATAGGCGCGGGCGACCCGCGCGAGGACGCGTCGCCGCTCGAGCGGACCTCGGCCTGCACCGCGGCGTCCCAGGCGACGGAGCGCCTCCGCCGGCGGGAGGTCGAGGAGCACGACGCGATCGGGGACGCGGGTCGCGACCCGCTGCAGCGCCTCGAGCCGCCGGCGGTCCCTCGGCCCGAGGGCGCTCCCCTGGTAGGCGAGCGTCGAGTAGAACGAGCGGTCGGTGATCACGAGGTCGTGCCGGGCGAGGGCCCGCTCGAGTCCCGGGCGGGCGAGGTGCCGATCGAGCGTGAAGTACACGGCCCCGGTCCAGGCATCGGTCGCGCCCGCCGACTGGGCGAGCGCCCCGAGTTCCCGGTCCGCGGGCTCCCGACGGCGCGCGACCGACCAGCCGTCCTGGCGGAGGCGGGCCGCGAGGGCCCGCGCGAGCGTCGACTTTCCCGCGCCGTCGATCCCCTCGAGCGCGATGAGGCGCCCCCGGGACGTCATCGGGGGCCCTCCCGGACCTCGGGGCGGAAGCCGTAGACCCGCTCGATCGACTCGGAGAACGGCACCCAGAGCCGCTCGGCCTGGTCGGGCTCGTGCTCCGCGACCGCGGCGGCCCGCCGGGGCACGGTCGCGAGGTCCAGCACCGCGCCCGGGCGGTGCGGGTCGTCGAGGAAATCGGTCTCGAGAAACCACGACGGTCCATCGCCGAGCGTGGCCCGCACGAGATCGCGCCGGGCGAGGTACGAGGCCGCGACCCCGCGGCGCTCGTCGGGGCGCACGTGCGAGCGCGCATAGTGCTTCACGACCCGCTCGGCCCGGAGCCCGGCCCGACCCGCGAGCTCGGCGAGGGAGCCGAAGCCGGCGGCGTCGAGGTCTTCCGAGTGCACGACCGCGGGGCAGTCGGCGTCCCGCGCGACCTCGAGCGCGTGGAAGAACGCCTCGTCGATCGCCGCCCGGATCGGCGGCTCGACCGGAAAGTGCGCTCGTCCGACCTCTCCGAGCGCGACGGCGCGACGCTCGCGGACCCAGGCACCGGCCAGGTCGAGGGCCGACCGCTGAAGCGCGAGGCCGGCCTCGACGCCGAGCGCCGCGGCCTGGCCGACGAGGTCGATGGGGTACGGGGCCACGACGGGATGGACCTCGACCGGGGTCTCGGACCGGATCAGCTGGGCCAGCGCCTCCGTCGTCTCGAACTGCGTGCGGTACTCCTCGAGGGACCGGGGCACCTGGGGCCCGTAGTTCTGGGTCGCCAGGAACAGATGCGTCCCGCCCGCCTTCGCGAAGCGCCGCGCCGCGGTGAGGCCTTCGCCCGCTGGAGAGAGGTGGCAGTGGTGGTCCACGACGGGGAGGCCGCGGGGCAGCGGCACGCGCGCCTCCGGCCTAGCGGAGGAGACCCGCGCCCTGGAGCTCCTTCGTGATCTTCTTGACGGCGACCTCGACGTCCGAGGGCTTGCGGGCCCCCGTGCAGACGAGCTTGCCGCTCCCGAACAGTAGCACCACGACCTTGGGCTCGTCGATCCGGCAGACCAATCCCGGGAATTGCTCGGGCTCGTACTCGACCCGGTCGAGGCCCAGCGTCACGGCGATGGCGTTCAGGTTGATCTCGCTCTCGAGGTCGGAGCTCGCGACGATGTTCTGCACCTCGATCTTCGGGTGCATGTTGATCTTCTGACCGCCCTTCTTGATCTGGGCGGCCACCGTCCGGATCGACTCCTCGACCTCGTGCATGCTCTTCGCGCCGGTGCAGACGACCTTGCCCGAGCGGAACAGGAGGATCGCCGTCTTGGGCTGCTTCAGCCGGTAGATGAGGCCGGGGAACTGCTCGGGCTCGTACTCGGCCCCGTCGAGGCCGAGCGCGATCGACTGCAGGTCCAGCTCGTCGCCGAGGGAGGTCGAGGCGACCACGTTTTCGATCCGGATCTTGACCAAGGATATCCCCGGGGCGGGGACTATTTAAGGTGGTATATAAAGGGTCGGACGCTCGGTGAAACGGTACCGCGCGCGCCCGTCACGGGAGCGCGCCGCCGTCCGGACCCCCGTCGGCCGGGGGCGGGAGGTCGGGGGCGTGCGGCGACCGATCGGCGAAGAGGGGGCCCGCCAGGACGTCCTCCGGAGGGAGGCCGAAGAAGTCGCGGATCACCCGTCGCGTGAACCCCCAGAGCACGTGTCCCTCGAAGACGGTCGCGTTCACTTCGGTGTAGCCCTGGACCGTCTCGCGGTGGACGCGGGCCGTGGTCGCGAGCGCGGAACGGGGGAGCCAGAACACATGCGCGACCTCGTCCGCGCTGCGCACGCTCGGGGCGCGTCCGTCGGGGCCCAAGGCGGCGGCGAAGACTCCGACCACGAGTCGGAACCGGGACGCCTCCGACGCCCCGACGAACCGCGGGCCATCCCGGAGGTCCCCCCGCGTCAGGCCCACCTCCTCCTCGAGCTCGCGGAGCGCGGTCGCGAGCAGGGAGCCGTCCCCGTCATCGACGTGTCCGCCCGGAAGGGCGACCTGGCCCGAGGCGGGGTCGGTCGCCCGCTCGGTCCGTTCGATCAGCAGCGTCTCGATCGCCTGCCGGCCCTCCCGCAGGACGATCGTGACCGCGGCCCCGGCGGTCGAGACCGGGGGAGTCTCCGCGGGGTAGCGGTGGAGCAGGTCCGGGAGGGCTCGCGGGGCGTCCCCCTCCGACGCCGGCGCCGAGGCCGACACGGCTACGCCTGCCAATCGTAGGTGACCTTCTCGCGCACGACGGTCCGGTCCTCGGGGTGCTCGGCCCGGGGCTCCAGCTTGCGCTCGAGGTCCGCGATGCGCAGCCGGAGCTCCCGAACCTCGCGCTCCAGCTGCTGCAGCCGGGCCGGAAGGTCGAGGGGGGCTGGGGTCGACATCGGTCGGCGAACCCCCCTACAGGAAATAACCTTCCCGTCGGGACCTAGGGAGCCGGGGGCGCCCCGGAGGCCCGGGCGGCCTCGGCCCCGTCGACGAGCGCCTCGATCGCCTCGATCGTCTCAGCCGGCCGCTCGACCGGCACGAGGTGGCCCGTGTTTGCGAGGATCCGCATCTGCGCGTGCAGGATGGATTGGCGCAGGATCCGGCCGTGCGAGGCATCGACGACCTGATCGTCCATCGCCTGCACGATCAGCGTCGGGGCCCGGACGGAGGCGATCCGGTTCTTCTCGTCGAACTTCGCCATGGCGCGGCCCCACGCGACGGCCGGGCCGAAGTCCCGCCGCTTCACCTCGCGCCGGAGCTCGTCGGCGACCTCGAGGTGGGCCTCGACCCAGTCCGGGTAGTAGAGGTCCTTGAGCAGCCGGAGGGCGAAGGCGTCGCCCCCCTCCTTCGCGTAGAGGTCGGACCAGCGTTCCGCGATCGAACGCGTGTGCGCGTCGACGTACGCCGCTCCCGAGATCATCGTGAGGCTCCGCGTTCGCTCCGGGGCGTCGAGCGCGATCCGGAGCGCGAGCAGGGCGCCCCCGCTGAGTCCGACCCAGTGCGCCGAGTCGATCGAGCGCCCATCGGCGAAGTGGAGGACGTCGGCCATCATCTCCTCGAACGAGTACGTGGAGCCGGCGGGTGCCGGGCTCTTGCCGTGCCCCCGGAGGTCGGGGGCGAGGACCCGGTACTTCTTCGCCAGCCGTCCCACGACCCCGTTCCAGACCGTGTGCGAGCCGGCCGCGCCGTGCAGGAGGACCACGGGCGGACCGCGGCCCTCCTCCCGCGCCCAGAGCTCGATCGGCGCCGCTCCCTCGGCCATCGCGGCGGCGAGTCCGGTCCGGTATTTGCCCTCGGCGGCCGCTCGGCACGGTCCGGGGTACCCCTAAATAGCCGGTCCGGGCTCCGGCGGTCGATGGCGCGCGGGGTGATGCTCATGAGCGGCGGCATCGACTCGCCCGTCGCGATGCACTACCTGCTCCGCCAGGGCCACGAGCTCGTGGGCGTTCATCTCGACAACCGGCCGTTCACCGACGATTCGCCGCTCGAGAAGGTGCTCGACCACCTCAAGCTGCTGCGCGAGCGCTATCAGCAGCCGATCCCGCTCTACGTGATGCCCCACGGCCCGACTCAGATCACGCTCATGCGCACCACGGACCGACACGTGGGCTGCGTGCTCTGTCGCCGCTTCATGTGGCGTTCGGCCGAACGGCTCGCGGAGCGCGAAGGGGCGACGTTCCTGGCCACGGGCGAGGCGTTGGGCCAGGTCGCCTCCCAGACGCTCTCCAACATGCGCAACGCCACGGTGTCGGTCGCCCTGCCGATCGTCCGCCCGCTGATCGGCTTCGATAAGCAGGAGATCGAGGCGGTCGCGAAGTCGATCGGCACCTACGGCATCTCCACCCGGCCGGGTGTCTGCTGTCAGGCGGTCCCCGACAAGCCCGCCACCCGGTCGAACCTGGTCCAGATCGAGGCCGAGGAGACCCGGCTCGACGTGGAGCAGATGATCGACGACTGCGTCCGCAAGGCCCAGGTGTTCTGACCTTCACGCCGGCCGACCGGCGGTCCGAGGGGCTTTCCTGCGGCTCGACCGTTTGATATAGGGTCACGGCGTCCTTTCCGCATGGCCCAAGGCATGGCCCAGCCGAACTACGCGCGAACCGCCCACATCCTCGCCCTGATCGGAGGGATCTTCATCGTCATCGACGGGCTCCTCACGCTCGCGGTCGCCTCGCTGCTCGCGGGCGCGCTGGCGGGGCTCGGGTACGGCGCCTTCGGGGCCCTCGTCGCCATCTTTGGCGCGATCGGCTTCATCCTCGGTCTGATCATCCTCTACGGCGCCGTCCAGCTTCGCCGCAACCCCGCCTCCACCAAGACATGGGGCATCCTGCTGATCGTGCTCTCGCTCGTGAGCTACATCGGGGGAGGCGGCTTCTTCATCGGCCTCATCCTCGCCCTCATCGGGGGCATCCTGGCGCTCACCTGGCACCCGCCCGCGGCGGCCGCCCCCGGCGGCCAGTGGAACCAGCCTCAGCCCGGCACGTGGGGTCAGCCGACCGGCGCCCCGCCGCTCCAGCAGTCGGCCCCGGCGCCCGGGGCCGGCCAGCGGTTCTGCGCCTCGTGCGGCTCGCCGAACGCCCCGGGCGCCACGTTCTGCGCGAAGTGCGGAGCGCCGCTCAGCCCGTAGGCCACGGACCTTCGGCGGGCCCCGACGGGTCTCGGCGCATGTACCGCCGGCTCCAGCTCTGCTCGAGCCAGGGCGGTTACGAGGCCGTCCCGGACCCCCCGCACCCGCTCGACCTGCGCCGCGCCCGCGACTCGCTGGAGCGGGCCGGGATCGCGGTCGTGGACGCGCGCGTGCTCCTCCTCGCGGCGATGGATCCGGAAGTGACGATCAGCCGGAACGGTCGGCTGCTGTTCAAGACGCGCGACGAGGCGGCGGCCGAGCGGGCGTTCGAGCGGCTCCGCGGCCTCCTCGCGCTGCCGGGCCCGGCCCCCGGCGCGCCGTCGCGTTCCGAACCCCGTTCAGGTTAAGCCGCGCACCGGCCTTCGTCCGGCCGGAAGCGTCCATGCGCGAGACCTGGGTCGTCGGGGCGGCCTCGAACCGCTTTGGCAAGATGAAGGAGAGCGCCCGGGAGTCCGCGACCCGGGTCGCGCTGGAGGCGATCCGCTCCTCCGGCCTCGAACCCAAGGACATCGGCCACACCTTCGTCGCGAACGCGTTCGGGATCTCCGAGCACCAGGCCCACGTGGGTCCGCTCATCAACGGCGGCCTCGGGATCCCCGAGGTCCCGTCCGCCACCATCGAGTCCGCGTGCTCGTCGTCGAGCGCGGCGCTGCACGAGGCGATCGTCCACGTCGGGGGTGGGTTCGAGGACGCGGTCCTCGTGGTGGGCGCCGAGAAGCTCTCGCATCTCGACACCCTCGCCGCCACGAGCTACTTCGCGATCGCCGCCGACTATCCGTTCGAGACGAAGAACGGCGCCACGTTCCCGGGCCTCTATGCTACGCTCGCGACCGCCTACGAGCACCATTACCCCACGAAGCCCGAGATGCTCGGATCGATCGCCGTGAAGGCGCACGCGAACGGCGCGCGGAATCCCCACGCCCACTTCCAGAAGGAGATCTCGATGGACACCTACCTCAACTCGCCGATGATCGCGTCGCCCCTCCGGCTCTACGACTGCTGCCCGTTCTCGGACGGCGCGGCCGCCGTGGTGGTCGCGGCGAAGGAGTTCGTGAAGCAGCCGGCGGCCGAGCCGCTGGTCGTGCGGGCCTCGGTGCGGACCGGGTCGGTCACGGAAATGCAGGACCGTCCCGACCTCCTGGGCCTGCCCGCGACCCGGGCCGCCGCGGCGAAGGCGTTCCGCCAGGCGCACTTGGAGCCGAAGGACATCGACTTCGCCGAGGTGCACGACTGCTTCACGATCGCCGAGATCTTCGCCCTCGAGGACCTGGGGTTCTTCCCCCAGGGCGCGGCCGGGGCCGCGTCGCTCGAGGGGACCACGGCCCGGGACGGTCGGCTCCCCGTCAACCCGTCCGGCGGCCTCAAGGCGAAGGGCCACCCGGTGAGCGCGACCGGCGCCTCCCAGGTGGTCGAGGTGTTCGAGCAGGTGAACGGCCTCGCCGGAAGCCGCGCCGTCCCCCGAACGGACGTGGCGCTGACGCACAACGTCGGCGCGACCGGCGGCTCGTGCTCGGTCCACATCTTCGCGCGCCGCTGAACGGGGGAGGCGATGGTCACCGACGAGCTCCCGAGCGCCCCGCATACGATCCTCGAGTGGTTCCACGGCTACGAGGAGGAGGGCCGCCTGCGCGGCTTCAAGTGCCGGCACTGCGGGCTCGTCACCGCGACCTGGGCGCTGGCGTGCGCCCGGTGCGGCCGGGCGGACCTCGAGGAGACCGCCCTCGCCGCCACCGGCGCGGTCGTCGCGTTCACGATCCTCTCGGTCCCCGGCGACGACTTCCTCAACGACGCGCCGTACGCCTACGTGGTGGTCGCGCTCGACGGCGGGGGCCGGATCACGGGCTGGATGCCGACCGTCCGCGACGCCTCCCAGATCGCGATCGGCGACCGCGTGCGCTACGTGTCGAGCTATAAGCCGGGCGTGCAGTTCGCGAAGGACGCGGGGACCCCGTCCACCGCGTAGGGACGCGCCCCGATGGACCCTGCGACCCCGGATCCGCAGCGACCGTGGCTCCGGTTCTACCCGCCCAACGTCCGGCCGACGGTCCCGATCCCGGACCAGCTGGTCCCCGAGCTCCTCCTCGAGAGCGTCGGCCGATGGCCGGATCGCGCGGCCATCGTCTACTACGGGGCGAAGTGGACCTACCGCGAGCTGTGGGAGGAGAGCGAGCGGTTCGCCGCCTCCCTGGCCCGCGAGGGGATCGGCCCCGGGGACCGGGTCGCGATCTACCTCCCCAACTGTCCGGTCTACCCCATCGCCCTCCTCGGGATCCTGCGCCTCGGCGCGATCGTGGTCCAGGTGAGCCCGCTCTACCTCGGGCAGGACCTCACTCGGCTGCTCGCCGACTCCCAGCCGAAGGCGATCGTGACGCTCGAGATCCTGTACCCCCATCTCGCGAAGGTGCGCGCCTCCGCCCCGGTGCCCCGGGTCTACGTTGCCCGACTGCGGGATCAGTACCCGTGGTACCTCCGGCCGTTCGTCAACTCGGTGCTCCGGCGGCAGAAGCTCCCGACCGAGTACCCCACCGACCCGTGGGTCCGGTCGTGGCGCGACGCGATCGCGGCGGAAGGGATCGCCCCGCTCGTCCACCGCGACCCGGCGACCACGGTCGCGGTCTACCAGTACACGGGGGGGACGACCGGCGTGCCGAAGGCGGCGATGCTCACGCACCGCAACCTCGTCGCGAACATCCTCCAGATGAACGAGTGGGACACGGTCCGCCAGCCCGGCCAAGAGGTCGTCCTGGCCGCGATCCCGCTGTTCCACATCTACGGGCTCACGGTGGCGTTCCTCTCGCCGCTCCACATGGGCGGCACGGTCGTGCTGCAGACCCGTCCCGAGATCCGGGAGCTGCTGAAGCTCATCGATCGCTACCAGCCCACGCAGTTCCCCGGCGTGCCCGCCCTCTACCTCGCGTTCAACAGCCATCCCGACATCCAGCGCCACAAGATCCGCTCGATCCGGTTCTGCCTGAGCGGCTCGGCGCCGCTCCCCGTCGAGGTCGCGAAGCGGTTCGAGGAGCTCACCGGCGGCCGCATCATCGAGGGCTACGGCCTCAGCGAGACGTCGCCCGTGACCCACGCCAACCCGATCGGGGGCGAGCGGCGCGCGGGATCGATCGGGCTCCCGATCTCGAACACCGACCACCGCGTGGTCGACCTCGAGACCGGGACGCGCGTCCTCGCCCCCGGCGAGATCGGGGAGCTGAGCGTCCGCGGCCCGCAGGTGATGCGGGGGTACTTCGGCCAGCCCCGGGAGACCGAGCTCGTGCTGCGGGACGGCTGGTTCCGCACGGGCGACATCGCCCGGATCGACGCGGACGGCTACGCGTACATCGTCGACCGGAAGAAGGACATGATCGACGTCGGCGGCTTCAAGGTCTATCCTCGCGAGGTCGAGGAGGTCCTGTTCCAGCACCCGGCCGTCGCCGACGCGGCGGTCGTCGGGGTCGGGGACCCCACCCGCGGAGAGTCCGTGAAGGCCTTCGTGGTGAAGCGCCCCGGCGCCTCGGTCAGCGCCGACGAGCTGATCGCGTTCGTCCGCGAGCGGATCGCGCACTACAAGGCGCCGAGGTCCGTCGAGTTCCGGGACGCCCTGCCCCGGAGCGGCGTCCAGAAGGTGCTGCGCCGCGTGCTGCGCGACCAGGCCGAGGGGACGGCCGCGCCGGCCCCCGCTACAGCCCCCGCGAAATGAGGTCGCGGGAGATCACGAGCCGCTGGATCTCGTTGGTCCCCTCGAAGATCTCGCTGATCCGGGCGTCCCGGTACGCGCGCTCGATCGGCGTGCCGCGGATGTAGCCGAGCCCGCCGTGGATCTGGAGCGCCTCGTCGACGACGTCGGACGTCCACTCGGAGGCCAGGCACTTCACGATCGCCGACTCGCGGGTCTTCTGGAGCCGCTCCAAGTGGCTCCACTGCTTCGGGTCCGTGCCGAGCCGGTCCTGGGTCGCGGCGGCGTGGTAGACCATGAACCGAAGCGCGTGGATCAGCATCGCCATGTCGGCGAGCTTGAACTGGATCGCCTCGTACTCGCTGATGGGCAGCCCGAACTGCGTGCGGTTCTTCGAGAACGCGAGGGACTCCGCGCAGGCGGCCTGCATGCCGCCGAGGCTCGCGGCGCCGAGGGAGACCCGGCCCACGTCGAGCGCCGTCATCGCGACGTGGAACCCCTTGCCGACCTCCCCGAGGACCCGATCCGGTCCCACCGGCACGTGGTCGAGGATCAGCTCGGCGGTCGAGGTGCCGTGGAGCCCCATCTTCTTCTCGGACCGACCGACCTTGAAGCCGGGCAGGTTCGTGTCGACCACGAACGCGGTCACGCCCCCGTTCGGGCCGCGCTTCACGTCGTTGCCGGCCATCACGATGATCGTGTCGGCCTCGCGTCCGTTCGAGACGTAGATCTTGGTGCCGGTAATCGTCCAGCCGTCCCCGTCCTTCTCGGCGACCGTGTGGACCGCCCCAGAGTCGCTGCCCGACCCCGGCTCGGTGAGGCTGAACGCGAGGAGCTTCTTGCCCTGGGCCGCCGGCGTGAGCCAGCGCTGC
>Ga0335075_10014008_pt1 | contig 12068 bp, 2 predicted proteins | sample Lox_Sample_24_FD_206723 | JGI IMG/M metagenome (GOLD analysis project Ga0335075, IMG submission 206723) | Soil microbial communities from Loxahatchee National Wildlife Refuge, Florida, United States - Lox_Sample_2.4 | ecosystem: Environmental > Terrestrial > Soil > Wetlands | place: USA: Florida... | reverse complement strand
CTGGCCGCGAAGCCGATTTTGCAACGAGCCACCGGGACAACAGATTCGCTTCCTGTGCCGCGAAGAATTCTCGACTGCCTGCCACAACGCCCGGCGGCAGCGCCAGTTCAACGGCAGCGGCACCTGCGGGAGGCAGGTCGACGAGATACGTAGCGATCGCGGGATATTCGGCACGGAAGGTTCTCGCGAGTCCCCAAAGCGAGGCTTGTTCCGGGTCTGCCGATTCGCCCGGACACACAGCCAGGGCTCCTCGAGTCACGAGACACACCTGCTTCACCGACCCCGGATACTCATGTCCCTGTCGCGCTACTTGTTGGAACTGCGAGATGACAAAGGTGAGGTTTCCCGCAAGCAATACACTGGCGGGCTCGCCCAGCACACTATGAAAAAGCGTCTCCGGATCGGCGCGACGGGTAGATGACCCTTGTGCTTCCACCGCCAGAGCGATTTCCTCGCACCATCGGATCAGAGCGAAGTCAAATCCCTTGGCTGCCGGGATAATCCAGGCCGACCCATGTTTATCGGAGGGCGTCGAAGTTGCTTCCGCCACCGGTTGCCACTCCGTTTGCCACATGGCTGACTGCTTCGCCGGAGCTGCGACCTGGCGCATGCGAAGCGCGTTGATCTCGGCGACCAGGACCCCTTGCGGGTCAGTAATGAGAACGTCGGCTTCTGCTTCATCCAGCGACGCCGATGTCATCCTGACCTGCGCAAAAGCCGGCACCGCGTTCCGCAATACGTGATAGCTGGCTATGCTCATGGGCAGCAAGGCCCTGCCACGAAACTCCTCAGGCTGCGCCGCCTGCAAGGTCTGCAGGCAGGCATCAAGCAGCGTCGGATGTATGGCAGATGCATCTTGTCCTTGCGCCTGCGCAAGCGCGTTCTCGGTGACGGCCGCAATTTCTCCCAACGCGAAGCCGGCGCCGACATATACGCGCTCCAGCAGGCGAAAGGCCGGTCCATAGCTCAGGCCGTTTTCGTTCAACTCACGGTAGATCTGCTCCGGGCCGAGGATTCCGCTCGATTGGCCTTTGAGAGCATCGGGGTCGATGGCAGGCTTTGCCTCGCCAACAATGGTTTCGTCGGGCTGCCAGAATCCACTTGCTAAGGTCTCCCATTTTCCGTCAACCTTCGCGGCAAGCTTCAGTTCGCGAGCTGGACCGGAGAGCGTATGCAGTGCAGTCGGTTCGGCTCCCAGGACGAGACGCTGATGTACGGCGAAGTCTCGCACCGTTACGGGATCGCCGTTGGCTGCTGCCGTCGCTCCCCTGCGCGCCTCCTCCAGCCACGCGGCGAACGGGAAAATGGGCTGGCCGTTCCAGCAATGTTCGGCCAGCCATGGCAGCGCGCTCACGCTCAACAAAGTCTGCCAAAGCCTCCCTTCAACAAAGGGCGAGGAGATCTCCTGCTGCAGCGGTTCGTTGCCACGTCCCGGATGCCCCACATCGGCCGGCGTAGCGTTCGATTCAGCAAGCCAGTAGCGCCTGCGGTTCCATATATAGGGTGGGAGTTCGACGGGAGCAATCGATCCGGGATAGATGTTCTGCCACGCAAGTGCCGCTCCCGCTTCATAGAGCAACGCTGCTGCCGTCATGAGAGTTGCCCGCGCCCCTTGGCCCCGACGCATGGAGGCGATGGTGGAAATTGCCTCGCCGTCGCCGCTCGCCTCTGGCGACTCTCCAGCACAGGCCGTCACAGAACGCAAAAGCACGGGATGGGGACCAATCTCGAGGACAGTACGGCAGCCAAGTCGGAAAAGCTGATCGACGGCCTGGCGAAATAGAACCGGCCTGCGGATGCCCTCGCCCCAGTACGCTGCATCACCGTCACTCTCGCCCCAGGTCTTGCCTGTGACAGTTGAAACCATCGTGATGGAGGGGCGAGAGTGAGGCGGGGCAGAAGCAAACTCAACGCGCAGATCCGCCGCCAATGCCCTGCTTGCTTTCTCCATCGCGGAGCTGTGAAAGGCGTAGCGCACATCCAGCCAGCGCGTATTCACCTCGCGACTTGCAAGGATGCCAGCAAGCGCCTGCAGCTTCGGCTCGGGTCCCGAAAACACCACCGAGGACGGCGCGTTAATGGCCGCGATTTCCGGCGCGGATCCACCATTTGAAAGGGCGCATGCCGAGAGCGCGGAGCTGGCTTCGGCGACGCTCATCTCGGCAGCCATCATGCGGCCTTGCTCTTCGCTGGCGGAACTTGTTTCGCTCATGCGCTGCCCCCGCTTCAATACCAGGCGCATGCCTTGTTCAAGCGAAAGAACGCCCGCCGTAACAGCAGCCGCAACCTCACCAACGCTGTGGCCGACAACAACGCCGGGAACGATGCCCCAGCTGACCAAAGTCCGTACCAATGCCACCTGCATGGCAAACAAGAGAGGCTGGGACTTTGCCGTGTCCTCTAGCATGGCGGCATTTTCCGCTGCTGCCCGAAGATCCCACCCTGCTGTCTCTCGCACAAGCTTTTCGCATGTGGAGAAGACAGTCTCAGCCTGTGGAAAATCCCCGACCAGCGCCGGCAGCATGCCTGGCCAGACCGAGCCCTGGCCGGAGAAAACGAAAGCAAGATTAGGCTGCGCATCGGATGCGTTCGATGGGCAGCCGATCCATGCCGCCATTTTTGTCTCGAGTTTCTCCGCTGCTTCGACTGCACTTGTGGCAACCACGGCCACGCGAAACGCTGCGTGGTCGCGGGTGCGCGCTGCAGCCGGCGCAATTCGCGCCAGATCGGCGCCGGGCTTGCGAAGCAACGTGACGTAAGCACCGACCTGCGCCTTCAGCGATTCCGAAGAATGTGCCGAAATCGGCAGACAAAACTCGCGGGCGGTCCCTTGAGGTAAAGCTGACTGCGCTGTTTGCGGCAGAATCGGCGCCTCTTCGAGCACGACATGGGCGTTGGTGCCGCCGAGTCCGAAGGAACTCACGGCGGCAAAGCGCGGTTGCGCGCCCCGCGGCCACGTTCCCGGCTCGGTCGCTGGTTTCAGGCGACTGCCCACGCCCAAACGGATCTGCGGATTCAGCCGATCGAAGTTTAGATTGCGCGGGATCGCCTGGTTCTCAAGCGACAGCACCACCTTGATCAATCCGGCAATACCAGCAGCGGCTTCCAGATGCCCGAAGTTGGTCTTCACTGCTCCCAGCACACATGCAGAGTTGGCTCCGTCTGGCGAAGCACCGTACACGGCGTCCAGGGCCTCTACTTCAATCGGATCGCCGAGCGAGGTGCCGGTGCCATGGGTCTCGACGAAGGAAACGTCGGCCGGACGGATTTGCGCATCGCGAAGAGCATCCCGAATTACTGTTTCCTGCGCCGGTCCGTTGGGCGCAGTGAGCACACTTGAGCGGCCGTCGTGATTGACAGCGCTTCCACGAATCACGGCACGGATCGGGTCTCCCGCCACAATGGCATCGGACAGGCGCTTGAGGACAACCACCCCGCAACCCTCGCCGGGGACGAAGCCATCGGCTGCCGCGTCGAAGGTCTTGGCGCGGCCGTCGTGGGAAAGCATGCCCCATTCGGCGAAAATACGCACTTCGTCTGGAAGCAGCTTGAGACTCGAGCCGCCCACCAGCGCGACGCCGCACTCGCGCCGGCGCAGAGACTGGCAAGCCAGGTGGATGGCCACCAGCGACGACGAACAGGCCGTGTCAACCGCCATGCATGGCCCGCGAAGGTTGAGCAGAAACGATATCCGCCCTGCGGCCACGCTATGTGCCGCGCCCACGCCGGTGTACGCGTCAAACACGCCTCCCTCGCGCATCTGTAAACGGAAATAGTCGGTGTTATAGATGGCCGCGAAGACGCCGGTTTCACTGCCGCTCAGGGAGCTTGGGACGATGCGGGCATCGAGCAGGGCTTCCCAACAGACCTCCAGCAGAAGCCGCTGTTGCGGGTCGATGGAATGGGCCTCGCGAGGAGCGATGCCAAAGAATTCAGGGTCAAAACAATCTACACCGTCTAGATAACCGCCCAGAAGCAGGTGGAGCTCTAATGTCTCGCGGGCGCCGGGCCAGCGATCTTCTGGAATTTTACGAATCCCCGATCGGCCCTCATCGAGTAGCCGCCAGTAGGCGGCTGCGGTTTCCGCTCCGCCAGGGAAGCGGCAACCCATGCCGAGAATTGCGATCGGCTCGGCCATGAACAATTGCGCAGCCGCTCCGGCTTCGGCGCGCGCGCGCTTTGCGGCCACAGTTAGCCGCGCCGCGCTCAACGCCGGTTCGATGCGATCAGTCGCCATTGGTCGGGTCTCCCGGTTCCATCAGTGCCCGGAGGGCGTCAGCCTCAGAAAGCTCTTGCTGCACACCCGGCCCGAAGCCTGCTTGCCCACCCCACACGTCCCCATTCAGATCAGAAAAAGGCAAATGTGGAGCTGCGGACGGTGCCGCATCCGGCATGACACCAAGCCGCTTGGCAATCTGAATGGCAAGAGCATTGACGGAAGGATAGTTAAAGACTGCGGTTGCGGGCAGCGCCAAGCCCAGGACGCCATTGACCCGGCGAATGAACTCCAATGCCATGAGCGAATCGATGCCCATCTGCCCGAATGGCTGATTCGCTGCAATTCTGTCCGGCGCCAGCTTGAGTACGCGGCTCACTTCGGCGCGCAGCAGAACTTCGACCTTGAGCAATTTTTCGGCATACGTGGTTCCGCTGAGCAGTTCGTCGAGAAAGCTTTCGGCCGCCGTGGAGCTTGTCCTGGCAGACGGGTTCCCGCCATTGAGGTTCGCCAGTTCGCGTAAGAGCGATGGGACGCCATCGTGTGCAGAAATCAATTTGTCCGCATCAATACGCGCTGCCAGCGCCTGCACCGGATCAGAACGTAAGGCCTGCCCCAGCAGATACAAGGCCTCGTCTTGTTCAAAGCTGCCGAAGCCTTCCGCCTCGTAGGCCTCGATGGTTCGGCTGGTCCCCGTTTCGCGTGCAAGACCAAGACCCAGCCAACCCGCCCAGTTGATGGCCGAGGCCGGCAGCCCCAGTCCGCGCCGATATCCCGCAAAAGCATCCATGAAGCTGTTGGCTGCCGAGTAGCTTCCGTGACCCGGTTGAGGAAAGACGCTGGCGATAGACGAGAACATCACGAAGAAGTCGAGCGGTAGTCCAAGTGTTGCCTCATGCAGATGCCAGGTGCCTTGTATCTTGGCTCCGAAGACCGTATCAAAACGGTCCGGAGTCAGATTCGTTACAAGTGCATCATCAATGACCGCAGCCGCATGCATGACGCCGCGCAAAGGCGGCATGGTGCGGGTAATCTCGCTCACCAACTGCCGGACCTGGGCTAAGTCGAGGATGTCGGTGCGGTGGTGCTCGACCATCGCCCCCTTCGCCCGGACGCGTCGAAGAACCTCAATCTCTGCCGCCCCCGCTTGCCGTCGCGAAACGAGCACGAGATGACCGGCGCCATTCTCGGCCATCCATTCCGCAACCGCCGCGCCTACGCCACCCAGGCCGCCGGTCAGGATATACGTTGCATTGCGGTGAAATAGTGCGGGTTGGTTGTTGGCTCGCAATGGCAGGACGCGCACTTCTTTAAGGTTTTCAAACTGGAGCGCGAGCTTTCCGATATGCCGGCCCTGGGCCATGAACTGGAAGGGCTGCGCGGGGTCGGTCGCGGGAAAGGGACGAACAGGAAGCGCTTTCCAGCGGCCCGTCTCGATGGCCTGCATGACCGCCGCAAACATGGATGCGGCCAAATGTGGCTTCTCCTCGATCAGCGCTGCGAGGTCGACTGCAAAATAGGAAATGTTGTGACGGAATGCCTTGAGGCCGACGCGGCGGTCCTCGTAAATATCACGCTTGCCCAACTCGATAAAGCGGCCGTAAGGGGCCAGCACATCGAGGCTCTTGCTGATATAGTCTCCGGACAGCGAGTTGAGTACGACATCGACGCCCTGGCCGCCGGTTATCTCCAGAACACCCTGGGCAAAGTCCAGCGAGCGGGACGGCAGTACATGTTCGACACCCCACTCATGTAGGAATGAATGTTTTTCAGGCGAGCTGGCGGTGGCGATCACACGCCCACCCAGGGCGAGTGCGATCTGGGCTGCGGCCAGGCCCACGCCGCCGGCACCCGCTGGGATGAGGACCCATTCGCCCTCGCGCAGCCGGGCAAGCTCAATCAGCGAATAATACGCAGTCAGATATGCAATCGGTAGGCAAGCAACCTGAGCCAGGGTAAGCGTGGCTGGCTTGGGTAACACGAGTGACGCCGGTACATTCGCGCGGGACGCCAGAAGCCCAACGCGCGTGGGCGATGGAGTGAGGACCACAACTTCGTCGCCGATTTTCAGGTCTTCAACGCCTTCACCAAGAGCAACGATGCGACCACTGCATTCGCCGCCCATCTGCACCGGCGCCTTCGGGTCCAGTCTTGGATAGATGCCAAGCGCCTTGGTGACATCGATGAAGTTGAGCCCGGCGTAGGCGATCTCGATGGCCACTTCGCCCGTCTGAGGCTCCGACGCTGGCATGGCTCGCAACTGTAACTGATCGAGGCCCGTGGGCTGCGCGGTCTCGACACGCCATGCTTCGTTCGTGCCGAGCGGACGCGCCCTGTCGTCGTTCACCGGCAACGGACAGGGGGAAAAACGGGCGGCAAAGCCGAGTTTGCCCCGGAACGCGACGCAGTCTTCGATGGGATAGGCGTTGGCCCGCTCATTCAGCGCCAGGCGGATTACGGATTCAATCTCCTCTGCCTGCGGACCATCGCATCGCGGGCCGAGGTCGATCAGCGACGGGCGCAGTTCGGGATGCTCGCGCGAGACGGCGCGCCCGATTCCCCAGACGGTTGAGCCAGCCAGTTTCACGGCGGGAGAAGCATCGGGAAGATTTTGTGTTCCCTGCGTCAACATCCACAAGCGGGGCGGCTTTGCCCACCCGGCGCGGGTAATGGCTCGCACCAACGCCGGAATGAACTTCGAACCGGCAAGTTGGGCGTGCATGATTCCGTCGAGGGCGTCATCCGCGTCGTGGAGAGTTAACTCCTCCAGCGACCACAGGTCAAAAACATCGCTGATCCGTCCCGCCTCCGCGGTAACAAGACCGAGCAGCCGGTCAAGCGCGGCGCTGTCACCCAGAGGAATCTCGTATTCGTCGGCGCCCAGTTGGTCGATACGCCGTTCACCTGCTCCGAGTGGCCGGAATTCGTCGCCGCGCCAGACCAGCGTGCAGCGTCCGCCAAGAGCAGCATGGCGACGCGCCAAAGATGCGGCATAGGAGTCTCTTGCAGTTTCCAGACCGCCTTCCGTGTCGGCGAAAATAAGCCAGTGGCGCCCAACGGAACCACCCGGAGTGGGATGGGGGAGAGCAGGCATCGGCTTCCAGCCCATCGCGAAGAGATTTTCCGCGGTGGCTTCGCCCTCCCTGATTTGGACCCGCTGTATGGTCATTGCCTCGATGATCAACAGAACCTTCCCCTCGGCGGTCTTAAGCTGTAACTGCATTTCCAGAGTTCCCGTAGAACCATCTGCCTGGAGAAGCACCGCTTCCGTGATCAACTGGCTGGCTTCTCCAGCCGCGAGTTTCGAGGGACGCTCGAAGACGGAGAGGTTGCGCAGACGCAAAGGCAGATACACGTCGTTGAGCGACATGCCGGCCCCTCTTGGCCGCAAGTGCAGCATGGCCTGAAAACAGCTATCCAGAATCGCAGGATGGATGAGATAGCCGCGCAGGCAGACATCCTCGTCGAAGCGAATGTGAGTCCGGGCCGTGGGCCGATTCGAAACATGACTCACCTCGAAGTTCTCTACCAGTTGGAAGGCCGGCCCGTATTCAAGCCCACTGCGGCTGGCCAGGCGGTAATGCTCTTCCCGCGTACCGCTATGCAGTTTTGCTGGCCGCAGCGACGTCTCTACTCGCTCCTCGCCCAGTTCCGGCAAAGCGAATGTCATATCGCGAGTCAGCTCTTCAAGATGGATTGTTCCGCTGGAATGTTCGGTCCATCCATGTTTCACGGACTCGTCCCCTGAGCTGTCCCTCGACACCGGGCGGCCCATGAGAGAAAAGCCAAGGTTGTCCGGTCGTCCGGGAATTTTGCGAATCACCAGTTGGAGGTCCAGCGGCTCGCTTTCCGACAGGTACAACGCCTGAAGAAAGGAAACCTCTTCCAGAGATATTGACTTCCCCGGAGCCAGCAGGCATGCCGCCTCCAGCACTGCTTCAACATGTGCCGAGGCAGGAAAAACGATAGCTCCCCCCACGCGATGATCCTTGAGGTAGAGCAGCGTACTAAGATCTGTATCTACCGTAAAGACACTGACGCCAGGATCGTTGGCGGGATCAGTCCGGCTCAGCAGAAGTGGACTCAGACGGGAAGCGGCCTTGCTCCCTCCCTCAGTGGATTCCGTCTCCTCGGGCCAGAAGCGTTCCCACTCGAAGGCGTAGTCGGGAAGCCGCAGGCGATGAGCCGCCGATCCCGAACTGTCACCCGCTTGGGAGCCCGACAGGGTGCGCCAATCCAATGTTCCCCCCTGAATCCAATAGCGGCCAAAGGAGCGCAGCAATGTCGGCCATGCTGGTTCCCCGCGAAGAAGAGACGGCAATGCAAAGGCCGTTGTGCTTGGCCTGGATTGCACACTGCGCAGCGTGGTTTCGAGCGCCGGAACCAGGATGGGATGCGGGCTGAGTTCGATGAAACAGGTGTAGCCCTCGCGCGCAAGGGCTGCCGTAGCGGTGGCCAGGCGCACAGGCTGGCGTAGATTGTGCACCCAGTACTGCGCGTTTAGTTCGATGCCTGGCGTAATCGCACCATAAACGGTGGAAAAGAACGGCAGCGTGCTGACCTGAGGTCGAATGCCGGCAAGCTCGTCCGCGAGGGCGGGCAGGATTGGATCGACCAGCAGGCTGTGCGAGGCAACATCGACCTTGATGCGACGGCAGAAGATCTCTTTCAACTCCAGCCATTCCAGCAGTTGATCCAGCGCTTCCGACTCGCCGGCAACAACTGTCGTGCCCGGGCTGTTTTCCGCCGCAATTGACAGCTTGCCGGAAAACGGCTCAAGCCACCTTGCAAGTTCGGCGGACGGCAACTCCACACTGGCCATCGCGCCCGAGCCGCTCAGCGAGCGCATTAATCGACTGCGACGGCAAATGACCTTTGCAGAATCTTCCAACGTCAGTACGCCGGAAAGGTGGGCTGCTGCGATCTCTCCCATGCTGTGGCCGACCACAGCGCCGGGCGTAACTCCTGCCGCTCGCCACACGGCGGCGAGTGCGACACTCATGGCAAACAGCGCTGGCTGAATGAAATCGATTTGCGTCAGGAATCTCGACGCTTCCGGGCTTTCGAGGCGCTCAATCAGCGACCAGCCTGTCTCCGCGGCGATGGCGCGGTCGCACATCGTAAAGCTTTCACGGAAAGCCGAGTTATCGCGCAACAGATCTCGAGCCATACCGTCCCATTGCGAACCCTGCCCGGGAGCCACAAAAACGACGCGCACGGAAGAAGCCGCGACGACGCCCGCCTCGGGTGATGCCGAGGGTTCCATCCCAATCAGAGCTGCCAGCTGTGCCTGGAGCTCAGCAGAATTTCGGCCCAGGACAGCGCAACGATGAGGCAGGTGTGTGCGGCGCGCGCCGGCGAGATAGCAGAGTTCTCCCAATTCCGCCGGGGAGAAGGGACTGTCCAGAAAGGCCAGCCAGTTCTCTGCATTTCGTATTAACGAACTTGAACTATAGGCCGTCAGAGGAAGCAGATACTGAGATGGCTTCTCGCTCTTGCAGGAGACAGCCGTGTCCCAGTTGGCGGGCGATTGGTGCTCGGCGAGCACCATGTGCGAGTTGGTCCCGGTTAATCCAAAGGAACTTGCTCCAACCATGCGCGGCACGCCTGCGACCGGAGAGGGGAGTGAACGCGTCTGCTGCACAACCTCTACCAACCCGTCTCGCCAATCAATTTCGGGGTTGGGCATCTCATGATGCAGGCTTCCGGGGATCTTGCCGTGGTGAAGGATCAGCGCAGCTTTGATGACGCCGGCCACGCCGGCAGCCGACTCACTGTGACCGATGTTCGACTTCATGGATCCGATCGGAACAGGGGTCGTGACGCCAACTTGTTTCAAAGCATCGGAGATCGCGCCAATTTCCACGGGATCGCCGACCTGCGTTCCGGTTCCATGCGCCTCAATGTAGCTGATCTCCGTGCCGGTAATGCCTGCCTGGCGCCAGGCCTCCAGCAGCATGTTTTGCTGGCCCTCGCGGCTCGGCGTCACCAGCAGACCGCTGCTTTTGCCGTCGTTATTTACCGAGCTGCCTCGGATCACCGCATATATCCCATCACCGGCAGCCACGGCGTCGCGGAGGCGTTTGAGCACCAGCATCCCGGCCCCCTCGCTGCGCACAAAGCCATCGGCTCTCTGGTCGCCAAACTTGCAATGACCGTCGTTGGCGAGCATGTTGGCGTTGGTAAACAGCCGCGTGAAATCGGTAGACAGGATGATGTTGACGCCGCCGGCCAGGGCCATGTCGCATTCGCTCTGGCGCAGGCTCTGGCAGGCCAGATGGATGGCAACCATGGACGACGAACAAGCGGTGTCGACGGAAACGCTGGGGCCCTCAAAGCCAAAAGCGAAAGAAATTCGACCGCAGGCAGTGGAGCGTCCGCCACCTGTCAGGAGATAGAACTCAGGCCTCTCCGAATGGCGAAAGATATAGTTCTCGTAATCCGTTGTCCAGAGACCCGTAAAGACTCCGGTGCGTGAGCCCTGGTAGCTCTCTCGTACTTGTCCGGCGTCCTCGAGCGCGTTCCAGCTGACCTCCAGCAGCAGTCGCTGCTGTGGATCAATAAACGCCGCCTCGCGCGGAGAGATACCAAAGAAGGATGCGTCGAATCGGTCCACATCCGGCAGGAATCCGCCCATGTGCGTCGCCAGCAACCCGCCGCCCGCAGCAGTCTGCTCATATGCGGCGTCGAGTTCGCGGAAGCGGCCCCCAGGGTACGGAGCAATCGCATCGCGTTCCTCGAGCAGAAGCCGCCAAAGAGCGTCAACACTGGGGGCTTGCGGATACCGGCAGCCCATGCCGATGATGGCGATTGGTTCGTTGATCATTCACCGTCCTCGTCGGTTAGTTCAGATATCCTTCGTCCCGCATCCGTCTTCATGATGTGACCGGGTTCCCCTTCCACAGCTCACGATTCCACGAAGCCAAGCGGCTGGAAAAAGGCCGGCGTCTCAGGCTGCGCGCTCAACATTTTCTCCCTGACCGTAGAAAGAACCGTCTCGCTGCTGGTCGAAAGGAAAAAATGGTCACCTGGGACTATGCGAAGGTCGAAGGATGCTTTCGTGTGCTGCCGCCACTCCTGCATCAGATCAGGCACGATAACCGCATCATCGCTGCCCGCAAGAGCCGTGATCGGGCAATGAACTTGCATGACACGCTCGCGGTCGAACGTCTCGTAAGCCGAGAAATCAGCCTTGAGTGCCGGCAGAAAAATCTCCATCAGCTCTGGTTCCTTCAACACCGACTCAGGAATGCCGGAATACCGATCCTGCACTGCCGTCACAAAGCCCTCATCGGATAGATGGGAGATGCGCGGATGGATGAGACCAGCCACCGGCGGGGCACTGGCTCCAATGAAGAGGTGGCCGGGCAGCGGAAGTCCCTCCGCCATCTGTCGCTGCGTCAGTTCCAGGGCCAGCAGTCCCCCGAGGCTGTGCCCGTAGAAAGCAAATGGCAGGTCCAGGTGAGTGCGTAGCGCCTGCAGGAAGTCCTCCACCATTTCCGGCACTGACTGATGCGGCCGCTCCGAGAAACGCATTCCCCGGCCTCGAGGTTGCGCCGCCCACACCTCGATTTCGGGCTTCAATTTCTCTCCCCACCCTGCAAAAACCGCTGCCGAGCCTCCCGCAAATGGAAAGCAAAACAGGCGGCGCTGAGCGCGAGGAGCGGCGCCCAGGCGGAGAAACCTGGCGGCGAGTGGTTGTTCCGGTGCATTTGTTTTTTTCATGCGTTTCCTGGGACCAATCGCATCCACATTTGGGTTTCAATAGTCCAGTCGTTCTCGTTGCTATTCATCCAGTTCTGGTAAAAGGGCCTACTTCATATCCTGGGAGTCAGATTTCAAATTCTTCCCG
>Ga0335075_10014007_pt1 | contig 12068 bp, 10 predicted proteins | sample Lox_Sample_24_FD_206723 | JGI IMG/M metagenome (GOLD analysis project Ga0335075, IMG submission 206723) | Soil microbial communities from Loxahatchee National Wildlife Refuge, Florida, United States - Lox_Sample_2.4 | ecosystem: Environmental > Terrestrial > Soil > Wetlands | place: USA... | reverse complement strand
AAGGGGAAACACCCGGCTCCATTCCGAACCCGGAAGTTAAGCCCTTCAGCGCCGATGGTACTGCCCGGGGGACTGGGTGGGAGAGTAGGACGCCGCCGGACATCTTCCCGCTGAGGGCCGTTACCTGCACAGGTAGTGGCCCTCAGCGTGTTTGTATGCGTAGCTGTATTTGTTCGGCTGTTCTCAGTCCGCCCGGGCTGGCCTGGCGGCGCGGACGAGCCGATGTCGAAGGATGGATCAATGGCGGGCGATTCACGCGGGTCTTCACCTGACCGGCGCGGCGCCAGATCAGGCGGCAGCAGGTCAGATGCTGGCCGCAGCGGTGCTGGGCGCGCGGGTACTGGGCGCGCCGGTGTTGGTCGCGGTGGTAGCGGCGGCGGTGGTACTGGCCGCGGTGTTACCGGCGGCAGTGGTACTGGGCGCGCCGGTGTTGGTCGCGGTGGTGCGGCGCCAGGCGCTGCCCGTGGTAGTGCTGCTCGCGGTAGCGGTACCCGCGGTGACGCTGACCGGGGTAGCAGTGCTCGCGGTGACACTGGCCGCGGTGGCGGCGCTGGCGGTCGTGGTGCCTTGGGTAACGGCAGCGGCGCGCGCAGTGACACTGGCCGGGATGGCCGCTCCGCCCGGACCGGAACCGGCAGCGATGGTACTGACCGCAGCGGTACGGGCAGAGACCGCGCGGGCAGAGACCGCGCGGGCAGAGACGGTGCGTCGGGCGGTTACCAGTCGGGCGGGTATCGGTCGCGCGGATCGGCGGCCGGCACGGCTGGCTCACGCACTACTGGCTCACGCGCGACTGCCCCGCGCGCTACTGGCTCGGCCAGTACCGCTAGGGGCCCTGCTCGGGAGGGTTCGGTCCGGCGCGGCCCGGCGGACGGTGGCGGCGGCCGAGCCCGCAGCACGCGCGAGCAGCCGAGCTCAGATAGGGCCGCGCAGCGTACATCAGGCGGGCCGCCCGCGGCGGGCGCTGGAGACTGGCAACGCGGCGATCGGCCTGCTCGCCGTGGCCCAGGCGCAGGCAGCCGCGGGGCCGGGTCACGCGGGACGGGCCAACGGTCCGGCCAGAGCCAACCAGGTACTGCCCGCTCTTCAGAAGGCGGTTGGCGCTCTGATGATGCGCCGCGTTCACTTGACCGGCCCCGTGCAAGCGGCCGACCGCGCACGAGCGACCGGCCCCGTGCAGACGATCGGGCCCGTGCAGACGATCGCCGCGGTCAGGCCGCCGGGCGGCGGCCCGCTTCGGCCAGCCAGCGCGGCTCAGCAGGGCAACGTGACCGGGCTGGACAGGGCGACCGGGCTGGACAGGGCGGCTGGAACGGACAGCGCGGTCCTGCCAGCGACAGCAGGGTGCGGCGCGGCGAGCCAGCTGACCGACTGCGTGTGGCTATCCCGGATAGCATCACCGCTGATCAGCTAGATCCGGAAGCTCTGGCTGAGCTACGGACGCTGCCCGGAGACCTTGCCAGCGTGGTTGCCCGGTTGCTTGTCGCCACCAGCGCCAGCGACGATCCGCAGCAGGCTTACCAGTTTGCCAAGCAGGCCCAGAGTCTCGCGGCCAGAGTTGGCGTCGTACGGGAGACATGCGCGATCGCGGCATATCAGGCCGCGGACTGGACTACCGCCCTGGCGGAGTTCCGGGCCGCGCGCAGGCTCACGGGCCGGAGCAGCTACCTGCCGCTGATGGCCGACTGCGAGCGGGCGCTTGGCCGCCTGGACCGGGCACTCGACATCGTGACTGGCCCAGACGCGCGCAAGGCTGATCACCACACTCAGCTCGAGCTCCGCATCGTCGAGTCCGGCATCCGCCGTGACCAGGGTCTGCCCGACGCGGCGGTAGTAGCACTGCAGGGTCCTGAACTCACCGGCGGGCGGATCCGGCCTGAATACGCCAGGCTCTACTACGCCTACGCGGACGCACTGCTGCAGGCCGACCGGGAGGAAGAGGCCCGCGCCTGGTTCGGACGCGCGGCCAGCGCGGATGTCGACGACGAGACCGATGCCGCCGAGCGCTACGAGGAACTCGACGACTTCAGCTTTGACGATCTCGGCGCAAGCGAAGAGGACGAGCCTGACGGTGCGGGCAACTATGTTGGCGTCGTTCCCGTGGGTGATCAGGACCTCGACGAAGACGTAGACCCAGACGACGAGCAGTAGACGCGACTTGCTTCAGGCTGCAGCATCGCACGTGGCGCCCGAGTCCTTCGGTCCCGGGCGCCACGTGCGATGTCGTCGTTCAGGCGATGCGGCCGGCGTAGCGGCGGCGGAAGCCGTCGCCGGTGTTTGCGGTAATCACCACGTCGTAGTAGCCGTGCTGATCGGTCGGCCAGCTGATCGTCCTCGGGCTGCCGAGCTTCACGGTGACCGTCTCGGTGCGGCCCTCGTAGTCGTTCGGGGTCAATGTGTAGACGATCTCCGCATGGCCCTCATTGGCCAGCGTGAGCTCGATCGTCCTCGCCCCGCCGTGACGCAGGGCTGCGATGACGACCGGGATCTGGCCGGCGTTCTGGCCAGCGGGCACAACCTGGCCCGCAAAGCTGGTCAGGAACCCGTCCGGGCCGTAGACCGAGAAGGCGTAGTTCCCGCTCGTCTGCGTCGCGTCCCAGATGTAGGAGCCCGGGGACGACTGCAGCACCGTGACCGGCGTCGGGGTGAAGGCCAGATAGTCATCCGGGTAGACGGAGAAGTTGACGCCGACCTTGCCGATGTTGGTGAGGGCGGCGGTGACCTGGCTGGTCGTACGGTCCACTGTCACGTCGGCGAAGGGCTGGTGGACGCTCGGGCGGTGTGGCCGGGTCCCGGGCTCCTGGGCCGGCATCTGCTGGGCGCCCTCGGCCGGAGGTGTTGTCGATCCGCCGGTTAGCTGGGTCAGGGCCCAGGTCTGTGCGAGGGTCGGGATGCTGGCCGGGATCGAGAAGTCCGGGTGCCGGAAGTCGAACGCGGCGGTCAGGTCACCGGTCACCGACGCCCGCCACGGGGTGATGTTGACCGGCTTCACACCGGTCCAGGTGCCCAGGAACTGGAGCATCGAGGTGTGGTCGTAGAAATTTGAGTCCACCCAGCCACCCCTGGTCCACGGTGAGCAGATGAGCATCGGGACTCTGGTCCCGGGGCCGATCGGCAACCCGGAGATGTACTCGTCGGTGACACTTGCCTGGGGGAAGGGCGGGAGCTGGTGGTCGAAGAACCCGTCGTGCTCGTCGTAGGTGATGAACAGCGCCGTGCTGTTCCACACGTCCGGGTTCGAGAACAGCGTCTGGAGGACAGTGTTCACGTAGTGAGCACCGTAGTCGGGGGTGTAGGAGGGGTGCTCGCAGTAGCCGGCGGGGGCAACGATCCACGACACCCGCGGGAGGTTGTTGCTGTTGACGTCATTGATGAACGAGGACAGTACGTATGCGGCGTGGGTTTCGCTGAGCGCGGGTGCCCCCGCGGCGGTCTGCCAGGGCGTGACCGCTCCCCGGATCGCGAGCTGGCTGGTCCCGCCTGAGCGACTGTTGGTGCTGTTGTACTGCTGGTAGAACCACAGCGGGTTGTCGCCATAGTCGCCCAGGAAGTAATCGGGGTAGCTGCCGCTGTCGCCCACCTGGTTGTTGGTGTAAACCTGCCAGTCGATCCCGGCAGCCTGCAGCAGCTCGGGATACGTGGTGACCTCGGGTGTCCCGGCGTCGGGTCCGAAGTCAACCTCGTAGTCGTTGGGGTTGCTGATCCAGCCCGAGGACGTCCCCGTCCAGAAGTACATCCGGTTGGGGCTCGTCGGCGCCATGATCGCCTGGTGATAGCCGTCACAGATGGTGAAGGCGTCGGCTACCGCGTACTGGAACGGGATCTCAGTCCGGGTGAAGTAGCCCATTGTCTCCTCCGACTTGGCCGGAACCCAGTTGTTCCACAACCCGCCGTTCCGGGCCTCGTGGTCGCCGTTCCACGAGTGGTCGAGGTCACCGTCGGTCTGGTCGGTGAGGTTGTAGGGGAGCAGGTACCCGAGGTCAGTGCGTGCCGTGTCGGGCTGCTGGAAGATGTTGGTCCCGCCGGGGTAGGTGAGCATCTGCTTGTCGCCGAAGCCCCGGACTCCGCTGAGCGTCCCGAAGTAGTGGTCGAAGGACCGGTTCTCCTGCATGAGGATCACCACGTGCTTCAAATCGCCGATGGTCCCGCTCCAGCCCTTGGGCAGCGCCCTGGCTGCCGCCGAGCTACCGCGCACGCTGGCGGCCGCCGTTCCGCCACCGACGCCGACGGCCGCGGCTGCCGCGCTGCCGAGCGCTGTGTATTGCAGGAACCGGCGTCGGCTGACGCCAGGCACGACCGGTTGACCGGGCTGCCACACTGGGCCGCTTGCGTCCTGGGCATGTTCGGGTGAGTTACCTGAGCTGGTCATGTTGCTCCGTCCTCTTGGCGGGGGGCGTGACTCTGGAGGTGTCACTGGCGCCGAGGCCGGCACCCGATGAGACTGGGTGCGTCATGGGCGGTCCACAGGCGGCGAGGTCACGAGGCAGCGGAGACCCCGTTGGCCGGCATCGCGGCCGCACGGGCTGTTTCCCGGCTGTTGACCACGAGCTCCCTCCGTGACTGAACCCACGCTGACACCGAGCGACACTTGCTATGACAAGTCGTCACGTCACGACGAAGCCCAGTCTGGGCGCCGCAGGTCGCCTCAGGGTGAACGCGCCATGTCGAACACCGGACGGCATCACGGCGCGCTAGCGGCCTGTCCGAGCGGCCGCCTCTCGATCGTCGCGCCAAGCGGCCGCGCGACAGGACCGGACCGTGGAGCGGCCGTCGTCCCTGCCGGGGAGTTACAGGCTGGGGAAGGAGATGCCGGGGTTGTGCTCCGACAGTTCTGACGGCGGCCCGATGATGGTCTTATCCGGTCCCCCGACGACCTCCTCGTCCTTGCCGTCGTAGTCGAACTTCCTCAGCACATGCTTGATCGCTTCCAGCCTGGCCCGTTTTTTGTCGTTACTTTTGACCACTATCCACGGAGCATGCTCGCTGTCGGTGTAGTGGAACATCGCCTCTTTGGCATCGGTGTAGGCGGCCCACTTGTCCAGCGACTCGATGTCCATCGGACTCAGCTTCCACTGCCGGACCGGATCGACCCGGCGGATGACGAACCGTGTGCGCTGCTCGGAGCGCGTCACTGAGAACCACAGTTTGGTCAGGTGCAGCCCGGAGCGGACCAGCATGCGCTCGAACTCCGGAGCCTGTTGCATGAACTCCCAGTACTCCTGCTCGGTGCAGAAACCCATCACCCGCTCGACGCCCGCCCGGTTGTACCAGGAACGGTCGAACATCACGATCTCGCCGGCCGCGGGCAAATGCGGTGAGTAGCGCTGGAAGTACCACTGAGTCTGCTCGCGCTCGGTTGGCTTGGCCAGCGCGACTACGGTCGCGCCGCGCGGGTTCAGATGTTCGGTGAATCGTTTGATCGTGCCGCCCTTGCCAGCCGCGTCACGGCCCTCGAACACGAGCACGATGCGCTCACCGGTGGACTTGACCCAGTTCTGCAACTTGACCAGCTCGATCTGCAGCGGGCGCTTCAGGTACTCGTACGCCTCGCGCGTCATCTTCTCGGGGTACGGGTAGTCCTCGCGCCAAGTGTCGACTTCCCGGCCGTCCGGCCAGCGCAGCACTGGGTCGTCATGTTCGTCATCATCGTCGACCCGCAACCCCGCGATCAGGCCGGGATGGGACGCCCAGTCCTCCGGCAGCGCGTCGAACCCGGCGGCTGATTGGCTAGTCACGCGACTAGCACAGCATGTTCCCGGCAGGCTGTCACACGGGGGGCGGGCCAGGCACCTGTTTACGCGGTGGATTGAGGCTTACCGGGCTGGGTCCGGCTCGCCCGGCCGCACGATGCCGGTTTCGTAGGCCAGGATCACTGCCTGGACCCGGTCACGCAGCCCGAGCTTCGCCAGCAGGTTCCCGACGTGCGACTTCACCGTTGCTTCGCTCACGACCAGGTCGGCCGCGATTTCAGCGTTGGTGAGGCCGCGGGCGAGCCGGAGCAGGATGTCGTGCTCCCGGGCGGTCAGCGACGCCAGCCGCGACGGCGCCGGCAACGTCTGCGCGGGCCTGCGGGAGAACGCGTCAATCAGCCGCATTGTCACCGAGGGCGCCAGCAGTGCGTTCCCCGCCGCGGCGATCTTGATGGCGGCGATGAGATCGTGCCGCGGAGCATCCTTGAGCAGGAACCCGCTCGCGCCCGCTCGCAGCGCCTCATAGACGTAGTCGTCCAGGTCGAAAGTGGTCAGCATGACGACTCTGGGCGCGCCGGTCCGGTCGCCGCCGGTGATGACCCTGGTGGCCTCAAGGCCGTCCATTTCCGGCATCCGGACGTCCATCAGGATCACGTCGGGGTTGTGCTCGGCGGCAGCCTGGACTGCCTCGGCTCCGTTTGCCGCCTCGGCAACCACGGTGATCCCGTCCGTAGCCTCGAGGATCACGCAGAATCCGGTCCTGACCAGTTCCTGGTCGTCTGCGACCATTACCCGGATTGCTTCGCCGGCAGTCATGGCGCTGGCAGTCGTGCCGTGACTGCGAACCCGCCAGCATCGCCGGGTCCGACCGTCAGCTTGCCACCGCAGGACGCGACCCGTTCGGCGATGCCTGCCAGGCCGAATCCGCCTGACTCCGCGAGGCGCGGTCTGCTGCCGCTGCGGGCGGCGACTCTGCTCCGCAGGGCTCGATCGGCCTTGCCATCCACTGTGATGGCGACGGCCCCGTTCCCGGTATCTGTCACGGACACCGTTACGTAGCCGGGCTCATAGCTAACGGTCACCACCGCCTCATAGGCGCCGGAATGCTTGACGGTGTTGGTCAGCGCCTCTTGCACGATGCGGAACGCCGCCAGGTCCACGCCCGGTGGCAGCTTGCCCGGGCTGCCCTCGACCCGTAGGTCGACGGCGATTCCCGCTCGCCGGACCTGCCCGAGCACATCGTCAAGCTGGCTGATCGAAGGGGACGGCGCCGTGGTCGCCCGGCCGTCGACGTCGGCCGGGCCGCGCAGCACGCCAAGCAGGCGGCGAAGCTCGGTCAGCGCCTCGCGCGCCGTTCGGCCGATGATCTCGACGGACTTGCTCGCCTCCTCAGGCCGGCCAGGCAGCAGAGCCGCTGCGGCCTCCGACTGAATGGCCATGAGGGTGACGTGATGCGCAACCACGTCGTGCAGTTCCCTGGCGATCCTGGCTCGCTCCTCCGCGGCCGCCAGCGCCACCTGCCGGGCATGCTCGGCCTCCGCGTGCTCGGCCCGGGCTTCGACCTCCTGCACGTAGGCGCGCCGGGTCCGGCTCAGAATGCCGAGCGTGCCTGCCACCGCGAACTGGAGAACGTCGACGAAGTAGTCATAGGCGTCGTGACCGGGCAACATCTGCGATCTGACAATGCCGAACATCAACAGAGCAGTGATCGCGAGCCGAACCCTGGTCGACGAGCGATCCATGACCGTGTAGTACGCGATCGCGGGCCCGAGCGGCAGCGGCGCGAAGTTCAGGTTGAGCTGGTCGTAGATCGTGCGCGGGATCCCGACGGCGAAGAACACCGCAACCGGCCAGCGCCGCCGCCAGGCCAGCGGCAGCGCTTGGAGCACCACCAGGAGAAACGCGACGTAGGGCAGCTGAAGCTGCCTCGTCTCCGGAATCAGCGAGCCGACGTTGTAGATGGCTAGCGCCACCGCGAGCGCAAGATCCTGCATGCGCGGTGGCAGTCCGGTCGCCCAGTTAGCGAGCCTCTTCACCAGCCGATCGTAAGGGCCGCCACGACGCGCGGGCCATCCGTCGCGCGGCTGAAGTGCCAACCCCTACCTAAGAGGGAACGGGGTAGCCCAGATCGCCGCGCTCTCCCCCGCTCGGGAGGGCGGGGAAACAGGCACTGCGGCCGATGCGCATAAGTAGCCAGCTGACGAACATAACGACCATGGACCTCACAGCCAGAACACCGAACGCCCCGGCCGGCACAAACCACGACCCCGCCGCCCCGGTCACCGGCATCGCCCCGTTTGACCTGCGTGTTGTCGCCGTTGGCGCGGTCGTCTTCGCCGTTCTGCTCGCGCTGGCGACGCGGTACGGGTTCCACCGCGACGAGCTGTACTTCATGGAATGCGCTCGTCACCTGCAGGCCAGTTACGTCGATCAGCCGGTGCTGACACCGCTCATCGCGTGGGTGTCATTGAAGCTGTTCGGCGTGTCGCTGCTCGGGCTCCGGATGTGGGCGGCCCTGGCCGCATGGGCGACCGTCGTGGTTGCCGGGCTGACCGCGCGCGAGTTCGGCGGCGGCCGCCGGGCGCAACTGCTGGCCGCGGTGGCTACCGCGACCACGCCCCTTGTACTGGGTGCTGATCACCTGTTCGGCCCAACGGCCTTTGACGTGCTTGCCTGGGCGGGCCTGGCGCTGGTTGTGGCAAGGATCGGGCGCACCGGCGACACGCGCTGGTGGCTGGCCGGCGGCCTGATCCTCGGCCTCGGGCTGGCCAACAAGCACAGCGTCGGATTCTTCGCCGTTGCCCTGTTCATCGGCGCGTTGCTCAGCGGTGGCCGGCGGCTGGTGCTGAACCGCTGGTTCGCCGCCGGCGCCGCGATTGCTGTTGCCTTCACCATCCCGGACATCTGGTGGCAAGCGCAGCACCAGTGGGCCACCATCGCGATGACCCGCGCGCTCGCCCAGGAGAACGGCGGTGCCGCCAACATCGCCAGCTGGGTGATCGGGCAACTGCTGATGACAGCGCTGGCCATGATCGTGGTCTGGGTCGCCGGGCTGCGATTCCTGTGGCGATCTGAGCGGCCGCTGTGGCGGACGCTGGCCTGGGCCTACGCGATCCTGTTCGTGTTCTTCGCGCTCACCACCGGCGGGAAGATCTATTACCTCGGCGGCGCCTACATCTACCTGCTGGCGGCCGGAGCAGTCGCCATCGACAGCTGGCTGAACGCACGCAAGGCCCGGCTCCGCACGCTGCTGGCCGCCACCGCAGTTACCGCCGCGCTCACCGTGCCGCTCGTCCTGCCAGTGCTGCCCGCACAGGACCTGGGCGGCACCGAGAAAATCAACAGCGTGCTGGCGGAGTCCGTTGGCTGGCCTCAGCTTGTCAGCACGGTTCGCACTGTATGGTTCTCGCTGCCGGCCGGCCAGCGCGCCAACGCGGTGATCTTCACCTCGAACTACGGCGAGGCCAGCGCGATCAACATCCTGGGTCAGGGAACGGGCCTGCCGCAGGCCGTCAGCGGGCACAACACTTACTGGTGGTGGGGTCCCGGTAACCCGCACGCGACCACGGTCGTCGCGGTCATGCCAGGGCCCGAAGACGGTGGCGGCGATGCCGCTTACCTCGGTCAGTTCTTTACCAGCGTGCGAGCCGTTGCGACGCTGTCCAACCCGTACGGCCTGCATAACCAGGAGTGGCATGGCCACGTATACCTGTGCACCGGCCCGCACCACCCCTGGGGCCAGATGTGGCCGCAGCTACGCCAGTACAGCTAGCGCGGCAGGTCCGGCCACAGCACAGGCGTGCGCGCAAAGTTTGGGCTTCGCCGGCGTGGATAAGCCATGCACGTACGCGGACGCAACCGGGGGGCAACAATGGCGAAGTATCTGTCAATCGCGTCTTATACGCCAGAAGGGCTGAAGGGTCTGATGGCAAAGGGCGGCACTGCACGGGTGGAGGCGGCGCGGCGGCTCCTGGCCGATGCCGGCGGCACGCTGGAAGGCTTCTATTTCGCTCTTGGCTCCGATGACGTGTATATCGTCTGCGACTTGCCGGACAACGTTGCAGCTGCGGCCACCGCAATGTCGGCTGCTGCCAGCGGCACGGTGGTCAACCGGATGGTCGCACTTCTGACCGCGGATGACGTGGATCGGGCGGCTAAGCTCCGGCTGGGCTACGACGCTCCTGGCTCATGACACCAGGGCTTGCCTGTTTTTGCGCCCGTTCCTAGCGGTCGCCCGGGGCAGCAACCTGAGCTACCTGGGTGATGGCCGTGGACACGATAAGGGCGCCTCTGGGCGGCCAGTGTGTCCCGGGCCGCACACGGGAGCGCCCGTCCCGCCCCCCCGGGGCGGTGCCGTCGCTCAGCCAGCGCCAGCCGGTCACCTGGTAGGTGACGGGGCTGAGGAGGAGCTGGTTGTACCCGCCGTCATCGGATACGCCGATGACGGGTGCGCCGGCTGCGTCGGTGATGCCGTGCTGGACCGTGATGCCGGGGAGGGTGGCCATCGCCCGGTAGACGGCTGCTAGAGCCGCGGGCGGGCCGCCAATGCGAGCGTTCCACAAGATCCACGTGAGGTAGTCGAAGTCTAGCTGCGCCTCGGTCATCTGCTTGGGGCCGGACATGTTCGTCACGCTGGCCTCAGCGTCCTGTTCTCCGGCCCGCGTGGCAACCTGACGGGCTATCACGGCCAGCAGTGCGTGCGGCTCAGTGGGCAAGGCTGCCAGGACGTCCCAGGCGGTCATCGCGGAGATCCCGTAGGTGTTCAGCGCTGCCCACGGGTTGGTGCCGGGCGGCGGGTAGGAGGTCTTGCTCGTGTGCACGATGAACGGACCGTCGACTTCGTAGTAGGCGGTTTGGTCACCGTCGAAGGTGACCCACTCCGGGCCGTCGGAGGTGGGGGCGGAGTTCGCGCCTGACTCGTCGACCTCGTGGTAGTAGATCCATCGGCCTGGGGAAGGCTCGGCGACCGCGGGCTGGCGGGCCACCTGAGTGGCGGCGGCGTGCAGCACCTTCGCGGCCAGGGTCGCTTGCGGCGTGGCATGCCCTGCCTTCGTGCTGTTCGGAGTCCGCGTGGTCGACGCGGTGAGCGCGAACCCGGCGCCGGCCGCGATCGCCGCGGCAGCGGCAACCGCGACCATCGGGCGCCACCGCAGTATCGGACGGGCGGCGGCGCGATGAAGGTGGCCGGCGTGGCCCTGCGCGGTCACCGCGGTGAGCAGGCGCGCCCGCCCGGTGGCCAGCCGCGCCTGAGACGGGAACGGGACGGCGGCGCGGAAACCAGCAATCCGCCCGTAATCATCGATCTTGTTCATCTTAAGAAGACACCTCGCGGGGAGAGGTCACATCGACGCCGCAGAGCGCGGCACGGACCCTGGTTCGGGCACGGTTCAGCCGGGAACGAACCGTCCCGACGGGGATGCCGAGCGCTGCGGCCACTTCGGCGTAGGACAACTCCGCCCAGGCAATCAGAAGCAGCACCTCCCGGTCGCCTTTGGCCAGGGCGGCCAGGGCCTGGGCCAAGTCGCGCTGGGCGGCCGCGAAGTCCAGGCGGCTGAGGGCGTCATCGGATGTCGCCTGCCGAGTGAGAACCGGATCGGCGCCGGTACGGGCATAGGCACGAAGCATGCGCACCTCCGACCGGGTGTGTTTACCGATCAGGTTCGCCGCGATGCCATACAGCCAGGGCCGGGCGTCGGACGAGGTACCGGGATCGAAGCGGTCACGTTTCCTGAACGCGCAGAGGAAGGTCTCAGCAACGATGTCGTCGGCGACGCCTTCGCCAAGGCGGCGGGCCACATATCGGTGCAATGTCGCGGCGTGGCGATCGTAGAGGATGGCGAACGACTCGGGGTCACGGGCGGACCGCTCGATGATCGAGGCGTCCGGTGGTGCCATGCCCGCTGCTTGCTGAGGGCGTGCAGGGCGCTCTGGCATGCGCTGCTCCGCGGTTAGTTGATTAGTGTCATCTCCTTATCACCCGATCACCGCGCGCGGGTTCATTGACGGATCTGACGGTCTCGCTGACCGGCGGCTCGGATGGTCTGGCAATCGCGGCATGGCAAGCTGCACGGCGGATAACCGGTTGCCGTGAAAGAGGGGCTGAGGTTGAGTTCGACGGTGGCCGGAATCCTGCACGACGACGAAATCCCTATCGATACCGGGCTGGTTCGAGCTCTGGTTGACCGGGCGATGCCTGGCCACGCAGGCCTGCTCGTTAGACGGCTGGAGTCAAGCGGATCGTCGAACGCGCTGTTCCGGCTCGGGGACAACCTCCTCGTCCGGCTTCCGCGCCAGCCTGGCGGATCAGCGACCATAGCGAAGGAGACAACGTGGCTGCCGGTTGTCGGGCCTTCGTTGCCGGTCCAGGTCCCTGAGGTG
>Ga0335075_10014006_pt1 | contig 12069 bp, 10 predicted proteins | sample Lox_Sample_24_FD_206723 | JGI IMG/M metagenome (GOLD analysis project Ga0335075, IMG submission 206723) | Soil microbial communities from Loxahatchee National Wildlife Refuge, Florida, United States - Lox_Sample_2.4 | ecosystem: Environmental > Terrestrial > Soil > Wetlands | place: USA... | reverse complement strand
CGCTCAGCGACGTCGCCGACCTGTTGGCCGACGAGCGGTTGCGGGGTCGCGCGATTGTGCAGCCAGGCTATGCGTCCGCGGCGCAGGCCGCGCGCCTGTTCGCCGCCTGCGACGTCGTCGCCCTGCCCTACCACCGTGCCAGCGCCAGCGGCGTGCTGCTCTTGGCCTACGGCCACGCTCGCCCTGTGTTGATCTATCCGGTCGGCGGACTGCCCGAGTACGTGGAGAACGGGCGTACGGGCTGGATCTGTGAGGGCGCCGAGCCGGCAGCGCTCGTGCACGGGCTACGGGCCGTACTGGCAGCGGGACGCGCGGAGTGCAGCGCTCGTGGCGAGGCAGCCGAGCGCTTCTCGGAAGAGCGCTTCGCGTGGGACACGATCGCACGCCGCACGATCGGACTCTACGACGAGGCACTCGAGTCGTAGGCGCAGACACGAAGGTCGCGAGCAGCCTGCACATGATCGTCGGCGATCTGCAGCATCGTGGGTGTCGCGCTGTGCTCGCGCACCCCGAGCGCTGTCCTGCTCTGCACGCGATCGCTGCCGATCGCGAATGAGGCCCGACACCGATCAGCCGATCAGCCCATGCGCATCGAGCGCTTGCTCGGCGGGCCCGTCATGTGCATGTTCATCTTCATCTGCGGCACCGCCGCAGCGGGGCGCACGCTGCGCAGAACCGTGCGGCCGACCGTCAGGATGGCCACGACCTTGATCGAGGTGTTGAGGCGCACCCGCCGGCCGAGCATCAGCCGGCAACTGAAGCTCCGTTTGGCCGGCGTCTTGGCCGTGCACGTACCGAGCAGACGACGCCCGGCGTAGGCGCTGAGCCGGACGCGACCCGCCTCGCCAACCCTCGTCGTCATGATCAGCCTACGCCCGATCAGCTCCACTTCTGGGCGGTAGAGACCCGGCGTGCGCACGGACGATTTAGCGGGTGCCGGCGTCGAGGGGGTTGCAGTGGAGGCAGGGGGGGAGACGCCGGGGGTCGAGGACAGCGGCGCCGCAGACTGGTCCTGAGCGGTGGGTACAGATTCGACGATAATCATAATCTGCTCTTCAGCCCCCGCCGCGCTGCGGACCGTGATCAGAACCGCGCCGCCGACCGGCGGTTCCGATGGCGCCGTGTAGAGACCACCGGATGTGATCGAGCCGGCACTGGCGATCCAGGTTACTTCCGAGTTGTCGTTGGTGACCGCGAGTAGCTGAACGCCCGTCCCGGCGTACATCTTGGTGGGGGCGCCTGCGATCGCCACGCTCGGCGCTTGGCCTACCTCGATCGAAACGGTCGCCACCTCCGGATTGCGGGGAAATTCACTGCTCGGATCGGATGCGGAGTAAGTGAAGGAGTCGGGACCGGTATACCCCGCTTCGGGCGTATAGATCGCTTCGTCAGTACCACCAATGGGTTCCAGTTCGCCATGCTGCGGCCATGAGACAACGGTGTAGTCGGGTTCACCGAGCGCGTGGTAGGGCTCGTTTTCACCTTCCCACCTCGTGGAGATGGCCGTAATCGTTACGGGTTTGCCGACTGTCGTGCCGACCGTCTGAGGCAATGCGTCAAAGCCTTCCACGATCGTCGGCTTCGTCGCGTATGCGACCTTTTCCCCCTTGCTTTCTTCGAGGACCCTGTGTTCTGGATTGACTTCCTCGCGCAGCCAGTATTCTCCGGGCAGGACATCCGATACATCAACCCACTGGAAGCCGAGCGTGTATTCGTAATCATCGCGCCAGCCGGGGGAGATACCCTCGTACACGTGAGTCGTATAGGGCTTGTAGCGCTGGCAGAAGTCGCGATAGGGCGCCACGCTGTCGGCGTAGACGGGAGCAGGCGGCCCCTTGGTTTCTTCGACGTGTTCGCTGTCCTCCAAGCAGAAGCCCACCTTCTGCGCGGGGGCCACTTCGGTGGTCTTGGCTGCGTCCCACAGCGAGTACTTGGCGATGTGCTGCAGGTGCCAGTGGTGGTGGCCGTCGGCGTTGACGAACAGCATTTCGGCGCCGCTCGCCACTTCGTCATGTTCTCTTTCGAGATATTTTTCGTTTTCCCTGTTGTACTTTTCAATCGATTCCTGGGTCTGTTCGGGAGGCGCGGGCGGTGTGCCTTCTTCGGTGTAAAGACGCTGGAAAACACTCATCGGCGGTGAGGTCAGTTCCCGTTCAGTGCTTTCCGAGAGTTCCTGTGGTTCTTCAGGCCGCTTGTGTTCGCTGGCTTCTCGCAGTTCTTCCTTCCGTTGTTCCACTTCTGCTTCGGCGGCGGGGCTGCCGACCTTAGGTTCTGCACGGGAGCCCTGCATGTCAAGCGCCCCGCTGCCGTCATTGTGAACATAGCCGTTGAAGCGCAGCAACAGTCTTGCTTCTTCCGAAGTCTTTGACAAATCGCCGTCGTTGTTGCTGACTTCGAACTCCACTTCTTCGGGTGGAGTCCCGATGAGATTAGGCAGCAGCCCCGCGGGGCCTGAAGCCTGCGCCTGCCGCACCACCACGAACAGAACCCCACCGACCAGCAGGGTCGCGGCAACCCAGGTCAGCGCTATCGAGACCGGAGAACGAGAGATATACCGTACATACCGGGCGTACATGGGTCGAGCGCCAGATCGGCGGGCAACCAACCCTACAGCCGATCGAGCCTCCGTGAGCCAGGTCGTTGCCAGCGCACGCAGCTTCGGCCAGATCGACCACCTGGCGCACCGTCTCAAGACCTGGATGACGCCTCAGTTGGGTTCGGGTGCAAACGCCTTCACCCAGCTCGCGACGCCGCGGATGATTCGTGGTGAGGTGTCCAGCTGCTGTTTGGTCGCCTCACGGAGATCGGCGACGCTGCGCTCGACGTAGACGTGCTGGCTTGAGTTGCGCACCTCGCGCTGTACGCGCAGCGCCCGCTCCGCGTCGGCCGACAACACCTTCAACTCGCGCAGCACTTCCACGGGAGACGACTTCTCATCGCCGGTCACGACCCCCAGCCGCCGGCCGATCTTGACGCTGAGCGCAATCAGATCCATCAGCAGCATGTACGTCTTCTCGAAAGCTGGACAGGACACTGTCGGCCCGGTTGCGCTCGCTGGGATCGTCGGAGCTCCACGCCGCCGTAAACGCCGACTCGTCGAGATCAGGGGAGAACTGGGCGACAGCGGACTCCAACTGCTCGAAGCGCCGACGCACGGCGTCGAGGGTCTCGTCGTAGCTCTCACGCAACTCCCGGGTACTCCGGCGCGGCCGCTCAGGGCTCATCCATAGCCTCGACCATGCGCGCAAACGCCGCTTCGGCCTCGGCAGCACGCTCGGACCGTCGCCGTCTGTCCAGGTCCGCTTCGCGGCGGATCCGGTCCCCCTGAGCCATGAGGCCAGGCCAGCGCCCGTCACGATCGACCAGCACGCGACCGTCGCGCAGAACCTGCGCCAGCAGCGCCGGATGACGCCTCGCGTCATCGAGCGCCACTACCTCCAGGACAAGCCCCGTGCGCTCACGCAGGCGATCGGCCAGCGCAACCCGTGCTCCCACCCCGGGCTTGCGCAACGCTACACATCGGGACTCGAGGGGTCGCTACAGGGCCAGATGCAGGCGCAGCGCGTCATCGAGCGAGCGCATTGGCTCCTCGGAGAGTCGGCCCAGCATCCGGCCGACTCGCTCGGCGTCGATCGAGCGCACCTGCTCGGCCTGCGCCTTGGAGTCCCGGGGCAAGCCGCCCGCACCCGCCGGCAACAGCACCTGAAATGGATAGACGCGCTCGACGTTCGACGTGATCGGCACGATCGTCAATACGCCTCGGCCCAGCCTGGCCACGGCGCCATTCGCAGCGTCGTTGCTGACGACCACGGCCGGCCGGTGCTTGTTCGCCTCCGCGCCGCGCGCTGGATCGAGATCGACCATGCGCACCTCGCCTCGCCGCATCACACACCGTCGCCGGCGACCACATCCCAGCGAGCCGCTTCGCCGCTGGAGTCCCACTCCGCCCACGCCTCTCCATACGCATCTCTCAGCTCGCCCACGCGCAGCACACGGATCGCCTCGTGCACCGCGGCCGAACGCGAAGCGCACGCATGAGTACGCGCGTACTCATCGAGGAACCGCACATCCTCACCCGGCAGGCTCACACTCAACTTCATACCAATGATCCTACCATAAGTCCTACTCCGATCCCAGGGCAACCGCTCAGGTCGTGCGGATGATCAACACCGAGCACGGCGCATGGTGCGAGACCTTGTTCGGCACCGAGCCGAGCAGGAAGCGCTTGGCGCCGGTCATCCCCTTATTCCCCACGACGATCAGATCGGCCTCGCGCTCCTCGGCCACATCGAGGATCGCGTCGGCCGGATCGCCCTGACGCGGATAGACATCTACCTCCACACCGGCCTCCCGGGCGATCGCGGCGGCAGCCTCGAGAGTCACGTCGACGTCCTCGCGCGGATTGATCGCCCACTGCAGGTCCTCCGGCGCCTCGCGGCGTTCCTCGCGCAACCGCTGCGCCGGCACCGGCTCATACGCGCTGACGATCTCGACCTTCGCCCCCACCGCACGAGCCAGATCGACCGCCTGACGCACCGCCTGGCCGGCCGTATCCGAACCGTCCGTCCCCACCACGATCGCCTTGAACATCATGCTCCTCCCTGTCTATATGCCTGTGCCTGTCGAGACCGAGCGCTGCACCGTGCCGCGATCATATCGGCGCTCGCGAACGGTTCGGGCTCCGTGCCCGCTCCCCTGCCGTCCGCGCCATCCGCTCACGGTCGCCTAACGTTCACGCTTGTGATCGACCTGCACTGTCATGTGCTTCCGGGTATCGACGACGGCCCCGAGACGATCGACGGGTCGCTTGCGATCGCTCGCGCCGCCGCGGCGGCGGGCACGCGCACGCTCGTGGCCACACCCCACGTGAGCTGGCGCTACCCGAACGATGCCGACACGATCGCCCGGCTCGTGGACGAGGTCAACGGGCGGCTGACCGCGGAGTCGGTGACGCTCGAGGTCCTTCCCGGCGCCGAGCTCGCGATGACGCGCATCCTCGACCTTGACCCGGCCGAACTCCCGCGCCTGTCGCTCGGCTGGGGACCCTGGCTGCTCGTCGAGCCCCCCTTCACACCGGTGGCGACCGGCCTGGACACGATCGTGTTCGATCTCCAGCGCCGAGGTCACCGCGTCCTGCTCGCCCACCCCGAGCGCTGCCCGGCGCTGCACCGCGACCCGCGCATGCTGGGCTCGCTCGTTCGCGCCGGTGTGCTCACTTCGATAACCGCCGGCTCGCTCGCCGGCAAGTTCGGCGACACCGTCCGGCGCTTCGCGCTGCAGCTCGTTCAGGACGAGCTGGTCCACAACGTGGCCTCCGACGCACACGACACCGTCGGTCGCCCGCCCAGCATGGCGGCGGAGATCGAGCAGGCCGGGCTCGGCCCGCTGCGCGAGTGGCTGACCGAGGAAGTCCCGGCCGCGATCCTCACCGGCGAGGAGACGATCCCCCGGCGCCCCGCGGTCGCCCTCCCAGGCATCGACGCCCCCCGAGGCGGCTGGCGGCAACGCTTGCGCGGGCTCACGCGAGCTTCGTGATCGCGATGATCATGCCGATCACGACGAACACGACGATCGCCACCTGCATCCAGATCCAGGTTGGGGACATAGGCGGCTGACAGCCTACCGGCATGAAACCGCTCGCCGGGCGCTACCCGGCCTTGCAGCAGGTCTTGCCGGCACGGACGGTCAGATGCGCCACTATGTTGGTTGCATGGATGCGCGCCTCACCCGCCGCTCCCGGCCTTTTCGCCGGTTGACCGCGGCCCTGACGATGGGCCTGTGCCTGTCGGCGGCGTTGCTCGCCTCCACTGGCCTGGCCCATGGCTCGTCCACCGCGCGCGCATCCGCGACGGCTCCGCTCGGCGGCGTCAACATAGGTGGGGTCGGCGCCCTGCCACTCAGTGTGGCCGACCGCGAAATCGCCCGCGCCCGTGCGCTGCACGCCGGCGTCGTGCGAACCGCAATCCCCTGGTCGGTAATGGAGCCGTCCGGCTCCGGTCAACTCGCACCGCATGCACTGGCCTACACCGACCGCCTGATGGCGGACGCCGGCAAGAGCGGCATCAAGGTCATCGCGTTCGTCGACAGCACCCCCTGCTGGGCCTCCTCGGCACCGGCATCGCTGCTGAGCACGTGCAAGCCGAACCGCACCGGCAAGGCGGGCGCATGGCCCCCGACCAATCCGGCGACCTACGCCGCGTTCATGGCCTTCCTCGCCCAGCGCTACGGCCCCGACCTCGCCGCCTTGGAAGTCTGGAACGAGCCCGACCAGGCCAACGAACTGTACCTGGCCGGCCCCAACAAACCCAAGCGCTACACCGAACTCGTGCGTGCCGCCTACCCGGCGATCAAGGCCGTCGCTCCCTCCCTCCCCGTGCTCGCCGGCTCGCTGGTGGGCTACAACGGCAAGTTCCTGCGGGCGATGTACGCCGCCGGGATCAAGGGCTACTACAACGGACTCGCCGTCCACTTCTACGCGCTCACGCTCGCCTCGCTGCGCGAGTTCCGCGAAGTGCAGGTCGCAAACAGGGACACCTCGCCGCTGTGGCTCGACGAGTTCGGCTGGAGCAGCTGCTGGCCGCAGTACAAGCTCCAGCAGGAACAGGCGTGCGTCACGCCCAAGATCCAGGCCCAGAACATCACGAACCTCTACCGCTCGCTGGCCCGCACCCCCTACGTGGCCGCCCAGGTGCTCTACGAGATGCAGGGCTCGACACGCGAAAACTTCGGCGTCCTGAACGAACACGGCGCGCGCAAGCCCGCCTTCGCCGCCCTCTCGCGCGTGCTGACCTCCCCGTTCGGCCCCGTCAGCCCCGTCACGCTCGCCCTGCGCCGCTCAGGCAACCAGGTCGTGGCCAGCGGCTCGGGGCCCGTCGGCGACATCATGCGCATGGAAGCCTTCCAGGGCGCCACCCTGCGCTTCCGCGCCTCCTTCACGCTCAACCGCTTCAACCGCTACACCCTGGCGCTGCCCTCCGTGCTCGGCACCCACGGCCTGCGCGTGCGCGTCTACCAGCAGTGGCTCGGCCCGAGTCGCGACGCGCAGAAGAGCATTTGAGCGGCGCCTACCGGCCGGCGTCCGTGGGCCGAGCCCTACTCCCCGCTGCGCACCATTGCGGCGATCGTGAGGATCAGGATCTTCATGTCCAACCCCAGCGACCAGTGGGCGATGTAGTAGTTGTCCCACTCCACGCGCTCGGCCAGGGAGGTCTGACCGCGCAGGCCGTGGACCTGTGCCCAACCGGTGATGCCGGACTTGACGCGGTGGCGATCGCCATAGCGGGCGACGTCGTGCTCGAACAGCTCGACGAACTCCGGGCGCTCGGGACGGGGGCCGATGATGCTCATCTCCCCGCGCAGCACGTTCAGCAGCTGGGGAAGCTCGTCGATAGAGGTGCGGCGCATGAAGCGCCCGACGGCCGTGCGGCGGTCCTCGCCCTCGACGCCCCCGGGAGCGGTGTCGCCACCGAGCAGGAACTCGAGCGCGCTCTCGTCGTCCTCGGTCAGCCCTCCGTCCGTGACCGTCTCATCGCTCGGCAGCCCATCGCTCGACGCGCCCGTGCGCTTGGGCGCGATCCGCATCGAGCGGAACTTCAACAGGTCGAACGTGCGCCCGTCGCGCCCGACACGGCGCTGGCGAAACATGACCGGCCCCGGTGAGCTCAGGCGTACGGCCAGCGCCGAGAGCGCCAGCAGCGGCGAGAGCAGCACGAGCATGACGACCGCGAACACGCGGTCCGATGCGTGCTTGACCGCGAACTGCCAGCCCTTGGGGTCGACCGCCGAGAACGTCAGCAGCGGCGTGCCGCCGATGGTGTCATAAGCCGCGCGCTGATTCATGGTGTCGAACATCCGCGGCACGACCGACACGTCCACGCCCAACTGCTGGCAGCGCTGGATCAAGCGGCTGATGCGGGCGTCGGCGACCGAGGAGAACGCGACGATCAGTTTGTCCACGCCCGACGCCCCGACGATCTCATCGACGTCCTCGATCGTGCCGAGCACCGGCACGTCGCGCCCGCCGACCTCGGCGATCGAGCGGGGGTCGTCGTCGACGAAGCCGACCGGCACGAGCCCGTACTCGGGGTGGTTCTCTAGACGTCGCGCCACCTGCGAGCCGACCATGCCGGCGCCGACGATCAGCACGGGCTTGCCAACAAGACGGCGCGCGCGCGCGAAGCGCTGGGCGCCGGCGAGAGCGATGCGCCCGAGCGCGACCGCGATCAGCGAGTACAGCCACAACCGCACGGTGTCGGACTGGCTCGGCGTCTGGCCGTTGGCGAACAGGCCGATCGCCATCACCGCCATCGCCGCGATCGAGACCGCGCTCAGCACCGGCACGACGCCGTCGAGCACGAGCACGCGCAGGCGCGTGCGATACAGCCCGCGCGCATACAGCAGCACGACGACGAGCACCGGCATCGCCAGCAGCGGCGCGCGCAGGCCGGATGTGTGCGCGGTCGCCTCCACGCCGCCGAGGGCGATAGTGACCGCCAGGCAGACGAGCACGAAGTCGGCGAGCACGCGCAGCACGCTCCAGCCGGGGCCCTCCAGCGCCCACTGCAGACCTCCGCCGAAGTGACCGCCGGACAGCGACTTGGGACGCGGCGCCCCGCGCGCGAGGCTGCTCGGCAGGGGGAATGTGGTCGAGGTCTGCTGGGTTACGCGGGGTGGATCCATGGTCTAAGGGTGCGCTCGAGATGAAGTACCTGAGACTTACTCGGGTCCTACAACCCGTCCCTTTAGCGATTTATGCCCCTCCCGCCCTCTTTGGTTGATTTGCACGAGTCTCCTGGTGAGGGCCGTGACGCACACGAGCACTATCAGCACCAGCAGCACATAGCCCAGCTTGATCGCCGACAGGCCACCGCTCCCCGAAGCGCGAGCCAGATATGCCCGTTCGGCCGATACCGTGGGATAGGCGCCGGCGACGCCACCGGACGCACTTCCTCGGCGAGCCGTTTTCGTGCCCGTGCGAGTAGCGCTGGTGGAAGTCCCGCGGCCGGCGCCCGCGCTCCCGCCCCGTGCGTTTGCGCCGCCGCCGGTTACCGACCCGGCGGGCCCGGCCGAGATGTGAGGTTCACCGGCGCCCGACGCTCCGCTCGCCTGTGATGAGACCGACCCTCCGCCTTGGGAACCGCCATTGGCCGAACCCCCGCCGCCACTGCCTCCCGCACCAGATCCGCCGCCAACGATCGCCGAGCCGAGGATCGCCTGGCTGCCCTGACCGGGGCCGCCATAGCCACTGAGCAGCGGGTTCGCCGCCGTCGGCGAGGGCGCCCAGCCCGCGCCGGCGAATCCGATGAGCCCGGCCGTACAGATCATGCGGATACCGCGGTTGTCGATCATGCTCATCTGCCCTTGATTCCCTTCTTGGCTCACATGCAAGCGCGGTAGTCGAGCTCTCGTCATGAGATACACGGCCCGAGACGATCTCCTGCGAGCTCACGTCGCGGCGACATATGTCCTCTCCAAGCTAGCAACGCACCAGCGGTCTCCAGCCGGAAATCCCGCTACGTGCCCGCACAATTCCCGCAGCTCTAAGCGAACTGCTGAGCTTTGAGCAGGATCGCGCGGTTCAGTTCCGCGATGTTCACGCGTTCGCCGCGCCGCACGACCCTCGAGACTTCCTCGGCGACCGAATCGCGTGGGTTCAGCCTCACCGCCCGCCCGACCAGCGCGAGCGCCCGCGCCCGTTCCCCCCGCGCCGAGGCGATCGCGCCGCGCTCGAGCGTCGCGTACGCTTCGCCTTCGTCGCGTTCCAACGCGAGCGCGAACTCGTGGTCGGCCTGCCGCAGATCGCCGTAGCGCAGCGCGATGTTGCCGGCCACGACGTACGGTTCGGCGCTGAGCGGGTCAAGCCGCGCCGCGTCGTTCAGGCGCGCGTAGGCCGTTCGCGGCGCGCGCGCCCACACTTTCGCCGCGCTCTGCACCTGCAGCTGGCTGAGCCACGGGGCGATCAGCGAGGCCGCGGCGGCCAGTGCAAGAACCGTTGCGGCGATCGCCGCCCAGGCGCGGATGCCGCGCAGACCCCTACGCATGGGCCGACCTTCCGCGGGCCGGCCCGCTTCCGGCCGGGCACCCCCCAGGCCCTCAGGCTCGACCCCGGCAGAGGTCTCCTCCCCCGCGGGTACCGCCGCCACGCGCGGCGCAAGCGCGCAGGCGATCCCGAGCATCGCGAACGCGGGCGCACCGAGGCCCGCGAACTCCCAGAACCAGTCGAACGAGCCGTGCACGACCCAATAGGCGAAGCCCGCCAGCGCCGCCGCGGCGACCCCGCACGCCAGCGGGTCGACGTCCGGCCCCCGTTGTCGCAGCGCCCGCCAGCCCGCGAGCAGCGCGGCGCCGAGACCCACGACCGCCAGGAGCGCGCCGATCAGCCCAGTCTGGGCGAGCGTGCGCAACTCGACGCTGTGGGGATAGCGGGGCGTCTCCTCGCTGCGGCCGTGGACTAGGTACTGCTGCTGGAAGTTGTCCGCGCCGATCCCCACGAGCGGGTGCGCGGCGAATTCGTCGAGCGCGACGCGGTAGAAGTCGTAGCGGTTGCTGCCGAGCCCGCTCGTGAGCCGGTTGCCGGTGGCGTTGGCTTCGTAGCCCTTGGGGCTCTTGAACGTGTCCCACGCGTGACGCGCGCGCGTAACCGGGTTGCCCGCGGCGATCAGCCCGCCCGCGAGCACGACCACGAGCGTAGCGATCCCCACCGCGCCCACACCCCGGCGCACCCGCGCGGCCGAGGACCCCGTGAGCTTGGCCCTGCTCTCGATCGCGGCGCCCGCGGCCACGACCACGGCGACCACGAGCGCGGCCAGCAGCGTCGCGGCGGTGGCGGTGTGGATCTGTGAGGCGGCGCCCTGCCCGTGTTCCAGGCGTTCGCCGACGTGCAACACGGACGGCACCCCCACCGCGATCCCCGCGGCGACGGGCACGAGCAGGGCGAACGTGCGCGCGCGGCCGGGCAGCAGCGCGAACACGAGCACCAGCATCACCGGCGTCGCATACAGCGAGCCGCGCGAGACGCTGAGCAGCGCGACCCCGGCCAGCAGCACCGTCCCGCCGGCCAGCACCCCGCGCAGCGCCCAGTGCAGGCGCGCCTCGCGCGCGAGCAGCAGCGCCGGCCAGAACGCCATCAGCCACTGCGCGGCGTTGGCGTTGGCATAGCCCGAGGGGTAGGTCAGGCGCCCGCCCGGGAGCAGCGCTTGCAAGCGCACGGCGCTGTGCGCGGCGGCGTCGACGTGCAGCAGCACGTACCCGGCGAGCACGACCATCGCCAGCGTCCACACGCCCAGCAGCAGCGCCGCGGTCGGTCCGCGCTGGGGCCAACACGCGAACAGGGCGAACACGAGCAGGTACAGCAGCGTGCGATCGGCCCCTTCCCAGGCGGCGCCCGGGACCTGCGCCCACAGGATCGAGAGGAAGCTGAGCGCGGTGTAGGCCGCCAGGCAGCCGAGCGCGACCTTCACCGGCGTGGGCATCCGGGCCAGCGGCACACCCACGAACGCGACCGCGATCGCCAAGAGCACGAGCACGATCAGTCCACCAGGAGCCCAGTGCGTCAGCGGATACCCGGCCTGGCTCGTCCCCCACACGACGAACAGCGCCACAGCCGCGAGCGCCGGCAGCGTGGCGGGCGACTCGCGCAGGGCCGCGGTCAGTCTGGCAGTCATCGCGCCAACGATAATCGCCGGTGTGGAGGACTCATAATCGCCGGCATGACCATCCCCGTCGACCCCGATCCGGACCCCGCCGAGCTCGTCCAGTTCTACGACGACGCCTACACCCAGCACACCCTGGCCGAGGGCGAGCGCTACGCGCGCTGGCGCGCGCTGGGAGCAGTCGGCAAGGCCGACCACGTGATCGCGCTGTGCGCGCGGGCGGGTATCTGGGCGGTCGCAGACCAGGCGCAGACGGACAAGACAGGGTGCGAGATGGGCGGTGGTCCGACCAGCACCCTGGAGATCGGGTGCGGCGACGGGGCGCTGCTCGGCGAGCTGCACGCCCGGGGGTTCGGCGGGCGGTTGGCGGGCGTTGAGATCACGCAAGCGGCGGTCGACATCGCGCGCGAGCGGGCGG
>Ga0335075_10014004_pt1 | contig 12070 bp, 12 predicted proteins | sample Lox_Sample_24_FD_206723 | JGI IMG/M metagenome (GOLD analysis project Ga0335075, IMG submission 206723) | Soil microbial communities from Loxahatchee National Wildlife Refuge, Florida, United States - Lox_Sample_2.4 | ecosystem: Environmental > Terrestrial > Soil > Wetlands | place: USA... | reverse complement strand
GGGCGACGCTCCCGTCCGCTACCTCGCGACGAGCGGGATGGGTACCTACCTGCCCCGCATCGCGCTCGCCGAGCTTCACCTCCGCCGCGGCGATGTCGAGTGCTCCCGCGAGCTGCTCGAATGGTGCATCGCGGAGCATCCTGACTTCATCGGCGTGATCGATCCCTACGCGACGGCGCTGCTGCGCAGCGGCACCGCTCCCGAGGAGGTCGTATCCCAGATCGAGTCCCGCCTGGAGAGCATCACGCCGGCGGCCCGGGTCATGCTCGCCGGCGCGCTCTACCGCCACGGCGCGATGGCCGCGGCCGAGAAGCAGTTCCGCGCGGTTCTCCAGGGTCGGCCGGGCAGCGCTCAGGTGCGCGTCCAGCTTGCCGAGTCGCTTCTCAACCAGCGCCGATACGCCGAGGCCGCCGACGAGGCCGCGCGCATCCCCGAGGACGACGCGTTCGCCGGCCTGGCCTCCCGCATCGAGCTGTGGGGCCGGATTGCCGCCGGCGATGCCGAGGCGGCGGGCACCGCCGCCACACGCGCCGCACGCGTCGGCGTTCCGCAGGCCCAGCTCGAGGTGTTCGCGGCCTGGCTCGACCTCGTCGTCGGCGTCGAGCAGCCCCGCGGCGTGTCGGTCGCCGCGACGCCGCTGCTCGGCGTGATCCTCGAAACGCTGCTGCGCGCCCACGACTTCGACGCATTCGAGAAGCTGACCGGGCTGCTCGAGCGCTCCGCCCTTCCCGCTCGCGAGCGCCGTGAGCTGCTCGCCTCGATGTACCTGACGCATGGCTTCCTCGCCTCGGCGGCACAGGAGTGGATGGCGGTCTGCGAGTCCCGTCCCGACGCCCGCGCGCTTCTGGGTCTGGCGCGCGTGGCGGCGGCCCACGGGCAGTGCGAGGAGGCAGCGGTATTCGCTGCCGAGGCGCTGAAGCTCGATCCCTCGAGCGCCCCCGCGCGAGAGCTCGTGGCCCGGCACGCCGCCCCGGCCCCCGCGGAGGCTGCCGCCTAGACGAGAAGCTCCCGCCGCGGCTGGCCCTCCAGGACAACCTAAGGCGCCGCCGTCAGGCGCCGCCGACCATACCCTTACCTGGACGTAAGGCTGAGAAGAAGCTCAAGTTCTTCTCGATGCGCTCGATTATCCCATCTGAACGGGAACGGATCCCGTTTTCCAAGGTAGGAACCGCCGCATCCAAGGAGGAATGCAATGAGCTTCGATATCGGTTCGGTGGGCGGGACGCCCGCCCCGGTGACCACGCAGACGGCCCGATCCTCGGGTCCCGCGTCCGCCCAGGCGGCGCACGAGGCGGACACGGTCACCGTCGACACCATCCCGGCGAGCCCTCCGCCCGAGGTCCAGGACGCCATGGGAGTTGCCAACCAGGCCTACCACAACCTTCAGGCCACCGGCAGCGAACTGCGCTTCAAGGTCAACGAGGCCACGGGCAAGCTGAGCGTGGAGGTCCACGACGTGCACGGAAACCTGCTCTTCACGGTCCCGGCCAGCACGGCGCTCTCGGTCGCGTCAGGCCAGCCGCTTCCGTCGAACAACCAGTGACCGGGTAAAGCCCAACCGGCGCCCGGCCGACTACTCAGGCAAGCGATGTCTACCCAACCAGTCAGCTCCGGCACCTCAGGCACCAGCTCGAGTCAGTACTCGACGGGTGACCAGCTGACCTCGCTCGGGGGGTCAAACTCGCTGCAGGTGACGGGGCTCGCCTCGGGCCTCGACACCAACGCGATCGTCGAGGCGCTGATGGCCGCCGATCAGCAGCAGGTGACGAACGTCACCAACCAGCAGAGCGGGCTGACGGCGATGAACACGCAGCTCACGAGCATCCAGAACGCGCTGCAGACCGTCGCCAACGACGCGCAGGCGCTCGGGAATCCGTCCTTGTTCACGCCGACGCAGACGGTCAGCTCGACCAACTCCACGCTGGTCAGCGCCTCGGCCAACGGCAGCGCCGGGGCCGTCGTCGGCTCATACCAGGTCGGGGTCCAAGCCCTGGCGAGCGCCTCGCAGCGCACGTTCTCGTTCACCAGCCCCAGCTCGGCTGACACCGTCACCATCGACGGTCAGCAGATCTCGTTGGCCGCGGGCGCCTCGGCCGACGATCTCGTGAGCGCCATCAACTCCAACTCGAACTCCTCGGTATGGGCCACCGTCACCCAGGAGTCAGCGAACGGCGGCCCGGCCACGATCGTCCTCTCCGATCGTCAGACGGGCGAGCCGCCGGCAAGCGGCTACATCGCGGTCTCGGACACCGCCGGCGCCCTGACCGACACCGGGGACGACGTCGCAGGCACCGATGCTGAGTACACGATCAACAACACCACCTACTGGTCGTCCTCGAACACGATCAGCGGCGCCTCGCTGGGCGCCAGCACGACCCACCCCACCCAGGGCCAGGGCGCGCAGGGGACGATCCCCGGCGTCACGCTCAACCTGAACGGGCTGACCGGGTCGACCCCCATCACCGTCAACGTGAGCTCGCCGTCGGTCAACAGCAGTGGCGTCCAGACCGCGGTGCAGCAGTTCATCACCGACTACAACTCGGCCGTCTCGATGATCCAGACGCAGCTCTCGACGCCGCCGTCGAGTTCGGACCCGACCGTGGGCACGCTGTACGGCGACTCCGACCTCCAGCAGCTCCTCTCCTCCATGCGCGAGCAGATGGACGCCACGCTGGGCGGCCTGACTGGCGGCGTGACCAGCATGCTCAACGTCGGCGTCAGCACCGGCGCCACCACCGGCACCGGCGCCGTGTCCCAGAACTCCCTGGCCGGGGACCTGACCCTCGATACCAGCACTCTGACCAGCGCTCTCCAGAACAACGCCAGCGGCGTCCAGAAGATGTTCACAAGCTGGTCGATCAACTTTTCGAACCTCGTCAACAACGAGGCCGCGCCCGGTGGCGACATCACCACGCGGATCCAGGGCGACGACTCCCAGATCAGCTACCTCGGTGACCAGATCAGCAACATGCAGTCCGCGAACACCCAGAAAGAAGATGCCCTCGTGCAGCAGTTCGCGGACATGGAAGCGGCGCTCTCGCAGAGTCAGTCGACGAGCACCTGGCTCACCCAGCAGCTCAGTCAGCTGGGTTGATCCTCCTTACGCGGCTCGGAGCCGGGGCCGAACCGCCTCGTAGCCGCATTCCGGCCAGCTCCCCTCAAGAGCTCGCGCAGACTGCCGAGCATCTTCAGAGAGTAGTCGCGCAATTCACCCTCTAGGAGACCCCGCCCCCCATGTCCACATCCGTCGCCACGCCAAACGCCTACCGCGCGAGCGCCGTGCTGAGCGCCACCCCCGAGACGCTCATCGTGATGCTGTATGACGGGGCGCGGAAGTTCCTCTTCCAGGCGGGAGTGGCGATGGGAGCGGGGCAGATCGAGCTCACCAACCGCAAGCTGGTTCGGGCGGAGAACATCATCCAGCATTTGCGTGACGCCCTCGACTTCGAACAAGGCGAGATCGCGCACAATCTGGAGTCGATCTACGTGTTCTGCCTACGTCAGATTCGCCAGTCGCGCTTCGAGCGTAATCCGGCCGTGCTCGAGCATGTCAGCTCGCTGCTCGGAGAGCTGCGCGAGGCGTTCGCGACCATCTCGCAGCCATGAGCCGTTCCGGGGCGGCGCCCTACGAGACGCTCGCTCGGGGTCTCGAGCGCGAGCTCGAGCTCGTCGGCGAGGGCCGCTTCGACGAGGTGGCGGCGCTACAGACCGAGCGCTCCGCGCTCATCGACACGCTCCCTGAGACCCCTCCGGCCGGCGCCCGGCCGGCCTTGAAGCGCGCGGCGCTGATGTCAAAGCGCGTCGAGATCGAGATCCTTCGCTACCGCGAGGCGCTCCTGCTGGATCTGGCCAAGGTCGAGCTCGCCGGCCGCACGGCACGGGGTTACGCTCCCCCGCGCGAGCCACGCCCGCAGGTACAGGCGACGGCGTAGCCGCCCGCGGCCTTCTTAAGTCTCTTAAGCGATTAAAGGTCCGCTCAGGGCTGCCGATTTGCCAGGGCATGCGGCTCGTCCGGATCACCGACCTTCCTCAAGACGCCAGGCTCGCGAGCGACATTCTCACCGGTCGCGACGCCGCGCCGCTGCTGCGCGCCGGCGTGACCCTGAGCGAACGCTTCGTCGACCACCTGAACCGGGCCGGTATCCAGGCGGTATGGGTCGAGGACGCCTACAGCCACGGGATCGACGCCGAGCCCGCGGTCAGCGGACAGACCCGCGCGATCGCCACCCGCGCGCTCCTCGCTTTGCACGAAGAGGCCAAGCAAGCCGTCGTCGCCGGTCGCACACTCGACCCCGAGGCCACCGATGAGTTGGGCGAGGTGGTCGACGCGATCCTTCTCGAGGTCGAGGAGTCCGACGGCAAGGCGCTCGTGCTCGCCGACCTGTGCAGCGCCGACGCCTACAACATCCAGCACTCGATCGACGTCACGGCGCTGGGCCTGCTGATCGGCCGGCGGCTGATCCTCGAGCACGGCTGGCTCGACTACAAGGGAGAGCGCCACGACGACCGCCAGGAGGAGCGGCTGTTCCGCCTCGGCATGGGCCTGCTGCTCTCCGACATCGGCAAGCTTGCGGTCCCCGAGGCGATCCTGAACCAGCCGGGCAAGCTGTCCGAGGAGGAGTGGGAGATCGTCAAGGGCCACCCCAAGGCGGGGGTCAAGCTGATCCGCGACACCGGCGCGTGGTGCCCGCTGGTCCAGGCCTGCGTGCTGCGCCACCACGAGCGCTGGGACGGCACCGGCTACCCCGAGGGCAAAAGCGCGACCGAGATCCATGAGATGGCCCGGATCGCCGCCGTCGCCGACACCTTCGATGCGATCACCTCCGAGCGGCCCTTCGCTCCGGCCAAGCCCACCCACGTCGGCGTGCAGGCGATCCTCGCCGGTGCCGGGACGCAGTTCGATCCGGTGATCTGCGAGGTGTTCTCGCGGCGGGTGGCCCCGTTCCCCCCCGGTATCGAGGTCGAGCTCGCCGATGGCCGCCGCGCGATCGTGGTGAGCGTCCCCGAGTTCGCGCTCGACCGTCCGGTCGTGCGCGTGATCGACGGCTCCACGCCTCCGGTCGATGTCGACCTCACGCAGGACAGCCGTCTCCAGATCGCGGGCTGGACCGCGGCTTCGGTCGCCGGCGCCGCCCAGGCCGCGTAGTCGCCCCGAAAGGACTCAATTCCGTGTCGCTCCTGTTCTCATCCGTCCGGCGCCAGTTGCTCGCCGGCTTCCTCGTCGTCAGCCTCCTGTTCCTGAGCGCCGTCGTGGTCAGCTGGTCCGGCGGCTCGAAAGAGCTCATGCTCGCCATCGCCCTCGGAGCGCTGGCCGTGGCGGTCGTGGTCGCCGTCACGATCTCTGGTGACTTCAGCCGGCGCGTCGCAGACCTGCTCGAGGGCATCCAGAACCTCGAAGGGCATTGCGTGACCGATCTCCGTGCCGGGCTCGAGGCGATCGCCGAGGGCGACCTGACGCACGAGGTGGTGCCGGATATTCAGCCGATCGCGACCAACCGCCCAGACGAGGTGGGCGAGCTGACGCGGACCTTCAACCGGATGGTCGAGAAGACGCAGAGCAGCGTCGGCGCCTACAACACGACTCGCCAGAAGGTGGCCGTCATGCTCCGCGACATCGCGGGCAGCGCCGAGCAGCTCTCGCTTTCCTCCCAGCAGATGGCCAACACCTCCGAGGAGGCAGGCCGCGCCGTCGGCGAGATCGCCCGAGCCGTGAGCTCGGTCGCCGCGGGCGCCGAGGACCAGGTCCGCTCGATCGCGGAGGCGAAGATCCTGAGCGACGAGGTGGCGCTGGCCTCCCAGGCCTCGGCCGAAGGTGCTCAGCAGACCGCCCACGCGGCCGCCCAGGCACGCAGCCTGGCCGAGAAGGGCGCTCAGGCGGTATCCCAGGCCACCGAGGCCATGCACGCCGTGCGCAGCTCGAGCGCCGAAGCTTCGACCGCCATCCGCTCGCTGGATGCCAAGAGCGAGCAGATCGGCGACATCGTCGACACGATTACCGGCATCGCCGAGCAGACCAACCTGCTGGCGCTGAACGCGGCGATCGAGGCCGCCCGAGTCGGCGAGCAGGGCCGCGGCTTCGCGGTCGTCGCCGAGGAGGTCCGCAAGCTCGCCGAGGAGTCGCAGACCGCCGCCTCTTCGATCGCGAGCCTGATCGAAGAGATCCAGCAGGAGACGCGCAAGGTCGTCGACGTCGTCGAGGACGGCGCCCGCCAGACCGAGGAGAGCGCCGCCACCGTCGAGCAGGCCCGCGAGGCATTCGCTCGTATCTCCGAGGCGGTTCAGGACGTCGGCAGCCGCGTCGAGCAGATCGCCGGCTCGATCCAGGAGATCGCCGGCGCCGGCAACCGGGTCCAGGACAGCATGACCTCGGTGGCCGCCGTGGCCGAGCAGTCGAGCGCGTCCTCGGAGCAGGTGAGCGCCTCAACTCAGCAGACGAGCGCCTCCACCCAGCAGATCGCCGCCTCGGCGTCCGAGCTGGCCAAGACCGCCGAGGAGCTCGAGCGGCTGGTCTCCCACTTCACATTGGCCTGAGCCCCCGGAGGTAGTGCCCCACGCCGGGTGCGGACCCAGTGGTCCCGCCCGGCGCGATGCGTTATTGGGCCTCGCTTCGCTCGGCGTCCGTGGGGCCATGCGGCCCCGTCCGGGTGCGAGCGGCACCCAACCCCAGCCCCGCCGGCCCCGCCAACAACACCCGTCCAGGTCCGCCCTAAAGGATCTGCCCCAGAAGCCGATTCATGGGAGGACTCGATGGATCGGGTCGTAGCCAAGCCCAGGGAGGGCAGAACATCCAGGTTCTTCACCCATGTCCCTGCTTGACGCCACCCAGCAAGCCCTCGAGTCCGCCATGAGCGGCTCCGAGCTGCGTAACACGCTGCTCACCAACAACCTCGCCAACGTGGACACCCCGGGCTACCAGCCCGAGGACGTCAACTTCCAGTCCACGCTTGAGCAGGCCATGCAGTCCGGCCAGTCGCCCGCGAGCGTCAGCTTCCAGCCGTACAGCGTGCAGCAGTCAACCGGCGCCGACGGCAACGGGGTCACCCCCGAGCAGCAGGAGGCCGATCTCTCTCAGAACGGTCTGCTCTACGAGACCTTGACCCAGATCGCCACCCAGCGCGAGGGGATCCTCGAGAGCGCGATGGGCATCGGACAGTCCTGACCATGAGCTTCTTCGACGCCATCAGCATCGCCGCCAGCGGCCTCACCGCCGAGCGCGTGCGCATGGACGTGACCTCAGAGAACCTTGCCAACGCCGACACGACCAACGGCGCGGGCGGCCAGCCCTACCAAGAGCAGGACGTTGTCCTCCAGCAGGTCGGTGGCGGCGGTTTCAGCGCGGCGCTCTCGAGCGCGATGGGGAGCTCCACCGGCAGCCAGCTCACGGGCTCGTCAACGCCCGGCGGAGTCGAGGTGACCGGAATCGTCAACAGCTCGACGCCCGACCAAGAGGTCTACGACCCCGGCAACCCGTCGGCGAACACACAGGGCTACGTGAAGATGCCGAACGTCAACCCGGTCAACGAGATGGTCGACATGGTCGATGAGTCGCGCTCCTACGAATCGGACGTCACGGCGATGAACACCGCCAAAGAGATGTTCGAGAAGACTCTGGATCTGCTCAAGTGATTCCGGCGATCTCAGGAGCCATCGGGCCACTCGGCTCGAGCGAATGGAGCGTGGGCTCGGTCGGTTCGCTCGGTCAGGACGCCTCGACCGGCGCGAACGCCACCGGCGGCACCGGCAGCTTCGGCAACCAACTGACCGGCGCGATCAACTCACTCGACCAGACTCAGGTGAACGCCTCCAACACGTCCGAGCAGCTCGCCACGGGGCAGATCTCCGACCCCACCCAGGCGATCACCTCGGTCGAGAACGCATCGCTCGCCATGGACCTCGCCTCCCAGATCCGCACCAAGCTCGCCGACGCCGTCAACGAGGTCTTCCAGACCCAGGTCTAGGCCCCGCCCGCCCCCGCCAGCCCCCACCCCCGACCCCCGCCCCCTCCCTCGATATCAATGGACATCCGTCAGCTCATCACCAAGCTCACACCCAAAGGCTGGGCCATGGTCGGCGGCTCCGTCGCGGCCGGCATCCTGTTCCTGGTCGTGATCATGCACTTCGCCTCGGCCCCCAGCTACACCACGCTGGAGACCGGGCTCGACCCGGCCCAGACGGGCAAGATCACGAGCACTCTCGATTCCAAGGGGATCGGCTACCAGCTCGGGAACGGCGGCACCGAGCTGTCCGTGACCTCGAGCCAGGTGAGCCAGGCCCGGATCGCGCTCGCCACCGCGGGACTGCTCGGGATCGGCAGCCAGCAGCCCGGCTTCGAGCTGCTCAACAGCTCACAGCTCGGCGCCTCGGACTTCCAGCAGCAGGTCACCTACCAGCGCGCCCTGGAGGGTCAGCTCGACCAGACGATCGAGCAGATCCAGGGCGTCGACTCGGCCACGGTGAACCTCGTGCTGCCCAATCAGCAGGATGAGCTGTTCGGCGACAACACCCAGTCCTCGAGCGCTTCGGTGCTGCTCGACGACTCCGGCTCGCTCGATCAGAGCTCGGTCAAGGGCATCGCCGAGCTCGTCGCCTCGAGCGTCCAGGGCCTATCCAACAGCAAGGTCACGGTCACCGATTCGAGCGGCGCGCTCCTCTGGCCGAGCTCTGGCTCGGACGGGAGCACCGGCGGTGGCCTGCCCGCGGCGCAGTCGGCCGACGAGCAGTACGACTCGACCATGACCTCCCAGGTCGACGCGATGCTGGCCCAGACGCTCGGAGCCGGCAAGGCGCAGGTCGTCGTCAACGGCAACCTCAACACGAACCAGTCGACGCAGCAGAGCCTCACCTACGGCAAGAAGGGCGTGCCGCTGACCGCGCAGACGCAGAGCGAGACGCTGAAGGGCGGCAGCCCCAGCGCCGGCGGCACTACCGGGACCATCCCCGCCTACGCCGGGACGTCCGGTAGCTCCAACTCGAACTACGCGAACAAGACCGCCAACACCACCTACGGCGTCGACAAGACGATCACGAACTCGACGATCACACCCGGGACGGTCAACAGCCAGACGGTGTCCGTGCTCGTCGACAAGACGGTGCCGGCGTCCGAGCTTCCGGCGATCCGCAATGCCGTCGCCGGCGCGGTGGGCCTGAACGCCAAGCGCGGCGACACCCTGTCGGTCGCCCAGATCGCGTTCACCAAGCCCGCGGCCGCGGCGGCCACGCCCGCCTCCTCGACCAAGATGCTCGGCTACGCCAAGTACGCGCTGATCGGCATCGGCGGCCTCCTGTTCCTCTTCTTCATGCGCCGGAACCTCAAGCGTCGCGAGCGTGAGACGTTCGAAGGCCAGCCCACCTGGCTGCGCGAGCTGGCCACCCCGCGTCCGCTCGCCGCGCTCGGCACGGGCGGTGATGAACAGCAGACCGAGGTCAAGCGGTTGCGCTCCCCGGTCAACGTCCCCAAGCGCCAGGTCGAAGAGCTGGTCGAGCGCGACCCGGATCGCGTCGCCCAGCAGGTTCGCGCCTGGATGACCGAGGACTAAGCAGCAACCCGCGATGGCAGCCGAGCTCGAACAGGCCACTCCCACCACACCCGCCGCTCCGGCCCCCGCCGGCAAGCCGCGCCGGGCCGAGATGAAGGGGCGCAAGAAAGCCGCCGTCCTGCTCGTGTCGCTCGGACCGGACCGGGCCGCACAGGTGTTCAAGCATCTCCGCGACGAGGAGATCGAGAGCCTGTCGCTGGAGATGGCCAAGCTCCAGCGGGTTGACCCGATGACCACCGGCGCCGTGCTCGAGGAGTTCGCGGCCACAGTCGAGGCGTTCGACTCGCTGATGTCCGGCGGCGTCGACTACGCGCGTGAGGTGCTCGAGCGGGCGCTGGGCGCCGAGCGGGCCCTCGAGATCATCGGCCGGCTCTCCAGCGTGATCGAGATGCGGCCGTTCGAGTTCCTCCGTCGCACGCCGGCCGAGCAGTTGGTCACCTTCCTGCGCAACGAGTCCCCCCAGACCGTCGCGCTGGTCGTCGCGAACCTTCACACCACGCTGGCCTCGCAGGTGCTCTCGCACCTGCCGTCGAGCGAGCAGGCCGAGATCGCGCTGCGTATCGCGCGCATGGGCGAGACGAGCCCGGACGTGGTCAAGCAGGTCGAGGCCGTCATGCGCAAGAAGCTCGACAGCATCGTCCAGCAGGAGTACGTGCGCGCGGCGGGCGGGATCAAATCGCTGGCCGAGATCCTCAACCACGCGGACCGCTCCACCGAGCGCACCGTCCTCGACGCGCTCACCGAGTCCGACGAGGAGCTCGCCGCCGAGGTCCGCCGTTTGCTGTTCGTGTTCGAGGACATCGTCAAGCTCGACGACCGCTCGATCCAGCTCGTCCTCCGGGAAGCCGACCAGAAGGACCTCGCCCTGGCCCTGCGCGGCGTCAACGACGACGTCAAGGAGCGCATCCTGTCCAACATGTCCGAGCGCGGCGCGACGATGCTGGTCGAGGAGATGGCCTACATGCCGCCGCAGCGCAAGCGCGTGGTCGAAGAGGCCCAGGGACGGATCGTCGCCATCGTGCGCAAGCTCGAGGAAGCCGGCGCCCTGGTGCTCTCACGCGGCGAGGAAGATGCAGTCGTCTAGCGAGTTCTCCAAGCCGGCGGCGAACTACGCCTTCCGCCAGCTCGACACGCCGCCGGCCGGCGCCGCCAACGGGATCGCCGACGTCCTGTCCGCGGTGCGGGCCGAGGCCGAACAGATCCGAGCCCAGGCCTGGGCCGCCGGCGAGGCCGAGGGCCGCGCCGCCGGGCTCGCCGCCGCTCGCACCGACGCCCAACCCGCCCTCACCGCGCTCGGCGCCTCGGTCGAGGCGATCGGCACCCTTCGCGACCAGGTGGTCGCCGAGCTCGAGCAGGACGCCGTCGAGATGGCGCTCCGCCTGGCCGAGCAGATCCTCGCCGGCGTGCTCTCCGTGCAGCCAGAGCGCGTGATCGACGTGGCGCGCAACGCCCTTCGCCATCTCGTCGAACGCCGACGGGTCACGCTGGTCGTCAACCCGGACGACCTCGAGCTCGTGACCGAGTGTGTCGAGCATCTCCAGTCCGAACTTGGCGGGATCGAGCATCTGGGCGTCCAGGCCGACCGTCGCGTCGCCCGGGGCGGCGCGATCGCGCGCACGGACATCGGCGACATCGACGCCGGCATCGACACCCAGCTCGGCCGCGCCCGGGAACTGGTCGCGGATGCGCTCGCCGCCAAACCCAGCGATGAAGACTAATTTCGCACGCGCCGAGCACGCGCTCCAAGGCGCCGATCTGTCCCGGCGCGTCGGCCGGGTGAGCGATCTGATCGGGCTGATCATCGAGGCGACCGGCGTGCAGGTAGAGATCGGCGAGGTGTGCATGGTCGGCGACGGGCGCAATGGAAACGCGACGGTTCCCACCGAGGTCGTCGGCTTCCGCGGCGGCCGCACGCTGCTCATGCCGCTCGGCGAGCTGCACGGGATCGGACCGGGAACAAGCGTGCACCCGACCGGCGGCCCGTTCCGCGTCGCAGTCGGCGAGCCGCTGCTCGGGCGTGTGATCGACGGGCTCGGCAATCCTCTGGACAGCCTCGAAGCCCCTTCGGGCGTGTCCTGGCGTAGCACCACCGGTGCGCCGCCCGATCCGATGACCCGCCCCCGGATCGAGGACCGGGTCGGCCTCGGCGTCCGCGCGCTGGACACGCTCGTGCCGTGCGGACGCGGTCAGCGCCTCGGCATCTTCGCCGGCTCGGGCGTCGGCAAGTCTTCGCTGTTGGGCATGATCGCGCGCTCCACCAGCGCGCAGGTAAACGTGATCGCGCTCGTCGGCGAGCGTGGTCGTGAGGTGCGCGAGTTCATCGAGCGCGACCTCGGCGACGCTCTTTCGCATTCGGTCGTGGTCGTGGCAACCTCGGATCAGCCCGCGCTCGTGCGGATCCGAGCCGCCTTCACCGCCACCGCGATCGCCGAGTACTTCCGCGATCAGGGCCGCGACGTGATGCTGATGATGGACTCGGTCACGCGCTTCGCCATGGCTCAGCGCGAGGTCGGCCTCGCCATCGGGGAGCCGCC
>Ga0335075_10014003_pt1 | contig 12070 bp, 11 predicted proteins | sample Lox_Sample_24_FD_206723 | JGI IMG/M metagenome (GOLD analysis project Ga0335075, IMG submission 206723) | Soil microbial communities from Loxahatchee National Wildlife Refuge, Florida, United States - Lox_Sample_2.4 | ecosystem: Environmental > Terrestrial > Soil > Wetlands | place: USA... | reverse complement strand
AGCCCGCTGGTCACCCTCGAGCTCATCGCCGCCGGGCACAACGACCTGCTGATGGCCGGCCTGCTGGTCGCGGGCGTCGCCTATGCGCTGGACGGGCGGCCGCTGCTGGGCGTGGCCATCTGCGCCCTGGCGGCTACCGTCAAGGTGCCGGCGCTGGCCGGCGCCGCCTTCATCACGGTGGCCTGGGGGCGTGAGGAGCTCGGCCGCGCCGCCCAGGTGCGCTTCATGGCCACGGCTGCCCTGCTCGCCCTGGCGGTGCTGGCCGCCGTCACGCTGGTGGTCGGCGTCGGCGTCGACTGGCTCTCGACCTCGCTGTTCTCGACCCCGGCCAAGGTCCGTCTCGCCATCACCCCGGCCACCGGGCTTGGCTACACCGCGGCTTCGCTGCTCTCCGATGTCGGACTCGGGGTCTCGCACCGGGGGCTGGAGGGGGTGTTCGGGGTCATCGCGTTCGGGCTGACCGCGATCACCGGTGCCGTCATGCTCTACCGGGTGAGGGTCGGGCGGCTGGTGCCGTGGCTCGGCGCCTTTCTGGTGATCGCGGCTGCGGGCGGGCCGGCGGCATGGCCGTGGTACTTCATCTGGGGTCTGGGCCTGCTCTGCGCCCTGCGCGCCCCGCAGCGGTCCCTCGGCATGGCCCTGGCCATCGTCGCGTCAGTGTTCGTGGTCAAGCCCAACGGGATCCTCGCCCTGCCGCTGCCGTCCGCGCCGGCGGTGATGGCGGCCTACGCCCTGATCGGCGTCGTCGTATGGCGCCAGGGCCGGCGGCGGCGCCGTGACCAGCCGGAGGCGGGCCCGGCGCCGGTGCGCGAGAGCACCCCCTCGGCCCTGGCCGGTACCTGAGGGCCGCCACCGTGTCCGTCGACGTGCAGCACCGGCCGGGAGTGGTGGCACCCGCGCGGAGGGCCGGGGTCCGCGTCCCGGGTCAATGGGCCGTGATCGCCGCTCCCGCGCTGCTGGCCGCGGTGCTCTCGCTCATCGGCCTGACCGGGCGCAGCCTGGGGTTCGACGAGGGCGCGACGGCGTCGATCGCCGCCCAGCACGGCGGGGCGCTGTGGCGGGCGATCGCCCACGACGGGGGCAACATGTCGGGCTACTACCTGGTCATGCACCTCCTGGTCGGCGCCTTCGGCAACGGCCTGGTGGTCCTGCGGCTGCCGTCGGTGATCGCCACCGCGGCCACCGCCGGGCTGGTCGCGGCGATCGCGCAGCGGCTGTTTGCCGACCGGCGGGTGTCGCTGGCCGCCGGAGTGCTGGCGGCGGTGAGCCTGCCGCTCGTCTACTGGGGCCAGACGGCCCGCGGCTACGCGCTGATGGTGGCCTTCGTGTGCGCGGCGATGCTCGCCTTCATCGAGCTCGTCGACAGCGACACCCGCTCCGACGGCGGCGCGGGGACGCGTCGTGGCCCGTGGCTGTGGTTGGTGGCGGCGATGACGCTTGGCATGTACTGCAGTTTCGTTGCCGCGCTGGTGATCCCGGCGCAGATCCTCGCCGTCCTCGCCCGCCGCGCCGCCATCCGCCGCTACGGCTCGGCCCTGGTGGCGATCGCGGTCCTGTGCGCGCCGCTGGCGGTGCTGGCCGTGCGGCGGGGCTCAGGGCAGCTCTTCTGGGTCCAGCCGCCCAGCCGTATGGTCGATACCCAGGTGTTGCAGGCGCTGACGTCCGCCGGCCTGCAGCCGGTGTTTCACCACAGCTTCACCACCAAGGCGCTGATGTGGGCGACGGTCGCCGCGGTGGCGGCGCTGGTGGTGGCCACCGCGGCGCGCTGGCGGCGCGGCGAGGCGGTGTGGGGGATGGGGCTCGTCCTGGCCTGGTGTGTCCTGCCGGCCGGCCTGACCTTCGTGTACTCGGTGCTCTCGCATCCGATCTTCGTCCCGCGCAACGTGCTGATGTCGACCCCGGCAGTGGCCCTCGCCTTCGCCCCGGCGCTGCGCGACCGCCGCTGGCCACGCTACCTCGCACCGGCCCTGCTGGTTCTCGTGCTGGCAGCGCGCGCCATCCCCGTCGTGCGCGCCTACGGGGTGTCGCCCGAGCCCTGGCGGGCGGTGACGGCGATGGTGCTGGCCCAGAGCCGGCCCGGGGATTGCGTGACCTTCTATCCCGCTGACGCGCGGATGGCCTTCCAGTACTACGTGGGCACCGGAGCGGCGACGCGCAGGGCGCCGCGGTCGGTGCTCCCGGTGATCCCGTGGGGCGTGGTGCGGCCTTACGTCGAGGACTACGCGATCCCATCGCGTGCGCAGCTTGACCGGCGCACCGCCGGGTGCACGCGGATGTGGCTCCTCTCAAGCCACGAGGGCCAGCCCAACGGCCCGGCCCAGTCGCGCGCCAACCGGGCACGGTGGTTCACCCTGGCCGCCGAACTGCAGCGCCGCTTCGGCGCAGGGCACGTCGAGAAGTTCGGCTACGCGAGCGTCATCCACGTCCAGCTGATGCCGGGCCGCACCGGCGGCTGAGCGGCCCCGCGGCCGGGCGCCGGCCGCAATCAGGGGCGCAGCGTGAAGCCGTAGAACGTCAGCAGGCTCAGCCCCGCCAGCAGCACGCCGTTGCCCCACACGATGACCCGAAACCAGCGGCCCTGCGCGTAGCGACCGACCACCATGAGGGCGGGGAAGGCCGTGATCAGCATGCGCGGCAGCGGTGGCACATTGGACGAGGTGTAGGCCAGGAAGGCGATGGCCAGGGTCCACAGGATCGCCTCGGGGGAGATCTCGCGGCGCGAGAGCCAGACGAGCCCCAGCCACAGGGCCAGGACGACGCCGCCGATCAGCCCGATGACGAGATTGAGGTTGATCGTCGGTTCGTTGAAGTGCTGGAAGTTGATCTCGCCTGCCAGCTTCTGGGCCATGTGCCACAGCGAGAGCGGCGTGGTGGTTTCGCTCCAGCCGTGGTGCTGGGCGATGTAGGTCGCCAGCGGGTTGCCCGTCCATGCCCACAGGAAGGCCATGAACGCGCCCAGGCCGGTGAGCGAGAGCAGGGGGGCGAGGAAGGCGCGGCGGGCCGGCCGCACCGACCAGCCCCATCGCCGCCACTCCAGCAGAGCGGAGAGCAGGCAGACCGGCGCGAGCGCCAGGCCCACCGGCTGGACCGCGGTGCCGAAGCCGGCCAGGATCCCGGCGAGGACCCAACGGCGGCGCTCGAGGGCGTAGATGCAGCCGGCGGCGAGAGGCAGCAGCAGACCCTCGGAGTACACCATCGAGAACACCACCGACCCCGGGAAGACGACGAACAGGATCGTCGCCCGGCGCGCTGTCTCGCGGTCCCACCAGCCCTCGGCGAGGCGGTGGACCAGGACGGTGGCGACCAGGCCGCCGGCGGCGGAGACGAGCAGCCCGGCGACGGTGGAGCACCAGATCGGGTCGTGGCTGGTGATGAGCAGCAGGGGCTGCTCGACGACGAAGATGGCCAGCGGGAAGAGCGGGAAGAAGCCGAGGTTGGTCTGGGCGAAGGACACCTGGTGCGGGTAGCCCTGGTTGGCGATCCCGCGGTACCACAGCCCGTCCCAGTTGGCGAGCTCGTGCAGGAAGTTGTGGTGACCGAAGGCGCCATTGAGGTAGGCGACGAGGAGCAGCAGGCCTCGAGCCGCCAGGTAGATGACGGTGATCCACAGCAGCTCCTGGCGCGCGGCCGCCGACAGCCGGGCGCCCCGTGCACGGCGTCGCGGCACGGCGCGTACGTGCACCGGTTCCTCGACGACCGTCGCGGCGCCGGCCCGGAGTTCGAGCTCGGACATCCCCGAGACGCCGAGGGGCTCGTCGCCAAGCGGCCCCGCTGGGTCGGGAAGTGTCTCCACGGCGGGCCAGTCTATGAGCCGCGAAGTAAGAACGGCGTATGACAGGGGCCTGTGCGGCGCCCTGCCACTAGCTCGTGACCGGTTGCAGGGACACGGTTCCGTGCCACTGGAAGGCGTCCGTGCACACTTCCGCGTCACCCTGGCAGGGGCTGGCGGCGAAGCCCTGCGCCTGGTCGGCGGAGGCCGCCGGCCAGGCGACCCGCACCGGGGCGTAGGGCTTGGCGGGCAGCGTCCCGCCCATCAGCTTGAGCGGGCCGGCCAGCGCGGCCGCGGCCCCGTTGTCCCACAGCGAGGGTCCCAGGGTGAAGTCATCGGGGTCACACGCCCCCTGCTGGCGCATCGCCACCGGCACCCCGGCTTCCAATCCCGCGCCCGCGGGGAATGACAGCTGGCCGCCGGGGTCCGGGCCGCCCGCGGCGAAGCTCTCGGTGCAGCGGAACGTCGTCGCCCGGCCGTTGCAGCCCACGTCCTGCACGGAGCGGTCGATCGTCTCGGTCGCGGTGACCTCGGAGCCGGCGGGGTCGAAGCGAACCGCCGGAAGCAAGGCGGTGTGCCCACCGTCGCGCACCGCCGAGACCAGAGCGTCCAGGTCGACGATGTAGCGCACGCTCCACGTCATCGGGCTCACCGCGTCGCTCTCCTGGTCGGTGAAGAAGCCCTCGCCGGCGCACACGCTGCCGTAGTTCTGCTGATAGGCGATCGACTCGCTGCCCGTTCCGGCGTAGACCACCGCCACCTGAAAGTCGCGCATGAGGTCGGTTCTCACCGCCTTGGGGGGCGGGGCAGGCGCCACAGCACCCCCGACCAGGTGGTAGTAGGTGCTCTGCAGCCGCGGCGTCGCCCCCGAACGCGTCTGCCCGGCCGGCTGGGGCGTCACCGAGCGGACGACCGCCCACGCGCCGTTGACGGTCGAGGTGCGGATCGACACCACCACCTGCCCGCGGTGCGCGCGCTGCGCGGTGAAGGCGCGGGCGATCGCCTGCTGCGTGTGGCCCCCCACGAGCCGCGCGGCGACCCCCGTCGCTGGAGCGGCGAGCGCCAGCGCGCACAGTCCGACGATGATGGCCACCCCTCGCGTGGCTGCCTGCGCGCGCACCGGCATGCCTGTCGAGCTTAGAGCGTGGCGTAGTCGCCCAGCGCCGTCAGGATCGCGCTCACCACGGCCTGCGGGTCGCGCTGGGGCACCAGGTGGCCCGCCGCCGCGCTGCGGCGCAGGCGGGCTCCGGGGATCTGCTGGCGCAGGCGCTGCACCGCCCGGGCCGGGACGACACGATCGTGCGTGCCGGCGATGATCGTGGTGGGGGCGGTGATCGCGCCCAGACGGCGCTCGAGCTCGGGCAGGTCGCGGATCAGCGCGCGCTGCTCGGCGATGTAGGCGCGCCACGCCGACGGACGGCGGGCCGCGGTGCCGGCGGCGCGCAGATAGGCGTCGTCGAGCCGGCTGCGGCGCGCGATGCGCGCCCGGACGGGGGCGGCCGCCAGCGCCAGGCCCAGACCGCCGAGAATCGCCCCCGCGGCCACCTCGCCGGCGACGGGTGCGGCCAGCCAGCGATCCAGGGGATAGAGGGCGGCGAGGTTGGCGGCCGGGGCGGCGAGGATCAGGGCGCTGACCCGGTTGGGCGCGGTGGCCGCGAGCCATGCCGCCACGGCGGCGCCGAGGCTGTGACCCACCACGACGGCACGCTCGGCGCGGCGCTCGTCCAGTGCCGACAGTGCGGCGGCGGCGTTGCCGGCGAGGTCGCGCGCGGGCGTGGCGCCGTCCCAGCCGGGACGATCAGTGGCCAGCGCCTCGGCGCGTCCGTCAAGGCCGGCCAGCACGCCCGCCCAGTCGGCGGCGCCGCCGGGCTGGCCGTGGAGCAGCAGCACCATCGGGCGCACGACAGGGGCCGTGGGGCGCGCGGCCGGGGTCACAACGGCACGGTCGGCGTCGGGCGAGGCGGGCGCCTACGCGCCGGGTGGCCCGCCGCGGGGGTTGTCGCCCACGGCTTGACCGTCCCGCCCCACGTAGCCGTCCTTGCCGCCCGCCACGATCACGATCGCCGCGTCCTGACCGACGTTGCGCATGCCGCGGTGGGTGGCGGGGTCCACGCGGGCGATCCCGCCGGCGCGCACGACATGCGTGGTCCCATCGCCGAAGCGGAACTCCACCTGGCCCTGATGGACGAAGTAGGTCTCCTCCTGGTGCTCGTGGAAGTGCAGCCCGCTCTCATAGCCGGGCGGCAGCACCAGGGCATTGATGCCGAACGCGGTCACGCCCAGCTCTCGGCGCACCTTGCGAAAGCCAAAGCCGTCACCCATGTCGTCCAGGTGAGACACGGCGTAACCGTCGCGGGTGGGCGGGGTGGCTTCCTCGTCGCTCATCTCGAGGCGCTGCATGGTATCTGCCAGGGCCCAATTCGGCATGCCCAGAGGTGGCCGAGGGGGCATACTAGGCCGGTGACCTCAGCGCTCCTATCCGAGGCGCTCGCTCCTCTGCGCCAGAACCCGCGGCGCGCTGCAGTCATGTTCGACATCGACGGCACGCTGGCCCCGATCGTCGACCACGCCTCCGACGCCCACGTCCCCGAGTCCACCCGGCAGCTGCTGATCGCCGTGGCGCGCCGGTACGGCCTCGTCGCCTGCGTGACCGGACGGCGCGCCTCCGAAGCGCGCGCCATGGTGTCGATCGGCACGATCAACTACGTCGGGTCCCACGGCGTCGAGTTGCTGCGCGCCGGCTGGACGGAGGCGGTGCTCGACGAGGGGGTCGCCGACTGGATTCGCCGCATCCACGACTTCGGCCGCGAGAGCGACACCGCTGACACGCGCAAGCGCCGCGTGCGCCTGGAGGACAAGGGCCCGATCGTCGCCTTTCACTGGCGCGGCGCTCCCGACGAGGATGCCGCCAGGGCAGCGGTGGACGCCATTGCCCAGCGCGCCCAGGCAGCCGGCCTGCGGACCCACTGGGGCCGCAAGGTGCTCGAGGTCCGGCCGCCGGTCAAGATCGATAAGGGGTCGGGGATCAACCGCCTGCTCACCGAGGTCGGCCCCGATATCGAGATGGCGCTCTACGTCGGCGACGACACCACCGACATCGACGCCTTCCGCACGCTCGGCTCCCTGGTCGAGGACGGCCGGCTGCAGCGGGCGGTGCGGGTCGGGGTCGCGTCCGACGAGGGGCCGTCGGAGATCCAGGCCGAGGCCGACTTCGTGGTCGACGGGACCGAGGGCGTGCGCGAGCTGCTGGCTCAGCTCAGCGCCGACCCCGAGTGACCGCCGGTGAGGTTCGCCGAGTTCCTGCGCACCACCGTCCTGATCAGCGCCGCCGCGGCGAGTGCCCTGGCGGCGGTGACCCTGGCCGGCGCCGTGGGCGGTGAGCATCCCTTCGTGGTGCCGGTCGCCGCCGGGTGGTGGGTGCTGGCGGGCCTGATCGGCTGGTGGCTGGGCCGCCGCGCCGAGACCTCGTCGCCGATCGCCAACCTCCTGGCCAACGCGCGCACCCAGCCGTCGCTGCCCGAGGTCAATCCGCCCCGGGTGGTGCTCAACCGGCTGTGGCCGCTGCTGCTCTCGACGCTCGGCGCGGGCGCCCTGGGGGTCATCCTCCCGCAGGTCCCGGCGGTCGCGGCCGGCTTTGCCGTCATCTGGGCGCTGGCGTGGCGGCGCCAGTCGCGCGCGGTGACCGCCATCGAGGAGCGCGACGGCGCCCGCTTCTACGTGGAGCGCACGTCCCCGCTGGAGCCCATCCAACTGGTGCGCACCCCCGGCTTTCGCACCAACCTGATGGAGCTCAACGGCTCCTCCACATCGCGGTCCGCGCGCCAGGTCTGAGGGCCGATGATGGCGGTAGCGGGCCCGGACGGGGCCATCGACGTCCTCATCGTCTCGGTGGGCGCCACCACCGGCTGGCGGGCGGCGGCGCGCGAGCTCGGCGCGGCGTTTGAGCGTGCGGGCGCGCGGACGGTCACCGTCGACACCGGACCGGTGCGCGAGGTGCGCACCTTTATGCTCACCGATTTCGTCCAGGCCGGAGCGGCGCGCCGCGCGGCCGCGCAGGGGATCGCCCGTTATCACCCGCGGGTCGTCGTGTACTGCTCGCTGACCGCGGCGCTCCTCTGGCCGGCGCCCGGCGCCATCTGGATGGACGCCATGGCCGCCGAGAACCGCCCGGGACGCCACGGGGTCTGGCAACGCGCCCTCGAGCGCCGGCGCCTGGCCGCCGCGCCCTTGGTGCTGACGATGGCGCAGGACGCGCTGGCGCCGCTTCCCCGGGCCCGGTGGCCCGAGTCGGTGGTGGTCCCGGTGGCCGTGCAGGGCTCCGGGCCCGAGGACGCAGTGACGGTCCGCGACATCGATGTCATCGCCTACGCGGCCGACCCGGTCAAGCGGCGCCTTGACTTCGTGCTGGAGACGTGGGAGCGCACCCGCCGGGGCGAGGAGACGCTGGTGGTCACCGGTACCCCGGGCGGCGAGCCCGACCGGCCCGGCGTGCGGTTCACCGGCCGCGTGTCGCCCGAGGAATTCCGGGCGCTGCTGCGCCGCGCCCGCGTGTTCGCGGCCGCCTCGCGGCGCGAGGACTTCGGCATCGCCCAGCTCGAGGCGCTGGCTGACGGCGCCATGCTCGTCACCACGCCGGCCCCGGGGGCCTATCCGGCCCTGAGGCTGGCCCGCCGGCTCGATCCGCGGCTGGTCTCCGAGGATCTGGGGGGCGCCCTGCGCAGCGCCCTGGATGATCCCGCGCCCGGCTACGCGGCGCGCGCCGCCGGGCTGATGGCGCCCTTCAGCCGCGACGCCGTGACCGCAACCCTCACCCAACACGTCCTGCCCCGTTTGCTGCCAGGATGGGGCTCGTGATCGCACCGGCGGCCATCCCCAGCCCGTCCTCGAACGGCTTCAGCATCGGGCCGTTCTTCTTTCACGCCTACGGGATCATGTACGTCTTCGCCGTCGCCGCGGCGATCTACATCTCCCGGCGGCGCTGGGGTCGCGTCGGCGGCGACCCGGAGCTCTGCTACGAGATCGCGATGTGGGCCTTTCCCGCCGGGCTGATCGGTGGGCGGATCTACTTCGACATCACCACTCCCAGCCAGATCCCCGACCACTGGTGGGGGATCTTCGCCATCTGGGACGGCGGCCTGGGCATCTGGGGCGGGATCGCCGGCGGCGTCGCCGTGGGGCTGTGGGTGGCCCATCGCCGGCTGGGCCGCAACGACCTTCTGCGGTTCATGGACGCCGCCGCCCCCGGACTGCTGGTGGCCCAGGCGATCGGGCGGATCGGCAACTACTTCAACCAGGAGCTCTTCGGAGCCCCGTCCTCGCTGCCGTGGGCGCTGAAGATCTCCCCTGAGCACCGTCCGCCGGGCTATCTCCACGTCCCCACGTTCGAGCCGACCTTCCTCTATGAGCTGATCTGGAACCTGCTGCTGGCGTCGTTCTTGGTGTGGCTCGGCTCGCGGCGCAAGATCCGCGCCCCGGGGCTGTTTGCCCTGTACGTCGCCGGCTACTCGGGGTTCCGGATCTTCGAGGAGACCCAGCGCATCGACTACTCCAACCACATCTTCGGGCTGCGCCTGAACTTCTTCGTGGCCTCGATCCTGTGCCTCATCGGGTTGCTGTGGTTCATCGCCGTGCAGCGCGGGTGGCGAGGCTGGGGCGTGGAGCCGGCCGAGGTGGTGCCACCCAGCGCGCGGGCGGCGGGGCCGACGCGGGGGTTGGGGTTCCCGCGGGCGGCTGCGGCTGCGACCGCCACCGGCGGCAGCTCGCGTCCGGCTTCCCCGACGGCTCGCGGCTCGGGGCGCCGGCCACCGCCCCCGCCCCGGAAGGGGTCGGGGCGCGCTCGGCGACACTGACGCCGGTCTGAACGGCGGGGTATCGGAGGGGAGGTCAGCTGCGCAGCCGCGGCCGCAGCTTGGCCAGCTCGTCCCATGGCCGTGTGTTGACCACGTCGTCGGGCGTCAGCCACGCCCGCCGCGCCGTGGCCACCCCGTAGCGAGCCACCTCGAAGCCGCCCACCCGATGGGCGTCGCAGTTGATGACGATCGGGATCCCCGCCTGGGCGGCGGCCCGGGCGTTGACCTCGTTGAGGTCGCGCCGGTCGGGGCTGGAGTTGATCTCGAACATGGTGCCGGTCTCGCGCGCGGCCTCGACGATCGCCGGGAAGTCGAAGTGGTACGGCGGGCGGCGCTCGATCTTGCGCCCGGAGAGGTGGCCGATGACGTCGACGAGCGGGTTGGAGATGGCGCGGATGATCCGCTGGGTCATGGCCGCCGAGTCCATCGCCATCGAGGAGTGCACGGAGGCCACCACCCAGTCCAGCTGGGCCAGGTCCTCGTCGTCGTAGTCCAGGGAGCCGTCGGGGAGGATGTTGACCTCGGACCCGGCCAGCAGGGTGATGCCACCGACGGCGTCGCTGCCCGAGAGCTCGCGGATATGGGCGACGTGCTGTGAGAGCTGGTCGGCGTCGATGCGCACCGCCACCGAGGTCGAATGGTCGGTGACGGCCAGGTACGCGTAGCCGGCGTCGCGGGCGGCCAGCGCCATCTCCTCGATCGAGGCCGTGCCGTCAGAGGCGGTGGTGTGGCTGTGCAGGTCGCCGCGGAGGTCCTCGACGGTGACCAGCTGCGGAAGGGTGCCGTTGGCCGCGGCCTCGAGCTCACCGCGGTTCTCGCGCAGCTCGGGCTCGATGTACTCCAGCCCGAGCAGCTTGTAGACCTCCTCCTCGCTCGCACAGCGGTGGGTCTCACCGGTGCTGTCGTCGAGCACGCCGTACTCGGACACGTGCAGCCCGCGCCGGACGGCGGCCTCGCGCAGCGCCATGTTGTGCTGCTTGGAGCCGGTGAAGTGCTGGAGCAGGTTGCCGAACTGATCAGGGGCGACGATGCGGAGGTCCACCTTCAGCCCCGTGTGGGTGCGCAGCCGCACGCCGGACTCGCTCGGGGTCTGCGCGGACTCCACGAGCCCCAGCGCCGCGGCGGCCTGGGCCAGCGCGAGCGGATCGGAGGCGATGGCGATGATGTCGAGGTCCTTGACGCTGTCGGTCATCCGCCGGGCCGAGCCGGCCAGCTCGACGCGCTCGGCGGCGGGATGGGCGCGCAGCTCGGCCAGCAGCTCCTCGCCGACGGCCAGGGCACGGTTGAGCACGACGCGCCGGCCGGCGCCGTTGCCATCCGCCGCTGCGGTCCGCTGGGCGGTGATGGCGGCCAGGATGCTCTGCTCCGCCTTGGGTCCGAAGCCCTTGAGCGCGCGGATCCTCTGCTCGGAGGCGGCCACCTCGAGCGTCTCCAGCGAGTCGATCGACAGCTCCTCGTAGAGGCGCCGCGCTCGCTTGGGCCCGAGTCCCGGGAGATGGGTGATCTCCAGCAGCCCAGCCGGGAACTTGGCCCGCAGCTTGACCGCGGCCGGGATATCGCCGTCGTCGGCGAGGGCCAGGACCTTCTCCTGGATGATGGCGCCGACGCCCGGCAGCTCGGTGGCGCGGCCCTCGCGGGCCAGGGCGGTCACCGACACGGAGGCGTCGCGGATGGCCTTGGCGGCGTTGCGGTAGGCCACGATCCGGTGGATGACCGCCCCGTCGAGCTCGTAGAGGTCGCCCAGCTCGTCCAGAGCCGCTGCGATCTCCGAGTTCGTGGGATCGGCCATGGCGTGTAGCCTAGCTTCGCCTCGGCGCTATACTTTTTGAAGTAAACCGGACAAGGAGACCGAGATGGCAGGCACTGTGACGGACGTGACCGACAACAACTTTCAGGCCGAGGTCGTCGAGTCCGACGTCCCGGTCCTCGTCGACTTCTGGGCGCCGTGGTGTGGTCCGTGCCGCCGGGTCTCTCCGGTCGTGGAGGAGATCGCCTCCGAGCGCGGCGCCGCGCTGAAGGTGGTCAAGCTCAACATCGACGACAACCAGCAGACCGCCGTCAAGTTCAACGTGATGTCGATCCCGACGCTGATGCTGTTCAAGCACGGTGAGGTCGCCAAGACGGTCATCGGCGCCTACCCGAAGCGCAAGATCGAAGAGGAGATCGAGCCGGCGCTCGCCTAGCCGGCGAGCGCGACGCCGATGCGCAGGGGCCGGCCGTCGATCATGACCGGCTCCGCCTCGACGTCCTCGTAGCTCGCGCGCGTGGCGAGCGTCTCGCCCGCGATGTAGGCCTCGTGCTCACGCGCGGCGGCGACCAACTCGGCGTCGCCGTCGAGGGTGAGCGCGATCCGGTCTGAGACCTCGAGGCCCGCCGCCTGGCGGGCGTTCTGGACGGCGCGGACGATGTCGCGCGCCCACCCGTCCACGCGCAGCGCGTCGTCGATCTCGAT
>Ga0335075_10014002_pt1 | contig 12070 bp, 10 predicted proteins | sample Lox_Sample_24_FD_206723 | JGI IMG/M metagenome (GOLD analysis project Ga0335075, IMG submission 206723) | Soil microbial communities from Loxahatchee National Wildlife Refuge, Florida, United States - Lox_Sample_2.4 | ecosystem: Environmental > Terrestrial > Soil > Wetlands | place: USA... | reverse complement strand
CGACGGCTTCGGAACGCTCTACCGCGTGCGACGCGACGGCTCGCTCGGGCTCGACTCCGACAACGAGCCGGCCCAGAGCCTGCCGCTCGACCTCGCTGCGAACGCCGAGTCGCTCGGTGCGCGCGTCTTCCGGGCGGAGACGGTCGACGAGCTGCGCGCGCACCTCGCTGCCGCGCGCGACGAGCCAGGCACGTGCGTGATCGTGATCGGCGCCGACCGCTACGCCGGCGTTCCCGACTACGAGAGCTGGTGGGACGTGCCGATCTCCGAGGTCGCCGAGAGCGCTGCGGTGCGCGCGGCGCGCGAGCAGTACGAGCTTGCACGAGCGGGAGAACGGAGGCATTTGTGAAACCGAAGCTGGCAAGCGCGCCGGTCACCTGGGGCGTGTGGGAGCAGACGACCGAACGCAACGACCTGATCCCGCCGGAGCAGCTGCTCGACGCGGTGCAGGAACTCGGCTTCACCGGGATCGAGCTCGGCCCGCCCGGTTACTTCGGCGGCAGCGGCGAGGAGGCTGCGGCCGCCGTCAACGCGCACGGGCTCGCGCTGGTCGGCGGCTTCGTCCCGCTGCACCTCGCCGACGAGGATGCGTATGCGGAGGACATCGGCGTGTGGCTCGACCCGATCGTCGACGCACTCGCCGCCGCCGGCGCCGAAGGGCCCGCGGTGCTCGCCGACGCAGGCAATCCGGAGCGTGCGGCCGCAGCCGGCAAGCCGGCGGAGCTCGAGCGGACGGCGCTCACCGGCGATGCGTTCAAGCGCGCCGCCGAGCGCGTCGATCGCGCTGCTGCACGTTGCCGCGAACGCGGCGTCGCCGCCGTGTTCCACCATCACCTCGGCACGTACGTCGAGTCGCCGGCGGAGATCGCCGCGCTGCTCGAGCACTCGCAGGTCGACCTCTGCTACGACACGGGCCACGCCGTCGCAGGCGGAGGCGACGCGGTCGAAGTCGCGCGTCTCTGCAGCGACCGGATCGCCCACTTCCACGTCAAGGACGTCGACGGCGGTGTCCTGGAGGACCTGCGCACCGGCCGTGTCGACATGCAGACCGCGTGGGCCGGCGGCATCTTCTGCCCGCTCGGCGAAGGGGTCGTCGACCTCGCCGCCGTCCTGGCGGCCCCGGGCCTCGCGGACTTCTCGGGCTGGGTCGTGCTCGAGCAGGACCGCGTCGCCGTTTCCGTCGACGACCTCGCCAGGCTTACCGAGACCGAGGGTCGCAACCTCGCCGCCGCGCGCGCGGCGTTCGCGGCATGACGAACGGGCCTCTGCACGAGACCGTCGCGACGACGGCCACGGACCTCTGGAACGACTCGTGCTCGCTCGCTGAGCTCGCAGCATCGATCGAGATCGGCGCCGTCGGCGCGACCTCCAACCCGACGATCGTCGGCGAGGTGCTCCGTAAGGAGCTCGACCGCTGGCGGCCGCGCGTTGCCGAGCTTGCCGCCGGGAACCCGACCGCGACCGACGACGAGGTGACGTGGCTGCTGATCGAGGAGATGGCGGTCGCGGCGGCCGAGCTGCTGCTGCCGGTGTTCGAGCGCGAGGGCGGCCGCAAGGGACGGCTGTCGATCCAGACGAACCCGAAGCTGTACCGCGATGCGGCGCGCATCGTCGAACAGGGGCTCCGCTTCGCGTCGCTCGCGCCGAACATGCAGGTGAAGGCGCCGGTGACGCGCGCCGGGCTCGTCGCGCTCGAAGAGCTGACCGCGGCCGGCGTGAGCGTGAACGCCACCGTCTGCTTCACGGTGCCGCAGGCGCTCGCCGTGGCCGAGGCGGTCGAGCGCGGCCTGAGCCGGTGCGAGAACCCGACCGCGCTGACGCCGGTCTGCACGATCATGATCGGCCGGCTCGACGACTGGCTGCAGGCGTACGCCGACCGCGAGGGGATCGTGCTCACACCCGGGCACGTGAACTGGGCGGGAATCGCGTGCATCAAGCGCGCGTACGCGCTCTACCGCGAGCGCGGGTACCGGACGCGGCTGCTCGCGGCCGCGTACCGCCACCACCGGCACTGGTCGGAGCTGATCGGCGGCGACGTGATCCTGACGATCCCGTTCGCCTGGCAGAAGAAGTTCGAGGCGTCGTCGGTCGAGGTCGTGCCGCGCTTCGACGACCCGGTACCCGCGGAGGCGATCGCCGAGCTGTCGGCGCTCGTGCCCGACTTCCGCCGCGCCTACGAGCCGGACGGGCTCGCGATCGAGGAGTTCGACAGCTTCGGCGCCACCGTCCGCACCCTCCGCGGCTTCATCGCGTCGTACGAGGACGTCGTCGCCTTCGTCCGTGACCTGCTCCTTCCGAATCCCGACACGGCCTAGCGGCCCGGCGCCGGGAATGCCCGAGCTGCTTCAATAGTTGAAGCACGTACACGAACTGAAGGAGCATTCCCTTGTCAGAACTGCTGCTGATCCCGCTCGAGGACAGCGTCGTCTTCCCGAACATGTCGGTGACGCTGACCGTCGAGACCGGCGACGCCGAGCGCGTCCTGCTCGTGCCGGTGCACGAAGGCGAGTACGCGGCCGTGGGCACGGTCGCCGAGGTGGCGGAGTCGCTGCGCCTGCCCGGCGGTGCGCGCGCGGTCAGCCTGAACGGCCTCCACCGCGGCATCGCGGGCGCCGCGCGCACCGGCCCCGACGGCCGGCTGCGCGTCGAGGTCGAAGAGCATCCCGACGAGACCCCGCCCCGCGTCAAGACCGCGACGCTCGAGCGCGAGTACCGCGCGATCGTCGAAGAGATCCTCGAGCTGCGGAACGCGGACGACCGCATCCGCGACTTCGTCCGCGCCATCACCGAGCCGGGTGCCCTCGCGGACACGACCGCCTATGCGCCCGACGTCTCGTTGGCGTCGAAGGTCGAGCTGCTCGAGAAGATCGACGTGGTCGAGCGGCTCGAGCTCGCCGTGCGGCTGCAGCGCGAGCGTCTTGCCGAGCTGCAGGTGCGCCGCCGCATCCGCGAGGACGTGGAGTCCGGCGCGCAGCGCCAACAGCGCGAATACATCCTGCGCCGCCAGCTGGAGTCGATCCGGAAGGAGCTCGGCGAGGACGATGCGTCTGCCGCCGACGACTTCCGGACGAAGATCGCCGAGGCCGAGCTGCCGGACGCCGTCCGCGAGCAGGCAGAGCGCGAGGTCGCACGGCTCGAGCGCATGGGCGACCAGAGCGGCGAGTCGCAGATGATCCGCACCTACCTGGACTGGCTGCTCGCCGTGCCCTGGGGCAAGCGCTCCGAGGAGCGGCTCGATCCCGCCAATGCACGCGAGGTGCTCGATGCGGACCACGCAGGCCTCGAGGACGTGAAGGAGCGCGTCGTCGAATACCTCGCCGTGCGCAAGCTGCGCGAGGAGCGCGGCATCGAGGCCGACAAGCGCTCGGGCGCGATCCTGACGCTGATCGGCCCGCCGGGCACCGGCAAGACGTCGATCGGCGAGTCGATCGCCCGCGCGCTGAACCGCGAGTTCGTGCGCATGTCGCTCGGGGGCGTACGCGACGAGGCGGAGATCCGCGGCCACCGGCGCACGTACATCGGCGCGCTCCCCGGCCGGTTGGTGCGCGCGCTGCGGGACGCCGGGACGATGAACCCGGTGATCCTGCTCGACGAGGTCGACAAGGTCGGCGCCGACTGGCGCGGCGATCCGTCCGCCGCGCTGCTCGAGGTGCTCGACCCGGCGCAGAACCACTCGTTCCGCGACCACTACCTCGACGTCGAGCTCGACCTGTCGCAGGTCGTGTTCATCGCGACCGCGAACGTCGCCGAGACGATCCCCGGCCCGCTGCTCGACCGCATGGAGGTCATTCGCTTCGACGGCTACACCGTCGACGAGAAGGTCGCCATCGCCCGCGGCTACCTCTGGCCGCGCCAGCGCGAGCGGAACGGCCTGCGCGAGGACGAGGTGACGATCGAGGACGCGACGCTGCAGACGATCGTCTCCGAGTACACCCGTGAGGCAGGCGTGCGGCAGCTCGAGCGCGAACTGGGCAAGCTGCTGCGCAAGACGGCGACGAAGATCGTCTCCGGCACGACCGAAGCGCCGGTTGCGATCGATCTCGACCTCGTCCGCGACGCACTCGGCCGCAGGCGCTTCTACCAGGAGTCGGCCGAGCGCACAGCGGTGCCGGGCGTCGCCACAGGGCTCGCGGTGACCGGAACGGGCGGCGACGTGCTCTTCGTCGAGGCGACCTCGATGAAGGGCCGCGACGACCTCGTGCTCACCGGGCAGCTCGGCGAGGTGATGAAGGAGTCGGCACGCATCGCGCTGACGTATGTCCGCTCACATGCGAACGACCTGGGAGTCGACGAGGACTCGTTCGACGAGCACTCGTTCCACGTTCACGTCCCGGCCGGCGCGATCCCGAAGGACGGCCCGTCGGCCGGCGTGACGATGACGACGGCGCTCGCATCGCTCCTCACCGGCCGGCCGGTGAAGCACACTGTCGGCATGACCGGCGAGGTGACGCTGCAGGGACGCGTCCTGCCGATCGGCGGGCTGAAGCAGAAGGTGCTGGCCGCGCATGCGGCCGGGCTCACCGACGTGATCCTTCCCGAACGCAATCGCGCCGACCTCGACGACGTGCCGGCCGACGTGAAGGAGCAGATGGCGTTCCATCCGGTGATGACGCTCGACGAGGTGCTGGCACTCGCTCTCGAGCCGGCGCCCGCGGCGCATGCGCTGCCGTAGCTGCCGGCCGATGCCCGAGGAGGTCCGCCGCCTGGCGGGCCTCCTCGAACGGCGCTACTCGGTGTCGGTGATCTGGGCGTCGTACGAGGGCGCGTTGCGCTTCGGCGAGTTCGCGCAGTCCGTCGGGCCCGTGTCCCCGGCGACGCTCGCGGCGCGGCTCGCCGAGCTCGAAGAGGAAGGGATCCTCGAGCGCGTGCTCGTCGAGGCGCGCCCACCGCGCGCCGAGTACCGGCTCACCCCGCGCGGCCTGCGGCTCGCGAAGCTGATCAGCGCCTTGAACGCGTTGTAAGAGCGCTTCCCGGCTCGGGGTACGCTTCGCGCGGGGTGACGAGACGGCACGCCGACCGATGACGGACGACGAGCTCGCGATCCGCGGCGTCGTCGAGCGGTGGGTGCTGTGGCGCGACGCCGGCGACTGGGAGCGCTTCGCGTCGGTCTGGCACGAGGACGGCTTCATGATGGCGACCTGGTTCCAGGGGCCGGCCGCCGACTTCATCCGCGTCTCCCGTGAGGGCTTCGAGCGCGGCGTCAGCATCCTCCACTTCCTCGGCGGCGGCACGGTCGACCTCGCCGGCGACCGGGCGATCGCACAGACGAAGATGACGATCTCCCAGCGCGCCACGGTGCACGACGTGCTCTGCGACGTCGTCTGCACCGGACGCTTCTACGACTTCTTCGAGCGGCGCGACGGGCGCTGGGGGATCGTGCTGCGACAGCCGATCTACGAGCAGGACCGCCTCGATCCGGTGGATCCGGCGGCCTCGCTCGAGCTCGACGGCGACGTGCTCGCACGCTTCCCCGCCGGCTACCGGCATCTCGCGTACGCACAGACGCTGATCGGCTACGACGTCAAGCGAGACATGCCCGGCCTGACCGGCCCGCAGGTCGAGTACCTCTACGAGCGCGGCGCCCGCTGGCTCGCGGGCGGCGACCACGGCGACCCGCTCGTGACGACTCCCGCCCGATGACCGGCGAGCAGACGTCGCCGGCGGCGATCACCGCGAAGGCGATCGCGAGCTTCGAGGGCTGCGACGACCCACGGCTCCGCGAGCTGATGCAGGCCTTCGTCTCGCATCTGCACGCATTCGCAGCGGAGGTCGCACTCAGCGAAGACGAGTGGCGCGCGTTGATCGACGCGCTGACCGCAACGGGGCACCTCACGGACGAGCACCGCCAGGAGTTCATCCTCTGGTCCGACTCCCTCGGCCTCTCGATGCTCGTCGACGCGCTCGCTCATCCGGCGCCCGGCGGCGCGACCGAGTCGACCGTCCTCGGCCCGTTCTACGTGCCCGGCGCACCGCTGCGCGACTACGGCGAGCAGATGGCGGCGGAGCCGGCCGGCACGCCGGCCTGGGTGCACGGGCGCGTCCTCTCGACCACAGGGGAGCCGATCGCGGGCGCCGAGCTCGACGTCTGGCAGAACGGCGACGACCGTCTCTACGCGGTGCAGCGGCCCGAAGCCGAGGAGGATCACCTGCGCGGGCGCTACCGCACACGCGACGACGGCACCTTCGCGTTCCTCGCGGTGCGCCCGGTCGCCTACCCGATACCCGACGACGGTCCCGTCGGACGGATGCTCGCCGCCACGGGGCGCCACCCGTGGCGGCCGGCGCACATCCACCTGATCGTGCGCACCGACGGCTTCGAGACCGTGGCGACGCACATCTTCGACGCCGCAAGCGAGTACCTCGACTCGGATGCCGTCTTCGCGGTGAAGCGCTCGCTCGTGCGCACGTTCGTCGAGCGCAGCGCGGACGACCCCGAGCGCCCGGCGGGTGTCGACGGCGACTGGGTGTCGCTCGAGCTGGAGCTCGTGCTCGCACCTCGCCTGTAGAGGCTTGCTGCGCATTTGGGGGCATACGCGGCTGGTGCACCTGACACGGCGCGGATCCGCTTGATCAGGCGCATCCCCGCGCACACCCAATACGCATCAAGCCTCTAGGTCGCGGCACGGGCAGCGGACGCCGCGCGGCGGCGGTTGATCAGCCGCGAGGCGACCACGGCGATCACCAGGATCCCGCCGTAGAAGAGCGACTGGACGTACGTCTGGGCGCCCAGCAGGTTCATGCCGTTCACGCCGACGGCAAGGAAGAAGACCGAGAGCCCGGCGCCGATCGCGTTGAACCGGCCCGGCTGGATGGTCGTCATGCCGAGGAAGACCGCGGCGTACACCGCGAGCAACAGGTTCCCGGCCCCCGGGGTCGCCGAGCCGAGAACGCCGTCGTTGATGATCCCCGAGATCGATGCGATCAGTCCTGCGATCACGAACCCCGTGAATCGCATCGAGCCGACCTTGAAGCCGCTGAGGCGGGCGACCTCACGTGACTGCCCGACGAACAGCGCGCGCTGACCGAACGCCGTGAACGTGAGCACGTACCACATGATCAGCATGATCACGACGCCGTACCAGAAGTCGAGCGGAATGCCGAAGAGATGGCGAATCACCGTCCAGTCGGTGAGCTGCGTCGAGATGCCCGGGACGGTCTGCTGATTCGGCAGCCAGAACGCGATGCCGTCCATGACGCTCCCGGTCGCGAGCGTGATGATGAACGGGTTCACGTCGAACTGGACGACGATCCAGCCGTTGACGATGCCGCACACGAGCCCGACGACGAGGCCGGCGAGGATCGACGGGACGATCCCCCAGCCGTGGTTCACGTTCAGCCATCCGACCAGGATGGACACGAGGCCGGAGTTCTCGGCGACCGACAGGTCGAGGTCGCCGTTGGTGAGCGGCACGAGCAGCGCCATGACGAGCACGAGACCGACGGCGTTCAGCCCGAAGATGGTGGTGAAGTTCGTCCACTGGAAGAACGTGTCGGGACGGGCGAAGCCGAACCCCGCGATGAGCACTGCAAACGCGATCGGAAGCAGCGAGGCCTCGAACGTACGGGCGCTGAAGATCCGCGCAAACGAACGCCGAAGGCTCGAGCGCGCCACCGGAGCCGCAGGCTCCGTGCTCATGCTGCGACTCTCGCGCCGCGCGCGGTGGTGGAATAGACCTCGCTGGTGATCCGGTCGCGGCTGTAGGGCGGCGCCATCGTGCCCGCGATCACTCCGCCGGCGCACAGCAGGATGCGCTGCGCCATCGTCGCGAGCTCGTCGAAGTCGGTCGTCACCCAGAGGATCGCTGCGCCCTCGGCGGCGCGTAGGCGCATCAGCTCGTAGATCTGCTGGCGCGTGGCGACGTCCACGCCCTGGGTGGGCTCGTGCAGCAGCAGCACCTTCGGGCTCTGCTCGAGCCAGCGCGCGAGCACCACCTTCTGCTGGTTGCCGCCGGAGAGCGCCGCCAGATTCAGCGACGCGTCGGGCGGGCGTACGTCGTAGGTCACAGCACGGTCGTTCGCAGTTGCGAGGAGCTTGTCGAGGCGCAAGACGCCGCCCTGCATGAAGCTTCTGAGCGAGAGCGAGAGCATGTTCAGCGAGACCGGCAGGTTGGACACGGCACCCTGCTGCTTGCGGTCGGCGGGCACGAGCGCCATGCCACGCCTGATCGACTTGCTCGGCGAGAGATCGGAGACGTCTCCCCGCCAGTCGCCGATCGTGATCTCGCCGCTCGAGCCGGCGATGTCGCCGAACAGCAGGTAGGGCAGGTCCTCGCTGCCGGCGCCGAGCAGGCCCGCGATCCCGAGGATCTCCCCGGCGTGCAGCGCGAAGCTCATGCCGCGAACGCGGCCGCCGCGCACGTCGCGGACAGAGAGTGCCACGTCACCGCCGGCGTCGAGGGCCGTGTCCGACCCGTGGCTCGCGGCCCGCTCGATCGCGGCGCGGTCCATGCGATGACCCGATACGAGCTCGATCAGGTCGGCGTCGGAGACGTCCTCGACGACGACGTCTCCCACCTTCTCGCCGTCGCGGAGGACCGCGGCGCGGTGCGCGATCTCGCGCACGGCCGAGATGTCGTGGGAGACGAAGAGGACGCCGATCCCCGCCTCGGTGACCCGGCGGACGAGATCGAACAGGAAGACCTTCTCGTGCTCGGGCAGGAACACGGTCGGCTCGTCGAGGACCAGCACGCCGCCGCTCTCCTCGTTCTGCTGCCGGTACTCGCGCAGCTCTTCGGCAGCCCGCACGATCGCGAGCAGCGCCTGGGACGTCGGACGCAGGCGACCCACCTGCGCGCTCGGGTCGAGGTCGACCTCGTAACGCTCGAAGATCTGGCGGGCGCGCGCGCGTTCGGCCGGCCAGTTGATCGGCGCCGCGAAGCGGAGGCCGCTCGTCGCCCGATGCCCCACGAAGAGGTTCTCGACCACCAGGAGATCGGCGGCGAGGCCGAGGTCCTGGTAGACGAAGGCCAGACCGATCGTGCGCGCCCGGCTGAGCGCCACCGGGAGCGGCACGTCGACGCCGTTCAGCCGCAGCTCACCGCCCGGCTCGGGCTCGTGGTAGCCGGACAGGATCTTGACCAGCGTCGACTTGCCGGAGCCGTTCTCGCCCAGCAGTGCGACGACCTCGCCCGCGCCGATCGTGACGTCGACGCCGCGAAGCGCCTGGAACGCGCCGAAGCTCTTGGCGAGGCTCTTCGCTTCGAGCGCGGGCGCCGCCGGATCAGTACGAGTGGCCATCGGTTCCCAGTCTGTACCGATCCGAGCGACGCCCGCAGCGTCTACCTACTTCTTGAACCCCCAGAGCTTCAGGTAGTCCTTCGCGAAGGCCCCGTTGCTGTAGGCCTTGTCGCTGTAGTTGTCGCCGTTGTAGAAGCTCGCCGCGTTCGCCTTCGTGAAGAAGATGTTCGGGGCGATCTCCTTTCCGACGGGCGCGGCCGGCTTGCCTGCGAGCAGGCGGATCACCTGATCGAGCTGGTTGTACGCGTCCCAGCGCTCGTCAGGGCCGGAGTCGCCGCCGAAGATGGAGTTCTTCTGCACGGTCTTGATCTCGGCGATGCCGCCGCCCCAGGCGTAGAGCTTCAGACCCGGGTGGGTTGCGGCAGCGGTCTGCACCGAGCTGACGATGACGTCGCTCATGCCGTCGAAGGTGACGATCACCGCGTTGATCTTCGAGTCGCCCTGAAGATCGGTCGCGATCGCCTGCTGCTCCTTCGAGCTACCCCAGTCCTGCGTACCGAAGTCCTCTTGCTTGTCGATCGTGCACGACTTCGGGCACCACTTCGCGATCGCGGCCTTCAGCGCGTTCGTCGCACCGGAGTACTGAGCGACCTGCGGGCTGTTCAGGAACAGGATGTGCGCCGCCTGGCCCTTCAGGTTGACGAGCGCCTGAGCCAGGTCCGTCGTCACGCCGCCGGCGGTGTCGACGCCGCTCTCGGCCGACAGGTTGGTCGTCGGGAACGCGGCGTTACCGCCGATCTGGTTGTAGTTGCCGTCGACGACCGGGATATGGGCGTTCGCAAGCGCCTGCAGCTGCGGCCCGACCGCGCTGGCGGCCGGTCCGCACAGCATGACGACGATGTTTGCCTTGTCCGTGAGAGCGGTGCTCAAGTTCGCCTGCCAGCTCGGAGGGCCGGCGGTGGTGTTGAGCGGGATGACCGTGGCCCCGAGCGCCTTGGCCTCCGCGTCGAGATAGCCCTGCTGACCCTTCAGGTTGCAGGCGTCGATCTCAGAGCTGATCGGGAACGTCACGATCTTCTTGCCCACGAGCGCCTTCCCGTTCACGGCCGGGCCGGGTGCCTTCCAGACCGGCGCCTTCTGAGCCTTGGCGACGAACGCCTTCAGCTGAGCGAGCTCAGACGGGCTGATCGCGGCCTTGGCCGCGGAGGAATGCGCCGAGGCGCCCGAGACGCAGGTTGCCACCGCAGCGACAACGACGACGGGGATTGCGGCAAGGCGCCCACGGGCAACGAGCCGCCGATAAAGCGAACTCATATGTAGTACCCCTCTCCTATCGCTTATCCACACGAACAGTAGTAGTGGCTTTCAAGTGATACAAGCACGCGCGACCCAGGGGGCGACCAACACATCTTGTAGACACGATCGTATACAATCTGGTCGTCAATGTCACCCCACTGCGAGCACCGGTACGAGGTGCTGCCGTTCCCTCGCAGCAAGGAGCAGGCGGCCGGGATCGCGCCCCCGGTCCGGCTGACGCTGACGGCGTCGGCAAAGCACGGCAGCGACCGCAGCGTCGAGTACGGCGAGCGGCTGCGCGCCCTCGGACACCGGGTCACGCTCCATCTCGCGGCGCGCATGGTCAGGGACCGCGAGCACCTCGATGCGATCCTGGCGCGCACGGCCGCGGTGGGGATCGACGACCTCTTCGTCGTCGGCGGCGACGTGCAGGAGCCGATCGGCCCCTACGGCTCGGCGGGCGACCTCCTCGAGGTGCTCGCGGGCCATCCGCTGCGGCCGGCCGCGCTCGGCGTTGCCGCGTACCCGGAGGGGCACCCGTTGATCGACGACCGGGACCTCGAGGCAGCCCTCGACTACAAGGCCCAGCTGGCGACCTACATGGTCACGCAGATCTGCTACGACGCGGACGTGCTGCTCGCCTGGCTCACGCGGCTACGGTCGAGGGGAGTCGCCCTCCCGCTCTACGCAGGTGTGACCGGGCAGGTCGACCGGCGCCGCCTGCTCGAGATCTCCATGCGCATCGGAGTGGGCCCGTCGCTTCGCTTCCTGCGCAAGCAGCGCAGCGTCGGGCAGCTGCTCCGAGGGGCCGGGGACGCGACGCAACGGTTCTATGACGCGATTGCCGCGCGGCGCGACGAGCCCGAGCTCGGCATCGCCGGCTTCCACTTCTTCACATTCAACGAGCTGACAGCGACGTGGCGCTGGCAGCAAGAGCGCTGCGTACGCGCCGACCGGCCGGCGGCCGACGCCGGAGCGACGTGAGCGAACATCCGGTCCCGAGCGCCGCCGCGCGCGAGCTCGTGCGCGGCGCGGTCGATTACCACGTGCACGTCTCCCCCGACTTCGTCGACCGGCGCATCGACGACCTCGGGCTCGCCCGGCGCTGTCTCGAGACCGGGCTCGCCGGATTCGGGCTCAAGTCGCACTACACCGCGACGGCGGAGAGAGCGCGCGTCGTCGCAGCGGCTGTGCCCGGGGTGACCGTGCTCGGGACGATCACGCTCAATGCCGCGGTCGGCGGCCTGAATCCGCTCGCGGTGGAGATCGCCGCACGCGAGGGTGCACGCATCGTCTGGTTCCCCACCGTCTCGGCTACGAACGAGCAGCACGAGATCACCGAGGCACGGGCCGATGGCAACGTGCCCGTCTGGGTCAGGTTCGAGCTCTCGCTGCGAGACGCCGGAGTAACGGCGGGCCCTGTCCACGTCGTCGACGACCGGGGACGGCTCACCGACGAAGCCGAGCGGGTGCTCGACGTGGTCGCTCGTCACGACCTCGTCCTGTGCACCGGCCATCTCGGCCGGCCCGAGATCTTCGCGGTCGTCGCCGCCGCCGCCGAGCGCGGCATCCGCGACGTCGTGGTGACGCACCCCGA
>Ga0335075_10014001_pt1 | contig 12070 bp, 10 predicted proteins | sample Lox_Sample_24_FD_206723 | JGI IMG/M metagenome (GOLD analysis project Ga0335075, IMG submission 206723) | Soil microbial communities from Loxahatchee National Wildlife Refuge, Florida, United States - Lox_Sample_2.4 | ecosystem: Environmental > Terrestrial > Soil > Wetlands | place: USA... | reverse complement strand
GCTAGGCTACAAGAGCTGTGTTGACATGCTTCGAAATTTATAGTTCCTAGAATCATTTGCGAATAAGCACATATCGTCTTCAGAAGACCGCCTCGAAGAGACTAAGCGGAGAAAGCTTTCCATAAAGTCCCAGAAATTGGTTGAGCTAATGATGGTCTCTGGCATACCAACGGCTTCAGGATACGAAGAACGAATTAGATTTTCTGAGTTAGAGGTTGTAGAGAGCGGGGCCATTGAGCACGGTGTTTTGTCAACGCTTCCGGAAGGCAACTTTATCAACGGATGGGATGTGAACGTTGCTGGTGTTGGAGTCAAATCTGTCAAACGAAACGTTAGATATCACAAACATGCTGTAAGTCATTCAATATTGGGATATTCATAATTCAAGAACTCTGCTGATCATGCTTTTCGTAGAATTTCTTACTCAGAGTCAAACGAAAGAGTGGCGAGGAGTACTACATTGGCCATAGATATGGTAACTTCGCGAGAATGCATAAGAGGCTACGTAGAGAGTTGCCTGGGAAGATATTGCCTTCATTGCCCAAGAAAAATAAGCAGAGCACAACAGCCTCGAACTTGATGAACGCCGTCACTTTCAACCACGACGATGATGCCTCGTCTGTGTCATCTGTATCGACTATGAACACTACAAACACCTTGAACACCTTGAATACCTTGCAGACCGAAGGAACTGGCTCTACGAGGAGTCTTGTTGCTCGCGGTAAGTGTTTAAAGGACTAAACTTGGAACTGGAACTAATACAAGCGTATTCTAGACCATCGCCGTTCTGCCTCTCGCCATTCCCATGGACGCTCTTCACCTCGACCTTCTACAGATGGCCGTGCTTCGACAGATGAGGTAAGCTGCTACCTGAGCTTTAGTAATACCCGTTTTGTTAATATAAAACAGCCTATTCTTCTATGGCGTGAAAATCAGCGCATCTCATTGAGAGCATTTCTCCGAGCACTTTTGTCAAACCAGCAGATTGCTCAGACACGAGCTATTCAAGAGTTTCTCTCGGGTCCGCCTATCACTCTTAAGGACGAAGACCTGCTCGATATCGAAAGGCGAAAGGCGATGGACGCAAGGCGTCTCGAGGAGCAACAGAAATTCTATGAGATTGCCCGTAAGCGTGCAGCGGAATTGGATGTTTACATGGAACAGTAAGAACAAAGTGGAGCATTCATTTAATGGACTAGTATTGACAATGCTATAGATTTCGTCGAGATGTGATCGAAAGAAATGGCTTGACGCATCTATTCAAAGAGATCAAGATCAAGAACACTATTCAGGATCTTAGTATCCAGTACCAAAAATTCGCAGAATGGCTACGGATCGAAGTTGCTGCAACGATTTACCATCTCTTCCTGGCTGAGGATAACTCACCTGATATCTTTGCTCAAGCCAAAAAGGCCCATTCCATGATACCGTATACAATTATGAAGAATGCGATCAGGATTGCCAATCCAGCAGTCGTCATGTCAAGCATATTGGATATCTTCCTTGCACAACCTTTTGGTGCCAGATCACTGATGCAGAGAATTTTCTCTTTAACGCTCAACGACGGCATCCGCGCCTATCAGAAGTCAATCGATGGCGTACGAGAGAAGATTGGTGATGCTGTGTTCTGTGATAAGCTGAGAGAATTCACGTATGCTGATGAAGAAACAAAGAACACCGTGCGAGCCGAAGCGAAAGACGATGGTGTTGACTTGATTGTTGCCATTCTGAGAACAGAGCTGATTGAACCGGCATTGACTGGTGAGCAGATTGGAAAGATCTTCAATGCATACGTAGCTTGGAACAACGCCGTCGAGAATGTTGACGTTGAGATGCAGCAAGGAGCGGAGCTCTTCTCGTACCTAAAGACACTTCTGAAGCTCTATACGAGGCAAAGAGACAAGTCTATGATGCTGAGTCTGATAGAGGAGCCTGTCACTCTTCGGCTTCTCCGGGATCTCTTCACCATTTTCTACGAGCCCTTGGTTCGGGTATACAAGTCAGCAAATGTCTATGACAGTGTCACAGACTTTGCTGTGTTTGCGGATGACATAATCCAGGCGAGTTTATCTATTCATGATATATATTATTTACTCATTTGTGTAGGTAGTCGAAAAGTGTCAACAGCAAGACATCTCCGCAGATCCGAACCAGACAGTTCAAGCGTTCATCGACCTCTGCCAACGCCATGAGCATAATTTTTATAAGTTTGTTCATGAAGTGCATCTCCACGACAATGGGCTCTTCGACAAATTGATGGGCTGGATCGAAGGAATCCTAGAGTTCCTCCGCCAAGGCCCCAAAAACGGAAAACTCGACATGAACGCCCTTTTCCAAGGCGCTCTCTCTGTCAATCAACTTGATGAAGCTAAAGCAATAGCAGAAATTAATTCTTTGATAAGCTGGCAGGAAGCTCGGAAGAGGTGGCATCAAGACAAAACAAGACAGAAGATGGCCGCAGAAGGCGGTGTGAACTCCAATGTCGAAATTGTGCCTGGTGCACTCACTTTCCAAAGTACGGATTTTGGCCTCGATCAGATGGATTTACAAGATATAAATTACGAGGAACAGTCCGAATCGGAGGATGAGAATGAGGAGGATGATGAGCTCGATCCTATTGCTGCTGAGAGGAAACGGAGAGCGAAGAGTAGGGATCATCTGAGGAGGACGGCAGGGGAGCCAGCGAAGCCGCCTGTATCGGAAGTACATAGGCTAAAAGAGGGCTTCTTAGCTATGCTAAGGACGGTATTGGCGGATTAAAGGTATTATGCATCACAATTGTTATATTCCAGTCGCCAATCGGTCCATTCACCAATGAAACGACTGGTCTAGTCGGCGACTGGGCTGGTGGCGTAGCAACGGGACCAGTTCAATGACCATTAAACTGGTCCATTAGTGAATGGACATCATTGTCGACTGGGCTGTAACACAATTAAATCTAGACTTAGAGAAGACGGGTAGATACGGTAAATAGGTACATTACTGAGCGGACACGAACATTCTAAAAGTTCTGCAAAGTCATCCTAAATAGCAATCTATTGCCTCGTGAAATATCGGAGAGTTCACGTGATTTCGGCATCCTCTCGGCAAAGAGCGGATTGCTCATTCGCTCACAGCCAATGGAATTATGATGATGCGAACGGCACCACGACCTAAACGACTCTGACGCCTTCTACAGTGCATGCACCATATCTGATTTGTTTTCGCACTTTTGTAGAGCCTTTCCTCTCCTCTCCTGTCCTGCCACAGCTCTACAACATGTCTTCAATTGCAATGCGACGGTTCACTGCTGGTTCTTCGGTATGTTGACAACCTCGGTAGGCCTTCAAAAATCCATGAGCTGATCTCCGCACTCTAGATTTCTAAGGCATTGAAGAACCAGAAGAGGTCCTTCTCTTCTACAAGACCTGCGGGTACGAACTAGCCACCAATCTGTGTCTGTTCTTTGTCAGTACTGATGTTCTTGCAGCTCGCATCATTGCAAATGCTCCTCTCCGGGCAAAGGAAGCGTCGCCCTTCAGCTCTTACAAGTTACCAGTCATCGTACGTTCTTCGATCATCGAACGGCACTGGCCTAGTCGCTAACTACTTTATTCAGGATCACGAATACGATGCCATTGTCGTCGGAGCTGGTGGATCAGGTCTGCGGGCCGCCTTCGGCCTGGCGGAAGCAGGGTTTAACACAGCGTGTATATCGAAGCTCTTTCCCACTCGAAGTCACACAGTCGCAGCGCAGGGAGGCATCAATGCCGCATTAGGTAACATGCACGAGGATGATTGGAGATGGCACATGTACGATACCGTCAAGGGATCAGACTGGCTTGGGGACCAAGATGCTATTCATTATATGACGAGAGAGGCACCAGCAAGTGTGATTGAGCTGGAGAACTATGGATGCCCATTCTCTCGGACAGAAGATGGAAAGATGTAGGCGATTGCAGACATTCAGAGCGGATAGTGTGCTAACTTCTTATTAGTTATCAACGCGCTTTTGGAGGCCAATCTCAAAAGTACGGCAAGGGTGGTCAAGCATACAGATGCTGTGCTGCTGCAGACAGAACTGGACATGCTCTTCTTCACACGCTTTACGGCCAATCGCTAAGACACAACACTAATTACTTTATCGAATACTTCGCTCTTGACCTGATAATGGAGGATGGCGAGTGCAAGGGTGTTCTTGCTTACAACCAGGAGGATGGTACTCTCCACAGATTCCGTGCCCATAATACTGTTCTGGCAACTGGTGGTTATGGACGTGCATACTTCAGCTGTACATCTGCACACACGTGTACAGGTGACGGTATGGCCATGGTGGCTCGTGCTGGCCTGCCAAATCAAGATCTGGAATTCGTTCAGTTCCACCCAACTGGTATCTATGGGGCTGGGTGTTTGATTACTGAGGGAGCTCGAGGCGAAGGTGGATATTTGCTCAACTCTGAGGGTGAACGGTTTATGGAGAGATATGCCCCTACCGCAAAGGATCTGGCCAGTCGTGATGTCGTTTCCAGGTCCATGACAATGGAGATTCGCGAAGGCCGTGGTGTTGGACCGGAGAAGGATCATATCTACTTGCAGCTCAGCCATCTACCTCCAGATGTACTTCATGAGCGTCTACCCGGTATTTCGGAGACTGCCTCCATCTTCTCAGGCGTGGATGTCCGAAAGCAACCTATTCCCGTCCTACCCACTGTTCATTACAACATGGGAGGCATCCCAACCAAGTATACTGGTGAAGTACTGACGGTCGACGCCGAGGGCAAGGATAAGGTTGTACCAGGTCTTTTTGCATGCGGTGAAGCTGCCTGTGTCTCTGTTCATGGAGCCAACCGCTTGGGTGCAAATTCATTGCTCGATCTGATTGTGTTCGGCCGTGCTGTATCACACACCATTCGAGACAACTTCAAACCAGGAGAACCGCTCAAAGAGATCAGTGCCGATGCAGGTGCCGACTCTATTGCCGTGCTGGACAAGCTTAGAACTGCCGAAGGACCGAAGAGCACACACGAGATCCGTCTGGCTATGCAAAAGGTCATGCAAACAGACGTGTCAGTCTTCCGAACGCAGGAGTCGCTTGACGAAGGCGTCCGGAGAATCAATGAGGTCGATCAATCATTCCATGACGTGGGCACCAAGGATCGAAGCATGATTTGGAACTCAGACTTGGTTGAGACTCTGGAGTTGAGGAACCTGTTGACTTGCGCGTAAGTTCTCTAACCCCGTATCTTTGACATCTAACTGACATTTGAAGTGTCCAAACCGCCGAGGCAGCCGCTGCAAGAAAGGAATCCCGCGGCGCTCATGCGAGAGAGGACTACCCCGAGCGAGATGACAAGGAATGGATGAAGCACTCCCTGACCTTCCAGAAGAAGCCGCAAGGTAAAATCGAGCTGGGATACAGAGCTGTAGTGAGCCATACGCTGGATGAGAATGAGTGCAAGGCTATCCCGCCGTTTAAGCGTGTTTATTAGTCTGCAAGGCGCATATCAATTGCGAAGAATGAAAAAAACAAAGGTGTATGTTTAGTAGGGCGTGAATGGGAGAAGGGGTTGTATTGACTTCCGACTAAAGGGCTTGGAATGTGTATAGCAATCAATCAATCAATCAATGATATGAATTATTATCTATTACCAATCTCAAATTCACTTGCTAGACTTAACAACTCGGGCTGGTGTTTGGCAAAGCTGTACTCACCTAGTATCTGGGGACTAGTACAATAGCTGAATAGAATTGCTTAGATACCTGAGGAGTACGAAAGTAGAGTAGATCTTTGTGTATAAATATATATGTGTGTAACACAAATTCTTAAGCCATGCCAGAGAGCGAAATCAGTACCTTTTTACTTTATGATATCAATACTCCCAAAGTGGTATAAAACTAATAAACCCAAATAAGTAACTCCTCTTTATCAATGTCTGCTCTATCCAAGGTCCACGTGCTACCTTTTCATTACGTCGTCTTAGTAAATTAATAATAAAAAAAAAAAAAATAAAAAAAAAAAATTGAATGGTTGAAAAATCTTTCTTTCTGCGTTAAGGACAGATAGATACTTGGTAAGCGATTTCTCATACACGAAAAGTAAGCTCTGTTTTAGATCATGTTCAAGTTCGTGTTCATGAAACCGGGGTTGTAAGGTAGAGGGTATTTAGAGATTACATCAGATGTTCTATTCCGTCTCTGACACAAAGTGTAAGAGTGCACGTGGTCAAAGTGATCCGGTACTTGGGTATGACGGCTTCTAGCAGATCCTCACCCCAAATCCGTCCCGAAGCTGAGAAGTCTTAGAACAAACACTATGCAGACGGTACCGTTTTTTGCCTAGTTCATTAAATTCAAAAGCTTTGTATTTCGATGTGGCGGAAGCCGAGGAACTGGTCCAAGGCGTGATTCTTGATATGGCGTATGTTGTTTTGCTCCACCACTGGCGTTTTACCCCTCAAGGAGCAAATTCTGGATGGATTCAAGATTTGGTGGTTGGCTGAGACGGACAAATTGCTGCAGAGAGATGAAATACAATTCATCATCAGTCGGCTTGGATGAGTTCTCCACGTTATGCTCCTCAGTCGGCTTCGATGGATTCTCCACGTCATGCTTGTAGACAAGGAAGAACACATCGCCGTCAGCCCCGAACTTTAGAAATTGTTCTATGACTAAAGAGCGACGTTCAAAAGGGTACCACAAATCCTGGTCGAGGGCGGAGTGGGCAAAGAAGACAAGGAAAATCATCCAGACTGTCCCAGTTTTCTCAGCCTGAGCAGAAGAATCTGTCGGCGATATATCGACTTGCTTACTTAGGGATGCACCCTTTTCTAGTAATAAAAGTACCAAGTCAAGGTCACCTCCGACAGAAGCGGATAGAAGGAGGCTCAAGTCACTACTGCCCTGCAACAAGTTGGGACCTTGTGACACTTTTTGAGAGACATATCGGTGCAGACGACACCATGCCGCCCAATGAAGATAGGAGGCGTCATGGTGCGAAGGTAAGAAACGTATCCCGAAAAATTCTAAATGTAGTTTTACGCCCCAGAAAATCTTTCCGGCATTTGTTTCTGTCGCTTCGGGATGAGAGAATGGAAGTTGTCTGTGACTGTCAAGAACTCTGCCAAACTCTTCCACGTAGTTGAAGGGTGGTTCGTGACCGTCACGTTCTACCCAATTCATAGTATCGATGAAAATTAAACTGAGTGGATTAACCATATTCTCAAAATAATCCTTCTTCGTTCTCGCAAATTTGAACTCCGCCAGAAATAAGCGGAAGTAGGCCTTTGTAATATCAAAGCCTGGGAGTCGACTCTTAATTTGGTTCTGCTTTGAATCATCTCGAAGGTAGTCTCGCACAGTGCGATGAAAGAATTGAACTTTATATTTGAAAAAGAGATCACTGTCAGAGGTGGTAGTGATCTCAAGTAATCCCTTAGATAAACCATCGAGCTGGCGTCGGACGTATTCACATCGTTTCTTGATCTCTTCGTCAGAGTACCCTTGAACGGGGAGGCTAAATGGAAAATTTGGGTCTTCAAGGTCTTCGAGCCAAGAATAGGTAAGAGCGTTCAAGGAATCGCGGCGGGGGTTTAGAGTTGCAATAAGAAGCATTTTGTCTGACCTTTTGCGATCGACAGGGTCAATAGCACCAAGTAATTTTTCAAAGAAGTCATCCAGACCTTTTGGTGTTGCTTCCAGCTTCTCTCGCAGAACTGAGGTTGAATCATTATGTCCAACGCCGCTCAGAAGTGAGCGGACAACAAGGTGGGCCCACAAGAATACGCCGTCTGCCAAATTGACGATACGGTCTACCAGATCCAAATATGAGTCTTTGATTCTATTAAAGTTCCTATCTTTCTCAAACATTACGTGGGCAAATCGACTGATATCCCCCCGTGTTAGTTTGTGGAGGTGAATTCGAAGGTTATCCGAGAAAGTATCCAGGAACGCAGTATGCGGTCGACTGCTCACACAAATTTTGATATCCTCCGAGTCGGCCCAGCTCTGGAGACTTTCAGCCAGTTTCCAATGGTCAAGGCTATCCCCCTCGTACTCATCAAGACCGTCGATGAAGAAGCAAAACCGGTGCTTTGGGAAGGTTCGTTTATCTATCAAAGTGTTAAAAGCAGCTTTGATTTTAGGAAAACGAAATAGGGTGTTCTCGAATCCAGTCTCTTCGGATTCGAGTCCGTCCCACTGCTCTGGGAAAATTTCTGGGATGAGTTCTGGGCATTGTTTTAGAGTCTCAAAGAGAATAGATCTATAAAGTCCCTCAAGAGACATCTGTAGCTTGTCTCCAGAATTCCAGAAGAAGAACTGAGCGAAGACCAATTTTTTATCGCCTGCCCAACTTTCAAGCTCTTGTTGAACACGAGAATGATGGCAGAGAAATTTCATTAGAGTAGACTTCCCAGAGCCAGCTTTGCCAGATATATGACAAATGTGACTGCCCGACTTCAGCCATGTCAAGAATGAATCTCGTGTACATTTCCGCATTTCTCGTTCATCTTGATGGAGCTTCCCATAGCCTTGACGATTTGAAAAGTTGGCTCCGCCATCACTATCTTGGATACCATCAGAGCTCTCGGTTCCACCGCTGGGACTTTCTTCAAAGATTGAGGTTTCATCTTCCTCTCCACGACTTGATTGCTTACCCTCCTGGCCCGTGTCTATATGTCCAAAGCTCGAGCCTTCTTGTTCATCCGTTACGTCTTCCTCTCCATGGGTCGAGCTTTTACCTCCACTGGACTTGGTCTCGCTCTCATCGCTGCAATCTTTGACTACTTTACTCGACTCATAATCTCTGTCTTCGAGTATCCATCGGAAAGTTCCACTTTCTGCTTCTGCGATGGCATCCTCACGTGCATACATAGAGTCGAAACAGAGCCGGCGTAGAATACGATTCTCTCGCGATATCGAATTCATCATTAACTGCAGTCTGGACAGAGAAAAACGTATCCCTGCCAACGATTTGATCTGTCCCGCCCCATCGTTGCGTGTGGTCTCCACATCCTTCATATTTTGTTTCTTCAGTAATTCCTGCACCGCGTGCTCTAGCTCTTTTCGAAGGCAAGTGAACTGGCTCGCACTCTCGGTCGACAGCTGTAGGCCTTCTTTCTGGATCTTGTCAAGTTGAATTTTGATGGATGATTGTTGCTTACTGTTATTTCAGGTTATTGATTGCAATATAAAGACATAGAGGAACTCATACCAGAGCATGATATTCAACCGAATGAGAATTTGCGAGCGGTATCCATCAAGTCTCTTCTCAATAGACGCCAACTCTTTCTCTTTTCTCATGCTTGCCCATTTCACTTTGAGGCTCTGCCATTTTGAGTTCTTTTCGGTAACCTTCAATTTCTGTAGGATCTTTGACAGGTCTTGGGATAAGTCGTGACAGTTATCGGCGAGCTTACGCAAAGCTTTGTCATGTTTGGTGTTCCCACCCACATCAGAGCTCAAGTTTTCGGTGATTTCTTGGAGGTCATCAATGACTGTGCTAATGTGGGCGTTCTCGGAGGTTGTTCCGGTGGTGGATTTATAGACCTCGTAGGCACCTGTGACAAGACTCCATGAAAAGTCGATGAACGTAAGAATGCTGGAAGCAAAGCCGACCGCCGTTACAGGATCCATGCTCGTGAGGAAGTTGGCGTCTTGCCCGGCGTTGGGCCCTGTGGCGCACCAAGGGCGACGGAATGGAAATGCTGAACGGATAGGATTTCAGCCTCGCATTGATGACAGCCGGCTAGAGATGCCTGAATATTTCTTAGATACCTTACTGTATGCGTTTTACTTACGACACAACAGAATTCAAGAATAGATTCCGAACTGGAATGAAGTGAAACCCGCAATTGGTACAATCAACTGCGACTATAGTAGATGAAGAATAAAAGCCACAACAGATGATGGACGCAAAAGCAATTTCAATTTCGAGCAGGTGCGACCGCCTTAGAAGTTTGACCCTTAAACCGTGGATTATGCAACTTCATTGAAAATCTTCAAGGTCTGGCATGACTTTTCGGGTGCGTCCTAAAAAACATTCCTCGCGTAAGTCTTACAAGGATTTTGCTAATAAAGGATAGATTTATGGAAACATTCGATGAGGATGTTTTAATGTAACGGCTTTTGGGGGGACGTGATCTATGTGCAATGCCGTGCACGTGCACATTGCCTCGGAACATTTAGCGTGTTCGAAACTCTTTGGATTCCTTGGCATGCTTCGCTTCATCGCAACACCACTGTATTTGTATGTAGGATGTATGATTAATGAAATAACTTACCATCAATACCATTTAATTGAATTCGTGAAGGCATTCCCAGACCCCCTTAACCTAATACGATGCCCTGTAAACCGAAGAAGCCTTCCAAACCCCCTATCGCCAGTAAATCGCCCTCTCTGGCGCCAGCCCCTATTCGAAGCAGTAGACACATCCTCAAAGATCTTTGCTTTAGCGATCTCCAAAGGGATTCCAAGTGGGTTGGCGGCAGGGTTCCGAGCAGATTTCTAGCGGTTTAAAGATATAAAGAACAATATGGCCCAGCAAGAATGCTAGGCCAGCTTTACAACGAGAGCATGGAGGGAGGATTCTTTAAATAACAAGTATATTTATATATAATAATAGATATTATCCCACCTCTTACTCTAAACCTAGCTTCTCTTCTTGTGACTAGCGTTTAAGTATAGCTTGAAACGCTTCATAATCCCCTTCGAATTTGTATCCCCTAGCAGCATGTCAGAAATGCTCTCCAGCTTTCTTATCACAATTAGAATGCGCAATTGCAAACTGTAAGAACCCCCCAAAATCCCCTTGGAACAAGTGTTAAAAGTCTTAAAAGTGTTGTTGCATCTAAGCCTGTATATACAAAGTAGTTAGCAATAGAATAGACTAAATAGAAATGGAATTATACTTGCCTTAAGCATACTAAATATAAGCTCGATTAAATTGTAATCTAAGGAGTATGGAGGTAGGAACTTGATCAAGCAGCCTCTCCCCTTAAGAGCTGCTTGAACTTAAAGATCCAAGTGGACATTTAAGTTGTCTAAGCAGATAACACTTTAAGGTTCTAGGAATAGCCTCAAATAAGGTAAGAGTTCGTTTAAAACCTAAAAGACAAAAGCATCCCTATTAAAGAACCTAAGACGGATACTAGTACACAATAAGTATCTGTTAATTGTATATGCTAGGAGAATACTCCAAGTATTCCCCCAAGCTGTATTATTAGCATACTAGGCTAGAGAACCAATTGGCCTATAGGCCATTAATCTCCAAGCAGTTTGCTGCTTGAATAGGGATTTATTAATGAATACTAGCTGTTTAGCAGTTAAATCCTGCATCTAGGCCTGCCAAGCCACCCGCAATAGCTAGCTTTAAGTATGTCCAACCCGTTGCCCCCTTTTATTCCTAATTCTAGCTCTTTTCAACAGCCGGATGATAGCACTCCAGCTTGCCTGGATCCCCTATTCCTCTGCGAGAAACAAGACCATCTCGTCTTAGTATATCTAGGGGCATCAGTCGATGTATTCGAGTAAAAACCGCTCCGCGGCAGCGTGGATAGTGGAGGGTCGGCCGGTTTTCTAGAGAAGGTTAATAAATTATTAAGAAAAGGGGAAGACTTACTATGCGCAGATGCTGTGGAAGGGTAAGCTCCTTATTGTATAACTGCATACGCTATTCCCAATTGTATGTAGTACTCCTACAAATAGGGAGCTTCCTAGCAACCTCCTTTGGGCGCCAGTGGCTCTCTAAAAGGCCTTTTGCCTTGTTGCAGGTGACGGTGTCCTTGGCGACGGGCATCGCATAACCCAGAGAAGTTACTAGCGCACTAGGAATAACTTCACAATTGCTTAAAAGGGGAATTAAATGGTATTAATAGTAAGTTATTTCATTAATCATACATCCTACATACAAATACAGTGGTGTTGCGATGAAGCGAAGCATGCCAAGGAATCCAAAGAGTTTCGAACACGCTAAATGAGGAGAGCCTGAGGTACTAGCATTTTAACACACGTAGGCCTACCTTAACCCTCAAAAGGAGACGAAAGGCATCGGCAAAATTTCGACAGAAGCTGTAATTTTATGAGGACCGGATT
>Ga0335075_10014000_pt1 | contig 12070 bp, 11 predicted proteins | sample Lox_Sample_24_FD_206723 | JGI IMG/M metagenome (GOLD analysis project Ga0335075, IMG submission 206723) | Soil microbial communities from Loxahatchee National Wildlife Refuge, Florida, United States - Lox_Sample_2.4 | ecosystem: Environmental > Terrestrial > Soil > Wetlands | place: USA... | reverse complement strand
CACATCCCTGGTGATCGACGGGTTCTCGCTCTTGCGGGCGATCTTGTCGATCTCGTCGATGTAGATGATCCCGGTCTCGGCCTTCTTGACGTCGTAGTCGGCCGCCTGGATCAGCTTCAGGAGGATGTTCTCCACGTCCTCGCCGACGTACCCGGCCTCGGTCAGGGCGGTGGCGTCGGCGATCGCGAAGGGCACGTTCAGCAGCCGGGCCAGCGTCTGCGCGAGGAGCGTCTTGCCCGAGCCGGTCGGCCCGAGCAGCAAGATGTTGGACTTGGCCAACTCCACCCCGTCGTCACCCGGCCGGTCGGTGCCTGACTGGATGCGCTTGTAGTGGTTGTACACCGCGACGGAGAGCGCCTTCTTAGCCTTGTCCTGACCGATCACGTACGCGTCGAGGAACTCGTAGATCTCGCGCGGCTTGGGCAGGCTGTCCCACTTGATGTCGGTGGGCTCGGAGAGCTCTTCTTCGATGATCTCGTTACAGAGATCGATGCACTCGTCGCAGATGTACACGCCAGGCCCGGCGATGAGCTTCTTGACCTGCTTCTGGCTCTTCCCGCAGAACGAGCACTTCAGCAGGTCGCCACCGTCACCGATGCGTGCCACCCAGGTTCTCCTTTGCATGGGGCCGCCGGCACCGGACCGCTTTCGCGGCCGGCGCGCGGCGGGCATGTCCCGCACTGCCGTCAAGCCGTTGCCATACTGACGGTACCGCCTTTGGGGGTCCGATGGACCAATCAAACCCCCTCAATGGCCTGGGAGGGAAGAGGGGAGACCTCCCCGCTTGACCCTCCTCAGGAAGACACTACCTCGGGAATGCGCTCGCTCCCACGCTTCAGGACCGTGAGCACCTCGTCGATCATGCCGTACTGCTTGGCGTCCTCGGCGGTGAGGAACTTGTCGCGCTCGATGTCGCGCCGGATGGCGTCCTCGTCCTTGCCCGTGTGCCGGGCGAGGATGACCTCCATGGCCGCCCGCATGCGCAGGATCTCGTTGGCCTGGATCTCCATGTCGGTGGACTGCCCGTAGCCGCCCTCCGTGGCCGGCTGGTGGATGAGGATCCTGGCGTTCGGCAGGGCGAGCCGCTTGCCCTTGGTCCCCGCCGCGAGCAGCACCGCCGCGGCGCTCGCCGCCTGCCCGATGCAGCAGGTGGTGATCTCGGGCTGGATGAACTGCATGGTGTCGTAGATCGCCATCATCGACGTCATCGACCCGCCGGGCGAGTTGATGTACATCGTGATCTCGCGGTCCGGGTCGATCGCCTCGAGCGTCAGCAGCTGGGCCATGACATCGTTGGCCGACGCGTCGTCGATCTGGACGCCGAGGAAGATGATCCGCTCCTCGAAGAGCTTGTTGTACGGGTTCATCTCCTTGATCCCGTACGAGGTGCGCTCGACGAAGGACGGCAGCACGTACCGGCCCTGAGGCTGCATCACGATCTGCTCCTTGCTTTGCGGTAGGGGGGTCATGCGCCCACGCCCACGGCGGTCTCGGCGGCGCTGCTGACCACGTGGTCGACGAAGCCGTAGTCCTTGGCCTCCTCGGCCGTGAACCAGCGGTCCCTGTCGGCGTCCTGGGCGATCTGCTCGACGGTCTGCCCGGTGTGGAACGCGGTGCGCTCGAACAGCGTCTCCTTGACGTAGAGCATCTGCTTGGCCTGGATCCTGATGTCGGAGGCCGTGCCGCCGATGCCGCCCGACGGCTGGTGCATCAAGATCGTGGCGTGCGGCAGCGCGTAGCGCTTGCCGGGGGCGCCCGCGGTGAGCAGGAACTGGCCCATCGAGGCGGCCATGCCCATCGCGAACGTCGCCACGTCGTTGGGCACGAACTGCATCACGTCGTAGATCGCCAGGCCCGAGTAGACGGAGCCGCCGGGCGAGTTGATGTAGAGGTTGATGTCGCGGCTGGCGTCCTCGGCGGACAGCAGCAGGATTTCGGCGCAGATCCGGTTGGCGATCTCGTCATCCACCTGCTGCCCGAGGAACACGATGCGATTCCGCAGCAACCGCTGGAAGAGCTGGTCCCCCGGGATAACGGGGGTGTCAGGGCTCGCTGTCCTGGCAACTGGCAGAGGCTGTGTCACGTGGCCACCTTCTCCGGTCACTTCGGGTGTCGTTGAGGGAAATCTAACGCCATCGAGTGAGCAGCGTGTCCGTCAGACCCGGCTGTTCGCTAGGGGCGCACGTTGTTGCGCGCTGGGTGAGCTCATATCCCCTCAGCTCACCCAGGCAATCCCCTCAGCTCATCCAGCCAAACGTTGCCACGCCATGCCCCGGCGGCCGGAGGAAAGCCGCTGGGGAGCGATCCGCCCCTATGGCGGATAGCTCCCCAGCGTGAACCTCGACCGGCCTGCCCTGGGCCAGGCGGCCCCGGGCGCTACTCGTCGGCGGCGACGGTGACCTCGGCCACCTCGGCCGTCTCCGCCTCGTCCGCCCCCGCGGCGGCCTCGGCCTCAAGGTCGGCCGCCTGGGCGGCGACCAGGGCCTCGACCTGTGCCTTGACGTCGACCGGTGCGCCCTCGGGGTCGGTCACCGTGATCCGCTCGGCGATCGTGGCCGCGGCCTTGCCCCGCCGCACCTCCTGGACCGCCGCGCTGACCTGGCCCGACTCGACCAGCTGCTGGGCCAGGTACTCGGCGGGCACGCCCATCCGCTGCGCCTGGTCGGTGATGAAGTAGGTCAGCTCGTTCTGGTCGACGCCGATCTCCTCGTCTCCCGCGAACTTGTCGAGGATGAACCCGGTCTTGACGCCGCGCTCGGACTGCTCGACGACCTCGGCCTCCTGCTCCTCGGCCGACTTGCCGACCATCTCCAGGTAGTCCTCGAACGACATGCGCATCTGCGTGACCTGCTGCTCGACCGACTCGCGCAGGTGCTCCTGCTCGTGCTCGACGTACTTCTCCGGCAGCGGGATCTCGACCGCGTCGAGCAGCGCCTGGATCCCCCGGTCGCGGGCCTGCGCCGCCTGCTGCATGAGCTTGGACCGCTCGAGCTGCTTGCGGGTGTCCTCCCGCAGCTCCTGCAGGGTGTCGAACTCGCTGGCGAGCTGGGCGAAGTCGTCGTCCAGCTCGGGCAGGTCCTTCACCTTGACGCTCTGCACGGTCACCGTGACCTCGGCGTCCTCGCCCTCGTGGTCGCCGCCTGCCAGCTTCGTGGTGAACGTGGCCGAGTCCCCGGCCGACTGGCCGACGAGGGCCTCATCGAGGCCCTCGAGCAGCGAGCCGCTGCCGATCTCGTAGGAAAGGCCGCTGGCCTGGGCGTCCTCCACCGGCTCGCCGTTGACCGAGGCGGACAGGTCGATGGTGGTGAAGTCGCCGGTCTCCGCCGGGCGCGAGGCCGCCTTGAGCGAGCCGAAGCGCTCCCGCAGCGACGACAGGTACTCGTCGATGTCGTCGTCCGTCACCGCGGCGCTGTCCACCGTCACCGACAGGCTGGCCAGGTCGGGCAGCTCGAACTTGGGCCGGACCTCAACCTCCGCGGTGAACGCGAAGTCGTCGCCGTCCTCGAGCTTGGTGACCTCGACGTCGGGGTTGCCGAGCACGACGACCTCGGCCTCCTGCACCGCCTTGGAGTACAGGTCGGGCAGCGCGTCGTTAACCGCCTCGGTCAGCACGGCGCCCCGGCCGATCCGCATGTCGATGACGCGCGGCGGGACCTTCCCCGGGCGGAAGCCCGGGATGCGCGCCTGCTTCGCCACCTCGCGGTACGCCTTGTCCAGGCTTGGCTTGAGCTCCTCGAAGGGAACTTCGACGCTCAGCCGGACACGGGTCGGGCTCAGCTCTTCGACGGCGGTCTTCACGGCGGCGTCACTCCAGGACGGTTCAAGTATCTCTGCGATCTCAGCGCGAGAGCGGAGAAGTCTTCTGTGGACAGGACTAAGTTAGTCTAGGGCCTTGCCAGGGTACTGATGTTCGTCAGCGGTCGTCCCCAAGGACCAGGTGCAGCACCCAGCTCACCACGCCCACGATCAGCGCGCCTTCCACGGCGGGGACGAAGCCGGTGATGTGGAAGGGCAGGCTCAGGTCCCCCGCGACATAGCTTACGAGCCACAGCAGCAGCCCGTTGACGATGATCGCGACGAGCCCGAGCGTAACCACGTAAAGCCCGCAGCCGAGGGTCTTGATGATTGGCTTGAGCGCCCAGTTGATGACGCCGAAGATGACCGCGACCACCAGCAGCGTCACGGCCTTGTCGACGCGGCTGTTGCTGATGACGTGGCCGGTGAGGTGGTAGCCGCCGACGATGATGCCGGGCACGAGCCAGGCGGCGACGCCGAGCGCGATGGCCGTCACGACAATGCGAATCACATGCTTCATGGGCATCTTTTTACTGGACAGAACGGACCCGCGCTGCCGTCGCGGGCAAACTTCCCGGCCCTAGGCGGGTCCCCGCACGCTCCAGCGGATCCCGGCGATGGAAAGCACCTGGGCGGCCGGGCCGTCGCCCTGGCCCAGGGCGGACTGGCTGGCCCCTATCGTCAGCGTGACGCCGCCGCAGCCGTTGCCCGCGGCGAACGCGCTGGCGACCGGCCGGCCGCCGGGCGGGCCAAGGAAGGTCAGCCGCACCCCCCGGCCGTCGTCCATCGGGCAGTGGTAGGACCCGGGGGGAAATGACGGCAGCCCGTTGATCAGCGCCACCAGGTCGCCGACCTTGGACTTGCTGGTCACGGTGACCGGCCCCGGCGGCTTGCTCCGGTCGTTGAGGCCCGGCACCAGGGTGATCTTGACGGTGGTGATGCCCGATGGCAGCCTGCCCGCGGCCGCCGCGGCCGGCTGCGGCGAGGACGACACGGCCGGCGCGGGCCGCACGAGCACCCCGGGCCGGGTGACCGCGGGGCCGGTGGCGGCCCTGGTGGCTGCTGCCTTCTGCTGCTGGCCGCCCGACGCGGTCGTGCCGCACGCCGCCAGGCCTGCCAGGCCCGCCAGCGCGGCCGCCAGCGCGGCCGCGAGGGCCGCCGCGGGTAGTGTCTTGCGTCCCATGCCCTAATGACTTGGCGGGTCCAGGAAAATGTTGCAGCGTTACGGCGCGCCCTGGGCTACGGCGCGCCCTGGAAGGTGCGGCGGTAGGCGTTCGGCGTGGTGCCGCGCCAGGCGAAGAAGTGGTGGCGCAGCGCGGCGGCGTTGCCGAAGCCGGCCTGGCCGGCGATCGCGTCGATGGTCTCGCCGGTCTCCTCGAGCAGCTGCTGGGCGAGCAGCACGCGCTGGCCGGTGAGCCATCGCTGGGGCGTCGTTCCCGTCTCCTGGACGAACCGCCGGGCGAAGGTACGGGGTGACATGTGCGCCCGCGCCGCCATCTGCGCGACCGTGACCGGTGACGCCAGGTGCTCGGGCAGCCACTCAAGCAGGTCACCGAACGCGTCGCCGGCGCAGGCCGGCACCGGGTGGCTGATGTACTGGGCCTGCCCGCCGTCCCGGTGCGGCGGCACCACCATCCGCCGGGCGATGCCGTTGGCGACCCGGGTGCCCTGCTCCTTGCGGACGAGGTACAGGCAGGCGTCGATGCCCGCGGCGGTCCCGGCGCTGGTGATCACCGGCTCATCGTCGACGTACAGGACGTCGGGGTCGACCTTGGCCTCGGGGTGCGTGCGCGCGAGCAGGCCGGCATGCCGCCAGTGGGTGGTGCACCGCCTGCCGTCGAGCAGCCCGGCGGCACCGAGGACGAACGCGCCGCTGCACACGCTGAGCACCCAGGCGCCCCGGTCCGCGGCGCGGCGCAAGGCGGCGAGCAGGGGCTCGGGGAACTGCCTGGGGCGCGGGATGGCTCCGGTCGTGTCAGGCAGCACCATCGAGTCCGCGATCGCAGGCACCGCGATCAGGTCGGCTTGCTCCAGGCGGTCAAGCCCGTGCCTTGACTCGATGGTGAAGTCGTTCCTTGACCGGATCGGCCCCGGCTCGCCCTGGACGACGGCGAACTCGTAGGCCGGCAGCCCGTCCTCGGAGCGGTCGATGCCGAACACCTCGCACACGACCCCGAACTCAAACGGCTCGAAGCCGTTGAGCACGACCACGGCGACATCCCTGAGCATGCTTTCATTATGCGAACCAAGTTGGCAGGATGTCACGCATTATCGGCATGACTGCCACTGTGCGCGGGATGTCGCCCGCGGCATCCTTGAAGCATGACCACAAGCAGCCCCCGATCCCGCTCACCGCAGCCGAGCCAGCCGCGGCCCGCCAGGCGGAACTGGCTCGGCCGCACGGCGTTCGCGGTACTCGGCGTGATCGAAGAGATGAACGACGCCCAGCGGCGTGCGGCCCGCGCCCGGATGGCCTACGACCAGGTCCTGCCAAATCCCGCTCAGGCACCAGACAGCTACCAGGAGTTCCTGCTCCGCACGTCCGGCCCGGCGCGGCACGAGCCGACGGCGCGGCAGCGCGCGGCCGGCCGCCGGGTCCGCTGACCTACCCGGGCCATTCCCCTCGGCGTGGCCCGGGTAGGTAGAGGCGTGTGAGGAGCCCGAACGACACCCGGCTGGCCGCTACCCAGTGGATGGCCCGTGTCCTGCCCGACTGGCTCGTCGATGCGGTCCGGCCGCAGAAGGTGCCGATTCCGTGGCGCCAGATGCTGCGGTCGGTGATCGCCATCTGGGTGCCGCTGGCCGCCGGGATCCTGTCGGGCGACCGCACGGCTGCGCTGCTGCCCACGCTGGGCGGCGTCATGAGCATCATGATCGACCAGAGTGGCCCCTACCCGGCCCGGTTTCGCCGGATAGGAATCGCCGCGTGCGGCGGAGGGGTCGGGCTGGTGATCGGGATATTCATCCACGGACGCGGGTGGATGACCGTAGCCGCCCTGGTCCTGGTGGCCGCGCTGTCGACGATCATCTCCCGGCTGGGCAGCATTGGGTCAGTGACCGGCCTGGAGCTCCTGGTGTACTGCACCGTGTGCCTCGGCCCGCTTGGCACGCTCCGTCCGTGGTGGCACCCGGCGGCCGGCTTCCTGGCCGGGGCGGTGTGGGCGCTGCTGCTGCTGGTTCCCGGCTGGCTGCGGTCCCCGCGGGCCGCCGAGGCGGAGATGGTCGCCACCGTCTACCACAATGTCGCCTGCTGGCTGCGGGCGATCGGCACCCCGGACATGCCGGCCAGGCGGCGGGCCCTGGTGACCTCGCTCAACGCCGCCTATGACGCGCTGCCTGCCAGGCCTGCCGCCCACGGGCGGATCAGCCAGGCGACGCACCTGCTGGCGATCCTCAACGCCAGCCACCCGGTGACCGAGTCGGCCACCGCGCTGCGGGTCGCGGGAGAGCGGCCGCCGCCCTCGGTGACCGACACGATCGACCGGCTCGCCGACGCCATTGGCACCAGCCCGGCCCAGGAGCAGCTGCCCGCCATCCCGCCCGAGTGGTCGGACAGCCCGGGCGCGGTGGCGTTGCACCGGTCGCTGGTCAGGCTGTCGCGGGCCATCTCGGGCTACGGGACGCTGGCGCAGGCGGCCACCGACCGGCCCCCGCTGCGCGAGCGCCTCAGGGGGCGGCTGAGGTTCCTGCTGGACGAGATGGCCGGAACCTGGTTCGCCTGGACGTTCACCATCCGGCTCACATCCTGCATCCTGGTCGCCTCGGTCCTGTCTGAGGTGCTGCCGATACAACGGTCCTACTGGGTGCCGCTCACCGTGGCCGTCATACTCAAGCCCGACTACGGCTCGGTCTTCATCCGGGCGACGCAGCGGGCGATCGGCACGATAGTGGGAGCGGTGGCGGGGGCCGCCATCCTGGCCGTGATCCCGTTCGGGCTGTGGCTGCTGGTGCCATTCGGGATACTGGCGGCGCTGCTCCCGTGGGGAAAGGCGGCGAACTTCGGCCTGGCGGCTACCTTCCTCGCCCCGTTCGTCGTGCTGCTGATCGACCTCATCAAGCAGACCGGCTGGTCGCTTGCGGCCGACCGGGCGCTCGACACGGTGGTCGCCTCGCTGATCGTCCTGCTGGTGGGGTATGCCCCGTGGCCGATCAGCTACCACGCGCACCTGCCGGGCAAGTTCGCCGAGACGCTCAGCCAGATCTGCGACTACATGGACGAGTCCCTGGCCACGACCCCGGCGCCGGGGCAGTCGGCCGGAACGCAGTCGGCCGGGATGCAGCCCGCCCCGACACCACGCCAATCCCGGCTGCGGCGCCGCTGCTACCGGACGCTTTCTGACTTGCGGATCGAGTACCAGCGGACGATGACGGAGCCGCGGGCCGTCAGCCGCCGCGCCTCCCTGCTCTGGCCCGCCGTGGTCGCGCTGGAGGAATTGCTCGACGCCGCGGCCGGGACCGCGGTGGCGATCGGCCATGGCGCTGCCCTGCCCGACCCGGCAGCGGTCCACCTGCTGACGAACGAGCTGCGGGCGATCGCCGGTGCGATCACCGGTGGCCTGTCGCTCCCGCCGACCAGCAGGCCGCTGCCCTCGGACCGGACCCTGGAGCCGGTGACCTCGGCGGTCCGTTCCGTCCTGTCCATCCTGACCCCGGTCGAGCAGCTGCCACCCGACCTCACCCCGAAGCCCGCCTGACGGTGCAGGCGCCCGCCGCTAAAGGCGGCATTGATCTACTGGTGATCTGGCGTTGACGAGCTCCCGCTTGACTTTGAGGTTAGAAGCACCACGCCTATCGCCAATTACAGGCATCTCACTTTCGTTCTGAAGGGCAAATCATGGAATCGAGCTGCGAGAAGGATAGCGAGCGTCCGACTGTGCCACGCGAAGATTCCCGTCGCGCGGTACGGCGCATGCGTCCTTCCACCATTCCGGCCTATTACCTCGGCCGGCCCGCGTCGTTCTGGCTTGCCCTTTTCCGCCGCGACAATTCCGGCGGTGACGGGGACCGGGGTGAGGTAGCGGATCGGACGGCCAGGGCCGCGTCCCGATCGACGTCTAGCTCCTGGAGGCGCACCCCCGCCTCGCACCGCGGGGACGATGACCGCATCGCAAGCTGAGAACTGAGCCTTTCACCTCGTCACCCAGCTCCAACGACAGCGAGGATGGCGTCAACCGCCGCCCTCGCGCCGCCCGCCTGGGCGATTTCGCCTGCCATCCACTGAAGCCTCTCCCCTGTCCGCTGGCTGGCGGCGACGCCGAGAACCGCGTCGCGGATGGCGTCTGGATCCAGGTTGTCGGCGTCCAGCAACTCACCGAGGCCGAGTTCCCTCACCCGCCGGGCGTTGAGGTCCTGCTCGGGAACTTGCGGAAGAGTAACCAGCGGAACCCTGAAGCTCAGGGCTTCCATGATGGAGTTCATGCCAGCGTGCGAGACGAACGCGCTGGCGTGGCGCAATATCACTTGCTGGGGCACGAAGGACTCGACCTGCACGTTGCCGGGCAGGGCACCCAGTGATTCGGGCGAGGTGCGCCCTATTGACATCACAACGTGCCAGCTGGTCCCGGCGAAGGCGGTCGCGCAGGCGCGGAACACGTCCGGACGGTCGGTGAACGCGCTGCCCAGCGACACCAGCGCGATCGGCGCCCCATCACCTGGCGGCTGCCATTGCCCGGTGGGATGCATGGTTGGCCCGACGAAGTGATGGCTCGCGTCGAACGTGTCCGCGGCGATCTGAAAGGCAGGTGGCACGAAGATGAGGGTTAGCGGCACCGGTGGCACGACCATGGGCAGCATCGTGCTGGCCAGGCCCTGCTCCTTGGAGAACTCATGCAATCGCCCGGCATAGCGGGCCAGCGCTTCGTTGTCCGGCCGGAAGTCGGGGGGCAGGAGCTCGGCCAGGGGCAGATTCTCGTTGACGGCCATGCTTGGAATCAGGGAGATCGCGGGTACCCCGAGACGTTCGGCAATGGCGACGCCAACTGGGGCCGCTGTCGCGTCGAAGCAGACGGCCTGTGTTCCAGCGGCTCGAGCGCCCTCCACTACCGAGCTAATATGTGGCGCCGCCGTCTCCAGCAGATCGCGGAGAAGCTCTGCGAACGTGGTCGTGCTGAACCGGTCACGCGACAGCGAGGTCGGATCCAGCGTCCATGGCAGGGCCACGCCCCGCGCTCCGACAGCCACGGCGCGAGGCAGATGTTCCTGGCCGCTGACGAAGGTGACCTGGTGGCCTCGCCTGGTGAGCTCGGCCATGACGGGCACGGCTGGATTGACGTGGCCCGAGGCTGGCGCCGCGACGAAAAGCAACTGCTTGCTCACGATGATGTCTCCTTCATTAGGTGACCCGACTGGCTTGAAGCGGCCCACCGGGCTCAGGGAACAATGACGACCGGGCATGGCCAGCGGCGGCCCATGCCACAGGCTGCCGCGAGGCCTATCTTGCGGACTATGCTCGTCCCCGCCCCCACGACCAGCATGTCCACGCTGCCCTCCTCGGCGAGGACCTTGCGCAGTTCGGCCACTGGGCCGCCGATGCGTCGCACGTAGGTGAAGCTCGCGCCCCAGGCGGTGGCGTCTTGGAGTATTTGCAGGCAAGCGGCTTCGTTCGCCTCGAGGTGCGCAGACATCCACTCGATGCCGTAGATGCCCAGGGAGTCCCATGGGTCAGGCACGAACGGAACGGGCACCGTGCGACGAACATGCACACAGACCAGCCTGCGACCGCGGGAACGAGCGACTCCGGCCGCGTACGCCCACGCCCGCAACGAGGCATCCGAACCATCGACGTTGACCACGATCGCCCCGGCACCCGGCGGGGTGACCTCCCCGGTCCCTGGCGACTCCTGGAGTAGCCGCCTAAGTGCGGTATCCGATCGCCATTTTTTCATGATGAACATCATTTTCCTAGAGATGCACCCGTCGAGTGGAATACGGCGCGGCAAGCGGGCAACGACTAGCGGGGGCGACCCAGGTACTTAAGGTCGCAGCGACGGACTCCGTGGTGGCGGTTCAGCGAAGTCCTGCCGCTGCGATCCTGGCAGAACCGGTGCTGACTCCGGACTGCCGACGGCAACCAGGCTGAATCCGGTTGCCCGCGGGGCCCCATCCCCGCTCTAATCCCAATCTTCCGCACGGATATTGTCGTGCGATGGATGACCGATAAACGACGGAGGTCAGGGCTCGCGCCCCACCTCGGGCCAGGCATCCAGGTAAGACCAGGCGGCCTGCCGCGCGTCGGCGATGTCGTAGCAGCTGGCCGCTCGGGCAGCGGACCGGGAGTCAGGAACTTGCCCACCGCCCCCTGCGCCAGGGGTCCTTGCTGCCACGAGAGTCCCATTTGTCATTCTCCTTCCGGGGTGGAGCGGTGTCCGGCGCCCGCTCGCATCCATTAGATATTGATCAGGCGTTAACCCACGCCAGCTAACGTCGGGCTGCGAAGACACCACCAGGATTCACGTGAGGATTCCATGGCCAGAGCAGCCATAACGAATGATCCGTATCCATTCATCCCTTATCGCCCGGCCCGATACCCGGAGCGCGAGATGCTGCAACGCGGGCGAGAATTCAGCGCGCTCCTCGATCGTCGTCGCAGCGTCAGGGCGTTCAGCGACGAAGCCGTCCCGCGCGAGTGCATCGAGCTAGCGATCAAGTGCGCCAACACCGCGCCTTCCGGCGCCCACCTTCAGCCATGGAAGTTCGCGGTGATCGGCGATGCGGAGACTAAGCACCGCATCCGCGTAGCGGCCGAGGTGGAGGAGCAAGAGAACTACGAGGGCGGGCGACTACCGCCGGACTGGCGTGCGGCGCTCGCGCCCCTGAGGACGTCCTCGGACAAGGGCTACCTCGACGTCGTGCCCTGGATCGTGGTGTGCTTCGCAGAAAAGTACATCGTTACGCCGGAGGGCGAGCGACGGAAGACCTACTACGTCAATGAAAGCGCAGGAATTGCCTGCGGCTTCTTCATCGCGGCACTGCACCACATGGGCCTGTCCACGCTCACCCACACGCCTAACCCAATGGCGTTCCTGACGGAAATCTGTCAGCGGCCCGCCACCGAGCGGCCATACATATTGTTCCCTGTTGGCTTCGCGGCCGCCGACGCCGAGGTGCCCGACCTCCAGCGGAAACCACTCGACGAGGCAATGGTGGAAGTGCCCATGCCGCGCGGAGAGGGGCACGGGTCAGATTGAAGACTGTCAGATTGAAGGCCAGGGAGGAGCGCGTGCAGGCTGAGCGACTGCTTGTCCCGCTGCCGGACGGGCGAGACTGTGATGTGCTG
>Ga0335075_10013999_pt1 | contig 12071 bp, 13 predicted proteins | sample Lox_Sample_24_FD_206723 | JGI IMG/M metagenome (GOLD analysis project Ga0335075, IMG submission 206723) | Soil microbial communities from Loxahatchee National Wildlife Refuge, Florida, United States - Lox_Sample_2.4 | ecosystem: Environmental > Terrestrial > Soil > Wetlands | place: USA... | reverse complement strand
ACTTCATGGTGTTTCGCGGCGAGGTCGCCGTGGCCGGGCGTAGGGGCACCGAGCGGCTATGGGACCTGGCCGAGCGGGTCTACCCCGACCACCCGGTGATCCCCGCCGACGAGGCGCGGCGGATCCGCGACGAGCGGCGGCTGCGCGCGCTGGGCATCGCCAGGGACCGGGGACCGGAATGGCGGGTCGAGCCCGAGGACGTGGGCCAGGCCAGCGAGCCGGCCGTGATCGAGGGGGTCAAGGGAACATGGCGCGTCGACCCGGCCCAGCTGGGCCAGCCGTTTGCCGGCCGCGCGGCCCTGCTGTCGCCCTTCGACCGGCTCGTCCACGACCGCAAGCGCACCCTCGAGCTATTCGGGTTCGACTACCAGCTCGAGATGTACAAGCCCGCCGCCAGCCGCCGCTGGGGCTACTACGCGCTGCCGATCCTTTACGGCGACACCCTGGTCGGCAAGCTGGACGCCACCGCCGACCGCAAGGCCAGGGTGCTCCAGGTCCAGGCCATCCACCAGGACGTCCCCTTCACCCCGGCCATGACCGAGGCCGTCGGCCGCGAGATCGAGGACCTGGCCCGCTGGCTAGCCCTGGACCTCACCCTGCCCCGCTGAGGCCGCAGAATTTTCCGAACGGACCGTGGCTAACGCTCTCCGGCCGGCCAGGCGTCAGTGCGGCGCTCGCGCTCCGGCCCGGGTTGACGATTGGTGCTCCTTCGGGACGGAGTTCGGCGGATCATTCTCGGGAACCAAGGCGGCGCAGATGAACTCGATGACCGTGCGCCGGGCGGCCTGGTCGTCGTACAGACCCGCGTCCCGGGGCTCCTCATGGCGGTGCCAGGCGAAAAGGGCCACCAGCTCGCCGACCGCCCTGACCGCCACCATGGCATCGGGCATCGGGCGCAGCCGCCCGCTTGCCGTCCGGCGCAGCAGGTACTCGGCCAGTTCGGCGTAAACGCCGGCCCGGGCCTGGCCGAACCACAGGGAATCGAGCCAGGGCAGCTCCGCCGCGCAGCGCTCGATGACCGCAAGCAGCGGCCAGTACTGCGCCATCAGGTCGTAGAGCTCCTCGACGATCGCGCGCAGCTCCCCGGCCACGTCGGCGGGTTCCTCCCCGGCCAGGGCCGCCCGGACGAGGGGCACCGGGATCTCGCGCAGGGCACGCTCGATCAGCGCGGCCGTCTCACCCGGCTCCGGCGTAGCCAGCGGCAGCGCCAGAGGCGCCTCGGGCAGCTGGCCAAGACCGTGCAGGAACACCAGGTGGAACAACGCTTCCTTGGACTCGACGTAGGTGAACAGCGAGCCCGCCGACATGACCGCCTTGGCCGCCACGTCCGCGGTGAGAGTACCGCGGTAGCCCACACGCCCGAAGGACTCGGTGGCGGCGACCGCTATGGCCGCCAGGCGCTGGCTGGCCGGAAGTCTGGGCATGACCTCATTATCAACTGAGCGAGTCACTCAGTCAAGTGTGTCGCGGGAGCGCGCGACGGCCATGTCCAGAGAGCCGCCGAACAATTGCAGCGCCGCCATCACTAGAAAGTACGCTGCCCACCTGTAGCACTTGCGCCGGTCTTGGTCATTTCCGGCCTTACGACCAAGAGAGACCAGAACGAGGCCGACGCCGAGCTGGAAGCCGCCGCCGGCGAGCCGAATGCCCGCGGCGAAATGGATGTGCCGGTATTCCCATGGCGTGATCAGCCGCCTCAGCCCAGAGCGCGAGGGAGTGGTGCTGTCACCTGATGCGTGCATCGGGATGCCTCCTGCCGCCGGCTGCCCCGGCCTTGGATATCAAAATGATATCATGTTAATGGGCGGATCGTCAACAGCGGCACTCGCCGGGGGATCGTCATGAGACTGGGGTGAGGATCTCCATCAGGTGGCCGTTCGGGTCCCGGAAATAGGTGCCGCGGCGGCCGTTACTGCTGGTATAGACCTCGCCGACCTGGCGGCAGGCGGGGTCGGCGTAGTAGGTGATGTCCCTGTCCCTGATGCGGCCGAAGGCGGCCTCGAATTCCTCGTCGCTCAGTTGGAACGCGTAGTGATGCTGGTCGACGTGGTCGTAGTGATCGAAGTCCAGGGTGACCTTATTGGCCAGCGTCACCGGAGTGAAGTGCGCCACCGGCGGGTCGACGGGCAGGCCGAGAATGTCGGCGAGGAACTGCGCCGATGCCTGCGGGTCGTGCGCGGGGACGATGGTGTGGTTCAGTTCGATGGCCATTACTGGTTCCTTTCTGTAGGCCTCAACTGTAGATTCGCTCACCACGCAGGTCTCTACTCGCGCCGATACGACACGTGCTTCCGGTCATACTGAGCATGTAGGGCGGAAATGGCAGTTATTCCGGAAACGGCACCAGCGCAAGCGTCGAGTCGTTCTACGGCGCGGCGGCCCGCGGCACTGGGCCGGCTCGCCGGGAACTGGGCGAGCCTGGCCGGGCCGTTCGCGGCCGACAGCGGCTGGCTGCTGCCGGCGGCCCTTGTCAGCGCGCTGGGCGTGCTCATCTCCCGGCGCCGCCAGGGCAGGCGTGACCCGTGTCACCGGCCGGCCCACCGCCCAGCCGGCCGGCTAACGCAGCGACCGCAGCACGCACTGCCTGATGCCGCCGTCCCGGCCGCACCCGGCCTCGCCGGGCGTGCCGATCCGCGCCATCGCCTGGAAGAGTGTGCGCAACGCCGGCGTGCACGCGGTCGTCATAGAAATATGAGGTCGGTCAGGAAAGCCCGCCGGGGCACAGCGGGCGCCCTGGCCATGGCGGTGGTCGCGCTGGCGGCCGGGTGCGCTGGAGGGACGCCGGCCCCCGCCCATCCGTCCGCCTCGACCGCGAGCACGGGAGCCGGAACAGCCAGCACGGTTCCGCCGGTGTTCGCGGCGTCGCTCATGCCGGCGAAGCCGGGCCGCGGTCTCGGCGATCGGCTGGCCCTGCTGTCCTCCCGGACCGGCGATCTGCTGCGCTGGCTGACCGCCCAGCCGGAGAAAGCCACCGACGGGGCGTTGAGCGTGCGCGACGGCTGGGTGTACTTCGTCAGCTACCCGATCGATCCAAGCTCCCCCTCCGGTTCACCCAGTCCCGCCATCTGGCGGGTGCGGGTCACTGGAGGGCAGGCCCAGTTGGTCCAGGCCGGGGCCAGCGACTACGCCGTCAGCCAGGACGGCCGGGCCGTCGCCTACGTGATCAGCGCGGATCACGGGAACGTCGTGGAGATCGTGGCGCGGAACCTGGTCACCGGGAGGCGGAACACGATCATCATGGCCACCAAGCCCAGCCCAGAAGCCAACAACTGGCCGCCGGGGGTCTTCGGCCTGACCTGGGCTCCCGATGACGTGCACCTGGCCGTGCAGTTCCAGCTGACCGCGGCCATCAATAGCGTCCTGGTGTTCGACGCGTTCACGGCTACCACCATCCGCGATGCCCGCACCGCGCCGACGCCGTGCACGGTCGCCTACAGCTACCAGTGCGACGGGTACGATCCTGCATACCTGGCCAGCGGTGCGCTCACCTACGTCATCCAGCGGCTGAACCGGAGCGGCGCCCACAGCGCCAGCCTGGTCGCGTGGCAGGCAGGTCACCCCACGACCGTGCTTTCCTTTCCCGGTTGGGCATCCCAGATCTACGACATGACCGCGCGGGGCCAGGCGATCTGGGTCGACAACCCGGGCCAGCTGAAGGGGCCATGGACGATATGGCGCTGGTCCAGCGGCGCTCCGGTAAAGATCACCGCCCTTCCGCCGCTGGGTGCGTCGCTGTACTACGAGGTCGGGGCTATCGCCTGGTGAGTGCCGCGCCGCACCTGCCCCATAACCTCGGCCACAACGAACCGAGTCAATCCGCGCGTCCCCAAGTGGGTACTCCGCAAGTTCGTCGGCGGTCCGTGCGGGTCCGTAAACCGTCCATAACTGCCCAAACCGGACAAGCATGGCAGGCGGCTGACCGGCTCGTTGTGACAGCGTGCCGGTTATAACCGGCTGGTTGCCACAACGAGCGGGTCGACGTGGCGGGCACGTCGCGAACCACTGACGAATTTCCGATGACGCCCCACTAAGCCACTGGCAGACCGACAGGCTGACGAGCAGAGCGATGATGCGAGGCCGTTGACGGAGTCTGAACTGGTGGGCACGTCCGAGGACGGCTGGCGCGGCTGGTGGGGAGAGGACCCGCCGTTCCACACGCCCTGCTTCGTGATGACGCACTACGAGCGGGAACCGCTCACGGTCGGCGACACGACCTTCCACTTCGTCAGCGGCACCCCGGCCGAGATCCTCGATCAAGCGCAGAAGGCGGCTGGCGACCTGGACATAAGGCTCGGCGGGGGGCCCACCACGATCAATGAGTTCCTGCAGGCTGACCTGGTCGACTACCTGCACATCGTGCTGGTCCCGATCGTGCTCGGCCGCGGCGTCCGGCTCTGGGACGGCCTCGACGCGCTGCACGAGCGTTACAACCTGGAAACGGTCACCGTCCCGAGCGGGGCGACCCACGTGTTCTTTACACGCTAACGCGCTCCGCACGCGCTGATCCCCAACGGTCCCGGCGGATTACCTCCACCAACCCGACTTGGCTTATTTAGCCCATAGCTAGCTTATTTAGCCCATAGCTACTAGCAGGTCTGACGATATCGGCGGCGGCGAAGATCCCTATAGTGAGGCCGTTGCTCGACGAGGCCGCGGATTCCTGATCCGGCCGCTTGAGAGCCACGAGCCGAGCGGAGGATAACCCGTGTCGCATCACCTCTCCGGGCCGCGGGCCATGGCCGAGTCGGCCGCCGACATCACCGACCTGCTCGCGTTCCCCAGCCCAGAGCAGCCAGGCCGACTCGTGCTCGCGCTGAACACCTTCCAGGTGAACCGAGACCTGGAGATCCGCGACCTGTACAACATGGACGACGCGTTCCGCCTCAGCACGGCCTACGGAAACGCGTACCGGGCCCGGCTGAACGCGAACCTGGCATTCTGGGATGGCCTGGACGGCAAGGCCGACTGGCCAGTCGGCCCGGACGGTGCGCATCCGCTGACCGAGCTCATCCTTGCCGACTACCTCGTCGTCGACGTGGCCAAGCCGTATGCGGAGAAGGGTTCGTTCCTGGAGAGATCGAGCTCGCCGCCTGCCGCGGCGAAGGTCACCGGACCTGCGGCGGCCGGGCGCCCAACGACGACGTGATGGACACGATCTTCACCATGCTGGTGAACGGGGGGAACGGGCCGGTCATCCGTGATGGCATCGACCGGCCGACGATGCTTGCCTCGCACCAGTTCCCCTACCTGGTGTCCCCGAACCCCGACCCCCGAAGGCTCCACATCGCTAGCCAGATCACTACTTCACCGGGCACAGGAACGGAGCTAGCCAGGTCATGAGTCGAATCGTCGTGACGAGTGCCTGCGGCGCGAACGGCGACGGGTACGGCGCGCTCTTGTGCTTTTCCGCCGACGGGCAGCTGGCCGGGCCGTTCAGCGATGACCACCGGATCACTGATCCGCGCGGCCTCAGCCTGAGCCCGGCCGGTGATCTGGTCTATGTCAACAGCGGCGATGACCGGATGCTCGCGCTCGACCAGAACGGGATGGTCATTCTGGACTCGGGTCGCACCGAGGGCCTTGACCCAGGCGGCGGGACATTCGCGCCGGACGGCCGCTACTGCGTGACGCTGCGGCGTCGCGGCACGATCCTGGCCCTGCCGCCTGGCCTCAATGCGGAAGGCGAGCCTCTGCTGCCCGACGGCGTCGTCCCGTTCCCGCGGGGCTTCGGCTTCGGTGGCGGCGGAGAGCTCTACCTGTCCTCGGGCATCGGTCCCTCCGGTGAAGGTGACAACACGATCGCCGTGTTCGACCACCGCCGTAGGCTGCTCACCCCGCGGCTAGTGACCGACCCCGAGCTGAGCCCTCTCGATCTGGCGGTCGCTCCCGGCGGCAACCTCGTGGTTTCAAGCGAGTGGCCATTCGGCTCATCCGACGCTAAGGCCACTGTCCGGGAATACGACCCGTCCGCCGGACAGCTGGTCCGGGTACTGGCGCCCGAACCCGTCGTCAAGTTCACCAGGCCGCGCGGACTGCGGTTCGGGCCCGGCGGCCGGCTCTACTGCGTCGGCCGGGATCATGTCGTGGCCTTCGACTTCCCGACCGGGAAGTTTCTCGGGGTGATCGCGGAACTGCGGCGGCTCAACGGCCAGGCGCTTCTCCTCTTGCCGTAGCACCACTGCCATGTGCGGTAGGGCGCACTAGATACATCGGCGGAAGGGTGCTAACTGACAGTAGTCGTTAATGGTTTACTGATCTTGAGTCGGGAACGGCGCCGTTCACTTTCTCCGAGGTTGTCGGCTGCGGCGCGTCGTGCTCTTGGGTTGTCGCCGGGCGGGCTGCCCGGCCTCGTTGTCACTATCGGCGCTAGGATCCTGCTGCTCAGCCTTGACGTCATCCACGCGAGTCGGCTCGGCGGCATCTTGCCCGGCTTGGCCGACCCGGGACTCGGCCCCGGCCGGCCGGGGCTGCGCGTCGGCCACCGCCTCGTCCCGCTCCCGCCGCGCCACAGCCAGTTGCTCCTGCGCGGCCCCGGCCTGCCGCTCGGCGGTGGCCTTCGCCTCCCGCGCCTCGGCCAGCTGCGCCTCGGCCTGCCGCGCGGCCATGCGCGCCTGCCACCTATCAGCCTCGGCCTGCTCGGCGCGGGCCTGGAGCTCGGCCCGGGTTTCCTCCGCCGCGGCGATCTGCGCTTCCAGCCCGGCCCGCTGCTCGGCCTGGTCCCGCTCGGTGTCCTGGCGGGCCTGCGCCACTTGCTCTTCCACGGTCCGGCGCATCCGGTCCAGCTCCGCCCGGGCCGCCTCGGCCGCCTGGGACTGGGTGCCGGTCACCGACTCGTCCCGCTCCTGGCGGGCGGCGGCCACCTGCCCCTGTGCGGCCCGTGCCTCCTGTTCGGCGACGGTATTCGCCCGCTGTGCTTCGGCTAGCTGAGCCTGGGCCTCCGCTGTCGCCGCTCGCGCGTCCCGTGCCTGGGCCTCGGCCTGCTCGGCGCGGGACTGGAGTCCGGCTCGGGCCTGTTCGGCTGCGGCGATCTGCGCTTCCAGCCCGGCCCGCTGCTCGGCCTGGTCCCGCTCGGTGTCACGGCGGGCCTGCGCCACTTGCTCTTCCAGGGTCCGGCGCGTCCGGTCCAGCTCCGCCCGGGCCGCCTCGGCCGCCACCCGCGCCCGCCCAGCGTCCTGCCCGACCTCGCCGATCCGGGACTCGGCCTCGGCCGCCCGCGACTCGGCCTCGGCCGCCCGCGACTCGGCCGTGGCCGCCCGTGACTCAGCTTCGGCCGCCCGTGACTCTGCCTCGGCCGCCCGTGACTCTGCCTCGGCCGCCCGGGACTCCGCGTTGCGCACCGCCTCGTCCCGCTCCTGTCGCGCCGCAGCCACCTGCTCCTGCGCGGCCTGTTCGGCCTGGGTGGCCCGCGCCTGCTCAGCCCCATGCGCGGTCACCGCCTCCTGATCGGCGGCAGCCTTCGCCACCCGTGCCTCGGCCAGCCGCGCCTCAGCCGCCGCTGCCGCCGCACGCGCCTCCCGCGCATCAGCCTCAGCCCGCTGGCGGCGTCGCCAGAACGCGAATCCCGGCCGACCCGAATCCCCTTGGTCGGCCGACTCGTCACCTCGCCGGGCCAGCACTTAGCACCACCGGAACCCAGTCAGCCCCGGCTCATGCTCACAGCCCGGACAGGCACATCTGAAGACTTCCTCACCGGCATTACCACCGGCACGTTCCGTTCGGCTCACCAACACAGCGTAGTCGGACCACCCCGGGGAGTGGCAAGCCCGGAACATCCCGCGAACTGCGTCACTGCTATCGATCCGTTATCACCCGGCGAGGGGGCCATGAGACACGGGCATACGCCAAGATTTGCTCCGATACCGGAAGATTCCAAAGCGGGGCGGGAGCGGTGAGTTGTACCGGAAGAGCCTGATCATGCTCACCGCCGCCACGCTGGTGGCGTCCGTTAGTGCCTGCGGCGCGCTGCAGCACATCAAGACGCTGACGGACTCGAGCTCGCCGCCGCCAGCGCGGTCCGCCTCGTCGGCCCCGCGCGCCGCCGGGCACCCGACCCCGCTCCCCGCCGGATCGCTACGGCTGCTGACCGAACCCGCTGACGGGATCGGGCCGATCTACCAGTCAGCCGGGCGCGTTCTTCGGTTGACCTGACCATGTACGAGCTGGCCGACCCGAAGGCTGCCCCGGCACCCGCGACTTCGCCGTCATCGACACCAGCCGGGCCGACGTGGCCGCCATTGTCGCCACCTTCAACGCGGACTTCGCCGGCCGGGCCATCACGCCGCCGGACGGCGCCGACTTGGTGTGGTCGCCGACGAACGCCCAGGCCTCGGTCCTGTCGGTCATCAACGGGGCGACCCTCAGCCTCGCCGTGGAAGACGAGGAGATGGACGACCCGACGATCACCAGCGCCCTGGCCGCCGCCGCCCGGCGCGGCGTGGACGTCACCGTCATCATGACCGCGAATCCCGAATGGGACGCCGCGTTCGCCGAACTGGCCCGGGCCGGCGTGCACGTCCGGCTCTACGCCAGAGCTCAGCAGGTCGCTGACCGAGTTGCCCGGCGGCCACTCCGGCTACGTCCAGCGGCCCCGTGCGTTCGCCGAAGCCCTGCACAACGCGCTGACACAGGAAATGCCAGATGGCGCCTGAGAGGGTGCCGGCGCGAAGGTATTGACGCCTACCCGGGTCTCTGATACATAACATGCATGCATATCAAGCATGTATAGATCCGGCCATTACGGGCGGGCTCTACGGGTTACGCAGCTTACGGGCTTCTTGTCGTTCGGGGATTGCGCGGGCGGGGTGCAGTTGGTCTCGCGCTGCGCGGTCGGCTCGCGTTCTTGTGTGACGCAGACCGGGCCGGTAGTGAGCGGGAGCGGATATGACTCCAGCAAGTGACAGGGCTTTCCGGCTGGCGCGGAAGCCCAACACGGCATCTAGCGCCATCGCTGAGGCGTCTCGTCCGGCTGGCGGAGCGCGGGCCGATGATCCGCCGCAGCCCGCTGCGGCGTCCCTGGACGGTGCGCTGCGCCAGGCTCTCGCGAAGCTTGCCCGCAGCCCTCGGCTGCTCGTGGCCTGCGACTACGACGGCACGCTCGCGCCGATCAGGGCTGACCCGAGATCGGCGCGGCCGCTGCCGGAGGCGGTGACCGCGTTGCGAGCCCTTGCCTGCCTGCCGGAGACCTCCGCGGCGGTGATCTCCGGGCGGGCGCTGCGCGACCTGGCCGCGATGTCCCGGCTCCCGGCAGAGATACAACTGATCGGCAGCCACGGCTCCGAGTTCGACATCGGATTCGTTTACGCACTGGGCGAGCAGGCTCGCGAACTGCACGCCAGGCTGGCGAGCACGCTGAAGCGGCTGGCTGGTAACGCACCCGGTGTGATCCTCGAGACCAAGCCCGCCAGCGTGGCGGTGCACGTGCGCCAGGCCAGCCAAGCCGTGGCAGACCGCGTGCTGGGAAAGGTGCGATCGGGCCCGGCCAGGTGGGATGGGGTGCAAGTGACCCATGGTGACGCGGTTGTTGAGCTTTCAGTCGTCCGCACGGACAAGGGCGAGGCGTTGGACTGGATACGGCACCAGCACGGCGCGACCGCGGCGATCTTCGTCGGCGATGACGTCAGCGCAGAGGAGGTGTTCGTCCGGCTGTCCGGGCCTGACCTGGGAATCAAGGTTGGACCCGGCCGCACGCTGGCTCCCTATCGCATCGCCGGCACTGCGAACGTGGCAGCCGTACTGGCCTTCCTGGCCGAACAGCGCGGTGCCTGGCTCTACGGCGGCCAGGCGCCGCCGATCGAGCGGCTGTCCATGCTGGGCAACGGGCGTTCGGTGGCGCTAATCACGGCGGACGCGCGGGTGTGCTGGCTTTGTGTTCCGTGGCCGGGGTCAGCGCCGGTCTTTGCCGACCTGCTGGGCGGCCCGTCGGCTGGCTGCTTCGCGGTCAAGCCCGAGCGTGACTGTCTGCCGCTTGGGCAGCGGTACGTTCCCGGGACCATGACCGTTGAGACCCGGTGGCCCCGTCTGCTGGTTACCGACTACCTGGATCAGCACACCGAAGCCCACCGGACCGATCTGATCCGGGTGATCAGCGGATCTGCGCGCGCCGTGATCGAGTTTGCGCCGCGGCCCGAATTCGGGCAGGTCGCGGTGCGGTTGCAACAGGTCACGGACGGGCTGATCGTGGCCGGAACGCCCGACCCCATCGTGCTGCGCTCGCCCGGCACGGCCTGGGAAATCATCTCGGACGGCCAGCATGAGTCTGCTCGCGCCATCGTCACGCCAGGACCCGGCCAGCCGGTGGTGCTGGAACTGCGCTTCGGGACCAGTGAGCTGTCTGCTCATCCCGTGCCGGAAGCCCAGCGGCGCTCGCAGTCAGGCGCGTACTGGGCGCGATGGCTCGCTGGCCTGTCCCTGCCGCCGGTGCAGACAGCTCTCGTCGGCCGTTCCGCACTCACGTTGCGCGCCCTGTGCCACTCAGAAACGGGCGCCATCATGGCCGCCGCGACCACGTCGCTGCCCGAGGAGATCGGGGGGATCAGGAACTGGGACTACCGGCACTGCTGGCTGCGGGACGCCGCGCTCACCGCCCATACCCTGGTGTCGCTTGGTTCGACGGCGGAAGCCGCCGCGTTCCTGAGCTGGGTGCACCGGGTCCTGGCAACGATGCATAGCCCCGAGCGCCTGCATCCTGTCTACGCGCTAGACGGCAGCTCGCCCGGCCCGGAGGCGGTGATCGACACGCTGCCCGGCTACGCAGGCTCGCGGCCCGTCCGCATCGGCAATATCGCTGATCACCAGGTGCAACTCGATGTCTTCGGCCCGATTGTGGAGCTGATCGGGGCCATCGCCAGCCACCGCGGTCACCTGGACGATGGTGACTGGAACCTGGTAGGCGCCATGTGCCAGGCCGTGGCACGGCGGTGGCACGAACCCGACCACGGCATCTGGGAAGAACGCCGACTCCCGCGTCACCACGTCTATTCGAAGGTCATGTGCTGGGTGGCCATCGACCGGGCCATCCGAATCGCGGAACAGTATGGTCGGCGGCCAGATCCAGCGTGGCCAGGGCTGCGTGACGCGATCGCCGCTGACGTGCTCGAAAACGGATGGAACGACGAGGTCGAGGCGTTCACCGCCGCCTATGACGGGACCGACCTCGACGCGGCCAGCCTGCACGTTGGTCTGTCCGGGCTGATCGACCCGGCCGATGACCGGTTCCAGGCCACAGTTACCGCGGTCGAGGCCGAACTGCGCATCGGCGGCACTGTCTACCGGTACCAGCGCGACGACGGTCTTCCCGGAAACGAAGGCGGGTTTCAGCTGTGCACCGCATGGCTGATCGAGGCCTACCTGCGCACCGGGCGGCGGGTCGACGCCGAAGACCTGTTCGGCCAGTTCGTCGGCACTGCCGGGCCCACGGGCCTGCTGTCAGAGGAATACGACCCGATCGCCGAACGCTCGCTCGGCAACCACCCCCAGGCCTACAGCCACTTGGGCCTCATCCGATGCGCGCAGCTCGTCGCCAGTACATCTGGAAGCCTGTTATTCCCACTGGCCGGGCTGGTAGTCGCCGGCGGGCTGCCGGGTGATGACGTTCGCGCGGTTGTAGAAGTTGATGAGGCCGGTAAGGCACACGAGCGCGGCGAGCTGCTCCTCGTCATAGTGCTTGGCCGCGTTCGCCCAGGCCTCGTCGGTGACGCCGCCTGAGGCGTCGGCGATGCGGGTACCCTGCTCGGCCAGCTCAAGCGCGGCCCGTTCGGCTTCGGTGAAGACCGTCGCCTCCCGCCACACCGCGACCAGGTTGAGCCGCAGCTGGGTTTCCCCGGCCAGCGCGGCGTCCTTGGTGTGCATGTCGGTGCAGTAGGCGCAGCCGTTGATCTGGCTGGCCCGTATCTTCACCAGCTCCTGCGTGACGGCCGGCAGGCTCGAGTCGTGCAAGAGCTTGCCCGCCGAGTTGATGTACTTCGCGAACTTCATGAACGTGGCGTTGCCCTGGTAGTTGAGACGGGCTTCCATGGTGATCTCCTCATGCCGTTGTTGCGGTTACGTCATCAGTGACGCATCGGCGCGGCAAG
>Ga0335075_10013998_pt1 | contig 12071 bp, 6 predicted proteins | sample Lox_Sample_24_FD_206723 | JGI IMG/M metagenome (GOLD analysis project Ga0335075, IMG submission 206723) | Soil microbial communities from Loxahatchee National Wildlife Refuge, Florida, United States - Lox_Sample_2.4 | ecosystem: Environmental > Terrestrial > Soil > Wetlands | place: USA: Florida... | reverse complement strand
AAAGTGCTTGTGGTTATGACAGAAGCCCATGTATCAGCGGTCGTCCCTAAGGAAAACAACGCAAGTGCTACCGTTGAGATGAGCAAAGGATCCTTACTGGTAATCGATGATGTTGCAAATATTTCAGCGGCCGGTGTTGGGAAGATGAGGCGAAGGTCATTTGATGGCGGAAGTAGTCAAGTTGCCGATCTCTGCGCTACGGGGTTTGTCTCTGTCAGTTACTTTTCGTCCGCAAAGGCAGTCATTCACGTTACAGGTGCCACAGACGAAGCCGAGAAATACATTGATGTGGAGCTTCGCGACGACCTACTCGTAATGGAGTCATGCGCAGATTCGACCCAAACTTTAATCGCCGCCTTGAATGGACTTAAGCCGCCGATGCCGCCAAGTCAAGAAGTAAAGTACCGTACGAAAGTCATACCTGTTCAGGATCTGCTGGCATCCTTGTCTGGTGACGCTTTTGGCACTGCAGAAGGTAACTATGACTTTGACCAGGATTTCGGTCCTGCTCTAGTTGGAGGTACCGAAACTGGAGAAGATGACGAGGATACCTCTGAGCTTGACTTCAATTCTCATTACTACCAAGAGGAGGACTCGCTCGAACATCACGATGATAGTAAAGATTATGAAGAGAGTAGACAAGGATCTGTGTTGTTCGATCAGCTCCAAAGTCAAGACACAAATGATGGCGTACTCTTGGAAAGCTTCTCCGAGCGGGAACAGGTACATATTCAAGAAGAACTACATTTCCAAGAAGATCATTTTGGTAGTGGATCAATATTGGAAGGGACAGCTCATCGATGGAACTCCGCCAAAAACACCTATGACAGGTCAAATGACCAGAAGGTTCGTAACGGACCCTTGAAAGTGCGAGTGCGCGACGTGCATATCATCTGGAACCTTTTTGACGGTTATGACTGGCAACATACAAGAGACGCTATTACAAAAGCAGTTCAGGATGTGGAGTCAAAAGCAATCGAGCAACGTGCTCGTAACGACCGTCGTTCAACATTTGATCAGGACATCGCGGAGGAAGAAACTGTCATTGGCGATTTCTTGTTCAATTCCATTTATATTGGCATCCCAGCCAACCGCGATCCAAGAGAACTAGCGATGGCAATCAATCAAGAATTGAATGATAACGCCACCGAGACAGAATCAGTTACAACAATCTCACTCTCCGCTTCTCCCAGCAGACAAGGCCATGTTCCTCGTGTCAGAGGAAAGAAATTAAGGTTACATCGAAGCAAACATCACAAGATCACGTTCGAACTGAAAGGTGTCAATGTGGATCTTGTTGTATTTCCACCTGGGTCCGGAGAAACGGAAAGCTCAATAGACATTCGAGTTCACAACTTCGATATCTTCGACCATGTACCTACCTCAACCTGGAAGAAGTTCGCAACATATATGCATGATGCCGGGGAGAGAGAAAGTGGTACAAGCCAAATTCATATAGAGATGCTTAATGTTAAGCCCGTACCAGAACTGGCCGCATCGGAGATAGTTCTCAAAGCTACAGTCCTACCATTACGTCTTCACGTTGACCAAGATGCTCTCGACTTCATCACGCGGTTCTTCGAATTCAAGGATGATTCTGCTCCTACTCAGACATCGAAAGGTGATGTTCCATTCCTGCAACGAGTGGAAGTCAATTCAATACCAGTCAAATTGGATTTCAAACCTAAACGTGTCGACTATGCTGGCTTGAGGTCTGGCCATACGACCGAATTTATGAACTTTCTCGTTCTTGACGAAGCAGACATGGTATTGCGGCATACTATCATCTATGGAATATCAGGCTTTGACAAGCTCGGCAAGTGCCTCAATGACATATGGATGCCGGACATCAAACGCAACCAACTCCCCGGCATCCTAGCTGGCCTCGCACCCGTCCGCTCCCTCGCCAATGTCGGAGGAGGCATGCGCGATCTTGTCGTAATTCCTATGCGTGAATATCGCAAAGACGGCCGCATCGTCCGCAGCATCTCCAAAGGCGCCTTCGCATTCGCCCGCACGACCGGAACCGAGCTCGTCAAGCTCGGGGCCAAGCTTGCCATCGGAACCCAAACAGTGCTCCAGGGTGCTGAGGAGTTCCTCTCGAAGCCTCCCTCACGAGATACGTCTTCTGCAGCTTGGGATGATGACGAGCTCGACGAAGAGGAGAAGAAGCAGATCAGTCTCTATGCAGACCAGCCCATTGGCGTCGTGCAGGGTCTAAGAGGCGGCTATGCAAGCTTGGAGCGGGATTTGCTTATGGCGAGGGATGCTATCATAGCTGTACCCGGTGAAGTGATGGAGAGCGGGACTGCACAAGGCGCCGCCAGAGCAGTATTGCGGCGAGCACCGACTGTTATCCTCAGACCGGTTATTGGAGCCAGTAAAGCTATCGGACAGACCCTGATGGGCGCCACAAATTCGTTGGATCCGCAGAATAGGAGGAGAGTCGAGGATGTGAGTTTGCGTTTTTCCCTTTCCTTCGCCTCCTTGCCCAGGGTTATATGTGTTTTTATCATACTAATGCCGGTGGTTTGCAGAAATACAAGAAGCATTGAGTCATGCACGATATATGATATTGATGTATTTTCATGAGAGCACGGCGTTATGGACTGAGCGTTTCAATTGATGATCATATGCGCGAGGCAGAGGCTTGATGGCCTGCCTCTGTTCTAGGCCTTTCTGAGAATGATTTCTGCACGGCGCACGTGGATTTCCGCTGAAGATATTTCGAGGCCAGTCAATACGTGGAGCCTCCCATTGTCCTGTGTGAGCCAAGCCGGATTGCATTTACGTTGGATCCCGAATCACACTTGCTTTAGTATCAACCTCGTCATCCCTCCCTTTCAACTAGTTAGTCACGTCAACTTAGCACTCAATAAGCATTCAATGAATAAGTATTGTAAACCGAAACCAATCCTCTCATATTTATATACCTAGTATGAAGCCTATGAATCTCAAAATGCCAAGTAGGCAGGCTCCATTCAAGCATGCCATGTAAAACGCCATCAATGCCCCACCTATGCAATGCAAATGCAACGCAGAAAATTGACAACCTCGCCCTTGACAGCTGCTTGGAAGTAAAACGGCTTAGGACTCCCTTGAAATCTTTCGCGAAATGAAAATCTTAGAAACAAAATCTCTTCTCTTTTGTGTCCCTCCGTAGCGTGGATTAGTGCTAGCGTAAGCAAACCCTCTCATTCCTTCCGTTTATTAGCTTCCAACACGCCAGCAAGCTCTTCCGCACCAGCTGGTGTCTTCACTTGTAGCAACCACGTCTCTAGTCCGTGCCCGCCATCGCCGGCTGTCAGAAGTTTCAAAGTCTTTCCGGTGGCCGTGTATGTCACATTCCCTAGAATACCCTTGTTCAGAACAATGGTACCGCTGGGATCAGCACGGAGCAGAACACGAGAAGAGCCGGTTTCCTTGTTCTTTAATACTCGGAGTGGGCCAAGACCTTTGACTACCCAATCGCTCTTTCCGCCAGCGTCCTTGGAGGGTTCAAACTTTAGAGCCTTGGCTCTGACTTGATGCAAAACTTCCTCGTTCTCTTCACCAGGACCGCCACTTGTCAGATCTATTTGCTCATGATGCTCTGCCTCTGGATCGATGTTTTCATTATTACTCTCTCCGTCAGTGGTACCACCAGGAGAGGTCGCTCGTGATGTGGTGGTTGATCCTGCAGTCGACGGCAGCAGTGATGAGCCTGCTGTTGAACCGAAACCAAACCCGACAGAAGGTTTATTGTCCGACAGATGTGCGAACAAGCCAGACGCTGGCTTCGGGGTACCACTGTTGCCAAAAATCCCAGCGAAGGGAGCCGGAGATGAAGGTTTTGCAGAGTTACTATTGCCAAAAACTCCAGCAAATGGACTGCCCGTAGGTGTGGGAGGTGCATTGCTACCGAACAGACCTGCGAAAGGGGTCGGTTTAGTTGGTGTTGGAGCTGTAACATTGACAGTTGGTGGTGATGTCGTTGATGCTCCAAACCTAATCGGACTGTCAGGTTTCCAAGTATTGTCTCGCGCCGACTTATTCTCATCCGCTGTTGCCTTTTGACTAAATCCTGCAAAAGGTTTGCCAATGGTACCACTGAAAATGGAAGCCGTCCCGGGTCCAGCATTTTCCTTGTTTTCTGCAGGTATCTGTCGGATGGGGTTGCCATTAGGATCCTTGGAGATGCGATCAAATAAGCTCCCGCCACTTGCCGGTGTACTGGTGCCAGAATTGGAGGAGTTGAAATTGAAGATAGTAGTCGGCTTCTTGGCGGAGGCAATACCGGGGCCGGTCTCTTCTACAGGAGTGCCTGGAGTACCTGGGCCAGCGGCATCTTCTGCGCTAGGGTCATAAGTTGCATCCTTTTTCTCATCATCTTGTTCTCCATTAGAATCCGCACTTTCCCCGTCAGTGGTCTCATCATCAGCATCATTGCCCCTGCCACTATCAGCCCCAGAGTCCACATCGGAGAGATGTCCAAAAATGTTGTGACTGCCGAAAGGCGCTGGCTTAGGAGGTCCAACTCCATCGAATACCGAGCTAGCTCTGCTTGAGGCCGCTCCAGGGCTTGATGCCTCAGAACGGTTGATATGAGCGAAAAGATTTGAGCCCGAGGAAAAAGGAGCACTTGTCTGACTAAAGATTGACTTGCCCGTAGACTTCTCGGCGTCCGGGGCGGGTTGAGCATTATCGAAGGTAAATCCCCTCCCAGGTACAAAGGTAGCCCGCTTGCTCTTGGCCAACTCCTCCATAGCTTTTTTCTCAGCGGCGCGCTTCTCTTTGTATTTAGCTTCCCATTCTGCCTCGTCTTCATCAGAATCCATGTCTTCCTCCTTTGCCTTTTCCATTGCTTCAGCCTCCGCATCAGCCATCGATTTCTTTGACTTTTGACCGAATTGTGCGAGGAAGTCGGTTGGTGCATTTCCAAAAGTTGGAGGCTTGATGGTCTTTGCTTCTGCCTCAGATGATGAGGCTGAGTTTGTAGCTGCAGATGCTGGCTTTTGTGCAAAAGGATTCGACGCAGTTGGAGTCGATGTGGGCTTTGCAGTAAATATGCTGGTGGATGCTGTAGCAGGTATAGGTGAGAAGATGCTCGACGTGCTTGATCCTTCTTTGGGCGCAAGATGATGTGAGGGCGAAGATGCAGATGCTTCGCCAGATGTAGAAGCCGCCTTAGGGGCGAAGAGGCTCGAAGCCTGAGTGCTTGCCCCAGGCGCAAAGAGATTAGAAGATGTCTGACCTGACCCTGAATTTACAGAAGTGGCGCTGAAAAGATTAGAATCAGTAGGCTTCGCTGGGAAGATGCTTGAGGTCTGAGTGTCGGACTTTGGTGCAAACATATTGATCGCGGGCACAGAGCTCGGGGTTGATGGTTGTACGCTAGGAGATGTGACAAATGGTGAATCGGGAGGCATTGGCAAACCTTCAATCGAATTGAAACGAGGATTGTCTGCAGATTGGGTTTTGTTCAAGGGGAACATCTTCTTCTCAGGGCTACCTGAAGCAGGTTGAATAGTGCTATCAAGAATGCTCTTGAAAATGCTAGAGGTAGCTGAGCCAGGTTTGCTCCCATTTGGGGGGTGCCATTTGCTACTGTAACTAGCTCCTATTGCTTCTTCTTCTGTTGGGTGACGCTGATCTATCTGTACCTCAGCCTTTCTCTTGCCCCTAGAGCTGGGAGAGGCAGGCACCGTAGGTTGCTGAATAGGAAACAGAGGTTTTGATGGCGGAGGAGCTTTTGGAGTGATGCTGCCATTAACAGATGGCTGCGCTTTCTTTGTAGGTGACATCGATGGCTGTCGCACCTCAGGACGAGACCGCTTTTCCGGACTGGTGGGCTGATCTAACTGAACATTGTTCAAAACTGGCTGTGTCTTTAATGGCGATGACTTTCGTGGCACATGCTGAAGTGCTCCTGCGGTTTCCGACGGTTTAACTCTCTTTTTCGGGCTGCTATCTTGATTTTCAACCTCATCTTGAAGCTCGTCATGTTTTCGTTTTAAATTATTCAAGCCGGTTGCGCAAGCTTCCAAAATTTCTTCTCGCCGCTCAATATAATGGTGGAATGCCGGACTGAAGTCTGCACCAAGTTCCGCTCCATCGATATATTGCTTGATACCTTTATTGAGCGAACGTAGGCGATACGCAGCAAAGAATTGGATCTTCTGCGCATCATTGAAGTGTTTCGGGCATTTTTCTTCGATGACAGAGTCCGGGACTTCGCCCATTTCGCTGTAATAGTTTTGTAGCCTTGCCAATTCATTGTCTTTGGTGGTTGAGGTGCCATTGACGGGAACCGGCGCCCGATTTGAAGAGGATTTCGAAGGAGATGAGGAACTTCTAGCGACGTTGGCATCCGTAAATGCGTTCGTGGTTGTGGAGGCTTTTGCCGCCTCAGTTGGCTTCATGGATGAGAATATATTGCTTGTGCTTGGCTGCGTTGGTGTCTCGTTTTCCAACCTTGAGAGGACGTCATTGTCCACTAGGGGACCCTCTACTTCGATAGAAGGAAGAATAGATTCGGCTTCAGGCTCATCCGCTGACCCAAACGTTGACAAGGTTGGCTGAAAAGCTGCTGAGGTTGGCTTCGGGGAAGGAGGGGGACTATTTGTGCTGTCGCCGTTCTGAAGACTAGACCCGAATGAACTGATGTTTCCAACAGTGATAGAGGCGCTAGACTCGCTATTCGCATTCTGCGACGTGCCATCTCTCGTTGGGTCTGCCGATTCGTTATTGACTTGTACAGTGGGCTTGTTTAGATTCGCGAAAAAATTAGTCGGCGCGTTCGACTGTGGTGCCTGGTTCCTAAAAATGCTACTAGTCGATGTCGATGGCTTACTCGCAAAGATGCTTGAGCTAGACCCTGGCTGGCCGCTAAAAGGATTATCTGAGGATTTAGCTCCCCCAAACAGGCCACCCGCTGGTGTGGATTGTAGTTGCTGACTGCCGAATAGGTTGTTCGTGGGAGCAGGTTGCTCTTTTTGACCCCCAAACAAATTGCCGGCGGGAGCAGTCTGCTCTTTTTGGGCACCGAACAAGTTGCCTGTGGGAGCGGACCCATCTTGCTGGGCACTGAACAAATTGCTCGTAGGAGCAGATTGCTCTTTTTGTACGCTAAATTGGTTGCTAGTAGGAGCTGGTTCTTCTCTCTGGACGTCGAGCACATTGCTTGATGGAGCAGGCTGCGGTTTGGGAGTGCCGAATAAACTGCTCGAGGATGTAGAGGTTTGGTTCAGGTTTGTGAAAATGCTGCTTGTTGGTGCACTTTGCTGATTGGAACCTCCGAAAAAGGGATTCGCGGATGGCAGCTTCGGAACTGTGTCGCCGAAAAGGCTCTTCGTGGGCGTCGCAGATTCCTGGTTCTGGTTGCCAAAGACGCCGTTTGTGGCAGTGGCTTGGGAATTTAGTTTCGAGAAGACATTGCTGGAGCTCGTAGGCTGCTGATTAGATTGTCCAAAGAGATTGGGTATTGGTGTAGAATTCGAAGTATTAGAGTTTCCAAAGATATTCACTGGTGCAGGAGTAGGATTGAAGCTCATTGCCGAGTTCGAAGGCTGCTGTGGGTGCGCAGAAGTTTGCCCGAATGAGAATATACCACTGGCCGGCTTGTCTGTAGTTGTGGTTGTTGTTGTTGAGCCAAAGCTGACACCGGTCGAGACTGGCTGGGCTTGTGAAGACGGCTGGTTGAACGAGAAAATGTTGCCAGCAGGCTTCCCTTGGACTGCAGGTGGTGTGCCAAATCGAAAAGCATTATTCGCTGGCGGATCTTGCGAATTTTGTCCGAATGAGAAGATGTTGCTGGCGGGCTGCTGTTCTTGCGTCGAAGTGGCACCGAAGTTAAAAGGAGGTGCTACGGCAGGTGATTGAGATCGAGATACTTGAAAAGGATTGGGCTTAGCTGCTTCTTGAACAGAGCTGATGCCATTAGGCTGGCCAAGTGCTGATAGAGGCGTCCTTTGAAACGAACTGCTGAATGGTTGAGAAGTTGCACCTGCCGAACCGTCCACCATGCGAAATGGCTTATTTCGTCGCTCAACCTCCTCTGCTGTTGGATCTGTTCTTCGGTCCTCTTCAGCGTCTGATCCCCAAAAGGGTGTAGGGGTCTCTGAATTGCTGCCAAAAGAGATGCCTTTCACTGGCGCAGAAAAGTTGAAGGTCCCTGATGCATTCAATCCTCCTCCAAAAAGACCACTACCTAGAGAGGTATCTTGGCCTTGAAAAGACTGAGTGCCATTAACACCAAAAGCTCCTGTACTGGGAAGAGCCCTATTTCCAAGCTTCGCCCTCACCCCTTTCGCACTTTTGATTTTTCTTGAAGCTAGCTGTGCTGCATTCATTGATTCCGACATGTCTATCGCCGATCTTAGGTGGGCACCGTTGTTGATAAACTCCACGTGAGAAGTCGACGCGTCTCGGTGACCTTGGAGGTTCAGAGTGCGGGCACGTAGTTGGCGTAGTTGGGGAGGTTATAAAGAATGGACCGATGATATAGAGTCGAGGAGAACCACGATCTCTGGACGCGGCTGTATGTGTATCATTCGCGAAAGATGCACAGAAATCAAGGAAGGTGAGATCGATCAAGCGTGTCGCATGACGAGATGTGGTGCGCCCTCGAGGATGCGATCGCGTTGAGTATGTGATTATTATGGTGACCGAAGCGGCTGCAGAGGTGTCGTCGCGGGTGTCTACAGTAATCCTTGATCACTCAAAATTCTGAGGTAAGGACTTGTCCGCACTCAGGAGGCCCTTTCCCGAATTAGGCGTCTCTAGCGAGTCGCTTTGTCCGAGTGTACTCGGATTTCAGGCACCAAAGCTGCTGGGCTTCCAAGCTCTCCTAGATCATTCGTAGGAATTCAAGTAACCAATTTCTGTACTTTGGTAAAGAATGGTGAATTTTGTAGCTTGATTTGATTTGAGTTAGAGTTTCTAATAGCAACTCTTCTCCTCATACCGGAATGCGCGACCCTCATGCCTGGCAGCTCATTACAGATGAGGTTCTGAATCACATGGAGGTAACTGATAGTTGATTATAGCCCTTATAGACTCGAAATACTATTTTATACAATGACGTGTTATCTACAGCTTCGCCTTGGTCTGGGCTTTCATGAGGATCGGTTCCATCTTCGTAGCCTTCATGACATCACCCCTAACCTTCAGCTTTCCCGACATGAATAACCGTTGTGCGTTTACCTTGCCGCTGACAAGCTTTCCAAAGTCCTCATCGGATAGCGACAATGTGACTACATAGCATGCGATGTCAACTTAGATGTTCCTTGACTCAGAATCGAGCAGCCAGACAAAATTTCCTGAAATTCGTCCGATCTGAATTCGCCATGGAGCAACTTACCTGTAGGATTATCCCCAGCACCCTTAGCAACCTCGCCCTTCGTCTTCAGGTCAATATGCCAGCTCTCTGTCTCTCCAGCTTTATTCTTCAGCGTGAAAGCGAAGACTGCATTGCCTTGTTTGATCGCCTCTTTCCGTTCGGCATCAGAGGATGTGAGGGCGCTGTTAATCAAATCGAAGGCCTCGGACGAGGGAAACGCATCTATTCGCCTCATTAGCGTTCTGTCTAGGTTATAAATCATTAACTCGAATGCGCCTACCGCTCTTGAGAGACATTCTGGGCGTCAAATGGAAAGGATTGTGCTAATTGGAGGTAGAGGGCGGTTACTGGTATTGTAGGAATGAAGATTGTTGAAGGGAGGTAAGCAGAATATATAAGAAGGTATAGATTATGCCGAGAAGGGAGAAATAGATTGGCAGGTGATGCGGGTCACCCCAAAGTTACTCAAAGCTGGAATTTTTTCAGCATGTGAAAGAGTCGTGAATTCGATCTCTTAACGTCATTAGCCTGTCTGTGGAGAACCCTGCCTGCCGAGGCTTCCAGCCACGAGTCCAAGTACACATCGAACGCAGGTACTATTGGTATTTGAAGGCCCATTGTACGGTCTCAAGGAGTTAAAAAGCATATAGGAGAGTACACATATAATCTGAAATATGGATTTCTTGAGATCCCTCTTCAATGGAATTAATCCTCCGTCATACAGGTAAGTAGGAAGTACATATTACATAAATTTCCTATTCTTCTCAATTATATCTAATCTCTTAGTATTCATCCAAAATCCATTATATACGTAAAAGAATATGTGCATGGATAGGACCATCTACTATGTAGATGCCAAATGCAACGCCGTGGGCACGCGCCGGCGCCTCATGCTGGATATCTTGCGCTGAATACGCCAAAACAAACGCCATTAAAAGACAAATCTCAAGACACAATGGCCGTAATCCATTATTAGCCCCCTATATTTTCAATTCCACTCCATTCCTGCATCCTTGTCAGTCGATGAATACATAGAAGTTTGTCGCTAGTCTTTCGAGTTTCAATATACCACCGCCAACTTCCATCCTTTCTGCAAAAGCCTCACTACCACAAATGCAGAGAGGCCGCCGACATAGCATACCCCGACGAAGACAATCAAGCCCCAGTAGCCTCCGTTATTACTTTCAATGATCTCCCCCACAATCGGGATCCCGGTCAGACACCCGATTGACACGATTGTATAACAAGTGGCATAGTACCGTCCATAGTTTTCCGTCCGACAGAGCTGCCCAATGCATACTGGTGTCAGACTAATATTGCTTCCGCTGGCAAAGCCGAACATCAGCGCAAACACCACGAGGCCGGCTTTAGTATTCCCTACAGGCAGCCAAACTCCCAAGACAGAGACCACGGTCAGGATCGTTGTAAGAATCATGGTGTTGTAACGTCCGATGCTATCAGCGTAGAATCCAGGAAGCCAGCGTCCGAAGATGGAACCCACATTTAGGATAACAAGTGCCTGGTATGCGAAATCGGACGAGAAGCCTTGATAGAGCGCGTAGGAGCTGATATATGCCAGAGGAACGAACAGTGCCCACTCCAGAAGGTAGACGCCAAGAACAGTTGTGGTAAAGGCCGGGTCTTTGAAAATGCGAAAATCGGGCTTTGCAGTTGCATTCTTCGCAGGCGGAAGTCGAGACCGTACGAGAATACAAGCAACGACACAAAGAGAGACGTAGATGAAGCCTAGAATCCTCGTACTCCACGCAAACCCCACCTTAGGAATTAACGCATCCAGCATCAAGGGAAACACAACTCCTCCGACCGCACCCCCCGTCGCCGCCATTCCCGTAGCATTGCCCCTCCTCCTACAAAACCAATGACCCACAGCCGCAACACTCGGTGTAAAAAGCAGACTCGTACTACCTCCACCCAGAAACCCAAAAACGAGCAAGAAATGCCAATACTCTTCACATAAGCCTACTAAAAACATAGTGGCACAAACGCCCACACTCCCAGTCAGCAAAAGCCATTTGGGACCATACTTGTCGAACAAAGGACCGATCACGATCCCGCCTGCGAAGGCGAGGAATGCGTAGACGCTAAAGATCCAGCCTACGATGCCGGCGGAATAAGAGGAAAGTTGGTGCGTGATGATGTAGGATTGGAAGGCACCTAGCGTGTTCATGGTTCCGAGGGCGGCGAGCATGGCGCACCAGGAGCCAAAGACGACGAGCCAGGCGCGGAGGCCGCCTTCGGGGTATTTGTGCTCATCCTGGGGGAGCGAGGAGAATGTGGGCGTGCAGTGGAGAGAGAAAGATGTGATGATTGTTTTCTCCGCTTCCCCTTCAGCGCTGGACTCGAGGGCAGGTGTGCTGCATTGCTCAGATAAGGATGGAGTGGTTTGAAATTTGTGATGTTGTGGGGTACAATGGGGGCCCGCCTCCCTTGTTTCTTGTACTTGCATATGCTAGTTATAGGAAAATGGATCTGACTCTCTAACGATTGACTCTGTGGATCAATCGAACAGCAATTGGTACAATGATATGAAATGGAATGGAAACGTAGAAAATAATATATATGACGGATTTAGAAAATGTTTAATATCTTTTAGTCAGGTGAACTAAAAGATTGGACTCCGCACTTCGGTGGCGCCGTTGGCACTCGCCGAACTCCACAGCTACTACTTTGAGCAACTTATCTCTCAATTTTCTATGCCGTTTTTGCCGTTTCCCTTGTTAGTTTGCACAAA